>Ga0105098_10000028_pt1 | contig 40792 bp, 35 predicted proteins | sample PPLLak21cMay2015_FD_79137 | JGI IMG/M metagenome (GOLD analysis project Ga0105098, IMG submission 79137) | Freshwater sediment microbial communities from Prairie Pothole Lake near Jamestown, North Dakota, USA - PPLs Lake P7 Core (1) Depth... | ecosystem: Environmental > Aquatic > Freshwater >... | reverse complement strand
GGTTTTTACCAGCGCTTCTCTGAAGGCATTCTGGTGAGTGCCCCCCTGGGTGGTGTTCTGGCCGTTCACAAAGGAATGGTACTCTTCGTTATACTGGGTATTGCTGTAGGTGATGGCCACTTCAATATCATCCCCGACCAAATGAATGATAGGGATCAGCTTGTCATCTTCATGGATATTCTCGTTGAGCAGGTCTTTCAGACCATTTTCCGATTCAAATCTTTCATCGTTGTATATGATTGTCAGTCCCCGGTTCAGGTACACATAATTCTTCATCATTTTGGTAACGTATTCGTTACGAAACTTGTAATGAGAGAAAATGGTTGTATCAGGTACAAAACAAATCTTGGTGCCTTTTCTTTGGTTTGAAGCTTGTTCGGGTTCTTCGAGGATAAGTTCGCCTTTGGAGAATTCGGCAATCCTGGTTTTATCATCCCTGATGGATTGCACCCTGAATTCACTGGAAAGTGCATTAACGGCCTTGGTACCAACACCGTTGAGTCCGACAGATTTTTTAAAGGCTCTGGAATCGTATTTGCCACCTGTATTCATTTTTGAAACGACATCAACGACCTTGCCCAGCGGAATTCCCCTGCCGTAATCACGAACACAAACTTTGTTATCCTTAATATTTACCTCGATCGTCTTTCCGCTTCCCATGACAAACTCATCGATGGAATTATCAACGACCTCCTTAATCAAAAGATATATGCCGTCATCAGGAGATGAGCCATCACCCAACTTTCCTATATACATTCCCGGTCGCATCCGAATATGTTCCTTCCAATCCAGAGAACGTATGTTATCTTCTGTATATGATGTTTGATCAACCATTAAAATATGGGGTTTTGCTGTTTGCTAAAGTAAGAATTAGAACGAAATAATAAAAACTATATCTTTTATTTATTCACGGCGCTTTTGAAGGTTTTTTTGTTAATTTTACATAAAAACAAAATAATGATGAGAAAACATCTTCCGAACCTGCTAACTCTGGCCAATTTGTTTTGTGGGGTACTGGCCATCCTGATGGCACTTTCAGATAGGCTTATCTGGGCATCTTCTTTTATTTTGTTGGGAATCTTCTTTGATTTTTTTGACGGCTATTTTGCGAGACTCTTTAAGGTTGGTGGTCATTTTGGAAGAGAACTCGATTCCCTGGCCGATGTGATAACCTCAGGAGTGGCACCGGGTTTTATCATGTTCCAGTTGCTGACACATGCTTCAAAAGGGATGTGGTATAGACAAAGCTTAGAAACTGTCAATTGGCAATCTTTTGGAGACACAAATTATTTCTTACTGCCTTTTCTTGGTTTTCTGATACCGCTTGCCTCCGCCATGCGACTTGCAAAGTTCAATTTAGACGAAAGACAAACAACTTCATTTATTGGCATGCCTACTCCGGGATTTTCACTTTACGTATTATCACTGCCTTTGATCTATTTTTATTCAGAAATTCCCTTTTTTGCAGACCTGACTCAGAATATTCCGTTTTTGGTAATTAGCACCCTTGCGGGATGTTTTCTCCTAAACTCGGAACTCCCTATGTTCTCATTAAAATTTGATGGGTATGGATGGAAAGGAAATGAGGTAAAATATATTTTTTTGCTCTTGTCTGCTATCTTATTGATTTTCTTAAAGATCATTGCCGTTCCCATAATCATTATATGCTATGTCCTGTTTTCGGTAATAGACAATCAAACAAAAAAAACTCCGGCCAAATGACCGGAGTTGGAAAGAATTTTATGTCTGATTATTTCTTAGGAGTGAACTTGAAATGTTGTCCGCCTAAAGAAGCTTCAAACATGACACCTCCAATAGCTTTAGTAAAAACAGCAACCCCGTCGGTGTATGCTACATCAACAGAAGCGCCTTTTTCAAGGGCAACCGCTGATGCCTGCGCTCCAAATTTTAAATTGTTATTGGTGAAGTTTTCGTAAGCAGCTTTGTTTTCAAAGAAGATCACTTCACTGTATTGTTGTCCGCCTGCCTGTAAACCAACAGAGGCTTGAGATAATTTTGCCTGACCTGTAATTTTATTACCCTCGTAAACGACACCTTTACCGGAAGCTCCGCCTATTCCCAGACCAGCTTTGGTGATTTTTGGGAATACCGCATAACCATAGGACTTGTTCAAATAAGTCTTTAATGCAGGATTGGCTGCTATCATTTCATCCAGACTTGCTTTTGCTTCTTTTTTGAGTTCCGGATTCCAGCCCCCAATTTGTTCCTGGGCATTCAATACAGAGGCACTGACCACTGTAAAAATAAAAATAATCAGATAATTTAATTTTTTGCTTAATGTGTTCATGATTTTTTTGATTAAATGGTTTCACCCAAAGTTACTATTTTCATCCATACTATCCATGATTTTATTCGTTAAAAATGGCCTTCATACAATTTTTGACCTTTTAAGGAGTTATTTATTAACATTTTGGAATTTGTTCAAATTACTCCCCCGGCTGACTTGAATATTACTAATTCAATTTTTAATGTTTTTAAATTATGAAAACAAAAAAAATCATAAAAATCTGGGGTTTGTTGCTACTTCTTATTTTTTCTTCCATTTCTTACGCACAAACCTTCGTTCCATTTAAAAAACGATATGAAAGTGTTGGAATTAACGGGAATCTTACCATCATTGGCAATTCAATTCTGAATAATAGTGTTAATATACCATATTCAGGTAATGGAATAAATAATGATTTCAATATGGTCTATGTGGACATCGACAATGACCCCGCTACCTTCAGTTCAAGCAGTGCCGATTATTCTCTGGCCTCCTGTGACCGGATTGTTTATGCCGGCCTTTACTGGGGTTCTGTTCTGGCGCCTAGTAATTCAGGTGCCAACACCGTAAAATTTAAAACACCGGGTGGAGCTTATCAGAATCTGACTGCGGATGTAAACCTCAATAACGTAATCTATTACAAAGATGTGACCACAATCGTCAACGCTGGGCCCAATATGAGCGGGACTTACTTTGTTGCGGATGTTGTTTCCACACTCGGCAGGAATATGGCGGCAGGCTGGTCTATGGTTATTGTCTATGAAGGACCCAATGAATCTAGAAAATTCATCTCTACTTTTGATGGATTTAATCGTGTGAATAGTGCTAACCCTACTGAATCTTTTTATTATAATGGGTTTAAAACACCACCTGCACCTTCACCGGTTGAAGGCAGGGTTGGAGTTGCAGCCTTGGAAGGAGATATCAGGCTGGTAGGCGACAGGATGGCCTTTAGGGCTGATTCTAAATCTGCTTTTACTTATTTATATGACCCTGAGAGTCCTACTGATAATTTTTTTAACAGCAAAATTACTGTTGACGGTGCCATCGTGACCAACAGAAATCTGAACAGTACAAATACACTGAGCTGGGATCAGAAAATAATTGACCTTACTGCGCTTAATGCAGGAAACAGCATATTGGGCAATAATGAAACCGGGGTAACCGTGAGGGTAGAAAGCCGTGGCGATGAAATATTCACTTTTCTAAATACATTCGCAGTAAACATCATTGAACCTGTTTTAAAAGTTCTGACACGGGTAGAAGATACCAGTGGAAATGAGATTACTCACAACTCACCTGTACCACTTGGATCAACGGTCTTTTATAACATCAGTTTTGAAAATGTGGGCACAGACAACGCTGTGAATACCTATATTATCAATACGATACCCTTTAATGTAACCTTAGACCAAAGCAGTATTAATGTACCAACCGGTGTTACTTATAGTTACAATGTGGGTACCCGGGAATTAAGATTCAATATAGACAAGTCACTTGTACAAAAGAAAGGATTGTCCCAGTCACATTTAATCCGTTATAAAGTGACCGCATCGAACAATTGCTTTGATTATACCGATGCCTGTACGAATTTACTGGAAAACAGTATTGCATCTTATTATGACGGAGAACAATCAGGCACCAATATTGCCGGGACACCCGGTTTTAACGCGATCAACGGTTGCGGGTTGGGAACTGCCGGCTCGATGGACCTGTTCGTCGATACGAGCAGTTGTTCCTTTGACAGTGAGCTTTACCTCTGTAATGACACACTTACTTTTTCGGGCGATGATGGGTATGATACCTATATCTGGACCGATACAAGCGGAGCTGTTATAGGGAATACAAAAGAAATTACCGTAAGTGGAGCCGGTGTTTATACGGCTACTCAAAGAAGAACAGGATGTACCCAGACCATACGAAAGGTTACCGTAAAAAGTCTGGATTTTACCCTTACACCTTCGAATGTATTGTGTAAAAGTGCAGCCAATGGCCAGGTACTTGTTAAAGTAAATGAAGCCTCACCAACCTATTCCTACTATTTGTATAAAGGCGGTACCCTGCTGTCTTCTCAGGTTGGCATCGCGGCAAGTACCTACACATTCTCAAATCTCGATATCGGTAATTACGAAGTGAAAGCACAAAAAGCTGATGGCTGTTTTGCCATTACTCCTTTCAAAATTGATGAACCTGCCTTGTTGACGGCCGCTGCGGTAAAGATCAATAATGTTACTACCTGTAATGGTTCAGTTTTAAGCGGTAAAGTACGGGTGAGTGGTTTAGGAGGAACACTACCATATACTTACAGCATAGACAATGGTGCAACATACCAGACCGCTGATTTATTTTCAGTGCCAACCGAAAAAACATACACACTAACAGTGAAGGATGCCAATGGCTGTCTGGCCACGGCCAATGTAAGCGTGGGCTTTGACCAGGAGATTGTTTATACCGTAGCAACAGAAGATATCATTTGTCCGGGAGATAAAGATGGAAAGATAACTGTTAACATGACCAATAACCAGGGTTATAAAATCAGCTACAGTTTGGATGGTTCGGCATTTCAGGCAAGTCCGGAGTTCGGGAATCTGGCTCGTGGAACCTATAATCTCACCATAAAGAAAGAATTGGAACTCAATGTATGCGAGACGACGAAACCTTATGAAATCAAGCAACTCGTTGATCTGAGATTGGAAGCCACTACCAATTTCTCCTGTGATAAGGGAGGTAACCTGATCGTTGCTAAGGTTGATCCAATCTATGACAATATGGTCACCTATACACTTGATGGTGTATTGAGCCAGGCTTCGGGAATCTTTGAGAATATTGCAGCCGGACAGCATACCGTAACTGTGCGACACAATGATTACGGTTGTACAGACGACCCAGTTGTTGTTTTCGTAGAAGAATACAATAAAATTGAATTTACCATTGAAAATACAGCTGTTAATGAGTACACTGTGATAGCTACAGGCGGAATACCGCCTTATGAGTACAGTTTTGACAACCCGGGTAATTACAGTTCCAATAATGTATTGCGCATTAGAAAATCCAAAGATTACACGTTTTATGTAAAGGATTCAAAAGGCTGTGTGGAACAACAAACCGTTTTTCTTGAGTTTCTTGATATTGAAATTCCGGATTTTTTCACACCACAAGGCGATGGCATCAATGATTACTGGTATCCAATTCATATTGAGCCCTATCCGAATATTTCCGTGAAGATATTTGACAGGTACCAGAGGCTTGTCGCTGAGTTCAAGGGAAATACCAGTGCCTGGGATGGCAATTATGATAAAAAGGCATTACCCAGCGGTGATTACTGGTACATAATCAAACTGAATGAGAATTCTGATAACAGAGAGTTCAAAGGACATTTCTCCCTTATAAGATAACCGGAACATGAAAAGATCAGTCATAATATTAGTCATGCTGTTCACCTTTACAGCCCAGGCACAGGAATTTACAATGAATCCATACACGATGTATCTGGTTGAGAACCCGTTTACAATATCTCCTGCTTATGCCGGTATTGATGAGGATATTCACCGGCTCCGTGTTTCCGGGGCATTTCAATGGGCAGGTATGGAAGATGCTCCCAATACACAGACCCTGAGTTATGATACGCGGGTCTGGGAAAAATCAGGTATTGGAGGAATCCTTTACAATGATACGAATGGTAATACTTCACAAATAGGCGGACAGTTAAGTTATGCCCATCACCTCATCATCAAGCAGGAAAATGAACAGTATATTTCATTTGGTATCAGTTATAAGTTCGTGCAGTTCAGAATAGATGTATCTGATTTTGAAAACGCAGGTGATGACCCAAACATAGGTGCAGACATTTCTTCTTTTAACTCAAACTTTGAAGCGGCATTTTTATACCAGCTGGAGAAATTCTTTTTCAGTTTTAACGCCTCGAATATTCTTGATAAGGATGTAAAGGTTTTCGATGAATCAGAACCTCAGAAATTGCGTAATTATTATGCATACACCGGATATACCTTCCTTCTTGAAGAGGGGATATACGAACTGGAACCTTCCTTGTATTTTAAATACTTTGAAAGTGACGGCCGTTCAGAATCCGATCTGAATTTCAAGGCGAGAAAGATAACGGAAGACGGCTATCTGTGGGCAGGTATCAGCGGCAGATTTATCAATGACCAAAGTTTTAAACCCTTGTATTTTTCGCCCATGCTGGGCTTGAAAAAACAGAAGTTTTATGCGGCTTATGGCTATTCATACAATATCAACGAATCACAAGCGTTAAATAGTTCAGGGACACATTTATTAACGCTGGGTATTGATTTTGAACATTCCAAAAATGCGAGATGGAAATAATCAATTTAAACTATTAAATGATGAGAAATATTAAACTAATTCTGCTGATTACACTGGCCCTTATTTTAAGTTTATCAACCTACGGGCAGGAGAAAAATGAGTACCAGAATAAGGTGCAGGCAGAAAAACTGCCGGTAGAGGTTAAGAAGGAAATTCAGAATTTTTCCGGTTATACAGTCAAAAGTGCGGCCTATAAGATAGAAAACAACGCCAAAGTATACAAGGTTCAAATAGTCAGCGGAAAGATGGAGCATTTTCTGATCATCGATGAAAAGGGGAAGATCATCGGCAGGGAAGAAAATTAAAGTTTTAGCTTTTTCTTTCTCTCTAAAAGCTTAAAGTTTTCGCCCAGATAAACTTTTCTAACCATCTCATCATCAGCTAATTCTTGAGGAGTTCCCTCTTTGAGGATACCCCCTTCGAACATCAGGTAGGTTTTATCGGTAATAGCCAGAGTAGCCTGTACATCGTGGTCGGTAATGAGTATCCCGATATTTCTGTCCTTGAGGTGAGCAACAATACTTTGAATATCTTCTACAGCAATGGGGTCAACTCCGGCAAAGGGTTCATCGAGTAAAATAAATTTTGGATCGGATGCCAGTGCTCGCGCGATCTCAGTACGTCTCCTTTCTCCACCTGACAACAAGTCGCCCCTGTTTTTTCGGACACGGACCAGTCCGAATTCTTTTAAAAGTTCCTCTAATTTGTTTTTTTGATCTGCTTTGCTCAAGTTGGTAAATTCCAGGATGGACAGGATGTTGTCCTCAACAGAGAGTTTTCTGAATACGGAAGCCTCCTGAGCCAGGTAACCAACGCCTTTCTGTGCTCTTTTGTACATGGAGTTTTCGGTAATATCCTCATCATCCAGAAAGATTTTGCCTTCATTGGGTTTGATCATGCCCACGATCATATAAAATGAAGTCGTTTTTCCGGCTCCGTTGGGCCCGAGCAAACCGATGATCTCACCTTGCTGCACCTGAAGTGAAATTCCGGTTACCACCTTTCTGCTTCCGTATATTTTCATTATATTTTCTGCTCTCAATATCATCCCTTAGCTTTTATCTTTTTACTTTTTACTTTTGCCTTTTAACTTTATCCTTTATCCTTTATCCTTTATCCTTTATCCTTCTTTCCATATTACACTTTCGTCAGGGCATTTATCTTAGCTTTCTTTTGTTCTTTTTTGTAGACAATTTTTGAGATCAGTATGCTAAACTCATATAAAATATAAAGGGGTATAAAAACGATCACCTGGCTGATCACATCGGGTGGTGTAATTACAGCTGATAGAATTAGTACCAATACGATGGCATATTTTTTTTTCGATTTCAGGAACTCGGGCGTGATCAGTCCTAATTTGGTTAAAAAATAAGCGATAACCGGTAATTCAAAGATAAATCCGGAAGCCAGGCAGGAGGACTTGATCAGACTGATATAGCTCGCCAGATCTATGTTGTTTTTTACTTCCTCGGCTACGCGGTAACTGCCCAGGAAATTTACAGAAAGTGGTGTGATAATATAGTATCCGAACAAAACACCAATAAAAAACAGCACTGACGAAATAACGATAAACGCCCGGGCATATTTTTTTTCATTGTCATAAAGTCCCGGTTTTATGAATTTCCATATTTCCCAGATGATCAATGGAAATGACATGATAAAACCAACCGTGATTGCAGTCCATACATGGGCGTTAAATTGTCCGCTCATGGTCCTGCTCTGGACAACAAATGGGATCTCATTGATACACAAACCATCTTCTGCCCCGAATTTTTTAGAAAAAGCACACATAAACCGGTAGGTGAAGAAATCAGGATCTTTAGGTTTTAAGATGATCTCGTCAAAGATAAAATCCTTAAAAATAAAAGCGACCAGCCCAAACACAAAAATGAATAAGGTGGATCTGATGAGCGTCCAGCGCAATACTTCCAAATGGTCCAGAAACGACATTTCCGCTTTTTGATCTCTCATTTAGTGCCTTATGATTTAGATTAAACCTTCCTTTAACAGGTCCTGAAAATGTATGATGCCCAGATATTTGTTGTTATCAATTACTAAGATTCCCGAAATATCGTGTTTTTTCATCACTTTAACAGCATCAACAGCCATTTCATCAGGGGCGATCCATTTGGGGTTTTTGCTCATGATATCTTTAGCCCTCAGGTGCTTGATATCCTCATTTTTTTCCAGCATCCGGCGTATGTCACCATCCGTGATGATACCAATCACCTTTCCATCCTCAACAACAGCTGAGGTACCCAGGCGTTTGGCTGAAATCTCGTAGATCACGTCTTTTATGGTTGCTTCCGGACCAACTTCAGGCTTGGCATTATTAGCGATCAGGTCTTTTACCCTCAGATACAACTGTTTGCCCAGTACGCCTCCGGGGTGAAATCTGGCAAAATCCTTACTCGTAAAATCGCGTTGTTCAAGCAGACAAACTGCCAGGGCATCACCCAGAACCAGCTGGGCTGTTGTGCTGCTGGTAGGAGCCAGGTTGTTTGGACAAGCCTCTTTTTCGACATAGGCATTTAAAACAATATCGGCCTGCTGGGCAATATAAGAATCCGTATTGCCGGTAATGGCGATTATTTTATTGGTTGATTTTTTTATAAGGGGCACCAGTACTTTTACCTCGGGTGTATTGCCGCTTTTCGAAATAAAAACCACCACATCATCTTTCTGAATGGTGCCCAGATCACCGTGAATGGCATCAGCCGCATGCATAAAGATGGCAGGAGTGCCCGTGGAATTCAGGGTCGCGACAATTTTATTGCCTATGATGGCACTTTTACCTATACCCGTGATCACTACACGTCCTTTGGATTCCAATATGGTTTGTACAGCCATAACAAATTGAGTGTCCAAAAAACTTATCAGTTGTTGTATAGAATCAGCTTCGATCTGAATCGTTTTTTTTGCTGTTTCCAGAATTTGTTTGTCTTTTTTCAAGAAATATTAATTATGGATGTAAAAAAAATTATTACTATATTTATGTTCAAAATTTACCACTTTTTAAACTGTCTGTTAAATAACAAAATTTACAGGTCAGTATATTTTTTGTAAAATTATTTAAATTTAGCTAATTCTTGGAATGAAAGAGACAAAAATTGACTTGCAGGAAAGTCTTAAGAAGTATTTTGGTTTTTCAAGTTTTAAAGGTTTACAAAAGCAGGCCATCGAAAGTATCATAGAAGGCAACAATACCTTTGTTGTTATGCCAACAGGAGGCGGTAAATCACTGATTTATCAGTTACCGGCCCTGGCAAAGGAGGGAGTAGCCATTGTCGTTTCTCCGCTGATCGCGCTGATGAAGAATCAGGTGGACGCTATGCGGGGCATATCCACGGAATCCGGTATTGCACATGTATTGAATTCCTCATTAAACAAAACAGAGATCAACACGGTAATGAGCGATATACAGAAAGGCATAACCAAGTTGTTGTATGTTGCACCCGAATCTTTGACCAAAGATGAATACGTAGAATTTCTGAAGAACCAGAAAATTTCCTTCGTTGCTATCGATGAAGCCCACTGTATTTCGGAATGGGGCCATGATTTCAGGCCCGAATACCGGAATTTGAGAAGCATAATCAAACAGATTGGTGATTATCCAATAATTGGGTTGACAGCAACCGCTACGGAAAAGGTACAGGAAGATATACTGAAGAATCTGGGTATTCAGGAAGCAAAAACTTTTAAAGCTTCCTTTAACAGACCCAATCTGTTTTATGAGGTCAGACCAAAAACCAACGATATCGAGAAAGATATCATCCGGTTTGTGAGAAATTACCCGGGAAAATCGGGCGTGATCTACTGTCTGAGCAGGAAGAAAGTCGAAGAAATTTCACAGGTTCTGCAGGTGAATGGTATCAAGTCAGTACCCTATCATGCGGGTCTGGACCCCAAGACCAGATCGAAACACCAGGATATGTTCCTGATGGAAGATATTGATGTGGTAGTGGCTACCATAGCCTTCGGTATGGGCATAGACAAGCCGGATGTCCGTTTTGTAATCCACCACGACATGCCAAAAAGCCTCGAAAGTTATTATCAGGAAACAGGCAGGGCCGGAAGGGATGGTGGAGAAGGTTATTGTCTTGCTTATTACTCCTATAAAGACATTGAAAAGCTGGAAAAATTTTTGGCAGGAAAACCCGTCGCAGAACAGGAAATTGGCAATGCACTTTTACAGGATGTCATTTCTTATGCCGAAACCAGCATGTCCAGGCGAAAATTTCTACTGCATTATTTTGGGGAGGAATTTGATGAAATCGATGGGGAAGGTGCCGATATGGATGACAATGTGCGCAACCCAAAAAAGAAAAAAGAAGCACAGAATGACGTTAAATTGTTGTTGGAAGTTGTAAAAAAGACCAATCAGGAATACAAGGCCAAAGAGATCATCAACACCCTGATAGGAAAGGAAAACGCGCTGTTAAACTCTCATAAAACGCATAAAATGGATATTTTCGGTGTTGGTGCCGAGAAAACGGACAAACACTGGATGGCGCTGATCAGGCAAACACTGGTCGCAGGACTGCTCAAAAAAGAAATTGAACAGTACGGGGTCTTGAAATTGTCGGAGCCAGGTGAGCATTTTATTAAGCACCCGCATTCCTTTATGATGACAGAAGACCATGTATATGATATGATGGAGGATGACAGTATCAATGGGCTTTCAAAACCGGGGGGTGCTACAGATGAGGTTTTGATGGGCCTCCTGAAAGATCTCAGAAAGTCAATGGGCAAAAAGCTGGGTGTACCACCCTATGCCGTTTTTCAGGATCCTTCACTGGAGGATATGACCTTAAAATATCCTACTTCTATAGCCGACCTCTCAAATGTACACGGAGTAGGTGATGGTAAGGCGAAAAAATATGGTCAGCCTTTTGTGGATCTCATCGCAAAATATGTTGAGGAGAATGATATAGTAAGGCCGGATGATCTCGTCGTAAAAAGCACCGGGATCAACTCAGTACTGAAACTTTTTATCATTCAGAATACAGATAAAAAAATACCCCTGGATGACATTGCCAAAGCCAAGGGACTTAAAATGGAAGATTTTATCAAATTGCTCGAACAGATTGTTTATTCAGGAACGAAGATCAATATTGATTACTATCTGGACGAAATTCTGGATGAAGAGCAGCAGGAAGAGATCTTTGATCATTTCATGACAGCAAAAAGCGATAAGATCAAACTTGCACTGGATGAATTTGGCGGGGAATACGATGAAGAGGAGTTGCGACTCATGCGCATCAAGTTTATCAGCGAGGTGGCTAATTAATAAGGATGCATTCTTTTTTATTTGTCATTGTTAGCCCTTAACTATTCTAAATAATTTTCAGAGCAGACAGGTCAGGAAAACAGCAGGATCAGACGATCAGAAGTATTTTTATCAAAAGTGCTCAACCGGTAGTCTCCAAAAGTCTTTACAATTTCCAGCCCGGCATCTGAAGCCATACTTTCAAAATCGTAAAGCGAAAAACTGCGCACTTTTTCCTCAAAGTGGTAATCGTGGTTTTTGTCAGTGAAATCTATATTTTTTACCAGAAATCCATCCCTGTTCACTCTTGAAATATGAAAGGTGATATTATCTTTAACCACCGCTTCTGTACTGACAAGCTCTACGTTAATTTTAAAAATATTCAGAAAATCTATAACCAGAATACCTCCCGGTTTTAATGCATTCTTAAAATTTTTCAAAACCTCAATATGCATTGAATCGTCATCAAAATAGCCAAAGCTGGTGAACAGATTAAAAATGGCATCATAAGTATTGTCAAGCGGTTTGCGCATGTCGTGCACCATAAATCTCAGCGATTCGTTTTCGAACTTTTTTGCATATTCGATGCTGTTTACGGAAAGATCAGCTCCTATGACCTTGTAACCGAGTTGTTCCAAAAAGACGGCATGCCGGCCCCTTCCGCAAGGCAGGTCCAGGATCCGGGAACCTTTGCTGAGTTTCAGATGATCAGACAGCAATGTGATAAAGGATTCTGCTTCCTCTTCATTTCTGTGTTCATACAACTTATGGTAATAGCTTGTATCGAACCATTCTTTAAACCATGCACGCTGATTAACCATATATTCCTAAGCCATATTAACCCTGCAAATAAAAGAAATAATAATGTAAATCGCGTAGCTTTGCAGTATGGATAAAAATTTTAGAATGATAGCCAAGACACTTTTTGGCTTTGAACCCCTGCTCGCTGATGAATTGAGAAAACTTGGGGCCATGAATGTGGTTGAAGGAGTCAGGAATGTTTCCTTTGAGGGCGATACAGGATTCATGTACAAGGCAAATATGGCTTTGAGAACGGCGATTAGGATACTCGTACCCATTGCCAGCTTTAAAATTTTAAACGAACAGGACCTTTATAAAAATATCAGATCGATCAACTGGGAGGAACACATGGATGTAAAAAGTACTTTTGCCATCAATTCTACAACCCACTCCGATAATTTCACCCATTCTCATTACGTATCTCTGAAATGCAAGGATGCCATTGCCGATTATTTCAGAGATAAATTCGGTGAGAGGCCCAATGTTGAGCTCGACAATCCGACTTTGATGATCAACATTCATATACAACAGGATCATTGTGATGTCTCACTGGACAGTTCAGGAGATGCCCTCTACAAAAGAGGTTATAAGACCGCTACCAATATTGCACCGATCAATGAGGTTTTTGCAGCCGGATTGATCATGATGACCGGTTACGACGGCTCTCAGCATTTTATTGATCCCATGTGCGGAAGCGGTACTTTGTTAATAGAAGCTGCCATGATAGCCAATCAGATTCCAGCCAATATAAACCGGAAAGAATTTGGGTTTATGAATTGGAAAAATTATGATGTATCCTTGTACACACTTATCCGCAAGTCGCTCTTAAAAAAAATGATCAACTCTCCCCACAAGATCATAGGCTATGACAAGGCACCCTCAGCGGTGATCAAAGCTGGGAACAATATTGAAAATGCAGGTTTATCTGACTTTATTGAGGTGCATAAGAAAGATTTTTTTACTACAGAAAAGCCGGTTGAAGGAAGAACGCTGGTATGTTTTAACCCACCGTATGGAGAGCGTTTAAAAATAGATGTTCCGGGTTTTTATAAAAATATTGGCGATACGCTGAAACAATTTTATACAGATACAGATGCCTGGTTCATAACTTCTGACCTGGAAAATGGTTTAAAGAATGTGGGCCTTCGTACGTCACGAAAAATAAAGGTCTTTAACGGGAATCTGGAATGCAGGTTTGTAAAATACGAGATGTATTCGGGAACAAAGAAGGTCAGTAGAACGCAGCATCCTCTCTGAGGATTTTGAGCATATGGAAACCATAGATCTCATAGCCCTCGTTGTAGTAGAATTTATGTGATTTGCGGTTGTCGGCATAGGTATTCAGCTCTGCTGCCTCACAGCCCATTTCTGTCAGCCGTTCATGAATCCACCCAAAGAATTTTTTACCGAGTTTCATATTTCTGTAGTCCGGATGGATTACCACATGATCCACTTCAGCGCTCCTGCCGATATAGTGCCTGGTCATCAGCCAGATCCCGCAAATCCCGATCAGTTCATCTTTGTAATACATGCCTGCGCAGAGGTAATTCTGTTCTGCCATTTCTGACAGGCGCAGATTTAAAAGGTCATCCGGAGTTTTGGAGTTCAGGAATTTCAACAGCGGAACAATCGTTAAAATTTCTTTTTTTCCGATGAATTTGATATCGACATCAATCATAATTAGTATTATTTTAGCTACAAATTAAAGTAATTAAGATCAATGATTCAAATACGCGAAATTAAAGCAGAACAAACCTATCCAATCCGTAAAAAGGAATTGCGCAAGAACATGACCCTATCCGAAAAAGTCCCCGGGGATTTTGATGAAAACACGATCCATCTGGGAGTTTTCGACCAGGAGGAACTCGCCTGTGTGGCCACTTTTATGAAAACGAAAAGTCCCGCATTCAGAGGAGAGCAATACCAGTTACGCGGTATGGCTACTGAGGAATCGCATCAGCGAAAAGGACTTGGCAGAGCCGTGCTGCTGGAGGCTGAGGACATACTGATCAAAAAGGATGTAGATATCCTGTGGTGTAATGCACGGGTATCCGCATTGGATTTCTATAAAAAGCTTGGGTATAGGACTGTGGGTGAAGTGTTTGACATACCACAAATAGGGCCTCATTACGTGATGTATAAAAAACTGAGCAAATAAAAGGATCCTGTTTTACAGGGAATTCAGCCGTAAAGAAGAAATTATATTTGATTTCGAAAAAAAAACCGGAAAATACTGCTTTCCGGTTTTTTTAATTTGTAGCGAGATCGGGAATTGAACCCGAGACCTCCGGGTTATGAATCCGACGCTCTAACCATCTGAGCTACCTCGCCAAATTTTTGAGGTGCAAAGATAAAAACATTTTTATTTGAATCAACATTAAGTCTTTTTATTTTGCCAGTAAATAATTTTTTTTAAAATTATAAATTATATATATTGCCGGAAGAATTTATATGAAAAGATTTAAACGATTAGAATGACAAAATTTGAATTAGAATTTCCAATTCACGCCTCAGATAGTTTTATTTATCAGTATATCTCCAGTCCGGATTCCCTGGGTGAATGGTATGCTGATAATGTCAATTCCCGTGGTCAGAATTTCACTTTTATATGGGATGGTTCCGAAGAGGTGGCCAAACGCGTGGCCTTTAAAACAGACCAGTTCATCAGGTTTAAATGGGTAGAATCAATGGACCCGGAAGCTTATTTTGAATTTAAAATAATTAAAGATAACCTGACCAATGATGTTTCTTTAATTGTAACTGACTTTGCCGAGGAAGATGAGCTTGAAGAAGCCAAGATGTTTTGGGAGAATAAAATTGCAGATCTCCGACATATTATTGGAGGATAAACAGGACCTTGCCTTATAACCGGTACTTTCCCGATTTTTTATTTCAAATTTCTATTCAAGCGATGATTGTAAACTTCAATGGGGCCTTGTTAAGCAGTGATCAGTTCAATTTGAGCCTTAACAACCGGGGATTTAAGTTTGGCGACAGCGTTTTTGACACCCTGAAGGCCGATCGTTTCACATGTTTTTTCTTAGAAGATCATTATTTCAGGCTGATGGCATCCATGCGCATGTTGAGAATGGAAATTCCCATGAACTTCAGTCCGGGGTTTTTTAAGGATCAAATCATTGAAACACTCAAGGCAAACAAGCTGGAAGGTCTTTCCAGGATCAGGTTTAGTGTTTTTCGCAGTGGGGGTGGATATTACCTTCCTGATTCCAATGAGATCGATTTTTTGGTTGAAGCGACCGCTTTGGAAAAACGAACATATGTAGATTACGAAATTGAGCTTTACAAGGATTTTCAAATTATTTCAGGGCTGCTTTCCAGCATTAAAACCAACAACAAAATACTACAGGTACTCGGGAGCGTTTACGCCAAAGAGAACGGTTATCATAACTGTTTGCTGCTGAATGAACGGAAGCAGGTTGTAGAAGCCTGTAATGCCAATCTATTCATTGTGAAAGAAGGACTTATACGAACACCGGCCATCGGGGATGGTTGTGTAAACGGGATCATCAGAAAAAAAGTAGTTGAGCTGGTCAGCAGGATGCCCGGACTCCGGTTGGAAGAATCTGCCATAAATCCCATGGATTTGTTGCAGTCTGATGAGGTGTTCCTCACCAATTGCATTATGGATATACAATCAGTAAATACCTTTCGCAAGAAGCAGTATGTGAATGGTTTAACTGATAAGATCAGGGAAAAATTCAGATTATTGGTCGAAGAACAGCTCAGTTAATTATAGCTCGGATTTGCCGGTGCATTCGCCCAGATCCTGTAAACACCTCCAAATTTAGTGATCTCATCTTTCCAAAAGCTGTTGTGATTGATCTCAAACAGATCCTGAAATTTATTCTCTATGACTACCCAGGAATAGGTGGTCAGTTCTTCCTCGAGCTGCTGTGATGACCAGCCGCTGTATCCCAGGAAGAAGCGGATGTCGTTTTTTGAAATGATGTCCTCTTTTAATAATTCCATTACGGCTTCAAAATCACCCCCCCAGTAAAATCCGTCACCAACTTCAATGCTGCCAGGTATTAGCTCAGGTATTCTGTGCACATAATAAAGATTGCCTTCCGATACCGGTCCCCCGAAATAAACGCGCAAAGTTGAATCTACCTCAGGTAAAATATCCCCGATTGTATATTCGGTAGGCTTATTAAAAATAAAACCAACGGAACCGTTTTCAGAGTGTTCAGTGAGCAGCACGATGGAACGGTTAAATGAACTGTCGGTGAGCACGGAGGGCTCTGCAACCAGTATTTTTCCTTTTGATACCTTTAATTTTGACATTTTGGGGGATAATTAAAAGATAAATATAGAAAAAATAATTATATAAAAAAAAAGCTGCCAAAAATGGCAGCTTTATTGAAACAGGATTCAAGATTAGTTGACAGAATCTTTCAATTCAGACCCTGGTTTAAAAGTAACCACTTTTCTTTTTGGAATTTTAATTGTAGCTCCGGTTTGTGGGTTTCTTCCTTCTCTGGCTGGTCTTTCTTTAACAGAAAATGAACCAAAACCAACTAAAACAAGTTTTCCACCTCCCTTTAAGGTCTTTTTTACGTTTTTCATCAAAGAGTCTAGAGCTTTACCAGCAGCAGCTTTTGAAACTCCTGCATCGGCAGCCATTGCCTCGATCAAATCTGATTTGTTCATAATAAAAATTTTAAAAATGGGTTATAATATTTTTTATTTGCTCATATAAGCATAACAAATATAGATTTTATAAGGGCTTACACAAGTTTTAGGCTAAAAATATGCCAGATTGTTGATAAATTAACTGAAAATGTTCATAACACAGGTAAAACAAGCCTTCTTTCCTTATTTAAAGCGGCTTAAAGTCCCTAATTCATGGTTGCATCCTGCGAAATTGAAAAACCATTGAGCAGGCTTTGCGCATCCATCAGAGCCTTACCGGAAAGCCTCAGTTGAATAATATCCATATAACCATCAGCACAATAAACCTTTATTTCTTTTTTGGTGGTTTTTACCATTCCCGGAGTAAAGGTATGCGCTTCTTCAAACGGCCTGGCTTCATGGATCTTTACCTGATAAACTGTATTGTCGTTAAAAAGCTTTGTATGCGCTGCAGGAACAGGTGAAAGTCCCCTGATCAGGTTATACACATTGTGAACGGTGTCTGTCCATTTTATTTCGCAATTTTGAGGATTTAATTTTGGAGCCGGTTTAAAGTTACCAGCCGGTTGGATTGTACTTTGTATTGAGTTATCTGCAATGCGTCTGATCGTTTCTACCACCAGATCACCTCCGAGATTCATGAGTATATCGTGCAGTTCTCCAAAAGTCTGATTCGGGTGAACCGGGGTTTCCTTTTGCAGCAATAGGGCACCATTGTCTATTTGCTCGTCAATAAAAAAAGTAGTCACTCCGGTGACAGTTTCACCATTGATAATGGCCCAGTTGATAGGGGCTGCACCCCGGTACTGAGGCAGCAGTGAGGCATGCAGGTTAAATGTTCCGTATTTCGGCATGGCCCAAACGGCTTTGGGTAACATTCTGAATGCCACAACTACCTGCAGATCGGCCTTATATTTTTTTAATTCTTCTAAAAAATTTTCTGATTTAAGGTTGGTGGGTTGCAGTACCGGTAAATTGCGAGACTGGGCGTATTCTTTTACCGCCGATTGCCTTAATTTCTGACCCCGGCCTGCCGGTTTATCGGGAGCAGTAATAACAGCAACGACTTTCAGGTGATTTTTCAACAAGGCTCTCAAACTTGCCACTGCAAATTCGGGAGTCCCCATGAAAATTATTCTCAGATTTTTCATTTATTCACTATTTCAAATTTATTCTGTAAAGTTAGTCTTAGCGATCCGTTTTCCAGCATAAATTGCAATTTTTTTAACACCTGTTCTTCAGGGCGATCCAGTTTGTCAATAATTTCCTGAACAGATAATGAGGTAGATTCCTCGAAGGCATCACGAATATTTTCCTCCTCCAGAGCCTGACTCTTTTTGCCTTTCTTTCTGCAAAGATCACATAAACCACAGGGCTTTTTCAAGGTGCTTTCTTCCAGATAGGTCTGAAGAAAAAGATTCCTGCAACCCCTTTCCTGCTGCAGGTAGCTCAGCATATCTTCAGCTTTGGTTAATTTTTGCCTGTTCACTTTCTCAGCAAATGGTTTTATAAGCTGCAATATATACCGGTCTTCACGCGGTATTAAAAGCTGGATCTGGCTGTTTCCGGTATGGGCTTCGTATGCAACGATACCTTGTGCATGAAGCTGTTTTAGCTGTTCCTTAATTTTTTCCTTGTTCATCAAAAGTTTTTCGGATAAAAAGCTTTCGCTGATATTGACAGGCATCTCAAAAACACCGGCATAGCTGCGGCAAATGGTCTGAAGGAGTAATTTATCCTTTTCATTTTGTCTGTAAAACCCGAAGAGCGCCCGGTTGCTCACCATGATCTGAAGGGAGGAACCTCTTGAACTGATTTTCTGATTGGCAATAACCCCTGTGTTTTCCAGTACTGAAATGGCATTGGAAGCAGGCAGTAAGGGTATATTGTACCTGGAACAAAAGTCCTGCAGATCAAAATCCACAAATGCTTCATGATATTCACCCTTACCGATACGCAGATACTGCATCAGATCAGAATAGACCTTTTCACAGATTTCTTTGGTAGCAAGGCTTTTCTGAATGGATTGCCGAAAGGTATGAGCCAGGGCAGGACTATACAGCAAAACAGCATAAGATGTCATCCCGTCGCGCCCGGCCCTTCCGGTTTCCTGCAGGTAATTTTCGACAGAGTAAGGGATATTTATATGCAGGATGGCCCTGACATTGGCTTTGTTAATGCCCATACCAAAGGCTGTTGTGGCAACCATGACCCTTTTCTTTTCACTGAACCAGAGCTCGTAGGCTTTGGCCTTTTCCTCCTCGGTCAGTCCGCCATGATAGCAGGTCGCTGCAAAGGATCTTTTTTGAAGATATTCAGCCATTTCAACAGTGGCTCTTCTGGTGCCCGCATAAATGATAACTGGCCCTTCTGTTTTTTTAAGGATGCCTGGTATCTTGTTAAAAGGATCTTCAGTATGAATAACATTGTAGCTCAGATTGGATCTGTAAAAGGATTTTTTGAATACTTCAGGCTTGCTCAGTCCGAGGTTTTGCCTGATATCATCAACGACTTTGCCGGTAGCCGTGGCCGTCAGTGCAATAACGGGAGTTCCCGGTATTAATGCTTTCAGTGAGCCGAGTTTCAGATACGACGGCCTGAAATCATGCCCCCATTCCGAGATGCAATGCGCTTCATCCACAGCCAGCAAGCTAACTGATACCTCCTTAATTTTTTCCTGAATCAGTTCTGACTGGATCTTTTCAGGTGATAAGTATAAAAACTTAATCCCCCCGTATTTTATATTGTCAAAGGTCTGGATGATCTCATCAAAGGTGTTTCCTGCGGTGAGTGCTACTGCTTTGATATTTCTTTTGTTCAGATCGGATACCTGATCATTCATCAGGGCTATTAAAGGGGAAACTACAATACAGAAACCGTCAGACACAAGTGTCGGAACCTGGTAACAGAGGGATTTACCGCTACCTGTAGGTAAAAGGGCAATAACATCTTTTTTCTGTAGCACAGCCTCTATGATCTCCTGTTGCGGGTGCCGGAATTCGTCGTAGTTCCAGTAGTTCTTAAGTATCCGTTTAGCAGGATTCTTCATGGCTAATCTGCTTTAAGATAAAATCAACCCTTTCTTCCACTGTCCCCCTGGGAACTGAGATCAGGTCATAACCCAATCTCCTGTATATTTTTTCTATAGACCGGAAAATATCCCTGGCCTGGTCAAAATCTTCATACCTTTCAGTATCCATTTGGTAGATATCAGGCCAGGGAGGCATGATAAAGATCTTATGATATGAATAAGCTTCAACCACCCGGTAAAAATAATCATCGTAAACAAGGTTAAAATGATCCAGATAGGCATTCACATCAGGCAGCCCGCGGTCAAAAAAAACGATTTCTGCTCCTGTTCGTTCGGCTTCAAGGTATTGCTCTTTTCTTCCTTCCAGCAACATTTTGCTGAATAGCATGGGTTCATTGAGAAACAACTGTTCAATACCGCTTTTTCTGGCATTCAGGGTAACTTCCCTTGAAATCTCAGGCATACAGACATAATCGCGCTGTATGAGCTCATTGATAACAACAGATTTTCCGGATCCCGGTCCGCCCGTGATGACAATTTTTTTTTGCATTTGGTATTCTTGAATATGCCTGTTCAAAAGTAAAAAATATTAATTGTAAATTTGTGAGCTGATTCATAAGTAATTATTAATAGCGGAGTAATTCATAAGTAATCATTTATATATGAGCAAAGAATCTGAATTTTATGAAAAACTAAAGATCAGTCTGTCAGAGACAACCACTTTTCCGACCAGATATCTTTATAAATTCATTATCGAGTCCTCTGTTGAAAAAGTGGCTGAAATTGAAAACTTTTTTGACAATATGGGAGCAGTGATCGATAAAAAAGCATCTTCCTCTGCAAAATATACGAGTTTATCGATCTATGTAACCATGAATAGCCCTGAAGAGATCATTGAAAAATACAGGGAGGTTTCTAAAGTTGAAGGGGTAATTTCTTTGTGATTTTTTTAACAAGAATTAATTAATATTGAAATATTTTTGCCGGGTATTTCCCTCTCATTTATAATTTTTTTCCTGCAGTATTACATGAAGTTTTCAATATATCTTTTTATTTTAAGTCTGCTCTTTACCGGTCACCTGTGTGCCCAGGAAACGGATAGGGTATTGCTGACAATCAATAAAAAGCCTGTTTTTACTTCTGAATTTATGCGCGTTTACGAAAAGAACAAAGATATAGTCATCGAGAACCAAGGCAAGGAAGTAAAAGAATACCTGGATCTGTTTGTCGATTTTAAATTAAAACTTGCTGAGGCCTATGCATTGGGTCTTGATAAAGAACCTGAATTTATAGGTGAACTCAACAAATACAAATCGCAGTTGGCTGATTCATATATCAAAGATGAGGAGATCCGGGAAGAATTGGTGATGGAGACCTATGAACGAATGAAATACGAGATCAATGCAAGCCATATCCTGGTGCTGACAGATGTGAATGCACTTCCTGCCGATACGGTCAAGGCCTATGCAAAGATCAGTGAAGCCTATAATAAGATCAAGGCCGGAAACAGTTTTGAAGAAGTTGCAAAAACTTATTCTGAAGACCCTTCGGTTGCCCAGAACGGAGGAAATTTGTCCTATTTTTCTGTGTTCGATATGGTATATGACTTTGAAAATGTGGCCTATAGCACTCCGGCGGGAAGCATCAGCAAACCTTTCAGAACCCAGTTTGGTTACCATATTTTAAAGGTCAACGACAAAAGACCGGCCAGGGGAGAGTTGGAGGTAGCTCATATTTTTGTTAAAAATAATCCGGCTGATACGGTATACGCCGAAAAACAGTGCGGGGAAATCTATGACAAGATAAAGCAGGGTGAAGATTTTGCCTACCTTGCAGGAAAATATTCCGATGATCCCACGGGAAGCCAGAATGGTGGCAGACTTCCCCGGTTTGGCTCGGGAAGGTTGATCAAACCGATGGAGGATCAGGCTTATATGTTAAAAGAGATCGGAGATGTATCCCGGCCTTTTGAAACAGAATACGGCTGGCATATATTCAAGCTGATTAAAAAATATCCCCTGCTTCCTTATGAACAAATGCAGGAACAGATCGTTCAGCAACTGGGAAACAGCAACAGGTCAGCCATACTCAAAAAGGACCTGGCAAATAAACTCTCCGGGAAGTATAAGATCAGCCAGATTGACAAGGGGGGCTTGTACGCCCTGGATCAAACGGCAGCTGCTGTTCCAAAGGAACTCGTTGTTCTGACGATCAATGAAAAGTCATATTCGGCGGAAGAATTTGTTGCCTACAGGCAATTGGCAAAACAACAGAACATAAGCGGTGATTTCGAACGGTTTAAAACCGAAAAAATTCTGGAGTACCATAAGGATCATCTGGAAAGCAGCAATACCGAATTTGCCCTGACCCTGAAAGAATACGCTGAAGGCATTTTATTGTTCGATCTGCTGGAGAATAATATCTGGAAAATGGCAGAAACCGATTCTCTCGGACTGGCTGATTATTACCAGAAGCATCTAAATGATTATTACTGGAAAAAAAGCGTTCATATCATTATAGCAAATTGCAATGAAAAAGTGAAGGCAGAGCGCGTACGAGAATTACTCCTGGAGGGCAGGAATACCGAAGAGATCAAAGCTCAGGTGAATGAAGGAGCCATGATCCATGTTTTATTCAATGAGGCTGTTTTGGAATTACCCTCTAATAAATTACCTTTAAATTTTGAAGAGCAACTTGGTGTTTCAAAGGTCTATGCCGATGATGATAGGCATTTTACAGTTGTGCAAGTTCTGGAACTCATGCCTCCCAGGCCAAAAACCCTCAGGGAAAACCGGGGACAGGTAATGAATGATTACCAGAATCATCTTGAAAAGGAATGGGTAAAATCGCTTCACCAAAAGTATAAAGTCTCTTATAATGAGAAAGAAGTTAAAAGATTGGAAAAATTAATTTTGCGTCCGGAATGAAATTACAAACTGCTCTAATTTATGCGCTGCTTGCCCTGGCCATTGGGGGTTGCGAAGACAAGCAAAAAAATGCAGACGCCATAGCGAGGGTAAATGACAAATACCTGCTGGCTGACGACTTTCTGAAGGCATTGCCCGAAGGATATACCAAAGAAGACAGTATACAGCTGCGTTCGATTTTTATTAACCACTGGGCCACTCATCAGCTTTTGCTTGATAAAGCCCGCATAAACATAGACGACAGCAAAGCGGAAATAGATGAGCTCGTGGAAAATTACCGCCGTGAACTTATAATAGAAAAATACCGGGAGGCACTCATCAATAAATTACTGGATACGGTGGTAACTTCAAATGATGTGGATCAATACTATCAATCGAACAAGGATATTTACAAACTTAATGAAGAGTTGGTTCAGATCAGGTATATCCATTACAATAAAACGATGAAAGAAGGAAAAGAACTGGTCAAACTTTTTAAGTCAAAAAAGACAGAGGACATTAACAGATTGAATGACAAGAGATTAGAATTTAATTCTTTTAACCTGAACGATTCGATCTGGGTTAGTTATAAGGCAGTTCTTGAAAAACTTCCTTTTTTGCCTGAGGGAGAAAATTTAAAAAAAGTGGATTTTTTACAAAAGGAAGATTCATTAGGAGTATATTTGGTGGCTATTAACAGGGTTTTGAATATGAACGAAATTGCACCAAAAAGTTATGTTGAACCCACAATTAAAAAAATGATCCTGCACAAAAGAAAGCTGGATCTGCTTGTTGAAATTGAAAAATCCCTGCTAACGGATGCAGTTAAAGACAAAAATTTTGAAGTGTACTAATATGTTAAGAAAGATCTACATCATTGCCATTGGCACATTATTTATAGCTCCCCTTGTTTCTGCACAGGAAAAATTAAAGATTGACGGAGTCGCTACTGTTGTTGGAAAAAATATAGTGCTCGATTCTGAAGTAGAAGCCTTTAAAAATGAATTGCTGCAGCAAAGCGACGGAAAGGCGAATATTTCTGACTGTGATATGCTAGAGCAGATCATGAACAGAAAGCTGCTCGCACACCATGCTGCAGTGGATAGTATTACTGTCAGCGATGCTGAAGTGAGTGCCACTGTTCAAAGGAAAATACAGTATTTTAGCAATCAGCTGGGTTCCAATGAGAAAATGCTTGCTTTTTATGGTTTCGACACCATGAAAGAACTGAATGAAGAGTTGACAGAGGTAGAAAAAGAAGCACTTTATATACAAAAAATGCAGCAAAAGCTAACCTCAGAAATCGATATCACTCCGGAAGAAGTAAAGCGGTATTTCAAAAGTCTTGAAGCCTCGGGTAACCTGCCTGAATTCGGTGCGGATATAGAGCTGGCTCAGATCGTAATGAATGTGCATCCCTCAACTGAAGAAGAGCAACGAATTCTTGCCCGGTTGAATGAGATCAAGGAACAAGTGAAAGCCGGTGAGAGTTTTAGCATGAAAGCCATCTTGTTTTCGGATGACCCTGCAGTTAGCCAGAACAGCGGGCTTTATACCATCACCAGGCAAAGCCCCTTTGTAAAAGAGTTTAAAGAAGCAGCATTCCGACTGGAAGAAGGCGATATTTCAGAACCATTTAAATCAGATTTTGGTTATCATATCCTCACCGTTGAAAAAATCAAAGGAAAAGAAAGGGATGTCCGTCACCTACTTATGCAGCCAAAAATTGATCAGTCAGAATTGGACAAGGCAAAAGATTCACTTAATGAGATAAGGGAAAAGATTTTGAAGCTGGAGGTCACTTTTGAAGATGCCGTTTTAAAATATTCCGAAGACAAAGATACGAGATTAAACAAGGGTTATCTGATCAACCCGGTTACCAGTGATACCCATTTTGAGTTAACCCGCATGGATCCGGACCTTTACGGCAAGGTGGCCAACCTCAAACCCGGCGATTACACTGAGGTTTTCTACGATGAAAACCAACAGCAGCAAAAGATGTACAAATTTTTGGTTTTGAAGAGCAAGACGGAGTCCCACATTGCAGACCTGTCGGTTGACTACGTAAAGATCAAGGATCTCGCCCTGCAAAAAAAGAAAGAAGAAACCATTGATAAATGGGCTAAAGACAAAATAGGGGATACCTATATTAAAATTAACGATAAGTATAGGAATTGTAAGTTTGAGCTGAATTGGAATAATATTCAATAGACCTATGTCTGACGTACTCGCCATTAAAAAATTAGTTGAGAACCACGAACGCCTGCTGAATGAGATTTCCAAGGTTATCGTGGGTCAGAAACAAGCCGTGAATGAAGTCCTTTTGTCTTTGTTATGTGGCGGGCATTCTTTGCTTATCGGGGTACCCGGTCTGGCCAAAACATTGCTCGTTAATACGGTGGCAAGATCCCTGGGTCTCGACTTTAAGAGAATTCAATTCACACCTGACCTTATGCCCTCAGATATTTTAGGCAGTGAGATTCTCGATGAGAACAGGCATTTCAAATTCATAAAAGGACCCCTTTTCGCAAATATTATTCTGGCCGATGAAATAAACCGTACACCGCCCAAGACGCAGGCAGCTTTGCTGGAGGCGATGCAGGAAAGAGCAGTTACCGTGGCCGGACACAATTATGTACTCGACCTTCCTTTTTTTGTGCTCGCCACCCAGAATCCAATTGAACAGGAAGGTACCTATCCGCTTCCTGAGGCCCAGCTGGACCGTTTTATGTTTTCTATCTACCTGGAATACCCGAGCTATGCTGAAGAAGTCGAAATTGCCAGAAACACGACTTCAGACAAACAGGTTCTTGTAAATCCTGTTTTCACCGTGCAGGATATACTGGCCTATCAACAACTTGTGCGCAGAATACCTATTAATGACAATGTAGTGGAATACGCCGTCAGACTGGTTTCAAAAACCAGACCCGGTTCCGCCGATGCCACCACGCTGGTAAAAAACTATCTCGATTGGGGAGCTGGTCCCAGAGCCTCACAGAACCTTGTCCTTGGAGCCAAGGCTTATGCGGCCATACAGGGCAAATACTCACCGGATATCGCTGATGTACAGGCAGTTGCCTTAGGAATTTTACACCACAGGATCGTAAAAAATTACAAGGCAGAGGCTGAAGGCATATCAGAAAAGTTCATCATACAGTCGCTTTTGTAATTTTCTTCCATAAAATTCTGATTGTTAGCCAAAAAACCTGTTGAATAATTCAATTTTTCTTTCTAAATTTGCAGCCCTTTAAGGCAGGAACAGATTCCTTAATGGTGATTTTATAAACATGTTTAATATCTCTTATTGGAAATGCCTGTATTAGAATCTGTTATTCAATAAGATACAAAAATTAATTATGTCAAAATTAGACGAAAAACTGGAACTATACACTAGCGAAGCTTTAAAGTTAGGTATAGAAATTGAAGAATCTTTATTCGAAAACGTTGTGAAAGGATTGGGTCCTTCTATTTTTAAAGCAGATGCCGAAATAGTTTCATGCTCACAAGAATCCGAATTAACTACTGTAAAGGAAAACTTCCTCGTTAAGAAATTGGGATTGGAAGATGGTGAAGAACTGGATGCCGCCATACAAAAAGTCTGTGCGAAAATGGGTAAAGAAAACAAGCAGAAATACCGTGCTATTTTTTACTATTTGCTGGTACTTGAATTAGGGCTTGAATCTTTTTACAAAGAAGAGGACGAAGCAGAAGATGTAGAATCTGTTGTGGCTGAGGTTGAGGAAATTGAAGAAGTGGAAGATGATGAAGTGGTGAATATCAAAAAGATATTGATCGAAGAAGAAGAAGCTCCGGTTGTAAACCCTGAAGAGTTTTTAAAGGACTTTGACTGGAACAGATACAAAGAGGGAATTGATACCATAGACGAAGGAAAATATAAAGAGTTTGAAGAGGCTCTTGACGGAACGGTTGGTTTTGTAGAAGAACGTCAGGTGATCGACGGAATAGTGGTTAGAATGACCGACAGGGAAGCTATCATTGATATTAATTCCAAATCGGAAGGTGTTATATCACTGAACGAATTTCGCTATAATCCTGATCTGAAAGTAGGAGATACGGTTGAAGTTAAAGTTGATAAATTGGAAGACAGTACAGGTCAACTCGTGCTTTCACACAGAAAAGCAAGGGTGATCAGAGCCTGGGAGCGCGTGATCAGGGCCCAGGAAACACAAGAGATTGTAACCGGTTTTGTAAAATGCAGAACGAAAGGTGGTATGATCGTGGATGTTTTTGGAATAGAAGCCTTCCTGCCCGGATCACAGATCGATGTTAAACCGATCCGCGATTACGACCAGTATGTAGAAAAGAATATGGAATTCAAGGTTGTTAAAATAAACCACGAATTTAAAAACATCGTTGTTTCTCATAAGGCTCTTATCGAATCTGATCTTGCAGAACAGAAAAAAGAAATCATCGGACAACTTGAAAAAGGACAGGTTCTTGAAGGTGTTGTTAAAAACATCACTTCCTATGGCGTGTTTGTGGATTTAGGTGGTGTAGACGGATTGATACACATTACAGACCTTTCATGGAGCAGGATCAACCATCCGAATGAGGTTGTTGAACTTGACCAGAAATTAAATGTGGTTATCTTGGATTTTGATGATGATAAATCAAGGATACAGCTCGGATTAAAACAATTGAACAAACATCCTTGGGATGCTTTGAGCGAGAAACTTTCGGTGGGTGATAAGGTAAAAGGTAAAGTAACCATTATTGCTGATTACGGTGCCTTCATCGAAGTAAGCCCCGGAGTAGAAGGTCTGATCCACGTTTCGGAAATGTCCTGGTCAACGCACCTGAGATCCGCACAGGATTTTGTGAATGTCGGCGATGAGATCGAAGCGGTGATCCTTACATTGGATCGTGATGAAAGAAAAATGTCTTTAGGCATCAAACAACTTCATCCGGATCCATGGACCAACATCGATAAAAAATATCCTGTTGGCTCTAAACATACCGGAACAGTAAGAAACTATACCAATTTTGGTGTTTTTGTTGAACTGGAAGAAGGAATTGACGGTTTGGTTTATATTTCTGACCTATCCTGGACCAAGAAGATCAAACATCCATCTGAGTTTGTGAATATTGGTGATAAGATCGAGGTAGAAGTGCTCGAACTTGATGTAGAAGGCCGTAAATTGAATCTGGGACACAAACAGACAACTGTTAATCCCTGGGATAAATACGAGACAAAATACGCCATCGATTCTATACACAAAGGTGTTGTAAAAGAGATCAACGATAAAGGATCGATAGTTACTTTTGAGGAAGGTGTAGATGCTTTTATACCTTCACGTCATATGGAAACTGAAGATAAATCGAAGTTTACAAAAGGTGCAACCATGGACTTCAAAGTTCTTGAATTCAACAAGGAATACCGCAGGATAGTAGCTTCACACACTGCAGTGTTCAAAGAAGAAGAAGAGAAAAACGTTAAGGCTGCTAAAAAGAAAGTAGAAACTTCCTCAGAGAAAACTACACTGGGTGATATTTCAGAACTTGCAGACCTGAAAAAGAAAATGGATAAAAGCAAATAATTCATTTTTTCAATAAACAAAAAGCCGTTCATCAGGATAAACATCTGAATTGAACGGTTTTTTTTATGGTCTTTATTACTGTAAAAAGTATCTTTGTATAAAAATTAAAGTACATGACCCTTATAAAATCTATTTCGGGAATCAGAGGAACCATAGGAGGTGGTATCGATGAAAACCTTACCCCGGTTGATGCTGTTAAATTTGCTTCGGCTTATGGAACCTGGCTTTTGACCCGCCATCCTGGTAAAAAACTAAATGTGATCGTTGGGAGAGATGCCCGCATATCCGGAAAAATGATCAGCAGCCTTGTTTGCAATACCCTGGTTGGTTTGGGCATTGATGTTACTGATCTCGGACTATCCACCACACCAACGGTGGAACTCGCAGTAACACTTGAGAAGGCTGATGGAGGCATCATCGTCACGGCAAGTCACAATCCAAAGCAGTGGAACGCGCTCAAACTATTGAACGAAAGAGGGGAATTTTTAAATGAGACCGACGGAAATACCATACTGAAACTGGCTGAAGAGAACAACTACTGTTTCGCAGAAGTGGATAACCTGGGTTCATACAACAAAAAGAACGGGTATATAGATAAGCACATCGATGAAGTGCTGAAATTAAAACTGGTTGACGCAGAATTGATAAACAAAGCAAATTTCAGAGTCGTTGTAGATGCAGTTAATTCAACAGGAGGTTTGGCTATTCCAAATCTGCTGGACCGCCTTGGCGTTGAGTGCATTAAATTGTATTGCGACCCCACAGGTGAGTTTCCGCACAACCCCGAACCTCTGGCAGAACACCTTACCGAAATTTCGCAAAAAGTTGTAAAGGAAAAAGCCAATCTGGGTATTGTGGTGGATCCTGATGTAGATCGCCTGGCAATCGTTTGCGAGGACGGGTCTATGTTTGGAGAGGAATATACCCTTGTAGCCTGTGCGGATTATGTTCTGAGCAAGACACCGGGGAATACCGTATCTAATTTGTCATCTTCAAGAGCCCTTAAAGATGTTACCCTGAAGCACAAGGGTACATACAAAGCCAGTGCCGTAGGGGAGGTGAATGTTGTAAACCTCATGAAAGAAACAAAGGCCGTAATAGGAGGAGAGGGGAACGGAGGGATCATTTATCCGGAGAGTCATTATGGGCGTGATGCACTGGTGGGGATCGCACTTTTTTTAACCCACCTTGCCGAAACAAAACTTTCCTGCAGGCAATTGAGAGAAACATATCCGGCCTATTTTATGAGCAAAAATAAAATCGTGCTGACACCCGATATTCATGTTGATGACTTGTTGAAAAAGATTGCGGCGATATACAAAAATGAGCAGGTAAATCTTACAGATGGTGTGAAGATCGATTTTAAGGATGAATGGGTGCATTTACGAAAATCAAATACCGAGCCGATCATCAGGATTTATACGGAGAGCACAACGGAAGAAAAGGCAAATTCGCTGGCAGAAAAAATGCTGAAAGAAATTGCAGATATAGCAGGTATCTGACAGGCAACAAAATTCATGGTTTGAATATGGGTTCAGAAAACGAAACTCTCGAGCAATATTTCGCAAAATTCCGTAAAAATATTATCGGAATTGAGCAACAATTCAGTTCTCCCTACGGGGAACAAAAGGTCATTTATGCCGATTGGACGGCCAGTGGCAGGCTTTACAGACCCATAGAAGAGAAGATTATCAATGATTTCGGGCCTTTTGTCGCAAATACACATACTGAAACTACCATTACCGGGTCAGCTATGACATTGGCCTATCACGCAGCAAAAAAGATCATTAAAAACCATGTGCATGCCGATGCAAACGACATCATCATCACTTATGGCACCGGAATGACCGGCGTGATCAATAAATTTCAGCGAATACTGGGTCTGCGTTTTCCGGAACATTTTAAACAACTGGCAGAATTGCCGGAAAATGCCCGACCCGTGGTTTTTATTACACACATGGAGCATCATTCCAACCAGACCTCCTGGCTGGAAACCATTGCCGATGTAGTCATTTTGCCCTATGATGGCGACGGGCTCGTGGATTATGAGGAATTGGATACATTGTTAAAAGTATATGAAAACAGGCCTTTCAAAATAGCTTCGGTAACTGCGTGTTCCAATGTAACCGGTATACAAACCGACTATCACCGCATAGCCAAAATCATGCACCTGAACAATGGTGTTTGCTTTGTGGACTTTGCCTGCAGCGCACCTTATGTAAATATGGATATGCACCCAAAAGATGAAGCGTCTTACCTGGATGCTATCTTTTTTTCTCCGCATAAATTTTTAGGCGGGCCGGGTACCTCGGGAGTACTCATTTTCAATAAAAAATTATACAAAAATCTGGTGCCGGATAACCCCGGCGGAGGCACGGTATTATGGACCAATCCCTGGGGAGAACACGTCTATCTGGATGATATCGAGCTCCGCGAGGACGGAGGTACTCCCGGCTTTTTACAAACCATACGCATTGCTCTGGCAATCAGACTCAAGGAAGAAATGACCGTCAATAAAATACTCTCAAGGGAGCATGAAATTATCGGTATGATCTTCGAAAAATTAAATCGTATTCCAAATCTTGTCATTTTGGCCAGGCAGCATGCAAACCGACTGGGTGTGATCTCTTTTTATATAGAAAATCTGCATTTCAATTTAGGGGTAAAATTATTGAATGACCGTTTCGGAATTCAAACGAGAGGCGGTTGCTCCTGCGCCGGAACTTATGGGCATTTCCTTTTGCATGTGGACCAGCAGAAATCACATGAGCTGGTCGACAAACTGGGACAGGGGTGCCTGTTGGACAAACCGGGGTGGATACGCATGTCTGTTCATCCTACCATGGCGAACGAGGAGATTCATTTCATTTGCGAGAGCATTCAGCAGCTGGCAGTAAACTTTGAAAACTGGAAAAACGATTACACCTATAATCCCCAAACGAATGAGTTTATTCACAACAATTTTGTTCCGGCAGAAAATGATCTGGTAAAACATTGGTTTGCCTGAATTCAGGTTTTTGAAATTTTTACCAAATTTTGTTGATGAAATTACAACAGTTCAGGTTATCATCAATTCTTATCCCGGTTTACATATTTGAAACGGTTATGCGTCCAGAAATAGTATTCAGGTTGTTCCCTGATCTGCTTTTCGAGTTTTTCCATGAACAGATCGGTAATCTCATAATCTGGAAATAGTCTTGGTTTCTCAGCCAGCACTTCAAAACTGGTTTCATAAAATCCCCTTCCTACCTTTTTCGTATTCAGGATAACGATGGGGTAATTGTATTTTTTGGCCAGCATTTCTGTACTTGTATGGACCGGGACCCTTTGGCCGAAAAAGAGCGAATGGTGATAGATCTTGCTCCTCTTTGGTGATTGATCGCTTGCAAATCCGTAAAGTCCGGGTATTGAATTAATATGATTTTTTTCGATAAGGTCAATTATGTCTTTTGTTGGAACTAGGTTACAGTTAAATCTGCCACGGGTTTTTACGATATAATTATTGAAGTATTTGTTTTCAACTTTTTTGTAGATAGCAAAAGCAGGGTAGGGCAGTAATTGATTTAGACCCAATAACCATTCATAATTTGCGTGGTGTGAGGTCATTAAAATAGTCGTTGGATTCTCTCTCAGAAATTTTAAAAAGTCCTTCTCATTTATTGTCTTCATTCTTCTCAGGATCTCTTCTCCTGAGATTGCAGAAGTTTTGATCATCTCCATAAAAAGATCCACAAAATGACGGTAGAATTCTTTTCTGATGCGCAATCTCTCTTCAGGTGATTTTTCCGGAAATGCTATTTCCAGGTTGTGCAAAACCAGTTTTTTTCTGTACCGGACCAGGTAAAAGAAAATAAAAAATAAAAAATCCGAAACCCAATATAAAATCCGAAATGGAAGGATCGAAATCAGATAGATGACCGGATAGATGAGAATATAGGAAATGAAATGCAACATAATGAAAACAAATATCGGATATAATTTTATCTTTGAGAAAAAAATAAATATGGATAAAATAGTATTGCTGCTTATTCTCGCAAACGTATTGGTATCGATGAAGGGATTTAAGGACAGGGTCTTTTTTGAGCGTTATAAATTTCAGGTTGGACCGGTTCTCAAAGGAGATAAACTTCCCATGCTCACCTCCGGTTTTCTGCATGTTGATGTCAGTCATCTGTTGTTTAATATGCTGACCCTCTATTTTTTTGCTGACCCCGTTATCGATTATCTGGGTGTACCGAAATTTCTGGCGGTTTATTTTGGAAGCCTGCTTGCAGGCAGCCTCTTCGCTTTGAGTTTTCACAAGAAGGAACCTTACTATTCTGCCGTTGGAGCTTCGGGCGCTGTAATGGGTATCGTTTATTCAGCCATACTGTTGAACCCAACCATGAGTCTGTATTTGTTTTTTATACCCATACCCATACCTGCCTATATCTTTGGTGTGGGATATTTGCTGTATTCTATGTTCGGAATGAAAAATCAATGGGGAAATATCGGTCATAGTGCCCATATAGGGGGAGCCATCGGAGGATATTTGTTAACCATATTGATGTATCCTTCCGTTTTATCCGAACATACATTTATGGTATTGATATTGGCTGTACCCATAGTTCTGATGTTTATTTTCAAGGATAAGCTTGAAAGAAAGTATTAAATAGAGCATTTTATCTACTTTATTGACGTCATATTGCCCATCCCGCTGCAAAAGCAGTTTACCTATGAAGTTTCCAGGGCTGAGGCCGATTTTTTAAGTCCGGGAATGCGCGTTGCCGTCCCCTTCGGAAAATCCAAAATATTCACTGCACTGGTTTATGAAAAACACAATAAGCCACCAACAGCTTACGAAGCAAAGGAAATTCACCAGATTCTGGATGAAAGCCCTTTAATTACAGAACCTCAGTTAAAATTCTGGGAATGGATCTCTGCATATTATATGTGCTCCCTGGGCGAAGTGATGCGGGCTTCACTGCCTTCCTTTTTTTTGTTGGAAAGTGAAACGGTTATTCGCAGGAATGACCAAACTTTCCCCAATACGGAACTTAGCGAAGATGAAAGAGCCATTTTCAGTGCCGTACAGCATCAGACTGCCATAAAAATTGATGATGTTGTTGGTATTTTAAGCCGGCAAAATGTCTTACCGGTTATCAATAATTTACTTAAGAAAGGGCTGATCGATGTGCAGGAAGAGATTTTTGAGCTGTACAAACCGAAACTGGAAAAGTACATACAACTGAATGATACGTACAAAAACCCGGAAGCCCTTCAGAGCCTGATGGAAGAACTGAAAAGAGCCAAACGAAAAAGTGAGGCGGTGCTGGGCTATTTCAGTGTAAAAAAACACAAGGACCATTTAAAGCTGAAGGAATACAAGGAAGCTACGGGAATATCCGCAACTATTATTAAGTCTCTCACGGATACAGGGGTTTTTGAGATCTATACCAAAGCAGTTGACCGGAATATATATGACAAAGGTGAGCTGCCCCTGAAAGAATTGAACGGTCTGCAGCAGGAAGCTCTGGTGCAGGTTCAGGAGACATTTTCGAAACATGAAGTCACCTTGCTGCATGGAATCACCTCAAGCGGGAAAACCGAGATATACAGCAAACTCATTGCACAAACCCTCAGTGCGGGCAAACAGGTATTGTACCTGCTGCCTGAGATTGCGTTAACAACACAAATTATCGGTCGTTTGCAGAAACACTTTGGAAATCAAATGGCTGTTTACCATTCAAGATTTTCAGTTAACGAGCGTGTGGAAGTTTGGAACAATGTGCTCGGGAACACAGAGAAAGCACAACTGGTTTTGGGGGCAAGATCGGCGGTACTTTTGCCTTTCAGCAAGCTGGGGCTGATCATTGTGGATGAAGAGCATGAGACCTCTTATAAACAATACGATCCCGCCCCCCGATATCACGCCCGGGATGCTTCCATAGTGCTGGCAAAGATACACCAGGCAAAAAACCTGCTGGGTAGTGCAACGCCTTCTATTGAAAGTTATTACAATGCGAAACACAACAAATACGGCTTGGTTGAACTGAATAAAAGGTTTGGAGACAGCCAGTTGCCTGATATAGAGTTGACAGATATCAAGGATAAGCACAAAAGAAAACAGATGCAGGGGCATTTTTCTGACAGCCTGATGGAGCAAATTCAGGAGTCCCTGACTTTAAAGGAACAAGTGATCTTGTTTCAGAACAGAAGAGGTTATTCGCCTGTGGTGGAATGCAGAAGTTGTGGCAACTCACCCCAGTGCCCGCATTGCGATGTGAGTCTGACTTACCATATGTACAATACCCAGCTGCGTTGCCATTACTGTGGTTACCACCAGCCACTGCCCGTTACATGTCCGTCCTGTGGAAACCCCGGCCTTGAAACAAAAGGATTTGGTACGGAACAGATCGAGACAGAGATCAGTGAGCTTTTTCCAAATTCCAGGGTTGCAAGACTCGATTTGGATACCACCCGCGGTAAGCATGGATTTTACAAAATAATCACCGCTTTTGAAGACCGGGAGATCGATATTCTGGTTGGAACACAAATGCTTAGCAAGGGACTTGATTTTGATCATGTATCGCTGGTAGGCATCATGAATGCTGATAACATGCTGAATTTTCCCGATTTCAGAGCGCATGAGCGCAGTTTTCAACTGATGACCCAGGTTGCCGGAAGAGCCGGACGAACCAATAAAAGAGGAAAGGTGATCATTCAGACTTTTAATCCCTGCCACCAGATCCTTCAACAGATAAGCGTTTACGATTATTTGGGAATGTACCGGGACCAGATCAATGAACGCCATCAGTTTCAGTATCCGCCTTTTGTGAGAATGATTAAAATAAGCCTGAAACACAAAGACCAGTATCTGGTAAATAAAGCAAGTGAATGGCTCGCGCTTTCTCTTAGAAATAATTTTGGAACCCTGGTTCTCGGTCCGGCTAACCCGATGATAGCCAGGATAAGGAACCTCTATATCAAGAATATACTTATAAAATTGCCAAAAGATGCTCCACTGGCCGGCTCAAAAGACCTGATTCAAAGGATCAGGAACAGTTTCGAATCCATAGCAGAATTCCGTCCCGTAAGGTTTATTATCGATGTGGATCCTTTCAACTAGAATTTTTTGCTGACTCCCATTGCTTTCGGAGGTCGCTGGAGAGTACCCCTGCGCCGTCAGGTTTCCAGCCCGGTGGCATATAGAGATATTTTAACCTGTTGCTCAGGCTTGTTTTGCTGAAGACGGCATCCTGAATCAGCGCGATCCACTCGTGAAAGGCAATTCTCACCGGGTTATAGGTATTGATATTTGAGGTCAGTCCATAAACCGGTTTTTCTGCTTCCGGTTCAAATGTTCCAAACAGTTTGTCCCAGATGATCATTATCCCGGCGTGATTTCTGTCGAGGTATTGGGGATTGGTAGCATGGTGCACCCTGTGGTGCGAAGGAGTATTAAAAACGGCTTCGAACCATTTCGGCATTTTATCTATGGTTTCGGTGTGAATCCAGAACTGATATAACAAACTGATCGACATTTGAGTGAGAATCATCAGGGGATGAAAACCGATCCAGGCCATCCACAACCAGAATACAAAAGAGAAAAAAGAACCGGTCCATGTTTGACGCAGGGCGGTTGCGAGATTGTATTTTTGTGAGGAGTGATGCACTATGTGAGAAGCCCAGAAAAACCGGCTTTCATGACTGATACGGTGCATCCAGTAATAGGATAAATCATCAGCAAAGAATACCAGTATCCAGGCCCACCAGGTGAACGGGATGTTGAAAATCCGGTAATTGTAATAAACAAACATCAGGGCACCCACCACGATAAACTTGCTCAGCAAACCGATAAAAACATTTCCCAGTCCCATGGCAATGGAGGAGGAAGCATCTTTTATTTCATAAGTGTCCATGTGTTTTTTTGTGGTCAGTATCACCTCGATAACAAGCGATAAAACAAAAAAAGGTATGGCGTAGTGTATCAGGTTTGGGATTTCAGGGAGCTCCATGGATAAAAAATTTAAATACTAAAAATCAGGCATATATTTATTTCATTCAGTATGACTAAATTAAATAAAATCGTATATTTGCACCCCGAAAATAACAATTAAATTTAATAAAATATGAATCATTACGAATCTGTTTTCATTTTGAATCCCGTTTTATCTGAATCTCAGGTAAAGGAAACAGTAAAAAAGTTTGAAGATTACTTGGTGTCCAAAGGTGCCGAGATGATTTGGAAAGAGGATTGGGGCCTGAAGAAACTGGCTTATCCGATCCAGAAGAAAAAAACCGGTTTTTACCACTTGTTTGAGTTTCAGGCTCCGGGGGAGGCTATTGCCCCCTACGAACTGGAATTCAGAAGAGATGACAGCATTATGCGCTATATCACGGTAAAACTGGATAAACATGCACAAGCATGGGCTGAAAAAAGAAGAGAAAGAGTTAAATCATCTAAAAAGTAAGACATGTCAACGATAGAACAACAAGCACAAGGTGGTAATAAAGGGGCTGTAAGATATCTGACTCCTTTGGAAATTGACACAAAAGTAAAGGTAAAATATTGTCGTTTTAAAAAGAACAATATAAAATATATCGATTTTAAGGACGCCGATTTTTTAATGTATCTGGTGAATGAGCAGGGTAAGATATTACCACGACGTTTAACCGGTACTTCACTTAAGTATCAGAGAAAAGTAGCACAGGCAATCAAAAGAGCACGTCATTTGGCTTTAATGCCTTATGTAGGTGATATGTTAAAATAATTTAAATCAGGATTTTATTATGGAACTTATATTAAAAAAAGACGTTGCTAACTTAGGATTTGCAGATGATATTGTAACCGTAAAGAACGGTTTTGGAAGAAATTTTTTGATCCCTCAGGGTATGGCCATACTGGCTACACCTTCGGCTAAAAAAGTTTTACAGGAAACTTTAAAGCAAAGAGCATATAAAGAAGCCAGTATAATCAAGGAAGCTCAGAAGTTTGGTGAGGAATTAAAAGGACTGGAACTTAAAATTACTGCAAAAGTAGGAGAAGGAGATAAACTTTTCGGTTCTGTCAGCAATGCGAACCTGGCCGAGGCTATCAGCAGCAACGGACATGAAATTGATAAGAAATTTATCGAGATCGCCGGCGGTTCTGTGAAAAGAACCGGAAAATACAATGCTAAAGTAAGATTGCACAGGGATCTGATCATCGACCTGCCATTTGAAGTGGTGGCTGAAAAGTAATCCCCAATTGTTAATAAAAAGTTAAACCCGATCATACCGATCGGGTTTTTTTATATGTAAATTTGGCGGAAATTTAACTCAAAAATAATGATGAAAACAGTTTACAAATTAATGTTGATTTTTGCGCTGCTCTGTACAATTCAGAGTTTTGCTCAAGTTACCACTTCTTCCATGCGTGGGGTGGTTGTTGACGCGGAGAATGTGCCCTTGCCGGATGCAACTGTGGTTGCCGTGCATGTTCCTACCGGAACTTCCTATGGAAGTACCACCAATATTGATGGGGCGGTCAATTTGCGCAATATGCGTATTGGCGGACCTTATACCATCACGATCAGTTTTGTTGGTTATAAAACCGAAGAGATCAAAGATGTTCAGCTTGTTTTGGGCAAGTCGTATGACTTTAATGTCAGATTACAAGCGGATAACCAGTTGGAAGAGGTTGTAGTACAGGCAAAGGCAGGGGACAATGTCTTTGGAAATGACAGAACCGGAGCTGAAACCAATATCAGCAGACAGGCATTAAGTACGCTGCCTACCATTACAAGGGGTGCTGCGGATTTTACCAGACTTGAGCCCTCGGCATCCGGACTCTCATTCGGAGGAAGAAATGACCAGTACAATAATTTTTCACTGGACGGATCGATCTTTAACAATCCTTTTGGTCTCGATTCTCCAACACCGGGAGGTCAAACTAATTCTCAACCGGTTTCTCTGGATGCCATCGAGCAGATCTCTGTTTCAATTGCGCCTTATGATGTTACACAGGCGGGATTTACCGGTGCTGCAGTCAACGCAGTGACCAAGAGTGGTTCCAATGAATTTCACGGTACAGCTTACGGTTATTTCAGAAATGAGGACATGACCGGGGACAAAGTGAAGGGGGATGATATTTTTGTGCCCGGCCTGGAGCAAAAACAGTATGGATTCAGTGTCGGGGGACCTGTAATCAAAAATAAGCTGTTCTTTTTTACGAATTTTGAAAAAGATGACAGAACTGATGACGGATCTGCCTGGGTACCCAATACAGGTAGCGGCAATATCAATGAATCCAGGGTAACAGAATCCGATATGATCGATGTCCGTAATTTTTTATCCGGACTGGGTTATGATACCGGTGCCAATACGGGTTTTGTTTATGGGACAGAATCTATAAAGGGAATATTTAAATTGGACTGGAATATTAACGATAAACACAGGGTGGCTTTTATTTATAATTTTCTGGACGCTTCAAGAGAACAACCGGCTCACCCAACCGCCCTTGGCTTCAGGGGGCCGAGTGCATCAACACTGCAGTTTGAGAATTCAGGGTATCAGATCAACAATGAACTCAATTCTTTTTTAGTGGAACTGAACTCAAACTTTAGTGACAATTTGACCAACAAGTTTCAGATAGGTTATTCGGTCTTTAATGATTTCAGAAATCCGCTGTCAACTCCTGCTCCCAGCTTTACTATTTTGGAGAATGGTGCGCCTTATATCATTGCAGGACATGAGCCTTTTTCTATCAATAACAAACTGGAACAGGATGTCTTTCAATTTTCGAATAACCTGACCTATTTTTTGAATAACCACACATTAACAGCAGGTATTTCATTCGAAAAATTCAAGTTTGGAAACTCTTTTAACCTGGGTGCTTACGGGGCTCGTGGTGTATTTTTCCCAACTTCAGGATCTGTTGATGAATTTATTAATGACCCGAGTATTGCGGTAGACCTTGCTGCAGCTATTGAATTAGATAAAGATTTATCCGCTGCGGGTGAAGGAAATCCGGGTGGCTTCAATTGGTATAAAACCGATGTTGGTCAGCTCGCTTTTTATCTGCAAGATGAATGGCATATCAATGATAATTTCAGATTGACACTGGGTATAAGGTTCGATAAACCCATGTATTTTGACACTTCAAAATATGCTGAAGAATTTATTGAAACCCAATGTTGCTATATTCCTACTATCGAGTATTTTGATCCGAAAACAGGTGAAGAAGTGTTTTTTGACAGCACAGAGATGCCAACAGAAAGCGTAATGGTATCCCCTCGTTTTGGTTTCAACTGGGATGCCCTTGGAGATGGCAGGTTACAGGTAAGAGGAGGATCCGGAGTATTTACAGGACGATTCCCGTTTGTTTGGTTAGGCAACCAGATCGGATCTCCTAACTTCTTTTTCTATCAGATAATCGATCCGGATTTCAAATGGCCTTCAGTTTGGAGAAGCAATCTGGGACTGGATTACAAGTTTGAAAACGATATTATTGTTTCCACAGATGTTATATATTCCAAAGATATCAATGGAGCACATGTACAGAACTGGGGTTTGAACAAGCCAACAGGTACACTTGCCGGGGTTGACAACAGACCTATTTATACCGATGGTGATAAAAATTCATTCAAGAACGGTGCTTATTTATTTACTAACTCTGATAAAGGAAGTATTTTCAACTGGTCTGCAAAAGTGGAAAAAAGATTTGCCAATGAACTTTATCTGAGTTTTGCCTACAACTATTTAAATGCAAAAGATGTGAACTCCATCGAGGCTGAAATTACAGGAGATGCCTTTGCAGGTAATCCTGCATTGGGTAATGTGAACGACGATGTACTGGCGCACTCAAAATACGGTGATGACCACAGATTCATCGGGGTCTTCGCTAAAAAGTGGACCTATGGCAATAAGAAATGGGCCAGCACGCTCTCATCTTTCTTTGAATATGCTCAAGGCGGAAGATTT
>Ga0105098_10000027_pt1 | contig 40808 bp, 36 predicted proteins | sample PPLLak21cMay2015_FD_79137 | JGI IMG/M metagenome (GOLD analysis project Ga0105098, IMG submission 79137) | Freshwater sediment microbial communities from Prairie Pothole Lake near Jamestown, North Dakota, USA - PPLs Lake P7 Core (1) Depth... | ecosystem: Environmental > Aquatic > Freshwater >... | reverse complement strand
GCCGGGCAGGACCTCTGCCGCGGATTTTGCCGCGCTTGGAAAACCGCGATTGTTCTTTGGCATCTCCTCAGGAAATGTCGACTCCATGGTGAATAACTTCACCCCGAATCTCAAAAGACGGAGGGATGATGTCTATTCCCCGGCCGGAACTCCCGGAAGACCGGATCGTGCTACTATCGTTTATACCAATAAAGTGCATGAACTTTTCCCCGATACACCGATTGTCATCGGGGGTATCGAGGCTAGCCTGCGAAGATTTGCCCATTATGACTACTGGCAGGATCGTGTCCGCCAGTCAATCCTTGCGGACGCTCCTGCAGACCTTCTTGTGTTCGGAATGGGAGAACGCCAGATAATTGAGATCGCAGAGAGACTCGCAAAAGGTGAACACATTGCATCGTTAAGGAATATCCGGGGAACTGCATTTAAAATGGATCTCGCCCGATGGCGCAGTCAGGAGCCGGAAGGCATCATCGAGATTCCCGGGTTCAATGAGGTTGTACAGGACAAAACTGAATACGCCCGTGCATTTGCAATGCATTATGATGAACAGGATCCCATTCGGGGCAGGACAATTGCACAACCACACCCAAAAACCGTCATTATCCAGAATCCTCCTGCACTTCCCCTCTCGACTGCAGAGATAGACCATATTTATGATCTGCCATTTTCCCGGCGTGCACATCCATCGTATACCCACAGAATTCCGGCTCTTGAAACAGTGCAGTTTTCCGTCACAAGTCACCGGGGGTGTTTTGGGAGCTGCTCGTTCTGCGCCCTTACTCATCACCAGGGCAGGATCATCCAGAGCCGGAGCAGCGCATCGATCGTTCGGGAAGTAATCCGGATGACGAAGATGCCCGAATTCAAGGGCATTGTCCAGGATGTCGGTGGTCCAACAGCGAATATGTACTGCCTCTCATGCGATCTCTGGGAAAAATCAGGAGCATGCCGGAACAAGCGCTGCAGCCCTTCCTGTAAAACCTTACAAACAAGTCACAGGCATCAGTCAGCGCTCCTGGAAAAACTTCGGAAAATTCCTGGCGTGAAAAAGGTCTTTATCAGTTCAGGCATTCGCTACGATCTTGCTCTCGCCGATGATTCCGGCTATCTCGAAATACTCTGCAAACATCACGTTTCCGGGCATCTCAAGGTTGCACCGGAGCATGTCGTAAAGAAAGTCACCGGCATAATGAACAAACCTGACTGTAAGGTTTTTGATGATTTCTGCGAATATTTTGAATCATTACAGCAAGGGAAAAAGAAACGGCACTATCTCCTGCCGTACTTCATGTCAGGACATCCTGGTTGTTCCATCAATGACATGGTCGATCTGGCACTTTATATCCACGACCACAAGCTCTACACGGAACAAGTGCAGGACTTCACCCCTACACCCATGAGTGTTTCTACCTGTATGTATTATACCGCTCTCAACCCCTTCACCCTGGAGCCGGTTTATGTACCTAAGGGGCAGGAAAAGAAGATCCAGCGGGCACTGATGCAGGTCCGGGATTCAAAGAACAGGGAGCTGGTGATTGAAGGACTGAATGCCGCCGGTAGGACTGATCTCATCGGTGCTGGCAGGCGGTGTCTGGTACAATCCAATAAGGGAAGTGACATACAATACGCGAGAAAGTATGGTAAAACTAACCAATAAGGGGCGCTTCTATCCAATTTTTTTCTGCAAAAAAAAAATCACGGTTAAATATCCTGCTGTATGGGTTTTAGTAAACAATTCCATTTTGCAGGCGGTTTTTTTATCACGATCTGGCATGATAATTACTATGGCACGAAAAGATCTGATTATCAGGATATGAAGTGCTTAAAATGTCTGGCATTCTCTCATAAAGTGGTGCAGGATTTATAAAATTGTTTATTCCCTTCCGTAATCATCATCGAACCGTATTATGTCATCCTCTTCCAGATACTCCCCAAGCTGGACTTCTATTACTTCAAGCGGGATAACACCAGGATTTTTTAACCGGTGCCTCATTCCACTTCGGACAAACGTACTTTCTCCCTGCCTGAGCAGCTTGCTCTCTCCATTGAGTTCGACTTCTGCAGTTCCTCGTACTACAACCCAGTGTTCGCTCCGGTGATGATGCAGCTGGAGAGAGAGTTTCTGGCCGGGCTTGACACTGACCCGTTTAATTTTGTAAATCCCGGTTTCTTCTAATATTGTGTACGAACCCCATGGCCTGTGTACCTGCCTGTGGAATTTCGTTACCGGATCATTACGTTCATTGTATCGTATGACAAGTTGTTTTACCCGCTCCGAGTGCTTTCTGTGACATACAAGAAGCGCGTCAGGTGTATCGACAACAATAAGATCACGGACTCCTATAAGTCCAACGTGTTTTCCTGGTGCATGTACAAAATTGTTTATCGCAGAAAAATACTCCGCCCTGCCGATATTGCCCTCACCGTCTGGTTCTCCTGTATCGTAGAGGGCAGTAAACGTTCCAAGATCACTCCACTCCGTCTCAAGAGTAACAACGGCAACTTTTTTCGATTGCTCGAGAAGTCCATAATCAATGGAAATTGATTCAAGGTTCGTGTAATCCGGAACGTTGCCTTCACGGAATGCATCGAATAATTCCGGTCGATATTTTTTTAGTTCCCCAAAAAAGCAACCAGTCGACAGGAGAAATATGCCACTGTTCCACAGATATCCTTTCCTTACGTATTCCTCTGCTGTTTTTTCATCCGGTTTCTCTCTGAATTCGTCGACAACGGCACCATAGGGAAGCAATCGCCCCGGTTTGATATATCCATATCCCGTATGAGGAGAGTCCGGTTTGATACCGAACGTAACAATTTTCTTTGCAGATAGCGGTTCTGCAGCCCGGATTTGATCGATCGCAGCGTCACCAAGCAGGTGATCGCTGGGGAAGACAACAGCCGTTTCCGATGGTGATTCAGAACGGATGCGCTGCATCGCCCAAGCGATGGCGGGTAATGTGTTTTTCCCTTCAGGTTCTGCCAGCAGATGATCGTCCGATATAGCATATCCCAGCTCTTCTATCTGGTTACGTGCAAGATACTGGTGGATTTTGTTAGTCACCACAAATATCTCGTCCGGATTTGACAGAAGGCTGGCCCTTTCATATGTTTTCTGGAAAAGGGAATTTCCATCCAACTGGATGAACTGCTTGGGATAATATTCACGGGAGAGCGGCCAGAGTCTCGTCCCGACACCCCCGGCAAGAACTATCGATTTCATGATATTTCCTGATATCTGAATTGGGTTCTGTATCACCATCTTAGACAGATATCTCACATAAATCTGTCCGGAGTCACCATTTATAGAATTCGATCGCACTACTCTATCACGAATGATAACTGAACCGGAGAAGGCGATCCTGTTACCTGTGAATGTCGTTTTTACTTTAAAAAAAAGTAATTTTTCTGGATTAGTAAAAACACACATGAACAGGAGTTCACACCCGAACCATGAAAATCATTCAACCATGTAATTCTATGAGGACTCCCTGCCTCAGGGCCTCTCCGAGGCACGGCGGAGCAGTGCAGTGTTTACAAATATGCTTGTAGACACTGGCCCGCCGCGAGGGTGTCCCTTTTTGGTGCGGCGCAGGTCATCGCAACGGGTTTGGCACTTCCGGAAATTACTGTAATCGTGGAATTTAATATGGAAATAGGTGACCTTAACGTCTCACCCGTGAGGGTATTCAATTTCCATTCTGTGTGCCTGTGGCCGCAGGCATCATATCTGTTTTCATGGGAAATCCTCACAATATTTCTCTCAACGCTCTTCTTGGGTTACGGCATGTGATGCCTCCGCCCCCCCCGTCGAGGCACCTCCGGGAGCGATAACTTCAGAGAAGGTAATACGACACAATCGCAAAGCGAAGGGGCGGATCGGGGGGACAGGCACTGTCCCCTCCGTAAACAGGTGCTTTACAATTTGTTGAAAACTCAGGATTTCTATAAAGTAATGTCTCTGAAAACAGACCGGAAAAAAAATTCACCGGTTGGGAGAAGCCCGATTCTGCAGGGTTAACCAGTTTTTGATTTTGGAGCAGATTTCCTGCGGGATTTTATTTTACCCATACTTTTAGTCTGGCACGGCAGGCAGCGATCCAGTTTTTCGTCAAAAATGCGGTAAGAGTTTGCGAGAACTGATGAGTTGGAGATCATACCCGCCAACAGAATCACCTCAAGGATCTCTTCCCTGCTCGCACCCATCTTGAGAGCCGCCTGCATATGATAACCAGTACAATGCGGGCATTTGAGTGCAGCTCCCACTCCAAGGCTGATAAGTTCTACATATTTTGGATCAAGAGGGCTGGTCTGCGCAACGGTCCCCTTATAGAGAAGATGAGATATGAGCACTTCAGGTCGCTCGCCCATTCGTTTGAAAATAAGAGGTACTCGCCCGTATTCCTCCTCTATTTCCTGCATCCATTCATCTGCAGTAATATCTGCACCTCGTGCCACGATCTCTGCAAGCCGCTCCTCAAACATCTCTTTGGTTGTTTTCTCCATCATACCACCGTGTTCGTTTCTGAAAAGGGCAGGATTTTTACGAGTATATAGTCACGCATCCGCGAGGGAACAATCTCTGCCACATCGGCAATGGTAATCCCGTCTTCGATCTCTATCTTCCGTAAGGCTCCTGCAAATGTATCGTAAGGCAGTTTAACCCTGAGTCCTTCCATCTGCACGGTGAGGGGCGTGGGGGACGTGACATCATGAATAGCAGGCACGTTCTCCCTTATAAGGTCCATCAATCTGGCAGGCGAAACTGAGAGCGGATCTTTTGCGATCTCTTCCCGCTTCTTCTCAACGACCCGTGTCACTTCTGCAACAATCTCATCCAGGATACCAATTTCCTCTTCCGTCTTGCCCCGACGCATAAATCTTCCGACATTACCGACATAACCCTCGGCAGCAGGATGGATTATCCGTTTGAGTGTTTCTGTATCCGGGCCTCCCATGACGATTATCGGCACTTCGATGCCCCTTCGCAGGGCAGGCCATTTGTACTCTATACATGATTCGAAGTTACCAAATGCAAGGACAGCGACGTCATGTTCATTAATCACATCGCGCTCTTCGTCGCTCAGTTGGGAGATCCTCTTTCCAGGTCCACGTGCGGGGCTGACCATATTGGTCTTTGCCCCGATACGCCGGGCGTATTCAGCAAAATCACAGGACGGGTGGGGGAGGTGATGAATCTCAAGGCTCATGCTGACGACGGCAATCTCAGTACCCACGAGCGGAGAATCGGTCACTTCCCCGAAGAGTGGCTTTGAGATCCTTCTGATGAGCTCGATATCATCATGGGGAATAAAACACTGGAGTACGACTTCTGCTGCAATGATATGTTTCTGGACGATATAGCCGCCAAGATCCTCGATGAGGTCGATGATTACATCGTGCTGGTAGATCCCTCCCTTGTACGTAACCGGGACAAGTGTCATGGCTTCTCTCCTATCAGCGCGAACTTCTCACTTATCAGGGGGGTGAGATCCTCGGCAAGGGTATCTTCGCTTGCCACAAATGAGAATTTCTCTTTGCTGAATTTCTCACTGCGCACACGGAAACCTTCCGGGGCAATCAACCGGAATGCATAGATCAAGTCCTTGAAAAGCGATTCGCTCGGGTCAGCGACTACCAGATCCTCAATCTCCCGTGGATCTGCTTCAACATTATACAGGATGACGGTGAACCTGTCCGGTTGCTCGACCTTATCCTTGCCAAATTTCTGCCAGAATATCTTCAGCATCGGAGCAAGGTATCTCTCATCTGAGATTACGAGGGTAATCTTTTCACCGACCGGATTCACGCTGGTAAAGTCCCGGACACGGACGACCGACGTAATCTTTTTCAGGGTTCCCACCGCGACAAAGATCGGGACCTTCGGGTCGATGAAAATATGGAGCTTGCTGATTACTCTCAGGAGGTTATGGTCGAGCAGGACATCGTTCGTAATCTGCTTATAATACGCAGCGCCCAGCGGCTCCGGACATTCCACCTCAAAGTATTCAATTGCCAGCATCTAATCGTCCTTTATAAATCCTGAAGCAAGGAGCGCTGATCCTACTGCACCGATATACTGCGAATAGGGTGGCACAACGATCTTTGTCTGCAGGAGTTCGCCCATCGCAAAAACAAGCCCCTCGATAAGCGATGTACCTCCCACCATGAGCACCGGCTCTTTGATATCCACTTCCTGCAACTGCTGTTCGAACACCTGCTCTGCGACACTATGACAGGCAGCGGCCGCAACGTCTTCCCTCGTGCTTCCGGTGGCTAAGGCATTGACCAGGCTTTGGGTGCCAAAAACGATGCAATAACTATTCATCGGAACGCGTCCGGCAAATCCTTTCATAGCGAGAGGTCCGAGCTCGGTTATCTCGACACCAAGTCGTTTTGCGGTCATTTCGAGAAACCTGCCGCTTGCCCCCGCACAGATGCCACCCATGGTGAATGTGCCGGGAATACCATCCATAACCGATATTGCCTTGTTGTCCATACCTCCGATGTCGATCACGGTCGCGGGTCCATGCTGCCGGTCAGCCAGGAAGACAGCCCCTTTGGAGTTCACGGTAAGTTCTTCCTGGATAAGATCAGCCCCGATCTCTTTCCCCACCAGGAACCTCCCGTAGCCTGTGGTTCCGACAGCCTGCACATCCTCCCGCTGTATACCTGCTTCTTCAAGCGCGTGACTGATCACTTCCTGCGCACTTTTCAATACCTCTATTGTCGGCTGCCAGCCGGTCCCGACGATCTTGTTGTCCTTCATAACGACCGCCTTTGTTGTTGCAGAACCAGAGTCAAGCCCGAGGGTGATCCCCTGCTGGGTTTCACGGGCGAGAAGAGCACGACGCCGGGCAATGGTGGTGAGCGCCTCCATACGGGTAAGGAGCGTTCCAGAAGTTGTCCTTTCGGTAAAGGAGTAGCTGACAACCGGGAGTTTTGAGTTTTCATGGATGTAGTGCCTGAGCTCGTTTCTTACAATAGCTCCCTCGGCACACCTGAAACAGGTAGCAATAAAAACGGCGTCCGCCTCAACACGTCCTTCCACGAGTGCTTTGGCACGGGCGATGGCAAGCCTGAGATCGGGACTCCTCACATCAAGCCCAAACAGATCGAAATCATGCTGGATATCCTTTAAGGCAATGTCAGGATAGAAGATCTCACCATTCACCTCTTTTGCCGCTGTGTTGATTTCATGCTGGACACCGGAATACTCAGGTCCGCAGGAAAGCTGAGCGATGCGAACCGGTGGGGTCATTTACTCCCTCCCAAACCGGCAAGGAATCGTTTTATTGCGGCGACGAACTTCACACCTTCTTCTTCACTTTTTGGGTAAAAGAGATCGAGCTTCGGGATATTTTTCTGCCGCACGAGAAACGTGATTAGTTCATTTGTCCGGGCACATCCCATGCAACCGAATGCAAAATCAGCATCGTCAATAATGATTGCAGCCTCGCACGCTTCTATCATCGGCCCGTAGAGAGCCATTCGTCCACGGACCCCGCTGGGGACCTCAACTGCTGCCCATTTCAATCCTTTTTTTGGTTCCTCAGGGGTAATCTGGAGGGGCGGAGATTCGAATCCTGCTGTCTGGATGCGTTCACGGATGGCGACGGCAGAACTGAGTGGAGTATGCCCGTACCGCGCTACCATGTCAGAAAGGATCAGGCTCGTGGATGGATAAATAAATACTTTTACCATGTCAGGATTCCTCTGCGTCAATTAATTTTATTAACCTGGAGATGTCCAGTACCCTGTGCGCCAGCGGATTTTCCGGAGCGGCAATTTTGTTTTCATCATTGTTTTTCAATACTTCAAGACCATGCGACACATAGGGGATTATCGTCATTTCGTATTCCATTCCATGGTACCCCGGGCGTGCGCCCCCGAGGTTTGCCCGGCAGCGGCGTGAATCCCCGGGAGGGAACCCCCGGTCTTTGATAAAGATATGATCGGGATCAATGCTCCTGATCTCCGCAATCAGGCGATCGACTTCTTCCGGCTGTCCGTTAATAACAAGCCCGAAACATGTTTCTTTAATCATCGCACCCTGAGAAATCTCATAAGCACGTGCTGCAAGATCAGCGGGAGTGACATCGAACGATTCCACAACCACATATTTCGTTACACTTCCAACCTGTGCCGGAATATAATCGGTCATCGCTTTACCTCTCTGATATACGTTTTTTCCCTCTCTTTTACATTTTTCAGTTTTTCTGTATCAATAACATGCCCGATAATATTGGTTCCTTCAAATGGCTCAGAAGTAGGCCCGAACTCTTTATTTGCCGATAGCCGCACACCCACCAGTCCGGCACCTTTCCGGGAATCATTGGTGATAGCAAGAGCCGCTGCAGGGGCTTCATCCTTCGGAGTATTCTCGGGGTTGATCTTGGTGCCTGGCGGGATCGGAGATTTGAATAAAACCACGTCGTCAAATTTAAAAAAGACTGGAATCATGCCGGCATCATGTTCTTTCAGACCTGTAATGCGACGAAATATATCGCAGCTGATGGGTGCTTTCTCGTCATCCAGCTCGATATCTATGACTTTTTCCAATGGGGCTGTTGTCACGCTGACCGTCCCCTCTTTGAGGACATCCAGCGTATTACCCGGCTCCTGTGAAACAATAATTCTCTCTCCCTCTTCACTATCGACATTCATCAGGATACCCCGTTCTGCAGAGATCTCCTTTGCCCTGGCAAGGGAAAGTCCGAGAAGGTCGATTCGTTGCGGCAGAACACTGATCGCAAAGACATCATGCTCCTGAGCAAGTTTTACCAGTTCAATGCCATGAACAACTTGTCCTGCGACATTGTGAACGAGACTGCTGGGCACATCATCCCGGTATATGTAGATACCCCCTTCCAGTTGCCCCGAAGTTCTTACCGTGACCGTCCCTTCCCTGCGCGGGTGCCGGAATTCTGTCACGATATCAGAAGTACCAGCAAGTCTGGAATCGAGAATATGGGTGCTCGTTGCCCTGGTGACCGTAAACTTACCGGACTGGAGTGCAAGAAGCATGTGTTCCACACTGCCGGACGCTTCCGTTGAAATCCGTTCTTTTGTATACCCTTGTGCGATCACATTCACATGAGTCATAATCTGCATCCCTTCTTCGATATTAAGGCTCATATCGGTCGTGGTGAAGGAACGGCTGGTATCTGCCCAGCTGACGACCGGTACGATTCGCGTAATCCGGTCTCCTGTTGTCCAGCGGTCAAGCACAGCCCTGCCACTTATGACTTTCCCAAAAACACCCCCACTTTCATCAGCGCCGTGATCCGCAGAATGGCGGGTTTTTGAGAAGATGAGGTACGATCGTGCCGGCTCATAACCCCCACAGCCAAGGATCACATCCCCCCGTTCATAAAGGTGGGGCTTACGGGCGGGATGAATAGATGAGGGGAAAGGTCCGAATGCTGCTGCGTAGCGATCTCCCCAGTGAAGGGTAAGTTTCTGCACGATTTCAGGAGATTCGAGAAAATCAACAATCTTCCCGGTTATCTCGATAACAACCTCTCCCGCAGTGGTGGTGAGAGTAAGATTCCCGGTCTTTGCCTGTTCCTGGGTTGACGGACGAATAATCCCCACGCTGAGGCCAGCAGGGTGATGCACAAGAACAGAACCGAGGGTGCTCCCTTCAGTAATATCCACTCTCTCTCCATCGAGGTGGATCGTAATCATTGTGCCCTCATGCGGCAGGCTGACTCATCAGTCTGCGCTCTTCTTCGGTAAGGATTGCGAGCACCTCTGCAGTCTTGCCAATCTGCACAATCTTCCCTCCACGCATGAGTGCAAGACGGTCACAGATATCCCGCACAAACTCCATATCATGCGAAACGACAATAAACGTCTCATCCATCTCTTCACGGGAGTGCATAATCGAATGCTTAACGTCAATTTTTGTAATCGGATCCATGGTGCCGGTCGGCTCGTCCAGGATCACAAACCGGGGCTCCCGGATGAGAACCTGGGCGAGTGCAACACGGTGTCTCTCTCCCTCTGAGAGTTGTGCCGGCATCCGTTCAAGAATATCCTTACTTTTTTCATCGGTGAATCCCGCCATTTTGAGCGTCACAAGTGCCTTTCGCATCGCAAGCTCCTTGGGGAACTCCAGCCCGATTGCATCAGTAAGGTTGTCAATTACGGTGCGATGGGGAAAAAGGTCATATTCCTGATGAAGGAGACCGATATACGGTGTCGCTCTCCCACGCTCTTCGATGCCGGGTTTGGTCATGTCGACCCATTCCTCGCCAATCCGGATATTCATCTCGCCGCTGGTAGGTTCTATAAGACCTGCGATAATAGCCGAAAGTGTGGTCTTTCCTGCACCACTCTTACCAATAATTCCAAAAATCTCTTTGGTGAAGACTTCAAATGTTACCCCGTTCACTGCTCTTACAACCCCACGATCAACAGAGATATAGCGCTTGACAAGATCCCGGGCGACAACAACCTTTTCGCCCAGATCAGCCTCCTCAAACGTCTCTGTATCCTCATGCCCTCTCATAAACTGGTCAATAACTTCATGAGGTGATCCTATTATTGCGATTTCGCCATCCACCAGAAGTACTGCACGATGCGCCACATCCTGGATCACCTGGGAGAAATGAGAAGTGACGACCATTCCCATATTATTTATTTTTGCTGCATCAGAAAGCATGGAATGAACTATTTTTGCTGTACCAGGATCGAGAGTTCCGGTCGGTTCGTCAGCAAAAAGCATGAACGGGTCTTTTGCCAGCTGACGGGCAAGGACAACCCGTTGTTTTTCCCCTCCTGAGAGATCCCGGGCGATGTGCATCATCCTGTGGGATAATCTGACCTGATCGATCAGGTCAGCTGCACGGTTGATCGCCTTCTCCTGGGGATAATCGATATCATCGAGGGCATGAAGTACATTTTCGATGACCCGGTCGTCACCATAGAGAGCGAAAGTACGCTGGAACATGATTGCGGTTCTCCGCATCAGGCGACGTTTCAGCAGCTCATCTTTTTCACTCCAGAGATCTACATCAAGTGCAGAAAGCATGCCTCCGCAATGCGGGCACGGTTTTCCAGCCGAGCTCCCGACATCCATGTAATCGCAGGAATTACACGCTGCAACATGGTAAATTATCTTTCCGCTTGTCGGCGGCTGCTCCACACCTCTCATAAGATGCATGAGAACTGTCTTTCCTGCACCACTCCTGCCAATTATTCCCAGGATTTCCCCTTCGGCAATCTCAAAAGAAATGTTCTTGAGTACCCTCGTGCCGTCAAAATTCATGCAGAGGTTATCTACCGTGATCAGTGGGGGCTTCATAATATTCTTATACCTATTGTGGTACTTGTTGCATATTACCTTTTATATGATGCATCACAGGCGTCACGATCGAAATGTCGGGCAGGTGAGAGCAACTCCCTGACAATGGCAACAACTTCACTGACGTTTTTTACTACATAATCAGCTTCCTTGAAAAGATCTTCCGGCCGCTCACCAGGTTGCTGGACAGTGAGTATCGCAATATCTGCGTTCTGCATGGCACACAAGTCATTTATCCCATCGCCGACCATCAACACCCTGTCGTATTCCTGCCGCAGATCGTTGACTATCTGCGCTTTTACTGTCGGAGTTGCCACACCGTATACCCTGTCGCGTGGGATGCCGAAATGATCCGCCATTTTTTCCAGTTTGGTTACCCGGTCTCCTGACGCAATGAATGTCGGTACACCCATGCGATGGAGAGCGGTGATCGCTTCTTTAGCCCCGTCAAAAGGCCAGCCTCCGGCGGTTATTGCAAATTCAATGCACTTGTACGCCATATTGACAATCGCCCCGCTGTTCATGGTCACGACAGACTCAGCTTTGCATACCGTCCAGACATTGCGGATACATTCCTGAAGATCATTCACCCGGACCAGGCGATCGGTATAGAGAACATCTCCGATCTCATCGGCAGTTACTATCTTTCTCGTGCAGCTCACCCCAAATCCGATATTATGATCCACAAGATACGATGAAAGAAGCATATCTCCTGGCGTCTGCATAATTTCCTTGGAATGGACGGGCAGAACTACAAGCACGCGATCCGGTGAGCTGAAGGTCAGGGTAGTTGTTTCAATGCCTGGCAGTAATTTTCTGTTGCGGATGTCCTTTGCAACCCGGTACGTATTCAGGAGCGTTCCCGCACTGTCAAAGACAACGGCTATCGACATGGTGGCACCCGGCAATAAACTCTATGTACTTCTCTGAACATTGAATCTTTGAAGCAGATGTTCGTTACTGAAACCGCAGACAAGATAAAGAGTATGGAGATACGGGGTGCCGGCAGGATTGCGCGGGAGGCTGCAGACGCCCTACGGCAACAGGCTCAGGGAATACGGGATGGAGATCTGGAGTCCTTCAGGAGGGAAATGGAAAGTGCAGCACAGACCCTGATCGCTACGCGCCCGACAGCGGTCTCTCTCCCGAATGCAGTGCATATCGTCATGTCCGGACTTGAAAGGGCAGGTTCCCTTGAAGAGGCGCGGAAAGGAGTAATCGATCGGGCTGAACAGTTCATTTGCTCATCCCGGAATGCCGTGGAAAATATCGCACAATTCGGCGCACGCCACATACGGGATGGCGATACTCTTCTCACGCACTGCAATTCAGAAGCTGCGCTCGGATGCATTATCGAAGCGCACCGGAGTGGTAAGGAAATTGAGGTCTTTGCAACAGAAGTGCGCCCGCGAAACCAAGGGCATATCACCATCAGGACACTCAATGATGCCGGGATTAAGACCCGGTTCATTGTTGATTCAGCTGTGCGTACATTCATCAACGACGTTGATCTTGTAATTGTAGGAGCAGACGCAGTTACGGTAAATGGCGCAGTGGTTAACAAGATCGGCACATCGCAGGTTGCACATACTGCACATGAGGCAAGGGTGAATTTTCTCGTTGCAGCAGAGACCTACAAGTTTGCGCCGCGGACAATTTTTGGCGAACTGATCCAAATTGAGGAGCGTGCCGGAAACGAGGTGCTGGCAGATGAGATCCTGCGGACTCTTCCGAACGTCACTGTGCGCAACCCCGCATTTGACGTGACTCCTGCGGAGTATATCGATCTCATCGTGACGGAAGCGGGAGTTATTCCCCCGCAGATGGCCTATATCATTATCAGGGATTATCTTGGATGGGGCATTGAAGAATTTCATAAAACCCTTCAGATTAATACAAGAAATGATGAATGAATGTATGACAGATGTATCAGATGACCGGGGCGGCAATTGAGGTGAACAATGGAAATACCATTTACCAAACTACACGGGAACGGGAATGATTTTGTATTAATCGACGAGTATGAAAAAATCATTATCCCTGATGATATGAAGGGGCAGTTTTCTGCCATCTATTGTGATCGCCGTTTTGGAATCGGTGCGGATGGGGTTATCTATCTCTCGAAATCTGAAAAAAGCACTCTTAAAATGCGCATCCTTCAGCCCGATGAAAGCGAAGCTGAGATGTGCGGCAACGGCATCCGATGTCTCGCCAAATATGCTTTTGATGCCGGTTATGCAAAGGAATCCTGCACGGTAGAAACGCCTGCCGGAGAAATAGGCGTCGTAATGGGGTACAGGGAAGATGAGTTTTTCGCGACGATCACCATGACAACCCCGAAATTTGACAGGAAGGACATTCCTGCAACCGGTGAAGGAGAATATAAGGAAAGGATAGGCGATTTCGATGTCTACGCGGTAAATACCGGTGTCCCCCATGCAGTAATTATTGTTGATTCCGTCGATGCTATCGATGTTGAAGCAGCAGCTCCGGCAATCCGCCACCATGCAACCTTTGAAAAAGGGGCGAATGTGAATTTTGTTGAGAGAACCGAAACTGACAGCATAAGGATCCGAACGTTCGAGAGAGGCGTTGAAGAAGAAACGCTCTCCTGTGGGACTGGCGCAACCGCATCTGCAGCAGTCGTTCATAAACTTGGATATACCGGTGACACCGTCAATGTCGAAACACGCGGCGGATCTCTCACTATCTATCTCAAAGACGGAACAAAAATGGAAGGACCTGCAGCAACGGTGTTTTCCGGGAAAATTTCATATTAACGCTCTGCCATTGGGAGCGATTTCCCGGAATGCCACACGGACTGCAGGTATGCTATCATCATCAAAGCTAATTGCCATTACTTCTACAGTCACTGTTGTCCCGTCTAACCGGAAAAATTTTTCTGTCAGAATGGGAACTGGCCTGCCTTTGGCAGAACTCAGATTCTGCAGACGATTTTCCAAGTCCCTGAGGGAGTCCGGATGAATGAGGTCAAAAATTGATCTTCCGATAAGCTCCTTATCTGAGGCAGCCCCCAGTATTTTTACCGCTTTTTCGTTTAAAAAAACAATTTTACCCTCTTTATGAATCGCGATTGCATCAAATGACTGTTCCAGGAGGTGTTTGTACATTTGTTCACTTTCACGAATCTGCTTTTCAATATTTTTTTGTTCAGTAATGTCACGGGCGACAATCGCGATTTTCTTAACATCCCCTGTTTCGTTCAGAATGGGATAAGAAACGGTGTCATACCATCTGCCTGCACGTTCATCAACAAAGCGCACAGTCTCCTTCTTCTCCAGCAGGGGAGCCATCATCGATCGTCTCCTTTGCGCAACCTCCTTTGGCAGGTGATCATATGACAGAGTACCAATAAGGTCATCACTGTGTTTTCCTAATCGTGAAGCAGCGATTTCATTAAGTGCCAGAATTATTCCCTGGTTATCTATTAATATGACAGAATCCGTCGGTGCGTTCAGGAGTGCACGGGCAGTCGCCTCGCTCTCGCGTAATGCTATTTCCGTACGTTTCCTTTCTGTAATGTTTTGAGAAACAGTTATAACGGCCGTGATGGTACCATTTGAATCCCTCACTGGAGAAAGACTGTCGCTGAACCAGAGTGTCTGACCTTTCCAGACAAATGAAGTCTCTTGGCTCATGCTCTTACCGGTCTCCGCAACGTTTCTTACCCGTTCCACCAGTTGTTCTGCAGTCTCTCTGTCAAGGAAATCGTACGGGCTTAAGCCGAGGGTCTCTTTCTCTGATATTCCATAACGGGAAACCGAATTAAAGTACAGGAATTTTCCTTCAGGATCCTGCATTATGATTATATCGTCCGTGCTATCGAGAATGAGCTGGAGTCGCCCCTGGCTTTCGCGCAATGCCTCTTCTGAACGTTTGCGTTCGGTGATATCCCGCGATATCCCAAGAACCGATCGGACCTGATTGTCTGCATCTTTCAATGGAGTCAGGTAATGATCAAACCAGTGTGTCCGGCCAGCGAACGTGAGCACTCCCTCATTCCTGACAGGAATTCCAGTTTCAAAGACCCTTTGAAGCGCTTTTTTCTGGCTTGCGGCTACTTCCGGCGGAAACAAGGTGGAGCGAAGGTGACCAATTATCTTGTTGGCCGGTTTACTGACCAATGCAGATGCGTAGCTGTTTACGTATTCCACCCGGTCATCTCTTCCAATAACGAATATCAGATCGTTTGAAGACTCAGCAAGGCTTCGGTGCAGATCTTCACTCTGCCTCAATGCCACCTCTGCCTTTCTCCGATCAGTGACATCCCTGGAAATCTCCAGGACTGCAACAGGTTTTCCCGAATCATCCCGCATTGCCACATTCGCCGAACACTCAAAGAACCTGCGCTCCCCCCGGCCATCGATTACTGTTGTCTCGTGCTGGTGAATCTTTCCATCACTGAATGCTTTAAGAGTGAGGCACGGATATGGCTTACAGGGGTCATGTCTCAAATGATAAGCCTCATAACATTTCTTACCGATGATATCCTCTCCAAAGGACTGCTTGGCCGGCTCATTAGCCCAAAGGAGGGTCAGATTCTCGTCCATCATGCTCATAGGATCGGGGATCGATTGCAGCATCGCATTGAGTTTTCCCTCACTTTCCCGCAGCATCTCTTCCAACTGCTTGTGTTTCGTGCTGTCATGAACGCTTCCAATTATATTCGTCGGCTTACCGCTCTCGTCAAAGACAGCGGTAATATAACAATCGCCATATCTTTTCCCGGTCGGATAATCTTCAACTTCTTCCCATTGTATCGTCTTCTTTTCCCGAATAGCCTGGTTGTATTTCTCACGGGCTCTTGAAAATAAAGGATCAGGGATGACTTCATGAACATATTTACCAACAACCCGATCTTCAGACATATGGGTCTTGTCGAGGAAGGATTGATTTACCGTAAGGAAAAGAAAACGATTATCCGGTTCTACTGATAAGTAAAACAGGACATCTGGCACATTACTATAAATTGAAAAAAGCTGGCGCTCTTTGATTTTCAGCGCTTCTTCAGCCCGCTTTTGTTCAGTAATATCTCGGAGAGCAACCTGAACAGCGGGTTTCCCATCAATCTTTGTCCCGATCCCGCTACCTTCAACCATTATCGACGTTCCATCGATACGAATCATAGATATTTCTACACGTGGGGAGGTCTGTCCTTCCAGATCTTTTTGAATATTTTTCCCGACAATACCCTTAAAATTGTCAGGAATAAAATCAAGAACATTTTTTCCGATTATTTCATCTGAATGCAACGCACCAAGGAGTCTGAACGTGGCAGGATTCGCATAAATAATCTTCCCTTCCTGATGGAGCAAAACGGCGTCGGGCGATATCTCCACGAGTTTGCGGTATCGGTCCTCGCTCTCCCGCAATGCATTATCCGCCCGACGTTGTTCGGTAATATCCTCAAGGATAACTGAGACTCCTTTTCGTCCATCCTCAAAGACCGTTGGTGCGATCCGGAAATAAAAGATGAGATCTTTCAAAGGAAGAAAAATATCCCCTGAGGCCTCTTTGCCATTCAGCCCTTCCTGAATTTTTTCCAGTAACCTGGGAAATGATTCATCAAAGACCGGATTAACTGGTGTATATTCAATATTTTTTCCTAAGATCAATTTTTCTTCAGTTCCGAGAAGGTCAAGAAACGGCTCGTTTATAAAAACTATGCGGAGATTATTATCAAGTTGTAAGACCAGTTCTGAGGATATTGAAAGTACTGCGGATAGTGGTACTCTCTGCGAGACCATATAGATCTTTGCCATCCCGAACCGGCGCATTTCGACCTGTCCGGATACGAGGAGGTTCTCAAGGTATCGTCCTGCAGTGTTCCGGTTGATTCCGGTTGTCCTGACAATTTCTGTAATACTCAAACCTTGGGGATTTTTCTTGAGAATATCTTTGATGAGTGAAGTAATCTCGTTTCGAAGAACCATTATTAACATTCCATTGAGTTGTCAGGATATAACCATTCAGATTTTTCCGTTTTCCGGATGAAAATGGCAATAATTTTCATTAAGTGAAACACGTGTGATTACTCCCGTGCCCGTATCCCGTCTCCGGTGATTTCAAAATCAAAACATGCCCCCTCAGGTTGTGATCGGTGCTTGACGAGCCGCGCTCTGCGAAGCCCGGGGAAAGCAGCCTTTTCGAGTCTGATAATAACCTTGGAGATATGCTCGAGCGCAGTACCACCGAGACCAAAATATGTGTTTTTTATGGTATCCATATACACCTGGTTGGTTATGATCACCGGGATATCGTATCGTTTGGAATATCCAAGCAACTGGATCATCTGTCGCGTGAGCATCTGGATCGAGTCCCTTCCTTTTTCAAGATCGGTCCGGTACAATGCCGTTGCAGAATCCATAACCAGCAACCCTGCTTTGTGCGTCTTGAGTACGGTATCCGCCTCAGCGATCATCGCACCCTGGTGCTCAAAGTCTATGGGTTCGTATAAAAATAGGCGGTCGGCAATCTTTTCGGCGTCTGTACCCGCGATCTGCCGGAAACGCTCGATGGAGAATCCTTCAGAATCAATATAGACGACGGATTGACCGGCACGAAGGCAGGTGACTGCAGCTATCATACACAGGGTACTTTTTCCACTTGCCGGTTCTCCATAGAACTGGGTTATTGTCCTCACTTCAAAACCCCCTCCGAGCAGACAGTCCAGCGCAACATTCCCGCTACTCCGTCGTTCAGTCCTCATCAGTCACCTTTTCCGGTACTGGTTTTCTTTACGGTCCCCCGTGCAGTTTGTTCAATCAAATAAAGTACATCACGCACCGGAATCCCTATCTCAGACGCCCAGTCCCGGGCCTGATCAAATTCTGCTTTGAGCGAATAAATTTCACCCCGAATCCAGCCGATTTTTACCGGCACAGTACGGCGATTTCCTGCAATCTCAACTTCCACATGCTCGATGGTCCGTTCGGCAATGAACCGGTGGACTGCCGGAATGCAGCGAATACCCAGCGTCCCGAGTTCCTGTGCCATTAGTTCCGCCAGTTTCGCACTCGTATCCTGAGCACAGATTACCCGAATCAGGAACCCCGGCCTCCCCTTTTTCATGAGTATCGGTATCGCGCTTGCATCCCGTGCGCCCTTTTCCATACACCTGGTGATTGTGTGGGCAATGAGCTCACCACTGACATCATCGACATTTGTCTCGAGAATATCGACCGTATCCGGCTGCAGCGACATATCCTCTCCGGTCGTTTCAATGACCATTGCCCGGATTACGTTTGGAACATCGATCGGATCACGGGTACCTGCCCCGTATCCTACTGCCTTGATAGTGTAGCTTCCGAAATCTGTCAGGGCGATTGTTGAAAATTCAGCGAGGAGTGCGGCACCGGTTGGAGTACAGAGTTCCCCCTCCTCTTTCCCGGATCGGACTGGCAGTCCTGCATGGGAAAGAATTGCGGCGGTTGCTGGAGCAGGTATAGGAAATGTGCCGTGGGAACCCACCGCAGACCCGCGGCCAAGGGTAACCGGCATTACCACTGAAGCTTCAATGCCAAGTGAATGAAATGCTGTGCAAGCACCAATAACGTCAGCAATCGCATCATCAGCCCCTACTTCATGGAAGTGGGCGTGGGAGCCGTGGATCAGCTCTTCAGCGTCGTTAATCCTTGTAAAGACGCGTTTTGCCATCGCGAGCGCTTCCGGGGGGATAACGTCCGTAGCATCATCAAGCCGCTTCATGACATCCGCAAGCGTGCGATGGGTGGGAGCAGCCTGAGTATCTACTTTTATCGCACGGATACCAGCCCGGGTCACTTCAGTAATGACCGGCTCTGCTATTACCGATTGCATCGCCTGCACCACAGATTTCCTGTTGGCCCCGCAGTCCAGCAGTGCACCGACAATCATATCCCCGGCCGCCCCGTGGAACGGATCAAAAACAAGGACCAGCATTTACAGTACTTATAAATCCCTGCGTATATGACCTTTAAGGTAATGCCTGAAGTGCAATTGAGGGTGGATTCTGCGTATCCCGGAGATCAGGGTGGCGGAAAAGCCCGGCTCGATCCCGAGACAATGTTACTCCTCAAGATATCGCCCGGCGATCTTGTAGCAATAGAGGGGAGACGCCGGACTGTAGCCAAGGTCTGGCGGGCACTTGTCGAGGACTGGAACCAGCGAAAAATCCGGATTGATAATTTTACCCGGATGAATGCCGGAGTCAGCATTGGCGATACTGTCAAAGTAGTTAAGATAATCGATGAAGTCGAAGCAAAAAGGGTTGTCCTTGCACCTCCTGAAGATCTCCCTAAAAAAATTCCCATCGCGAATAACCCGCATGTCCTGAACGGGCTCATCGATTTCCCGGTTGCGAAGAACGATTCTGTGCCGATCATGCTGGGGCTGCCATTCATCCAGCCGCAGATTGTGGCCTTCAAAGTCGTGGAGATCGAACCGGAAGAAGCAGTTATCATTACCAAAAATACGTCTATCGAATTTTCCGATAAACCCGCTGCAGGATTCGAAGGTATCAAACGTTTCTCATACGAAGATATCGGCGGGCTCAAGGATGAACTCCAGCGCCTCCGGGAAACCATAGAGCTGCCGCTTCGTCACCCTGAACTTTTTCAGAAACTGGGGATAGAGCCCCCCAAAGGAGTGCTTCTTTATGGTCCTCCCGGGACAGGAAAAACTCTGATTGCCAAAGCGGTTGCAAGTGAGAGCGGTGCGCACTTCATCTCAATTGCCGGTCCCGAAGTCATTTCCAAGTATTATGGAGAGAGCGAACAACGTCTCCGTGAAGTCTTTGAAGAAGCACGGGAGAATTCCCCCTCAATCATCTTTATCGATGAACTCGATTCTATTGCACCCCGTCGCGAGGAAGTAACCGGAGAGGTGGAACGCCGTGTTGTCGCCCAGCTCCTGACGATGATGGATGGTCTGGAGGAAAGGGGGCAGGTTGTTGTCATTGGAGCGACAAACCGTGTTGACGCCATCGATGCCGCACTCCGCAGGCCCGGGAGGTTTGACCGGGAGATTGAAATTGGTGTCCCGAGCGAGCTGGACCGGATCGAGATCCTCAAGATCCATACCCGCGGTATGCCACTTGCCGAAGATGTGAGTCTTGACACGCTTGCCCAGCAGACGCACGGTTTTGTGGGTGCCGATCTCGCAGCGCTGGCCCGCGAAGCAGCCATAAGGGCATTGCGCCGTTATCTGCCGGACCTGGATCTCGATGCAGAAGAAGTTCCGGCAGAGGTGCTGGATTCGCTGAGGGTTCTTGCCAGTGACTTCCGCAGCGCCCAGCGCGATGTCGGCCCGAGTGCGATGCGTGAAGTGATGCTTGAAGTTTCACACGTTAAATGGGGCAATGTCGGGGGGCTTGAAGACGCAAAGACGGAAGTCCGGGAGGCAGTCGAGTACCCGCTGACCCACCGCCAGAAATTCGAGGATCTGGGTATTGAACCCCCGAGAGGCGTACTTCTTTACGGTCCTCCCGGCACGGGAAAGACCCTTATCGCAAAGGCAGTGGCAAGCGAGAGCGGAGCAAACTTTATTCCTGTTCGGGGACCCCAGCTGCTGTCCAAATGGGTCGGGGAAAGTGAACGGGCAGTGCGCGAGGTGTTCAAGAAGGCACGCCAGGTTTCCCCCTCCATTATTTTCTTTGATGAGATCGATGCACTGGCACCCGCACGGGGGACAACCAGTGACTCGCATGTTATTGACAATGTTCTCAATCAGATCCTGACCGAGATGGACGGCCTTGAAGAGCTCAAGGATGTTGTCGTAATGGGAGCCACAAACCGCCCGGACATCGTCGATCCGGCACTTTTGCGGGCGGGAAGGTTCGACCGGCTCGTATATATCGGGGAACCCACGTTCGAGGACAGGAAAAAGATCATCCGGATACACATCCGTTTTATGCCCGTCGAAGGTTCGACTCTCGAAGAAATCGTGCACCTGACCGATGGCTATAGTGAAGAGGCTGTCGGCGAACTTGTCGAGAAACTTGGAAGAGACCGCATTCTTGAACCCGATGAAGTGAAGGCAATTATCACTGCGGCAGACGAAAGCAAAGCGGATCTTTCTGTTGGCAGCAGGCGGAAACGTCTTGTGGAACTCCTGCATGAGAAAAATCTCATCTTATCAGATCCTGCCCGGGACCGTCTTGCATCTGCACTATCAGCTATAACCGAAGGATTTGTTGGATCTGATCTGGAATCGATTTGCAGGGAAGCTGGTATGCTGGCGCTGCGTGAAGATGCAACAGTTGTTACCCAGCACCACTTTGAGGAAGCCCAGAAGAAGGTGCACCCGATGATGAACGAAAGGCTCAGGGAGTATTACCAGAAGATCCAGCAACATTTCAAAGGTGGTCTTCCCAAACAGGTACAGCCACCTGAATACCAGTAAATTTTTTCAAACCGGGTTTTCATTAATTTCTCTAAAGAAATTTAATAAAAAATTGTTCACTACATCTCACCAAACAGGCTATTCAGAAGTTATTCACAATAGGGATCACTTGCCCATTCTTCGTATACCTTCTTTTCCGGTCTGCCACCGTGACGTGACCTGGGATGAGATGACGTCCGGTCCTCTTCAGTCTCATCATCATCGAGACCCGCCTCTTTTAATTCCGCCGGCTTGTCAACTGGCCGGGTTTGTTTCCGGTCCTGTGGATGCCTGCGGAAATCATGCTGACGCGGTCTTTCTTTTTGCGTATCCTGGGTATTCTGCGTTTCGTCCACCATAGATATCAGGACAGATAATACTGAAGAGGTAACAGAAATAGCTTGCTCAGGATCTGTTTGAATGAATGAAAATTCGCAGGAATCGTTGTGCTATTACTGCCTTCAGAAATGTCGGTCGCTGAGTAAAACAGGAATATTTTTCATCACAAAATAGTCAGGACATTTTTGTCCACCACGTAGAAATGCTATGAGGAAAAACAGGCCTCACCACATCTCCCAATAATGAACACCTAAATACTTCAGACATCAAAATTGTTCAACAAATCCCTGGTGCCCATGCCTAATGTAACCACCCTTCTTGACGCAAAAAGCGTTCCTGCAGCAAAAGCAGGATTGATCTGACCCTCGCGGAACGAGACGTACAGCTACGGAAAATTACGAAGCGAAATGAACCGGATCGGTCTCGGCCTTTCAGGGCTTGGCGTTAAAAAAGGTGACCGGGTCTGTATCTATCTGGACAGCTCCCCGGAGTACCTGATCAGCTACTTTGCCATCTGGCGTATCGGAGCAGTTGCGGTACCAACGAATATCGTTTACCGTGGCGAAGAGCTGTTGCATGCGATCAACGATGCCGGTGCTTCTGCGGTTATCACGGACGGTCAGGGATTACCTGTTGTAAACTCTGTCCGTCGTTATGCCCCGACACTTTCCCCTATTATCTGCAAGGGTGGTTCATGTGAAGGATCGACCGACTGGGGATCGTTTCCTCCGGCCCCTCCTGCCATGCGGGCTGTCAACTGTGATGCTGACGATGTGTGCCATATCCAGTACACTGCAGGTACAACCGGAAAGCCCAAGGGGGCGATGCTGACCCATGGGAACTGGATGACAGCTCTTGATACCGAACGTGAGGCACTCAGGCTACGACCGGAGGATGTGTATCTTGGTATCTACCCTATGGGACATGTTGGACTTTCGTGGGGATTGGCCATGCTCCGTTCTGGTGGTACATACGTGATGATGGAACGCTTTGATCCCGAACGCTATCTAAATCTTGCCGAACAGTACCAGGTTACAGTCCTTGCCGGCATGCCTCCCGTGATCCACTCACTTGTCCATTCCCCTCAGGGGACCGAGAAACGGCTTGGGAGCGCCCGTGTGATTATCTCCGGTGGGGGACAGCTCCTGCCTACGGTCTGGGAAGCATTTGACCGCCGTTATCACATTCCTGTTGCAAACTCCTACGGGTTATCGGAGACTATCGTAATCGGTTCGGGCACTACCACCCTCCCGGAATATCCGAACCTTACCATGAATTACCAGAGTGTTGGTGTCGCTGTTGGTTATACAGAAGTTGCAATCGTCGATACAGATAATTCGGAAAAAGAACTCGCCTTTGGTGAGAGAGGTGAAATTGCACTTCGTGGCCCATCGATCGCGAAAGGTTACTGGAATATGCCGGCTGCTACTGCAGCAGTATTCCGGCAGGATGGCTGGTTCCTGACAGGAGATATCGGGTATCTCGACGAGGAGGGGATTCTCTATATCACGGACCGCAAAAAAGATATGATCATCATGTCAGGCTGGAAGATCTATCCGACTGAAGTTGAGAACGTAATTATCCAGCACCCGGCAGTCGCTGACGTTGCAGTCTTTGGGGTTCCTGATGAACGCAGGGGAGAGGTACCGGTGGCGGCAATTGTGTTCAAATCCGGTACCTCCCTGACGCAGTCTGAGCTTGAATCTTATTGTCGCGTTCACCTTGCCGGTTACAAAATACCACGGACTATGAAGGTCGTCAGTTCACTTCCCCGGGTGCATGGATGGAAGTTGCTGCGAAGGACGCTTCGGGAATCATTCAATGCACCATCCTAGTATTATTAAAAAACAAGGATATTTTTCAATAAACTCCCGTAAGCTCACACAAACCTTTTAAATGGTTAAAAAAATATATCCCTGAAGCATTTTGGCAGACACGAAAAGCCATATCCAGGACATTCCGGATGCCGGAAAACAAAAAAAACGTTCAACAGGTATCGTAGGTCTTAATCTTCTGCTTGATGGTGGATTTCCCGAAGGGACCATTATTATGATCTATGGAACTCCAATCGCAGGAGTAGACCTTGCGGCGAAGCAATTCTGGAAGGTGGATGGAGAAGAGGGTACGTACCTGATGAATGACGGGGACGTCGAGTCAGGGATGATCGATGCGACCGAGCTACACCCTGAAATGTACATGACACAGATGGCAGGGGGCCGGATTGTCGTAGACTCACTCTCTACAATCATTATAAAATACGGAATTGAGGAAGCCCTGAAATTTTTACGTGTGTCCCGCGAGGAAATGAAAAAACGTCGTTCAAATATTATGTTTGTCGTTTATACCGGTATCCATGAACCTGTTGAGATGACAAGAGTTATGCGGGCGGCTGACATTGTCATCGAGTTCGGTTCAGAGGTTCACCAGGCTGAGATTGAACGTACGCTTGCAGTCCACAAAATGAAGGACGCAGCTTCACCGCGGCGCCTGCTGCCATTCATTATAACGGACAATGGCATCGAAGCGTCAACCACGTCCAGGGTTGTATAAAACGCAGTTATTTTTTCTTTTTTTACCTGTTTTTGCCACTGTTGAAACGCTATAATTTCAACAAATTGCATATCACCTGGTATCGGAGGGAACCGTGCCTGTCCCCCGAACGGCCCCTGCGCTTTGCGATGGTGTTGTATTACCTTCTCTGGATTTATCGCTCCATAGGGGATGCCACAGCGGCTGGGGCATCATATGCCGCCGCCCAAAAAGAGCGTTAAGAAAAATAATGCACGGGTTTCCCATAAAAATAAATTAAACAGATGTGAGAAATGCAATGTTAATTCTTCATAATTATTTGCAATGAACCCCTCCGCCCCCGACTGGGCGCCCCCGCGGCGGATCAGTCTCTAAAATGTATATCTGTAATACCGCACTGCCCCGTCATGCCTCGGAGAGGCCCTGAGGCGGGGAGCCCACATAAAATTACAGGTGTAATGATTTTCAACGTTCGGGTGTGAACTCTTATTCATGCACGTTTTAACAGAGCCCTGTTTTTTGAAAAATTACAATGCCAGCCGGACTTCCTTTGCAGCATCTGCCAGATTTTTTAACTTCCGGTAAGCAACGTCATGAGACCTCATCCGCATTCCGCAGTCTGGATCGAGCAGCATAATCTTCGGGTCGAATATTTCAATCCCCTTCTCGATTCGCTTTCTGATCTCTGCGACACTCTCCACGTTGTCTGAAGCGGAGTCAACACATCCGAACCCAATCATCCGCCCGGCGAGGTCACGACGGGAGAGCAGATCGAGATTAGCCGGGTTGTTAGCAAACTCGAAGTCCAGCACGTTCACGTTAAACTTCAGGATTTCATCAATCACGTTACCTAAATTTCCGCAGACATGCATACAGGTGGGAATACGGAGGGCTGCCGTGATGAGTCCAATCGCCTGTTTTCCTGTTTCCAGGTCTGCCATTCCTGTGGAAAACATCGGCTCATCTATCTGCAACAGGGTAATCCCAGCTGCTTCAAGCGCTTTTGCTTCCGGTATGAGTGCAGCTGCAAGGTCAAGCGCAAGTTCCTCCTTGTTGCGGTACATCGGGGTATTGATGTGGAGACCATGGGCAAGCGTGGTAGGGCCGGTGATGATCCCCTTCACTTTCGGGGCCTTTGTGAGCGCATATTTTGTATCTCCCACTGTTATAGGTCCGGATGCAGCTTGTATCTTGCCGGTAACTTCCTGTCCTTTTATACCGGGAAGTTTTGAAGCGAACACCTGAATCATATCCCCGCGGACCTGACCGTCCGATATGATATCGATACCTGCTTTGATCTGGTCGGCGACCGCGGTCTCAACAGCGGTATGGAGAGGGTCTAAAAGATTTCTCAGACCTCCCCCCTTCACTACAGGGTAGCTACCGACTACGGTAGTCGCAAGCACTTTGTTGATGAAATACTGCTTTGCCATGAAATATCCGGATAATTATTTGTACAACCGAATCAACCCGCGGCGATAAAAAATGTATGCCGTCAGGGGACCAGCCTATGCATATCGCGCGGGAACAGCACGGCCTCCCGAACGTTAGACAACCCAACCATGGTCATTACCAGACGATCCGCACCCAATCCCCACCCTGCATGGGGTGGCATACCGAATCGGAACGGGCGAAGATAGAATTCGAAACTTTCCGGGTTCAGACCTTTTTTCCGGATCTGCTGGACGAGAAGATCGTATTGGTGGACGCGCTGGGCACCGCTTGAGAGTTCCATTCGCGGGTGCATGAGATCGAATGCCTTGCAGATGGAGGGATCGTTCTCATACGGCATGGCATAATAGGGACGGATCTCACTGGGCCAGTCAACAATAAAATAGTGCCCGCCCATTTCAGCCCCGATTGCTCTCTCAGCAGCGGGACTGATATCATCGCCGTACTCGATTGGGTCTTCGATCTTTTTCTTTGCGATCTCGATTGCATCACCGTAAGGAAGCCGGGGGAATGGGGATGAGGGGACGATAAAATCAGAGATCTCGAGGCTGGCGAGCTGACTGCTGCATGTTGTATTGACGTATTCGTAGATTTTTACGATCAGCTCTTCAAGGATGCGCATTACCTCCACATGGTCGGCATACGAAACTTCAATATCAATCGAAGTGGCCTCGTTCAGGTGTTTGGTTGTGTTATGTTCTTCTGCCCGGAAGATTGGGCCGATCTCGTAGACCTTCTCGAAGCCGGCTGCCATCATCATCTGTTTGTAGAGCTGCGGACTCTGGTTGAGAAACGCCTCCTTGTTAAAATATGCAATGGGGAAGAGCTCGGTGCCTCCTTCAGTTGCGGCCGCAACGATTTTGGGAGTGGTGATGTTGATAAATCCTTCGTGGTGCAGGTACTGGTTAATCGCATGCATGGCTGCACTGCGAATCTGGAAAACAGCAGCTACACGGGGTCTCCGTGCATCGAGAAAACGGGCATCGAGTCGTGTATCGAGATCGGCAGGGACCTTTTCCACAACATCAAGCGGCAAGGGACTTTCTGCCATGCTTATGATCTCGAATATATCAGGGACAAGCTCGCGACCTCCCGGTGCTTTGTCAATAGCCTTGACCATCCCTGATACCCGGACGACCGATTCGCGGGAAACCTGTTTTACAGCGGTCAGTACTGCTTCTGACGCTCTCTTTTTCGGGATGGTTACCTGGATGATCCCGGTCCTGTCGCGTATCAGGAAGAAGGCAAGACCTCCAAGATCCCGAACCTCGTGAACCCAGCCGCAGACTTCTGCATGGCCGCTTGCAGGCGTAACTGATTGTATGGGTATGCGCATGATGAAATCCTATACCTATGGGGCGCAAGGGCTAATGGATTTTATGGGAATGCTGGTTCCATGGCAGGATCCTCCCACATATGAAACCCTGATGTTTTGTAACGGAAGACTGAAAAATTGAAACTTTGGAACATGGTGATTACGGAAAAAAACACAGGATTTCACAACTTTTTTAGTAAACCGCATCCGTTTCCAGATACGTTCAAGAAAATTTTTTAAGGGCAATTGAATTGTCAGTAAAGGAAATCTCAATTTTCCTGCGTCATGAATCCAGACTTTTTTTCCTTGTTTCTCAAAAACCAGACCGGATAAGAAAATACAGGCCAACCGGAATTACAATATATACAATCAGAGATACCGGTGGGTTGACAAAGGAAACGATTACCGCTACGAGCGCAGCACAAGGAATCAACATGGATCGAAGATAATGTGACTGCAGAAAATTCCTGTCAGTTTCGGGATCACACAGGTGCACGGATTTTAAAATGTACGAGATCTGGTACGCGAAGAAGAGCCCGACAATCAGAATGCTGGTATGGAATAACAGGACGGCAATCTGGACTTCAGGATAATCCCCGGCTACATCAGTAGAGAAGGGTATGAAGACAATAGAAATAAGGAGAAAGATGTTGATCCAGAGCAAACGGGAATCAACTGAGCGGACGAAATGGAAATGGCGGTGATGGTTCAGCCAGAAGCTCGCAAGAATCAAAAAAGCGATAATAAAAATAAAAATCTCCGGAATAAGATCGAAAACCATGCCCGGGAGGATGGCCTGCGCCTGGGACCCAGCAGGTTTGGGCGGAGTAATGCCCAGTACAAGGAGGGTCATTGCGATCGCGAAAATGCCATCAACCATCGTCTCCAGCCGGATTTTTGATATATGGTATTCCATCCCTTCTGACAATCTGCTCATAATCAGTCATACTTTTATCCGGATCGAAGATATCGGTTTCTCCGGTGTATATGAAAAATGAAGGAAAATTTGCTCTGTAGAATACTTCATCATCCCTAAGATTCCCGGTGAGAATGCAAACACATCTCCCCGCCGGTACCGCCGTGTCCCAAACCACATCCCCTCTCGCTTTCGGTCTTCATAACATTGCTATATTCTTCTCAAGCGTTCCCGTCGGGCATCGTTGAGTAATTCCGGCCCGGTTCCGCATTTTTCCGAATAATGACCTCTAAAATTCGGAGGGCTGGGGAAATAAGGTACAACAGGGCTCGTAGCAGATTACGGCGTACTAGAATTCCCATAGGTTTTTTTGCGGTAAAAACCGCCCCTTCGGACGATAATATCCGGCCTGGTCTTCGGTGAGATCATTCTATAAAAACAAGATTTTACAGAGCGGAAAATTTACTTTTTAAGAAATTTCTGATTGCATTTTTTATTCACTGTGCAGTAACGGGAAACGGTCCCGACAACGATTTCTCCTCGTACACATCTTTATACTCCTATAATAAAATCACTACATGGAGATGAATTCATGAAAATTATCGGCATCAATGCAAGCCCGAAAATGGAGAAAAGCCAGACGCGACGGCTCGTTTTGGGCGTACTTGAGGGTGCACGGCAGACCGGGGCAGATGTAACATTTGTGGACATCTGCAGCCTTGAAATAAAATACTGTACTGCCTGCGGTACCTGTTATGCCAAAGGTGAGTGCATTAATGATGATGATTTCCCGGTAATTCTGGAGAAGATGCTGGATGCAGACGGTATTGTCTGGGGCTCGCCAAATTATATCAATTCGGTTACCGCCCAGCTCAAAACCCTTCTTGACAGGATGGCAGATTCGATCCATTGCCAGTCGTTTACCGGGAAATACGGTTGTGCCGTCTCCACTGCAGGGGGTTCAATGGCAGAGGAGGTTGCGGACTATATGAACGATACGATGCGTAATCTTGGTGCGACAACGGTTGGAAAGGTAGCGGTACTGCTCGGTGCTGGTCCAAACGCAATAGTCCCTGGGGAAAAGCAGGCAAAGGAATTGGGAAGGAAACTGGCAGATGCAATCCGGACGCAGTGGAAGGATCCGGTACAGGATAAATACCATAAAGAACGCAGGGAGTACTTTAAGCGCCTTGTGATGTTCAACAAGGATCTTTGGACCCATGAGTACGATTACTGGAAGGCAATTGGTGAATTAAAATAATCTTTTGCCAATTTTTTTGGATTTCCACTCCGATTGATTCATTGAATCGTATAATCTTTTCAGGAGTACAGACGGGTTACCTGCATATCATTTATCATCAGTGTTTTCTACGTAATGTGATCTTTTTCGGAACCGGTCTCATTCCGGACGGTGTGGTTAGGATATCGTTCCTGTTACAAACGTCTCCCCTGATCAAAGTGGAAATTCAGCACACCAAGTGAGAATACCGGATTATGGCTTTGGTGAAATATGCATGAACAGGGTTCCCACCCGAACCATGAAAATCTTTAAACCCTATAATTTTATGAGGGCTCCCCGCCTCAGGGCCTCTCCGAGGCACGGCGGGGCAGTGCGATGTTTACAAATATGCATATAGACACGCTCCCGCGGCGCCTCAATTACCTGAAACGCCCACGGCCTCTTAAGCCTGTTACGGATGTATGCACCTTCCCAGTTTATTATGGCTGGGTGAGAATCATTCCCGTTCATACCTGTTCCAACAAAGACCAGATCATGGAAAATACAACAGTCAGGCCTTCGGAATTTTTTCTTCCGATTATCTTTTTGAAAATTTCCCCTTTCAGATTTCAATGCCAATAATTTTCATCAACGATTTTCTTTCATATCATGGCAAATTCATTCGTTATTTCAAAATTGACCTTCGGTGATGTACACCGACCCTTGCTGGATCACTCCATACGGATCTCGTATCCGGCATCCGCCAGCACATTTTTGATTGCGCTGATATGGTCCCAACCTCGCGTCTCGAGTTCAATGTTCACTCTTGCCATGAGTACCGGGATATCGCTTCCTCCCTGCAGGTGATGGATGTGCAGAATATTGCCCTTTTCCTGTGCGATGGTGGTGAGAATCCGGGCAAGAGTGCCCGGCTGGTCATCGAGCAATAGTGAAAAGCGCATGAGGCGTCCCTGGCGGGCGAGCGATTGTCGGATGACCCGGAAGAGCAGGGCACTTTCAACATTTCCCCCGCTGATAACGAGAACAACGTAGCTGCCTGAAGGCACATCGATAGTATTATTCATGAGAGCAGCGAGAGGCACAGCACCTGCACCCTCAGCAATTACGTGCTTGCGTTCAAGCAGCAACAGCATCGCATCGGCAATGTCCTCTTCAGAGGCAAGAACGTGTCGATCGACGTATCGTTGTATAAGGGGAAGTGTCAGAATTCCGGTTTCTGCGACCCGGATACCATCAGCGATTGTTTTTCCCGCCTTCACCCTGCACGGAGATCCGTGACGGAGAGATTCACCGGCAGACGGGCATACTCCTGCCTGAGCTCCGATGATGGTAATTTCCGGCTTAATTGCCTTTGCCGCGGTTGCAATACCTGCAATCAGACCGCCCCCGCCTACCGGCACAACAATCATATCGGTCGCTGGCAGGTCATGGAGGACCTCGAGCGCAATCGTTCCCTGCCCGGCAATTACAGCCTCATCATCATACGGGTGAATGAAAATATTACCTTTGCCTGCAATCTCCCTTGCCTTCTCAATGCTCTCTTCAAGGGTCTGCCCATGAATAATTACCTTAGCCCCGTAACTCCGCGTGGCTTCCTGCTTGGTAATGGCGGACCATTCCGGCATTACAATGGTCGCGGGAATGCCAGCAGAATGTGCCGCGACTGCTACGCCCTGAGCATGATTCCCGGCCGAAGCAGCGACTACGCCCAGTTCTCCGGTTTTATCGGGATAAGAAAGGATCTTGTTGGTAGCCCCACGGACCTTGAATGATCCTGCTTTCTGAAGCGTTTCGAGTTTTAGATAGACATTTGCTCCGGTCATTTCGGAAATCGTAGGTGAATGCACGACAGGGGTGCGGATGATATGAGAAAAAATCCTTGATTCAGCTGCCTGGATATCTGCAAGCGAGACCATGCATATGAGAAATATATCCAGGAAGTTAAGATGGTTGTGCTTAAAGAATAATTTTGATAATTTGTGGTTCGTTCACAATAACCAACGATAATCCATCTCAAAAACGATTCACTGGAGCGGTAAGCAATAATAAAAGTATTATTGAGCTTTCCGCTTCTTGATCATCTCAAGTGCTTCGAATGCTTCCCGTCTTACAGCAACATTCTGATCGGAGAGAAGCCCGGTCAGGTGGTCAACTGCTTTCTGGTCGCCGATCTCACCAAGAAGGAGGGCCGCCCGCTTCCGCACATCGCTCTGATCGTCTTTTAAGACCATGATGAGTGGAGTAGTCGCAGGCTGGCCAAGCATCCAGAGGGCTTCCATGGCGCTGGTTCTCTTCATTACGTCACCCTCGCGGAAGGCCTGCATAAGTGGGGCGATTGCAGGGACCCCCAGAGCAGCAAGAGCTTTAACGGCTTCAATCCGGACTGACCTTTCAGGGTCGTCAAGGACATCCATTATGGTGGGAATTGCCCGTGTATTTCCTATCTGGCCCAGCACTTCTACTGAACCTTTACGGATCGCAGGGGTCTGATCACCAAGCGTGTTAATCAGTATCTCTACCGCGGGTTCGCCTATCGTAACCAGTGCGAGGGTTGCCCTTCTGCGGATATCATCATTTGGATCAGTGAGTGCCCGGATGAGGGGAAGTATCGATGGTTCGCCAAGGGAGCAGAGAGTTGCCATGACTGCCATTCGGACAGACTCCTTTGCATCGTTGAGTGTTTCGATAAGTGGGCCGACTGCCTGTGGATCCCCTATGCGGCCGAGAGCTACTGCGCTTTCCTGGCGCACTCCCGCATCCGGGTCTTTCAGGGATTCCAGAAGACCGGGAACAGCCCTCGCCTCGCACATGACCCCGAGTGCCTGAACGGCACCTCTCCGGATATACTGGTGGTTGTGTTTCAGTGCCTGGATCAGGGGATCTGCTGCTGGCTCGCCAATTAACTGGAGTGCCCGCACAATCTCCTGACGCACATCCTCACCCGGTTCCTGAAAAGCTGCAATCAACGGTCCGACAGCCGGAGCGCCTATTTTACCAAGGGTGTCAGCAGATCCACGCCTGATAATCCAGTATTCGTCCTTGAGTCCGCTGACAAGAGGTCCAATGAATGGCTCACCAAGGTCTCCAACCGATCGTACCGCACTCCATCGGGTATCGAGATCACCCTCACCCAGTGCCATAAGAAAGTTGTCATAATGCGCCGTCTGTTCAAGGATGCGCACCTCCTCCCATTCCTCCTCCCCGCCAGCTTTCCCCGATTTAAACAGGTTGAGGAATTTTTTTGTAATATCCATATAACTTCCCGGACGAATATTAGTACAAAATCCTTCAAATAGATATCGGATACCTGAGACGGGTTTTTCTCCCCCTTGGGATAATTTAACCGTTTTTTAGACCGTTTTGTGCGTTTTTATAAAAATTTTTGGGGATATGAAACAGGAGGGGATTTTCCATCAGTGCGTTCGTTTGTATCCTTTTTTTACTGCCTCGTGTTATTTTAAGAAAAAATTCGGGTAAGTGTTAGATTGTTATTATCCATTGAATCACAGAGGTCTGACGGTGAATTGGGTGGTGCTTGATCCTGTTTGGGGAATATCATACACATAGGCTGTATAGAGCCCCGTTGGCATTGCTGAATCGAGCGTATACCGGAAGCTCCAGGTTTTTTCTGCCGTTACTGATACCGAACCCAGTTCAACACCGCCGGAGAATCGTTCAGGCCCGAATAAAACGAGCCGGACACTCTGGGCACCCGAGGTGCATCTGCCTGACAGTACAAGGGAATCTCCCCTTACAGCTGAATAGGTGTTCGAAGAAATAGAGACCTCCCCTCCGCCGATGACAGAGAATTCAACCCTGTCGGATGCGGTTTTCCGCCCGTCTTCTGCCACCAGTGTATATTTGCCAGACTGGACTGAATATCCCGGAGTCCATGTATAACTCCACGCACTGGCGGGATTGGGCTTCTGTGGTTCGAGAGAGATTCCCTGTGCGTAATAACCAGGCCCGTAAAGTGTCAATAATACCCTGCTGCAGTCGGTGCATGTACCCGAAAATACATTTTTTTCACCGATTATCATCAGGTTACTACCCGCCCGGACTGTCACTTGTGATGAAGGAACGGCAGTGGTTACATTCTGACCCCCCGGGGTGTTCTGCTGAGATTCTAATGCCGCGAAAAAGTTTGTTGTTCCTGGCGTAACTGTAATAACGGATGTCCAACTCTTATATCCGGAAAAACGGTATTGAAGGGTATGGTTTCCCGGCTCTACGTTAGCGATGGAAGTAGGCGTGCTTCCCCGAAACTGACCATCGAGATACACTTCTGCACCGGAAGGTGACGAAGTAATCTGGAGGGTACCTTTCCCAGAGCTCTCTTCTGACAAGCATCCGGATATTAAAACACATAGTATCAGGATTGGTAAGACAATCTTCCGGTTCATACATCTCTCCACGATAACCCTTATTGCGCTGAATTATATAGGTTTGCACGCGGCCTTAAAGGGGATCAACCCCGTTTTGCGAGGGTGAGGATCTCATTTGCAAGGGCTATGCTCTTTTCTTCGGTGGCCATCAGGGTGTCAAACCTGACAGAGTTGTCAACCCTGACGGGATCGCGGATATCCTGAACAAAGATATCGGTAATCCCTTCATAGCAATCGAGAGTCCCCTGTGAGCTGGGTTCATATCCCGCTGCCTGCATGAGGGCGCCGGCAGGACCGCTGATCGGGGAGTTGCCAAGGAACGGACTTACGGTTATTACCAGTTTATCCCGGATAGCCCGTCTCATTCCTTCACATGCCAGAATCGGGGAGATGCTGGTGATCGGATTGGACGGCCCTATCACAACAGCGGTGCTTGCTTCAACCATAGCGATCCCCTCTTCAGTTGCCAAGGGTGGAGTCTTATAATTCATTACCACCCGCTCGATCTCGATCTTCCCTTTTGCACGTACCCAGTATTCCTGGAAATGGATGAGACCGAGCGCGGTTTTCACCTGTGTTGTCACCTCGGTATCCGTCATCGGGAGCACATTTTCCCGGACACCGAACCGGTCGCAAAGAATTTTCGTTGCATTGGTGAGGCGCATTCCGTTCCTCATCATCTCACCACGGGCGATATGTACCGCCCGGTCCTTATCACCGATTGCGATGAATTCATCCATGCCAAGACGGGTAATCTCGTCATGGGTTGTAAATGAGTCATTCCTGATTCCCCACCACGTATCCGTGTTCAGGATTCCGGCAAACAGGTACATGACCGTGTCCAGATCCGGTGAGATATGATTTCCTGATATCCATATATCCTCGGCAGTATTCACGATGACAGATATTTCATGCCGGTCCATCACCTTCTGCATACCCCGCAGGAGCTTCGGTGTGCCGGTCCCGCCAGAAAGGAATGTAATCATTACTCAATACTTTTATGCGATGTATATGAAGATTCTTTAGTGAATCTGTGAAGATCATCAAAGACCCGGTCCATGGCTATATTGAGGTTGAGGATTTTGCACTTGCTCTGCTTGATTTGCCGGTGCTCCAGCGCCTCCGCTATATAAAACAGCTCGGTTTTTCATATCTCGTCTATCCAGGTGCCAATCATACACGTTTTGAACATTCGCTTGGCACCATGTTCCTTGCAGATGTGGCCTCGCGAAGGTTCGGGCTGACTGAAAATGAGCACACACTCGTGGTCGCCGCGGCACTTTTTCATGACATCGGGCATGGGCCATTCTCTCATGCAAGCGAACCGCTCATGCAGAAATACCTGGGCTGTTCTCACGATGATATTGAAATGATGGTGGAGGAACAGGCAGGCGGGGTGCTCCTGGCGCAGGGAATTGATCCCGGCGAGCTCTGCGCTGTGGTAAAAGGAAAACACTACCTTTCCGGGATCATTCATGGCGATCTGGATGTGGACAGGATGGATTACCTTCTCCGGGATGCCTATTATACAGGTGCACCCTATGGATCGGTTGATGCACAACGCCTTATCCGGCACCTGATCCGGACCAGTGAGGGGACGGTTATTGATGAAAACGGGGTGAATGCCGCAGAATCGCTCCTTATCGCACGCACAATGATGCGACCGACCGTCTATTTCCACCATGTGAGCCGGATTGCGGAGAGTATGTTCCAGCTCGCCATACTGGAACATCTTGACGGGACAAGGAAAGAAATTGCCCGGGCTCTCTTTAAAATGGACGACGCGAGCTGCCTGCATGCATTACAGACATCAGAAAATTCTGTGGCATGCGATCTTGCTGTCCGGCTCTATGAACGACGGCTCTATAAACGGGCTCTTTTTGCGGGAAGTGACCAGGTAAATACAACGCTCTATGATCAGGGTGTTCCTCTTGAGAAATGCCGGGAACTTGCAGAAAAAATCGCATCAGGGGCTGGTCTTTTGCCGCATCAGGTTCTTGTGGATATCCCCCCGGTCCCCGGCGAGATGTCTCTCGGAGTCCGGGTGAACAGCAGACACGCTGTAGTTGGTTTTAATGAGGTCTCTCCCCGAATCCGCACCCTCAATGCAACGCGACGTGAACAATGGCGCCTTGGGGTGTATACCCTCCCAGAATACAGGGATCTGGTTGCCGAAGTCAGTTGTGATGTTCTGCATATCAAAAAACCGACACGGCAGGATACCCTTTTCTCATTCAGATGAAACGGAAATCGGCACCTGCTTTCTTCTGGTACGAATCAATGAAATGGTGTAATTTTCATCTGTCATTGGATTTCGTGAAAAAAAAACGTACCTAAGGACATTAGTGAAAAATAATATATTCGCTCTCCCAACATTCCCCCATATGAAAACCTGCATATTGTATATTTTCACCCTTTTCGTAGCCCTTGTAATCTGTGCCGGATGTACTCAGGGACCGCCAATCGCTACACCCGGGCCGACCACTGAACAAACAACGGTGACAACAACGCTGACCACGATTGTTCCCACCCCCCAACCCTCTTTTTCTCTGGGTGATCACTACCTGAAAAAGTCGTTCTCTTTCCAGAGCGAAAAGGATGTGTATGTGGAACAGGTCCGGATAGACAACGCTTCATGGGGAATCGGGTTCGATATACTTCCGCTCACAGACACTATTGCTGACACCTGGTTTACGATGAAAGTGACCAACAGGGATACGGGTCAGTCTGATACATATGGGTATGGTCGTACCAATGGTTTTGAACTCCACCATCTGATACCAATGTATACCACCGGGCCTTACGAAATAGAAATGAAGGGGGATCGCGTCAAGGTTGACGTCATTCTCGCAAAGAGGAACCCCTAGATTCTCAGGTGAATGTGATGATAGAAGACTGGATTGTAGTGACAGGCGGTGTGGTGGCAATTATTGTCGTCATGACCATTACTATGTTGAAACTCAGCAGTACCGAACGCAGGGTTCATGAAAGTTCCCACAAGCTCAAAGTGTATACTGATCTTTTAAATGCGATTACAGAGCTGAACCTTGCCGGTGGCGATGCATACAAAATGGATGTTGCAAAAAAGAATCTCGCCATAACGCTCAATCGCCTGAATCTTGTGGGAAGTCCCGGTGTTCTCAAAAGTACGAGCGACCTCCTGGACTTTTTAAATGAACATAAGGACAAAGAGTACGATACAACCCGGCTTCACAATATTCTCAATACGTTAGTAATCGAAGCGCGCCGGGACCTGAACCCGAAACATGCCCGGCGTATCGAGGAAGCGCACGTGCGATACCGATTTTTTGCACCCCCAAAGACACGGTGAATCTTCGATTTTCCACGGATTCCGGCATAAACTCTTTTTATCACAAGTCCGACATTGGTATCACAGGAGAGCGCGAGGTAATGCAAAAAGAGTTTGTTATCGGAGTGACTGGTGCAAGCGGGGCATGTTATGCCCGGCGCCTGCTTGAAGTGCTCTGCAGGGACGCGAAAGTTCACCTCATTGTTTCGAAGGTTGCGGGGGAGATTGCCGCTCATGAAGGGGTATCTTTCGAAGGGTTCAATGCAACGTACCATACTGTCGACAAGATGGGAGCATCCATCGCAAGTGGCTCTCACCATGTTGATGGGATGGTTGTGGTTCCCTGTAGTGCAAAAACACTTGCAGCAGTTGCATCAGGATATGCAGACAACCTGATAACCCGGACCGCAGATGTCTGCCTCAAGGAGCACCGTACCTGTATTCTTGTGACACGAGAAACCCCGCTCTCAAAGATCCATCTGAAGAATATGCTTGCTGCCGAGGATGCAGGAGCAGTAATTATGCCGGCCTGCCCGGGGTTTTACCATAACCCAAACACAATAGACGAGCTGGTGGATATGGTTGTTGCCCGTATCCTTGACCATCTTGGAGTTGAACATAACCTTGTAAAACGCTGGAGCGGTTACGATGCGTGAATTTATTGAAAAAATGCGGGAGAACGAGCTGGTTGTCGATGTAGAAGACCCGGTTTCGGCTGATATGCAGGCACCGAAAATGGCGGCCTCAACTGATAAGCTCCTGTTTTTCCATAAGATCGAAGGAGCCCGGGCTGTAATGAACCTGACTGCGAGCCGGCGTGCGCTGTCGATTGCTCTCGGAATTGATGAAAAGAAGATGGTAAAAACACTTGCCGATGCAAAATTCGGGGGAACCGTTAAAACAGAAGGGATGCTCACGATGAAGAAACCCAGTCTTTCTACGATTCCGGTTATGCATCACTTCCCGAAGGATGCCGGGAAGTATCTCACATCGGGTATTGTATTCTCCCGGTTTGACGGGGTGGAGAATGCATCAATTCACCGCATGCAGGTGCTGGATGATCGTCGGGTTGCAGCCCGCCTTGTAGAGGGCAGGCATACCCACGTAATGCTCGGAAAGGCACTGGCAAAGGGGGAAAGACTCCCCATTGCAGTTACCATCGGGACGGATCCCGCTGTTACATTTGCAAGTTGCACCCGTGTCCCTGCTGGTATGGAACTTGGTTTTGCGGCCGAACTTCTGGGCGGCGAAATCACGGTCCGTCGCTGCGGCAACGGGGTGCTTGTTCCGGATGCCGAGATCGTGCTTGAAGGATATATCGGAGATGAAGTCACCGATGAAGGACCTTTCGTGGACATCACGGGAACGTATGATCCCGTGCGAAAACAACCAGTGATTGAATTTACGGGTATGCATCTTAAACAGAATTTCATCTATCACGGTATCCTGCCCGGTGGTGATGAACACAAAATGCTGATGGGTGCCCCCTATGAACCAAAGATCTATCGCGCCGTTGCCGGTGTAACTGAAGTGAGGAACGTCGTATTGACCAAAGGAGGATGTGGCTACCTCCATGCTGTAATCCAGATTAAAAAGAGCACGCAGGGTGACGCCAAGAACGCAGTTATGGCTGCTTTTGCCGCTCACACCTCTCTCAAACATGTTGTCGTTGTCGATGAAGATATCAATCCCGGTGATCCTCATGATGTAGAATATGCCATCGCGACCCGGGTGAGAGGTGACCAGGATATTATGGTGATAACGGGCGTACGGGGGTCATCTCTCGATCCCTGCCAGCTCGATGATGGTACCAATGTGAAGGTCGGGATCGATGCAACCATGGTGATGGGGCGCGAGGACGATTTTTCGCGCGCGACCTGGTGAACGATGTATCTCGATCCTGATGACGAACGGATCCTCGCAGGCGAGAAGGGCGAGACCTGTCAAAAGATGATGGAACTTCTCGTAGCTCTCGGGAAAGTCTTTGGTGCGGAACGCCTCGTCGGAATAAAAAGTGCACAGGTCAGCGGGGCCTCGTACAAAACTATTGGAGAGTACGGTCTTGCGTGGTTGTCGAGCCTGGATGCCAGGGCAGTGGTTCCGGCGGTATTAAACCCCATCGGTATGCCGCGCGGACGATGGCAGGAGATGGGTGTAGATCAGGAGTTCGCCACAAAGCAGCAGGCCGTGATTGTGGCATATGAACGGCTTGGTGTGAACCTTGAATGTACGTGCACACCGTATTACCTGCATAAAACATCCTTTGGAGATCATCTGGCATGGTCTGAATCATCTGCAGTCAGTTATGCAAACTCGGTCATTGGAGCACGGACAAACCGGGAGGGTGGACCAGGAGCCCTTGCCGCTGCTCTGATCGGCAAAACTCCCTCTTATGGGTTGCATCTTGAAAAAAATCGCAAACCCCACCTGGTAATTGAAGTAACTGCCGATGAAAAGGACTGGAGCATTGCTCATTACGGTGCGCTTGGCTTTCATACCGGGAAACTGGTGGGCAATAAGATACCGTATTTCCGGGGTATCACGCCGGATCCCGACCAGCTGAAAGCGCTTGGTGCAGCGATGGCAGCAACCGGGGCAGTGGCCCTCTATCATGTCGAAAATATCACTCCGGAGGCAAAGAAGACGGGTTATAATCTGGCCGGTCTTGAGGTTATTTCAGTAGAATCCTCTGAGATCGACGGACTCTTTACCAGGGTCCCGGTCGATGCTGTTGCGGTAGGTTGCCCGCATTGCTCACCCGCTGAACTTGCAGTAATTGCCAGGCTCCTTGACGGAAAAACGGTGACAAAACCTCTCTACGTTTTTGCTGCGCAGGGTGTTATTGATAAAAATGGAGAGACGGTCAGCAGGATCGAGAGGAGTGGCGCACGGGTATTTGCCGATACCTGTATGGTGGTCTCCCCGGTTATGGAGCGATACCCGGCAATAATGGTCAATAGTGGCAAGGCTCTTGCCTATGTACCTGACATGTGCGGGGCAGTTGCACGGATCGGATCAATTCAGGAATGCGTTGAGGTAGCAACATCGTGAACGGTGATTACCTCGCTTTCCGGAGGCAAGGGAAAAATCTGAGTTAAAAAAATGTAAATGTCATGACCTGCGGGAAAGCAATATTTTTTTAATTTCCGCGACTGCCATTTGGTCCGGGTTCCTTCCCGGGCCGACTCCTCCTCCAAAGGAAAGTATTTTCCTGACATCATCTTTTTTCAGACTGCTGAAAGGTAAATTTTCCCAGGTCTTCTGATCAATTACGTTCCATGTGCATTGCAGCAGATGACCAAGGAGTTCGATATCTTCGCGGGTAAATTCACTCCACTCATTGCCTACGCCAAGTTTTAATTTTTTTATGGACTCTTCTACCATCTTCTCACGGTGCACGTGGTAGAGCCGTTTTCCTATCTCTTTCTGTGATACATCCGGCATTTTCAACCCCCCCTATCTCCTATAAACGGAAAGCGTGTTCACTTCTCTCATTCCTCTCCCACGTGATAATCTTTATGGCTCGCCCAGCCGGGAGGACAATCAAAAATGATGAAATGCGGAGAACGGTGCTGGGTTTGCCAGACAATTTTTTTGGAACGAATACGATTTTTTTGAGTGTCTTCTC
>Ga0105098_10000023_pt1 | contig 43395 bp, 56 predicted proteins | sample PPLLak21cMay2015_FD_79137 | JGI IMG/M metagenome (GOLD analysis project Ga0105098, IMG submission 79137) | Freshwater sediment microbial communities from Prairie Pothole Lake near Jamestown, North Dakota, USA - PPLs Lake P7 Core (1) Depth... | ecosystem: Environmental > Aquatic > Freshwater >... | reverse complement strand
ATATTTGGGACATTTTTGACACAGCAATGCAGACCATAGGTACCACAGCAGATACCGTCAAGTCAAAAGTGTTTGGATTTATTGATACTGTCAAGTCTAAATTTGAGGAGTTTAAAGGACTATTTTCTGGTATTTTTGATAATGTCGATACAAGTGCAATAGATGGTCTTTTCGATAAGATGAACTTCCGTTTCAAACCTTTAACTGCTTTGTTTACTGGGGTAGGTAAAGTACTAGGAGGTTTCGCTAATCTGGCTAAGAAAATAGCTCCAACATTCTTTAAATTGGCTAGCGCTATCGGGACTTTCTTTTTGAATCTTGGCTCTTCCATCATTGATTCCATTGTTAAAGCAGATTTCTCAAAGATATTTGATTTGATCAATAGTGGACTTATTGCTGGTATATTACTAGCAATTCGAAACTTTATCACATCCGGATCTGGTTTTATTGACCAAGCAGGGGGAGTATTTGGAGATATTTCTGGTATTTTGGATGGTGTTAGAGGCAGTTTACAAGCTTGGCAGCAAAATCTAAAAGCTAATACTTTATTGACTATTGCTGGAGCTATTGGTGTATTAACCTTGTCTTTGCTAGTTTTATCTGGGATTGATTCGGCTAAACTAACGGTTTCTCTTGGCGCTGTTACAGCTATGATGCTCCAATTAATGGGCTCTATGGCTGTATTTAGTAAAGTATCAGGAACTGGTCTTGGGGCCTTATCTGCATCAGCGGGTTTAGTTGCTTTGTCTGTATCTATTATGATAATGTCGGCTGCTCTATCAAAGCTAGGAAAATTAGATGCTGAAGAATTAAACAGAGGTCTAGGTGCTATTACAGCTTTGTCTATTGGGATGGTGATACTTAGCAGAGTAATGTCTCAGAATACAGGATCCATTCTTAAAGGTTCTGTAGGGTTAATAGCTTTTGGTCTTGCTTTGCTTGTACTGACGTCATCAGTAGCAAAATTAGGCGCCTTAGATCCTGCTGAGTTAACTAACGGGTTAATTGGTGTTGGCGTAATGCTTGCTGAGATAGCAGCATTTATGAAGTTAGTAGATCTTGACAAGATGGGTATAACTAAAGGCATTGGGTTAGCTTTGCTTGCTGGATCAATTATGCTTATGTCCGAATCAGTTGGAAAATTTGCTGAGATGGACCAGGCAAAATTACAGCAAGGTCTTATAGCTCTTGGTGCTGTCTTACTAGAATTGGCTCTATTTACTCAATTAAGTAGTGGCGGTGCTGGACTAATAGCCACTGGTATAGCCATGGTTATCATAGCTGGCGCCATCATGCTATTAGTAGATTCTATAACTAAACTTGGCGCATTAGATCCTACTCAAATAGGTAGAGGTTTATTTACTATGGGAGCTGCATTATTAATCATTGTAGCTGCTATGAATCTTATGCCTAAGAATATGATTATTACTAGTTTGGGTTTAGTGGCTGTTGCAGGGGCTATATTACTTCTTTCTGATTCTTTAGCTAGTATGGGCGGTATGACATGGGAAGAGATTGGAAAAGGTCTTGCGGCTCTTGCTGGATCATTACTTATATTAACGGTTGCTTTATATGCAATGAGTGGTACTTTGGCAGGTAGTGCAGCTTTATTGATTGCAGCAGGTGCTCTTGCTGTACTAGCTCCGGTTTTATCAACTTTAGGAGCTATGGGTATAGCTGAGATAGGAATAGCTTTATTAGCACTTGCCGGTGTCTTTGCACTTCTAGCAATTGCCGGATATTTATTAACACCAGTTATACCGACACTACTTGGTCTTGGTGTCTCTATGATGTTGATAGGTGTTGCTGCGATGCTGGTTGGTGCTGGTTTACTTGCATTTTCTATGGGCTTGGCAGCTATTGCTGTATCTGGCGCAGCTGCAGCAGTTGCTATTGTTGCAATGATATCTACTATATTGGGTATCATTCCATTGGTTATTAAGACGCTTATAGATACAATAATTATATTTGGGGAAGGTATAGTTGCTGCTGCACCAGTTGTAGCAGCTGCAATTACTGCTTTGCTCATGGGCGTTCTTGATATTATCATTAAAGTTACTCCGAAGCTTTTGCAAGCTCTTACTATACTATTAAAGGGCCTGATTCAACTTATTGTTGATGTCGTTCCGGACTTTGTTTCAGCTGTAATAACATTACTTACAACATTATTGGAAGAAATAGCAGCTAATATCCCAGCTTTTGTTCAAGCAGGGTTCGATATTCTGATAGGATTTTTGGAAGGAATTCGAGATAATATTTATGAAGTTGTAACTGTTGCAACAGAAATTATTACTGAATTTCTAGGTGGTATTAGTGATAATGTTGGGGACGTTATACAAGCTGGTGTAGATTTAATTATTGATTTTATTAATGGGATGGCAGATGCAATTGACAACAATACCGAACCATTACTAGCGGCCCTAGGACGACTAGGTGAATCTATTATTACTGCACTAGTTACAGCCATCTCAAATGGAGCTAAAGCCGTCTTGACTGCTCTTAGTAGTATTGTTACAGCTGCTATTAATGCTATTAAAGAACAATTAGGAATTAACTCTCCATCCAAAGTATTTATGGAAATTGGCGAGTCCATTCCTGAAGGTTTTGCTAAGGGCATTCTACATCTCAAAAATAGAGTTACGGAAGCTGTTCATAAACTAGAAAAAAGAGCTGTAGATGCCATGGGACCGGCTATAGCAACTATTACTGAGGCTTTATCTGGCAATATCGATTCCAATCCAGTAATTCGACCAGTAGTAGATTTAACTGACGTTATTTCTGGAAAGAAATCAATAGAAGAATTAATTTCTGGAAATTATATAAATTTGGCTTCTCCTGTAGATATTAGCAGAAATATATCTACTGGTTTGAGACCTATTGATATTTCTCCTGAGAAGTTAGCAGCTGCTGGTAATGTAGTTAATTACACTCAAAATAACTATTCACCAAAATCTTTATCGAGATTAGAAATTTATAGACAAACGAGAAACCAACTTATGGCTCTGAAAGGATTGGTATGATAAATTCTATAACTATAACTAATCACTTATCTGAGTCTATTACTGTCGATTTGAGAAACCCGGAGATTTCCTTCGGGTTTTTCATTAAATCTATAGAGGGACTTGGACCAGTAAAAGCGGATATTAATCTAAGAGAAATGGCAGGAATTGACGGAGGTTTCTACAATTCTGCTAGAGCTGATAGTAGAAATATTGTTTTTAATATTGGTTTTTTTAGTTTTTATACATATTTAGGTGGACGAAGTCCTGAAATTGATATGACTATAGAAAAAATTCGTCGATTAACATATAAATATTTTCCATTAAAAAGGAATATCAATATAAAAATTGAAACCGACGAACGTACTCTTTATACCACTGGTTATGTTGAATCTAATGAACCAAATATATTCAGTAAAGAAGAAGATACTATTATTTCTGTAATTTGTCCAGAGTCCTATTTCAAAGATATTTTTCAAAATAATGTATCATTTGGTTCTGTTACGCCAACTTTCCAATTTCCGTTTTCTAATGAATCATTAGTATCTAAACTTATTAGTTTTGGAACGATCATCCAAGAAACTACAAAAAATATTATTTATGAAGGTGAAACTCCAACAGGTTTTGTTATTCTAATTCATGCTATTGGACTAGCTACGAATATTGAGATTACAAATAATAGAACGTTAGGTTCCATTTATATAGATACAACTAAAGTAACAGCAATAGTTGGTTCGGCTATTCAAACCGGAGATGATATTATAATATCAACCATTAAAGGTGATAAATATGCTATATTCATCAGAGGAACCAGTATATATAATATTCTAAACGCGGTTATAACAGATATAGAATGGTTCGAGTTGGAGAATGGAGATAATGAGTTTACCTATACTGCTAGTAGTGGGCTTACAAATATTCAATTTTCAATAATTCACGACGTTCTTTATCAAGGAGTCTAGGATGATTCCATTATTTTTAGATTCCAATTTTAAAGAGGTAGATGTATTAGACGTTTATAACTCTTTTATTTGGACAGATAGATATAATTTCTGTGGAGATTTTGAATTTTCTGTAAGTCCTGTAGAAAAGATTTTTTCTATCTTGTCAGCTTCTAAATATCTTAAATTGGAAGAATCAGAACATTTAATGTTTATAGAAGATGTTAATATTCGTACAGATTCTGAAAAAGGAAATGAATTAATAGTAAAAGGACGATCGTTAGAATCAATGCTTGATAGACGAATCGCATGGGACATTTCTGATTTATATGGTGATTTTCAAACTGCTGGAATTTTTGAATTGCTTTATAATAATATAACTAATTCAGGTTTTGATAGAATAATAGCAAATTTTATTTACAGTGAGAGTACTGATCCTGACATAATGGCTGCTACAATTGGAGATCAATTTTGGGGAGAAGATCTCTATAAAATAATTTCAGAATTATGTTTCGATAAAGGCTTCGGTTTTAAAATTACTCGACCTGGAACTCAATTTATATTCGAATTATATAATGGAGTAGATCGTTCCTTTAATCAAACAACTAATCCATATGTTGTGTTTTCTCCAAATTTTGATAACTTAAAGAGTGGAGAGTATATTAAAACTGATAGATTTTTAAAAAATTTTGCTTTGGTCGTTGGCGAAAAAGGCGTAGGTAATGTCGAACTTACGACAACTGCGACAACTAACGAAGATGCTACAGATCTTGATAGACGAGAAATATGTATAAAAAATAATGACGTTAAAAGACGAGATCCAGGAACACCACTTTCAGATGCTGATTATCTTTTAAGATTAGAAAGAGCTGGTGAAATTGAATTAGCAAAGCATAAGACTATAGAAGCTTTTGAAGGTGAAATAGACGATTCTACTTTTTATTATGGAGTAGATTTTGGTATGGGTGACATTTTGCAAGTTGAAGATGAATATGGTAATTCTGCCGGATCAAGGGTTGTAGAGGTTATTTATTCTAAAGATACTTCTGGTTCTAAGATGATTCCAATATTTGCAGCTGTTTAAAGGAGAAAATATGGCTTTTACTTATGGTTTTTACAACTCATCAAGTGGCGATAGAGTATATGATGCTGTTCAAATATCTCAGATATTTGATGGGGTTATTAATGATGGGGTTTATCAAAAAATAGGTGATGCTTTTGGAGTAACGGCTACTGGAACAGATTTAAATGTATCCGTATTAACCGGGAGAGCATGGTTCGATCATACTTGGAATCTTAATGATTCAGCTCTATCTATTGCAATACCTGCGGGTCATCCGACATTAAATAGAATTGATTCTATTATATTAGAGGTAGATTCTTCTACAAGAACTAATGTAATAAAAAGACTTGCTGGAAGCGCAGCTAGTACTCCAGTACCTCCGACATTAACCAAGACAAGTACACTTAATCAATATAGACTTGCTGATGTTTATATAGGTCTCGGTGTAACAGTAATAAGACAACAAGATATTACATATAAAGTTGGAACGGATGATTGTCCGCTTGTTACTGGACCATTAGAGGTCATTAGTATAGATTCTTGGGTTGACCAATGGGAAGCCGAATGGGAAGCCTGGTTCAATTATATTATAGGAGAATTAGATACTGAAGTAGCTGGCAATTTGCAAAATCAGATTACTGCGATTCGTGGAGATAATAATCCTCCGCTTACTACCATATTAGCATTAAAAACTCATACACATACTTCTGGTATTGGAGATCCAATCTCCTCAAATGGTTTAGCAGATAATTCTGTAACTCCTTCTAAAATACTAAATCGTACACGATCTTTTTTAGTTCCTGTTAGTTATAATCTCTGGGGAAGTCATATATTTGGAGCTTATGGTACTGATCTTCCTTATACTGAAGATGTGGATGCTTATGGTTTTTTTCAAGTACCATCTGATTTTGTTTCTGGTATGACTGTAAAAGCCATTCTCAGAGCTAATGCTGGTGGGAATATGTATGGAAATGCCTATGCGAGTTATCTAGCTGATGGCCAAGGAAGCCCCCATAGTAATAGCATCGCAAATACTGCAGTTGGACTTTTTGTTGGCATAACAACTCATGCATATTCAATTAGTCTTACTAATGCAGCTATTGGGGATCATGTAAGTATTCGTCTTACTAGATTGGGTGGTAGTTATCCAACTTTAGATACTATTCAAAATTATATTTATTTAATGGGTTGGTATGTTGAATATACAGCCGATAGTTAATAGGAGAATACTATGTCTACTATAATGGCTGCAGGAAATGTAATTCTTTGCATAATGGTAGCCTATACTCAATTCTCTATTTTAAAACTACATAAATATACCTTAGAAAAAGAGCATAGAAGGATTAGAAATTTAATCGGTTTTATGTCTATATTTTGGGCTTTAATATATGTATATGTTATATTAGCAGATTTGAGCATTCTTCCAACAATGAATCAAACTACTTTTGGTCAAATCTTTATTAGACCTGCAAATTTCTTCTTATTTGGACTATTAGCGGCAGCTGGTTTTGAAACGCTGTTTAGATATAGACGATATGAAGAATTATTTGAAAAGGATAGAACAGATGAGTAATTTCAATGTAGCCAATTTTATTTCGTTACTTATGAGTCTATCTGCTTTGATATCTGTTCTTGTCCTTTTGCTAAAGGTACGGAATGAAAATAGAAAATTATTAGCAGAGTATAAAAAACTGACAGCCGAGGGGGAAAATCTAGATGCAGATACCGATAGACATTATATAGAAACTTATAGAATGCTGCATGATGAATTAAAAGCCTCTTATGCTGAAATTAAAGAACTTAGACAAAATCAAGAAAGTATTATTTGTCATCGCGAGTATGAGGAGCATCTTATAAGGTGTTTAAGGATTTTAACTGCTAAATTAGTATCTATGTCTATTGAAGTTCCATGCGCAACATTATCTTTTGAAGAATTCATTAAAAATAGGAGTAATGGAAATGATTCTAAATAATAAAGTTTATGATATATTGAAATGGTTTACTCTAATTGCTTTGCCTGCATTTGGTACTTTATATTTTGCTTTGTCTGGCATTTGGGGTCTTCCTTATGGAGAGCAAATCACTGCAACTATCATTGCATCGATCACTTTTCTTGGCTCTTTGCTTGGATTGAGTACTCTGCAGTATAATAAGAGAATGACTGCTGAAGACGAGAATATTGGATAAACCCTTCTCCTCGCATTATATACATAGCATATAATGAAAGGAGAAAATTATGAAACCCAAAACTATCGATATAGAGATCGAAAGACTTTTAGGTGTCATGAGAGAGTCTCATCCAAGTGATGAAGAATACTCAATAATGGCGAATAATCTGAAAACTTTATATGAAGCTAAAAGTAAAGAGTCTCATATAGAGTGGAATATTATTCTGCCAATAATTGGGCAGATATTCGTTACGGGGATGGTACTAAATCACGAACACCTAAACGTAATAACGTCGAGAATCGGAACGTTTTGGAGAAAGATTTGATCCGAAGGAGGAGTCATGGAAACATGGCTTCTCTTTTTTTCGCGTGAAAAACATATGATATAATAGAAATACTAACCCTATTTTAAAACAATAGGAGGATAAAGAGTGCTAACTTAGCACTCTTATTTTTCCCCGGGGGTAAACTCTGGGGAACCAAAATATATTCTTGAAAGGAGAAAAAATGAACACACTTAGTAAGATTGTTAATGCAGTTCTCAAGATCTTTGTTATGCTCTGCTTGGCAACCATAGGTATCTTCGCAATAACCTATGGCTATGAAGTCGCTATGAATATTCATCGATTGCCTGGTTTTCTTTTATTTGCAGTTGGTGGTATATTTATAGGATTCGCCTTTTTGGTCGGATTCGGAAAGAAGGGAGGTTAAATATGACATTTCTACAGATGATACTCGCCTGCTGTCTTGGATTAATTGTTATTCCTATTATCATAGTATGGGGATTACTTGTATTGGAAGTAATCTTTAAATTCTTGGAAGGAGAATAAATGAATATTAAAAGATCACTAAGGATGATCAAGCTAGGCGTCATAAAGAACTCACCAACTATATTGACCTTTTCTGGTGCGGTCGGAGTTGTAACGACGGCTCTCTTGACGATAAAGCCCACAATAAAAGCTGTACGCATGATCGATGAGGAAAATAAGAAGCGATTTGAGGCGTTTCTACCGCCATTAAAAGGGACAGATATAGGCAAAATGACCTGGACGCTATATTTACCACCATTAGCGTCTGGCGCTTTAACAATTGTCTGTGTCGTTTCCTCGAACAAGATTAGTCTTCAGCGTAATGCTGCTTTGCTAGGCCTGTATGCTTTAAGCGAGGCAAGTTTGAAGGATTATCAAGAGAAGGTGAGGACCCTCTTAGGAGATGGTAAGGACGAGAAAATCCGAGGAGAGATTGCTCAAGATAAATTGGATAAGAATCCAGTTAAAGAAGATCAGATTATTATTACTGGTTTTGGTGACTGCCTATTTTATGACTCCCTCTCAGGCCGATATTTCAAAACTGATTGGGAAAGCATTCGTAAAAATGTTAATGATTATAACGCATCATTGTTTGGGGAATACTATCAAACACTGAATGATTGGTATGATCTTATTGGTCTTGAGCCGGTCGAAATGGGCAAAAAGGTAGGTTGGGAGGCCAATAACGGGCTACTAGAGCTATATTATAGCGCTAAGATAGCCGAGATATCAAACAAAAAGCAGCCATGCGTTGTCATTGAGTATAAGAATGGCCCGAAGGACTTATAGAGTTCGCGGCAAAATCATATCGTATAATAGAAACCAACTATATTCTTAAAAGGAGAAAAAAATGTTTGAGAAACTGATGACCACTGTTAAGGACCCGAAAGTCTTGAAAGTCGCTGGTGTTGCTGTTGGTGCCCTGGTAGCTATTGGAGCTGCTGCCATGGTACTGAGCAATATGAACGACAATGAAGATCTGGTCGACGTGATCGAGGACGATCAACCCGCTTCTGAAGAGTAGATGGCGAAGAGGTGCTATAGAAATATAGCACCTTATTTTTCTTAAAAGGAGAAAATGAAATGTATGACAATTTGATGAGGACATTAAATATTTGTATTCCTATTCTTTTCGTAATTTTTATCGTTATGCTTATTCTGAGCGTATGGGTAATATCAGCAGAGGCTGCAACTGTATCAATTCCCTGGCGATTCTATCAACTCTATGAGAACCAGGCTTTGGAAGTTAATTGCAAAGCTGATTCAATGTCTGTTCAACGATTAGATCAGCAACGTGTATTAATCGTATGCGGAGAAGGATTTAGGAGTATAAAGTGATGCCATTTAATATTCGTATTACCGGTCTTGAAGATTTTACAACTAAGGTGAAAGCAGCAGGAAAGTCGTTAGCGTCAACTCCAGTTCCATTGGGAAAGACTGTTCTGACGACCGTTGCTATTGTTGCATTAGGAGAGATACTACTAGCTAAGAAGATGAAGTTTACTCTTATTCTCAGCCGCAGGTATTAGTTTTCGCGGCAAAATCATAGGCTATAATAGAATACTAACCTATGAAAAGGAGATAAAGATGAACACAAATATGATTGTTAAGAAAGTTGCGTTAGCAACTACCGAAAATATTGTGGGCTTTGTTGCTTATTTTGGAGTGATGGCGCTAGTAAAAAAAGTTACGCCGAAGCTTCTTGAACCAAACGAATCAAATGAATTAAAAGATCAAATGATTTGGTTGATACAGACGCTTGGAATGACTATTGCAGTAGCTGTTATTACTTCCATAATTGCAGGAGCCGCAAAATCGGCAGTTGAAAATAAGTTCTTTTCGACGATTGATGTTGTTGATATTTCATAAAGGAGGTAAAAAGAGTGCTAATCTAGCACTCTTATTTTTCTCAATGGACAATCTTATATGGACGTGGTGTCCACATTGTGGTTCTAGAGAAGATCACGATTTGATAAACGGCAAGTGGATCTGTCATACATGCAAGCAATCTAATCCTTTTGTAAGGCTACTTCAAGAATATATAGAGGAGGAAATGAATGATATCATTCTACTCAAGAGTGACGATGATAATTGGGAAACTGGAACCTAAGGTGTACGATATGACTCAAGAAGCCATGTATAATTATATATCAAATTTCACCAACAAGCCAGCAGAAATAAAGAAAGTTATGGAGGTGATTAATGCGGCTAAATCATCTGCAAGAGGCACTACTGAGCTATCTCAGCGAGAACGGTATTAAGCCTGAAACCGACATTGATATATATTTAGAGTATCCATCTGGTTGGGAAGGGGTTTTTGGAGCCCACCAGCGAGTATACGTATACCAATCATATTTCGGAAAGATTCAGCTCAAGCGGATCGAGCCAATGAATGGTTTTACTCGGAAGGGACGAATAATCTTGAAAGGAGAACACGTTGCAAATGTCAATGGATATGTTTAAAAAAACAGAAGGTCTCATGAAGGATGATTTTGGAAAGGGGAAGTTCAAAATCTCTTTGCGTATGAGTATTGATACGGGTAATCTTCCATACAGCGTAACGTTGTATGTTATATATCTGCCAGAGTTCTGCATGGAGATATATGACTGCGCCGGGATTAAAGGGATATTGACAAAGGAGACTCCCACACCTATTGGAGTATATGAAAAAGCCTTAATGGAGGCTCTCCTTCATATTTGTGATAATCCTGAGATCTATGTTGAGAATGCTTTTCTAGCAACTGTGGCGGATTATCATACAGCTATACACATGCTTGCCGATATTATCACGCATGTAAAATGGTATCCAAATGCAGAAATCAGATGTCAGGAGGTATAAATTTGTACCCAAGCAATTCTAGACGGTCAAAACGGGGCTCTGATGAGGAGCCCCAAAGAAAACTTAAAGTTATCAAAGGCAATATCGTTGAACGGAAAAAGCCTTTGCTAATGCGCATATTTGGCGAGAACACAAAGAGTGTTGGGAATTATATCCTTTGGGATGTACTTATCCCAGCTGGCAAAAACACCATCACTGAGATGATTAGTAATGGTATAGAAATGCTCCTTTACGGTGAGCCAAGAAGCAATGTCCGTCGCGATAGAGGACGTTCGTATGTTTCCTACAACAGCTATTATAAAGATCGCGACCGAGAACCTGATAGTCGAAGGTTAGAAATCGGAAAAAACAGGCATCGTTTTGAGGACGTTGTGCTGGAAAGTCGAAGCGATGCTGAAGAAGTTCTGAGTAATCTTGTGGACTTAGTAGAGGACTATGGGGTCGCCACAGTCGCAGACTTCTACGATTTAGTCGGGCTCAGCGGGGAGTGGGCAGATAATAAGTACGGATGGGATAATCTATCCCGCTCGAGCGTAAAGCGAGTACGAGATGGTTATATTTTGGAGATGCCTAAACCTCTAGTTATTGAATAGGAGAAATCGATGGGTAATCAAGTTCTAACAATAGTTTTCGATGATGATACGAGCATTCCGGCGATAGAAGACTTTGTTGAGGTGGTTGAAAAACTTATATTTGATTGGCAGCTCGTCGTCCAACTTAAACGATCAGAAGAAGACTTCGAAACGGGGGTTATCTATGCCGAGGATTAGTTCTCAAGACTTAGATGGACGAAACCTTATTAAAAAGGCTGAAAAAGCAGGTTTGAAAGTTGAAATGGGGAAAGGTGACCACGCCAAGATTTACGGTCCAGCAGGACGTGGTTACCAAACTGTCCCAATGCGTCCTATCGGTAAGGGGCTGGCTTGCTCGATCGTTAAGTGGTTGATCGCAGCAGGAGTCTCTTTCGGTGTTATTTTAATCTGTTATGTATTTTGCTAGGAGAAATGAAAATGGGTATTAATTGGAAAGATAAAGCTAAAGCTTTTATATTGGCTCAGACGGGCCAGCGCAGTGTTGTTAAAGCAATGCAATATTTGGATAACTTGGTATATGGTGATGTCGAATTTATAAATCTGGTAGCGAAAGCTATGGAAGATACCTATACCGACGCATTCCAAACCTTCAATAAAGCTAAGAAAAAGGAGACTCGAAAAGATGAAACTCCAGCTGAGTAGGGCAAGTTTGATTGCTAAAAAATATGCTCCAGAAATCTTAATCGGTTTCGGGATTACTGGAATGGTTGGGACGGCGGTCGGAATTCATAGAGCAGCATATAAATTTCAGAATATAAAAGAAATCTATGAAGATGTTAATGAAACCATCGAGCTCTATTATGATGATGAAAGAATTGAATATTCTGAAGAGAATTATAATTACGATAAGCGTCTAGCTAAAGTTAATTATATTCTTAATGCTGGAAAGCTTTATGCGCCGATTATTGGTCTTGGCGTGCTGTCCTTGGTCTCAATCGCAGCGTCTCATGAAATCCTCTCAAGGCGAAATATGGCTCTTATTGCTGCCTATAAACTGCTTGATGAGGGCTTCAAAAAGTATCGAAGTCGTGTTGTAGACTCCATTGACGAGGCAGCAGATCGATATTTCCGATTTGGTGGAGAGGAACGGAAGTATCAGCTAGTCGAAGGAAAAAAGAAAAAGAAAGATGTAGTCGCTGAACCGGAAGCAGATAATGGCGTTCCTCCTTGGGAAGAGGAAAGTATCTATGCCCGTTATTTCGACGAGAGTTCTTTGCAATTCAAACGGAATAACGAGATGAATCTTCATTTCCTGCAATCTCAGCAGACATATGCTAACCAGCTTCTACAAACCCAGGGACATGTATTTTTGAATGAGATCTATGATTGTTTGGGGATTCCTCGTAGTAGAGCTGGCTCAGTTGTTGGATGGGTCAAGGACCATGGCGATAACTATATCTCCTTCGATCTTGAAAATCCAGATAACGGTTTGCATCGTGACTTTGTCAATGGTTATAGCGAGTATGTTCGTCTCGACTTTAATGTTGACGGTGTAATTTGGGATATAATTTGACTGGACGCAGTAATCTTCGGGAAAGATCAAGTCCTAGAAGAATGCAAACATCCAGATAACTATACGTACGACAATTGTTATATTATGGAAAAGCCCTTGAAAGGAGGGTTAAATTATGAACGTTAGGAAAGTAGTAATCGTTGCAGCAAGCGGTGTTTGCGGAGGTGTTGTTGGATATCTTCTCGCAGATATGCTAATCTATAAATTCCAAGAAAAGCAGATCTCGGAAGATATCATGGAAGAATTCGAGAAACGGGTAGAGGAATATAAGCCTTCAAACCCAGAAGCTCCTGTGGATTATACTAGGATGACCAAGCCAAAAGCTAACCTGAACGAGCTTGTAGCGCCATATCTTGGGATTGGCCAGGAGACTGAGGATTTAAGCGTTCCTTTGTTCGAGATTATTAGCCATAACGAGTGGGTAAATCTAACAAATCGAGATCAGTTCGAAATCATGTATTACGAAGGTGATAACGCTTATACCCTAGAGGATGAGTTAATCGCAAGCCCGTCAGATCTTATCGGGCCGCGCGAAGGTTTGCACTTCGGTGAACTATCGGAAGACCCAGACGTCGTTTATATTCGTAACAACGATCTCGAAGCGGACTACGAAGTAATTCGTGTCCACGGCAAATATTCGACCTTGGTTCTTGGCCTGTCTGAGGAGGAGGCAGAGCAAAAACCAAAGAGAAAGAGGAAAACCAATAATGGGACCGAGTAACGAACTTGCGTACATGCATTGGCTGTACGAGCAACTCGGAAGCAAAGGATCGAATGAGGAAGAATATGGTGATCTATGCTATTGGCTCTATCATCAAAAATTCTATTCGATCCTTCCCAACGATGATAATCGTGCAGAGGATGGCTTGCAACTGCGAACCCAATTCGGCATCCAGTTAGATTTGGATTGCAGTATGCTGGAGTTCTTGATTGCTCTGGCCATGCGGATGGATTATATCCTACACGATCCTAGATACATCAACAGGATCGGTAAGTGGTTCTGGATGTTAGTTGACAATCTTGGTCTTGATCCGGTCGATGTTAACGAGCCAAGGTCCCACACCAGAAATCAAGTTATCGTTCAGCGTTTCCTTGAGCGTAGATATAATACTAGCGGACGAGGAGGATTATTTCCTTTAAAGCGTGGGCTCAAGGATCAGCGTAAAGTAGAGATATGGTACCAGATGATGGACTATATCTCTCAAGAAAATCTTTAGTTTTATAGACTCTTGAAAGGAGAAATGGAATGAATACCTATTTTATAACTTGCCAATTTTTCAGAAAAAGACTCATTACTGATGATAGTATGTCAGAAGCAATTGAAACCTTTATTCGTTTAGAAAAAATGGGAGGAAAACCATCTTTTGTAGGTGAGTATACTGAAACTTATACAGTAAAAAATCTTGATAATGGTGAAGAAGTAACATGTATGAAAGATTCTATAACCGGTGACATCAGGGTCGTCGAAACCATTTCCAAAGCAAAATTTCCTAGAATTAATCCATGGGGAGGAAAGATAGCATTAACTCCAAAGGAGATAATGGATGCTATTGGAAATTCGAAAACAACCTTAGTTACGAAAGTTACTAATTTAAATGGAGATTGGGTTACTCTCCATACGTCTCTTAAAGATGAATCTGGAAATATGTTAATCGATTACGGTGCGCGTACGCTTCGAAAAGACTGGGGTTTGGAATTAACTAATCTCGAATACTTATATGCAAAAATGAAGGAGATTAATAATGCGTAATAACTTTCTATTGGGTCTGATGGAAGCTCTGCGGATCAGTAAAGGGAAAAGCAAATCCTTGCCTAAACGCGATCGAATCGAGCTTAAGAAAGCTCGCCGAAAACGCTTAGGATCCACCGGGTCGAACAACCACAGCAAAGGGCAGAGCGATAAGCGGCGGAAAATGGCTGCGGATAGCAATAAGATCAATCGCGACCGCATCAAGAAATGGAAGTATTAAGATGTCTGGCGAAGCGTCGGTCTCACCAAGTCGTACATATATAATCCCTTGTCGTCGCCTTAGACGAGAGGGTTGGTATTTTCGGAAATTCACCCTTCCGTTCGAAATATCTGAAAAGGATAATAACAATCAGTTCGCAACTCACTACTTCCTGAACAACTTGGATTTAACTGCTGCTGTTGCGACGGCTTATACGTTCGAAGATTTTTGTGATGTTTCGGAGGCGCAGGAGCCATGAGTATTCTTTTCACGTTTAGAAAGAAATCATATGCTCTAGATTTTGGAAGGAAGACACCTTGGTTTGAGCAAATCTATTTGGTGTCTTTTTCTGAGATAACATATGTAAATTTCGAAGTCGTGTATGCTAGGCTTATTTGGATGCTTGGAGGGAAAATATGAATAGTGTTATAATTAAAGAAGGTAGTCCGTTGTTAGATACGATCATGCAGAAAATCAGAGAAAGAATAGGCACTGGGAAGATCATGTCGCATTTCGAGGATGATAAGGCCGAATTCTTTCTAAGATGGGAAGGACGAAGCGTCAACAATGAACTGCTACGCTTTGAGAGAAAGTGGTCTTATTACACACTAATGCGTATGCATAATCCATTGCTGATGGAAGATGAGTTTGTTGAGACTTTCAATGCCCTTATGAAAGAGAAAGGCTTTGAACTATTTCGGGAGACCAGACCCGCCGATTCAGGGGATGCGAAAACTGACCGTTGAGAAACCAGCCTAAGGAGTTTGGCAGAGTTCTCAAAACTGCCGTTTTCAGAGGGTAGAAATATATCGTGTGCCAATATCGAGCAGATTGATTGTTCTATTGGGGTGATTTGCAAAAATCCCAAAAAAATTTATATAGAAGATAATCAGCTTACACTGTAAACGATGAATCCCCTTTTCTACCCTCTGAAAATGTTTACAAAATAGTATACACTTTTGTTACGGACTTCGAAGAGTGTATACTTTTTTTGTAAAAAATCGAGAAAAAAATGAAAATTTTTTCTCGAAAAAGTGTCATTTTTTGACAAAAAAGTATACGGAGTTACGTTCTTGTTACGTTCTTGAAAAAAAGGTGTATACTGTTTTTTCATTATTTTTTTGACTTTTTAGGCGTAAAATTTCAAAAAAATGGTGAAAAAAGGCAAAAAGTATACGGAGTTACGTTTTTGAACCCTAAGAACTTTAAAAAAGAAAAAAATATAAATAGAGTTTTTCTTTACAAAAAGGTGTAACTCCGTAACAAAAGCATTGAAAGGAGGCTTTTTCGGTGGATTTTTATCAAATAAAAGAAAGATCGAATAAAGGGATTATAGAAATATATCCCGATTTCAAAGTAACAAGATCTAAGGACCTTATGGTTCGAGCTAAAAGTTTTTATGCCATTTGGGATGAAGAGAAAGGGTTATGGTCAACCGATGAATATGATGTCCAACGTTTGATGGATGCTGACTTAATGAATTATAGAAATAAACTCATTGAGAAGAAGAATGAAGTTATTCATGTAAAATTTATGAGCGATTTCAGTACAAATGCTTGGACGCAATACAGAAACTATTTATCAAGAATATCAGATAACGCCCACCAACTAGATGAGCATTTAACTTTTCAGAATACAGAAGTAAAGAAAAGTGATTATGTTAGTAGACGTTTGCCGTATTCTTTGAGCGATGATAAGTGTGATGCTTATGATCAATTGATGAGTACTTTATATTCTCCTGAGGAGAGAACTAAACTAGAATGGGCTCTCGGGTCTATCGTTGCTGGCGAGGCAAAGGATATTCAGAAGTTCATAGTGCTATATGGCGAGGGCGGTAGTGGTAAGTCCACATTCCTAAATATAGTTCAAAAGTTGTTTGCTGGATATTATACGACCTTTGAGGCTAAAGCTCTTACTAGTTCTAGCAATACTTTTTCTACTGAGGTTTTCCGATCGAATCCTTTGGTCGCTCTCCAGCATGATGGTGATCTTTCTAGAATAGAAGACAATACAAAACTCAACTCAATCATATCTCACGAAGAGATGGTGATGAATGAGAAATACAAGCCGAGCTATACTGCTCGAGCTAATTGTTTTCTCTTCCTTGCCACAAACAAACCAGTTAAAATTGGGGACGCAAAATCTGGAATAATTCGAAGACTTATTGATGTTAAACCATCTGGAAAGAAGTTGCCGACTGTTAAATATTTTTCCTTAATGTCGCGAATTGATTTTGAGTTAGGTGCTATAGCCTCGAAGTGTCTTAAAGTCTATAGATCCATGGGGAAGAATTATTATGCTACTTATAGACCTTTGGGAATGATATTTGAGACTGATGTTTTCTTCAACTATGTCGAAAACTACTATTATATTTTTCTCGAACAGGGTGGCGTATCTTTAGCTCAAGCTTATACTCTGTATAAAGAATATTGTGATGACGCAACCATAGCTAATAAACTTCCTAAATATAAGTTTAGAGATGAGTTGAAGAATTATTTTAACAATTTTTCTGAGATGAAGAGGCTAGATGGTAAATTAGTTAGGAATTATTATTCTGATTTAAAGATGGAAAAGTTTACCGTTAGCGAAAAAGCCATTCCAGAAGTCAATTCTAGTTGGATAGTTTTGGAAGAAGTACCTTCTATTTTTGAGGAGAACGCAGCCGATTGCCCAGCACAATATGCAGGTGAATCAGGCATCCCTACTGATAAGTGGAAAGACGTCCAAACCACTCTTAAAGATTTGGACACATCAAAAGTTCATTATGTCCAGCTTCCTGGTGATCATATTGTCATAGATTTTGACATTAAAGATGAAGAGGGAAACAAATCTTCTGAGTTAAATTTGGAAGCAGCTACTAAATGGCCTCCTACTTATGTAGAATATAGTAAAAGCCAAGCGGGTCTGCATCTTCATTACATTTACGATGGGGATGTTAGAAAGCTTAGTAATATTTATGCAGAAGGTATAGAAGTTAAGATCTTTAGTGGAGGGGCTTCTTTAAGAAGGAAACTGTCCAAATGCAATAATATACCTATAGCATCTATTTCTACAGGTTTACCACTTAAGAAAGAAAAAACGAAAATGATAAATTTCGAAACCGTTAAAAGTGAAAAAGGACTTAGAGAGCTTATACAAAGAAACTTAAATAAAGAGATTCATCCATATACAAAGCCAAGCATCGACTTTATTTATACTATACTTGAGGAAGCTTATAAATCTGATCTAGCATATGATGTCCGAGATATGCGGAACAAGGTTTTAACATTTGCAATGAGAAGCAGTAACAATGCCGATTATTGTCTTAAATTGGTTAGCAAAATGCATTTCAGTTCAGAAGAGCCGAGTGTTAACCAGAATAATTATTTAGATGATAGAGTTGTCTTTTTCGATGTCGAGGTATTTCCTAATCTATTTCTTGTTTGCTGGAAATACGAAGGCGAAGATAAGAAATGTATTCATATGATTAATCCCCCGCCCCAAGATATTGAAGAGCTATTAAAATTTAAATTAATAGGCTTTAATTGTCGTCGATATGACAATCATATGCTTTATGCAAGATATCTTGGATATAGTAATTCTGAGATATATAAGTTGAGTTCGGATATTATTCTAGACCGTAAAAAAGCATTCTTTAATGAGGCTTATAATATATCTTATGCTGATGTCTATGACTTTTCATCAGTTAAGCAGAGCTTGAAGAAGTTTCAATTGGAGCTGGGCATCCATCATAATGAGTTAGGAATCCCCTTTGACAAGGAAGTATCAGAAGATAAATGGCCAGCAGTTATTGATTATTGCGATAATGATGTTGTTAGTACTGAAGCAGTTTTTAATTATCGTAAACAAGATTTCGTTGCTCGTCAAATTCTTGCTGATCTTAGCGGTTTGACTGTGAATGATACAACTCAAATGCACACTGCAAAAATTATATTTGGCAATGACAAGCATCCTCAAGATAAGTTCGTCTATACAGATCTTAGTGAGATGTTTCCAGGATATACTTATGACTCTGGAAAAAGCTTTTATCAAAGAGAGGAAACTGGAGAAGGAGGGTACGTCTATGCAGAAAGTGGGTTTTACAAGAACGTTGCACTTTTGGATGTGGCATCTATGCACCCGAGCTCTATATCTTTGCTTAATTTATTTGGGGAATATACAGATAAATATCGGGAGCTTATCGACGTCCGTCTTGCTATTAAGCATAAAGACTTCAGCAAAGCAAGAAAAGGTTTTAATGGATTACTTGAAAAGTATCTGAATTCTCCAGAAGATGCTGCTGATTTGGCATATGCATTGAAAATAATTATTAATATTGTTTATGGTTTGACATCTGCTTCTTTCGATAATAGATTTAGGGATCCTCGCAATGTTGATAATATAGTTGCAAAAAGAGGCTCCTTATTTATGATCGATTTAAAGATTGCGGTGCAAGAAGAGGGTTATCAAGTTGTTCATATTAAAACAGATTCTATTAAGATCCCAAACCCAACAAAAGAGATAATTGACTTTGTTATCAATTTTGGAAAAAAATACGGGTATACATTTGAGCATGAAACAACCTATGAGAAATTTCTTCTTGTAAATGATTCTGTCTACATAGCAAAAGATATATCTGGTAAATGGATTGCCGTGGGAGCAGAATTTCAGCATCCATATATTTTCAAAACTCTTTTTAGTAAAGAGCCAATTGAATTTGCTGATCTGTGCGAAGTCAAATCTGTCACAACAGCTCTTTATCTTGATATGGATAGTAATGATGAGAAACCAAATTATATATTCATTGGGAAGAGTGGTTCTTTTGTTCCTGTTAAAACTGGTGGAGGAATTCTATTAAGAGAAAAAGATGGAAAATATCATGCTGTTTCAGGAACTAAAGGATATCGTTGGATGGAATCCGAAACAGTTAGAGCCTTAGGAATGGAGGATAATATCGATCAGGATTATTATAGAGAATTAGCAGATAAGGCTATTGATCATATTAATGAATATGTCAATTTCGAGGAATTCAGACTTTGAAAGGAGAAAAGAAAGTGAAAAAGAATAAAGAAATTACTAGAATTATTAGCATCGAGAATGCAAAAATCGTTTTCCGAAACTTTAGTGGAAAACCAGGAAGATACAATCCAGATGGCTATAGGAACTTCAGTGTTCTTTTAGATGAAGTCATTGCAAGTGAGCTAGAAGCTGATGGATGGAATGTAAGATATTTAACTCCAAAGGATCCAGAAGATGCTCGTCAAGCCTATCTTCAAGTAGCTGTTAAATATACTAATTTTCCTCCAAAAGTTGTGGTTATTTCTGGTACTGGAAAATCTGTTCTAGAAGAAGAGAATATCAGTATTCTAGACTGGGCTGAAATTGAAAATGTAGATTTAATTATTAGGCCATATAATTGGGAAATGAATGAAAAATCCGGAGTTAAGGCCTATCTTAAATCTATTTATGTGACTCTAATTGAAGACGAGTTTGCAAAGAAATATCGTGATGTTCCCGATAGTGCGCGGTCTTCTATAGATGAAGAACCTCCTTTCTAAATATCAGGAAGATGCGGTAGACCAGTTAAAGACCGGCTCCATCTTATGTGGTGGAGTCGGTTCTGGTAAAACTAGAACTGCGATTATGTATTATTATAAAAAAGAATTAGGGAAAGATTTATATATAATAACAACCGCAGCAAAACGTGACACGCTCGATTGGGAACGCGAGTGTGCTATGTTTGGATTATCTAGGGATAAAACAGCAAGCATAAAACATGTTGAAGTTATTGTAGATTCTTGGAATAATATAAAGAAGTATACTGAAGTAGAAAACGCTTTCTTTATATTTGATGAACAAAGAGTAATTGGGTCTGGCTCATGGGTTAAAAGTTTTTTGAAAATAACCAAAAAGAATGCTTGGATTCTATTAAGCGCAACCCCTGGCGATACTTGGCTTGATTATGTACCAGTCTTTATTGCTAATGGGTTTTATAAAAATAGGACAGAGTTTATTCGAAGTCATGTGGTATATAATAATTTTACAAAATTTCCAAAGATAGATCATTATATTGAAACTTCTAAGCTTGAGAAATTGAAAAGATATATTTTAGTAAACATGGATTACATAAAGCCAACTGAAAGTATCTATATAGAAAGTCTATCATCTTTTGATAATGATTTACTGAATCTGGTTTTTAAAAAGAGATGGGATCCATATAAGAAACTTCCAATAAAAGACATTTCTCAATTCTGTTTTGTTTCTAGAAAGGTTGTCAATAGTGATCCCTCTAGACTTTCTATTATAAAGAACATAATAGAAAAACATAGAAAAGTTATTATATTTTACAATTTCAATTATGAATTAGACTTATTAAAGAACGGATTAAAAAACATTAAAAATTTGGACTTCCGAGAATACAATGGTCATGTTCATGATAAGATACCCGATGGAGAATATTGGGCCTATCTTGTTCAATATTTATCTGGGGCTGAGGGATGGAATTGTATTACTACTAATGTTATTATTTTCTATTCTTTAAATTATTCTTATAGAATAATGACACAAGCAGGCGGACGTATTGATAGATTGAATACGCCATACACAAAGCTATATTATTATACTATAACTTCAAATTCATTTATTGATAAAGCTATAAAAGAGGCTTTGAATAATAAAAAGAATTTTAATGAAAAAAAATTCTTAAAAGGAGAGTTCAATGAAGATAAAGTATGAAGGAGTTTTTACAGAAGCTGATAAGCTTAATATCGATTTGGCTTTTATAAATATAAAAGCTAAATTATTACTTTATATAGATTGTCCTGATATTTTAGAAAAGCTATTTTCAGGAATTATATTAGAGGGGAAAGAAGAATTAGCTGGTCCTTATTATGGTTATACTAATAAATTCGATCCAAAAAGGATTCAGCTTCAGACCGGATGTGTCGATCAACTTCTAATGTACCATGAGCTGATGCATTTTATTTGTCTTAATACTCCTAAAGAATTGAACCCAGCAGAAATTCTATCTCATAGTGTTATTAGAACTATAAATGGAAAGCCTGTGACATCTGGTAATTGTCGCAATATGGGTTACAAAGTTACTAAATATACTGGATATATTTCTATCAATTATCCAGACCATCAACATCCAGAACATACAAAGGATGGTAGTGGAAAGGATCCGACAGAAGATGTTTGCGATATGTTTACTTCTTTAATAGCAGCGAACATAGCAGATAATGATGCTGGTTTCGCTCTCAAAGAGTGGATGATATTTCGTATAAAAGACATAGTCGCGCTCTAAACATATGCTATAATGGAGAGGAGAATGACTAAAAGGTCATCTTCTTTCTTTTTTGAAAGGAATCGGATGTCAAGAGAATCAATCATTCAACACAGAGTAATAAAAGAATTGGAAAGAAAATATCCTGGTGCTGTTGTAATAAAAACCGACCCGAACTACATTCAGGGATTCCCAGATTTAATTTTTTTTGAAAAATATTTCTGGGCAGCATTAGAAGTTAAAAGATCGATCAATGCACCAAGACAGCCGAATCAAAAATATTGGGTTGATTATTTAGATGATATGTCTTTTGCAAGTTTTGTATATCCTGAAAATATGAAAGAGGTGTTGGATGGAATTCAACAAGCATTCATCGCTAATAGGCCAGCACGCTTTTCTTAGTGGTTCCAAATATCATTGGATCAACTATTCAGAAATAAAGTTAAGTAGTGTCTATACTAAATTTTTAGCTGTTCAAAAAGGAACAGAGTTACACGATTTTGCAAAAAGGTCTATTGAATTAGGAATAAAGTTACCCAAAAGCAAAAAGTCTCTTAACCAGTACGTCAATGACGCTATTGGTTTTAGGATGTTCCCTGAACAAGTTCTATATTATAGTGACAATGCTTATGGAACAGCAGACGCAATTTCTTTTAAAAAGAATTTGCTACGTATTCACGATCTCAAAACAGGTGTAACTCCTGTTACTCCTCATCAGCTAGAAGTCTACGCCGCTTTATTTTGTTTAGAATATAATTATAGTCCTAAGTCTATAGAAATGGAATTAAGAATTTATCAATTTGATGAAATCTTAGTTCATATTCCAGAAGATGACTTTATTGAATATATCATGGACAAAATTATTTCCTTTGACAAAATAATTGAAAATATAAAAGTAAAGGAAGAGCTATGGATGAGATAAAGCATTATGGCATTCCTAGAAGATCTGGCCGCTATCCATGGGGTAGCGGTAAAGATCCTTATCAAGATAATAAAAGTTTTCTTGGATATGTTGGTGATTTAAGAAAACAAGGATTAAATGATACGGAGATAGCAAAAGGTCTTGGCATATCAAGAAATCAATTACAAGCTAGACGTTCTATAGCATTAGCAGAGAATAGAGAAGCTGATGTAACTCTTGCTTTAAGATTAAAAGAAAAAGGATATTCAACATCAGCCATTGCTAAAAGAATGGGAAAGAATGAGTCTTCTGTAAGATCTTTGTTAGATCCTGCTTTGCGAGAAAAAGCCAATCAAACAGCCACCACATCAATGGTTTTGAAAGATGCTGTAGATAATAAAAAGCTTATAGATATCGGAGCAGGAGTAGAACAACACCTTGGCGTGTCTAGAACTAAATTGAATACTGCTGTTTCTATGTTAGAAGAACAAGGATATACAACTCATTACATTCAAGTTGAACAAGTCGGAACAGGAAAATATACCACCATTAAAGTTCTGGCTCCTCCTGGAACTCCATATTCAGAAGTTTATAAGAATAGAGATCAAATAAGCTTAACGAATAATTTTTCTGAAGATGGTGGTAAAACATTTAAAGAAATTCTGCCTCCTAAAAGTATTAATAGTGAAAGAGTAATGATACGTTATAAAGAAGATGGAGGTTCGGATAAAGATGGTGTATTAGAATTGCGAAGGAATGTAGATGATATTTCCTTAGGCGAAGCGAAATATGCTCAAGTTAGAGTGGCTGTTGACGGAAAATATTATATGAAAGGCATGGCTATGTATAATGATAACATGCCAAAAGGTGTTGATATAGTATATAACGTTAATAAACCAAAAGGCACCCCTCCAGAAAAAGTATTTAAAACAATGGAAGATGATCCTTCTAATCCATTTGGTAGTACAATAAGACAAAAATACTATATTGGAAAAGATGGCAAAGAACATTTATCAGTTTTGAATATGGTTGGTTATAAAGAAGGTGGTGGAGAAGAAGGATCTTGGGATACATGGTCACGAAACTTATCTTCTCAGATTCTCTCAAAACAGACTCCAGCCTTAGCGAAAAAACAATTAGGATTAGTACTAAAATTAAAAGAAGAAGAATATGATGAGATTATGTCTCTTACTAATCCTGCCGTTCGAAAAGCATTATTAGAACCTTATGCTGATAGTGCTGATTCAGCTGCTGTTCATTTGAAAGCGGCTGCAATGCCACGTCAAAGCACACATGTTATTCTTCCTATAACTTCTTTAAAAGAAGGGGAAGTTTATGCACCAAATTATAAAGATGGAGAAAATGTTGTATTACTTCGTCACCCGCATGGTGGAATATTTGAAATTCCAGAAGTAAAAGTAAACAATAGAAACCAAGAAGCTAAAAGTTTAATCGGAAATGCAAAAGATGCAATTGGAATTCACCCAAAGGTCGCTCAACGTTTATCTGGAGCAGACTTTGACGGTGACACCGTGATTGTTATTCCAAATAAAAATCGTGATATAAAAACTGCTCCATCTTTAAAGGCTTTAAAGGACTTTGATCCAAAAACGACTTATCCTGCACACGAAGGAATGAAAAGGATAAGCGTTGGCCAGAAGAATTTAAAAATGGGTGATGTAAGTAACCTTATTACAGATATGACTATCAAAGGGGCTAACTTTGATGAAATTGCTAGAGCTGTAAGACATTCTATGGTCGTGATCGACAGCGAAAAGCATAATTTAAATTGGAAGCAGTCTTATCTTGATAATAATATTGGGGATCTGAAAAAGAAATATCAAGGATCTCCAACTGCTGGCGCATCAACTTTGATATCTAAATCAGGTTCTGATATTAGGGTTCCCCTCAGAAAAGAAGGTCGTTTTATAACGGACCCTAAAACAGGGAAAACTAAAAGAGTCTATATAGATCCAAAGAGTGGTAAAAGGCTTTATGAAGAAACTGGCGAAACCTATATAGATAAGAATGGTAATGTTGTTAAGAGAACTACTAAGAGTAAGAAATCAGCTGAGATAGATGATCTACATAAACTTTCATCTGGCACGGCTATAGAGACAGTGTATGCAGATCATGGCAATGCTTTAAAGAACTTAGCTAATAAGGCTCGTCTTTCCTATTTAAATACCCCAGCTATAAAGTATTCACGCACAGCAAAGGAAACTTATAGGAAAGAAGTAGAAGTACTTAATAATAAGCTAGCCCTTGCGATCAGAAACAAACCCCTTGAAAGACAAAGTCAGCTCTTAGCTAATAAGATAGTGGCAGCTAAGAGGAAAGCTAACCCGGATCTAACACCAGATGATCTTAAGAAGATTAAAGGTCAAGCATTAGAAACAGCACGTGCTAGATTCCAAGCTAAGAAGACTATAATAGACATTACAGATAGGGAGTGGCAAGCTATACAAGCCGGTGCTATTAGTAATAATACCCTATCACAAATACTAAAGAACTCCGACCTAAAAGCTCTTAAGCAAAGAGCTATGCCAAACTATAAAAGAGGTTTGTCTCCTGCAAGAATTAGTAGAGCTAAAGCTTTATTAGCAAATGGCTACACTCCAGCAGAAGTAAGTGATGCCTTAGGGATTTCAGTATCCTCCCTATATAATGCTATAGAATAAGAGGTGTGTAGCTATGTTTAATAATATAGAAGATGATGAAGATAGTAATCTTAGTAGTACTAATAGTAATGGTGATCTAATGCTATCAACATTAGATAATCCTTACTCACCGTTTACACAATTCAGTGAGTGGTATGAGTTTGATACCGCACACAATTACAATTCATTAAACTATTTAGCAAGAATTGTAAAAGATTCACATGAATTGTCTGAAGTTGATCAGTTACTGGCCCTTGAAATGGGAATAGATGAAATAATTGAATTAAATATATTAGGCATCTATGTAAAAGTAACCCCATCAACTTTTAAAGATCGATCAAAAGAAATTAATATATCTACCTGACTATTTATTCTTATAGGAGGGGGGGGTCTCGCATAATATACCCCCCCTCTGCATCGCGTGGCTCCCAAAAAATTCTCCGGGGGGTTATATTCTGAGAACAATCCTAGAAAGGAGATTAAAAATTTATGCCTATTGTTTCATTAGATACTTTAAAAGGTTACTTTGATGACGGGGATGTTCCAAATGGGGCAGAATATGTAGATTTAATAGATACTCTTTCTATAAATTCTGGCACTGCTATTAGCGAATTTTTAAGTTTAATAGGTTTAAGAGGTTTTTGGCCGATGGGTCCAATGAATGAAACTCCATTGACTTTGGATATCTCGTCGAATTCTAGAAACCTAACTAAAGCAGGAGCAGGTGCTAGTGTATCTTATGATGACAATGTTGCAAAGTTTATTCCTTATAGTAATTTTTATGCTAGCCAATTTTTATATAGAAATGATGAAGCCGGTTTAGATATTACTGGAACTGAAACTTCGGTTCATTCTAGTATGAGAGGATTAACTATAGGATGCTGGGTTAGAATTCCTTCAACTGCTCCTGCTGCTGATACCGGCATCATTGGCAAATATTATACTACTGGAAATCAAAAATCCTATTTATTATATAGAAGGTACAGTACTAATAAATATAATTTTGTAATTTCTAACGATGGAACTACTGGAGTCCAAATCGAATCAAGTCTTACTCTTTCTGAAACAGGTGGTTGGTCTTTTATTGTCGGGAAATTTGACCCAATAACTGAAGTATCAATTTTTCATAATGGATATTGGTATAAAAATACTACGAGTATTCCTTCGAGTATTTTTGTTTCGACTGCGAGATTAGAAATTGGTTCTTTTAATAACGGTTTAACTAGTACTACTTGGACTCATAATGGAGCGCTTTATTTTTTAACAGCCTCTGCTCTAACAAGTCTTCAAATAGAGCATCTTTATGCAATAACTAAACCAATGTTTATGTTTTAATTAAATGATTTCCAAGTACTTTTCTAAGAGATACCAATACTATAAAAATTATGGTTTATTCCATTTCTCCTTTCAAGAGCCTTTATCGGTATTCAAAAAGTATTGGTATCTCTAAGAAAAGTACTTGGAAACTTAAAAGAAAAGGAGAAAAAACTATGTTAGAAGTTGGTTTCTTTATTTGGAAACTATCATCGATGCCATCAGATCCTATGGATTTGGTTGCAATTTGCAAGAAGTATAAGATCAAAAGAGTCGCTATCAAGGTTGCAGAGTATCTTTACAACTATAATGCACTAAACGGAGACAAACCTTTGATGGATTACATTGATGTTTTAAGGGAGAATGACGTTTATAATGTAATTGTCGAAGGTTGGGGCTATCACTATCCTGATAAGCCAGGCCCTCAAGGCGAAAAAATAGAAGAAAGACGTCAGAAGCTTAAGTTAGATACTTACCATGTCAATTGTGAAGGTGAATGGAAACAGCCATGGGGTATGCCAGCAGCAATGAAGACCTTACTCGACAAACCAAAGGTGAATGGTTTTGAAATCCTTGGATGTACTTACAGGTATCCAAGTAAACACGCTCCTTTTCCTTTTGATGCAATGATGAATCATCAAACTACTGATGGAGCATCTCCTCAGGTTTATTGGGCACTATCTCATGATCCAGTTGATCAGATTGAAAAGTGTTTAGGGGAGTATTCAAAATGGGGTAAGCCAGTTTATCCTCTTATCTCTACTTTTGGTGCTAGTTTTAGTGTCGATGGTAAACCAGTTTATTGGGAGCCATCCATCAAAGAGATTGAAGATGGTCGTGCATATTGTGAACTCTTAAATGTTGGTAGAATGTATGCTTGGTCACTAGATTGGACTCTTGCTCGTAAACGTTTCGACATGATTGAAGCTGCTACTGGTTACTCTGATGACACTCCTCCTGTGCAACCTCCTCCAGAGAAAGATTATTTCACTATTGTTAATTGCAAGTATTTGAATGGACGATCTGAGATTAAGATTGATCCTAATAACATTCTTGTTACTGTGAAAGCAGGTTTGGAAGTTAAGAATCTTAAAACTCAGAACGGACAGTGGCAATTTGTTGGACTTGATAAAATCAAATGCTGGATGCATGGTGACTACTTAGATTAGTAAGGAGGAACTGTCAAAATGGGTGCGCCAAAGAAAGCTACTAGAAAGTCTAATCGGCGAGGTGCTCCAGCTACATCTGTAGAAGCAAGAGAGAATCAACTAATTTCTCTAGCTGTCGATTTGGCGTCAAAGCAACTTTCTGAAGGAACAGCATCGGCACAAGTCATAACCCATTATTTGAGACTTGGAACAACTAGAGAGCGCTTAGAGAAAGAAAAGTTAACCCAAGAAAATAAGCTATTAGAAGCTCGAACTAAAGCTCTTCAATCAGCAGAAAAGGTTGAAGAGCTTTATGCTAATGCTTTGGCTGCTATGCGTTCTTATAGTGGATCGGAGGAGAATGAAATTGATGACTCCAATGATTAGGTCCTATAGAGAGTTGAGAAGGTTGCATACATTTAAAGAACGTTATGATTATTTGCGATTGAAAAGTTCTATAGGTGTTGCAACTTTTGGTTTCGATCGATATCTGAATCAGAGTCTATACAGATCTCAAGAATGGAAACAAATTAGAGATCGTGTTATAGTTAGAGATGAAGCTTCCGACCTTGGTATAGCTGGATACGATATTTTTAGTCATATAGTTATCCATCATATGAATCCTTTAAAGCCAGAAGACATTGAAGATGCTACAGACATAGTTTTCGATATGGATTATCTTATTTGTACAAGTCATAGGACTCATATGGCTATTCATTATGGCGATGAGTCTTTACTATATAAACCATTAGTAGAACGTCGCCCTGGCGATACAGTTCCATGGCGATAAAGGAGTTTTTATGGATAGTATATTACTAACTATAAAGAAAATGCTTGGAATTGAAACAGATTACGACGGCTTTGACGTTGATATTATTGTTGGGATTAATTCTGCATTTATGTCACTTAATCAACTTGGAGTTGGGCCAGAAATTGGTTATGGTATTACCACTATTGATGATGAATGGGCTGATTTTTTAGTAGCAGATACAAATTTAGAAGGTGTAAAGAGTTATGTTTATCTTAAAACTCGTCTCTTATTCGATCCACCATCTAATTCATTTTTAGTAGATGCTATAACAAAACAGATTACTGAGCTAGAATGGCGTCTCAATGTTCAAGCTGATACAGTTGCAGAATAAGGAGATTCTATGAATGAATTTTTAAAGCATTATGGCGTTTTAGGGATGCGCTGGGGCAAAAGAAAAGCTAGGAGCGTTTCTTCTGATCATTCTAGAGCAAGATCGTTAAAGAAAAAGCATATTAGCGAGCTTTCGGATGACGAGTTAACAACCTTAAATAAACGTTTGAATTTAGAGAAAAATTATAGTTCTTTAAATCCTTCTAGAGTTACAAAAGGTAAAAACGCGGTAACTGGAGTAATGAAAGGGGTTGGTGCTGTTACTGGATTCGCTGCTTCTCTAGGAACTCTAATAGCACTAGGACAAAAAATAGTTAAGGCAAAAGGATAACTATGAATGATAATGTTTTAACTCATTACGGTGTTTTAGGAATGCGTTGGGGACGATCTAGAAGGCAACAAAGTATTGACTCTGGAAAAACTTTTAGATCAAAAAGACAAAAAAATATTGACTCTGGAAAAACTTTTAGATCTGCTCATCAGAAAAATATTGACTCTAGAAAAACCAGCATTGCGAAAGGTGCCGACGGAAGAAAAGTTAATAAATTATTAGGTAAGAGAAATCGTGAAAAAGTAAAAAAGCTTCTTTATAATAAAAATTGGAAAAAGGATATGGCTAATGATCCATTGATTAAATCTGGTAAAAATTTTATAAAGTCAAGGATCAAGAAGTTCGAAGCTAAACAATTTAAGGAAGCAACAGCCGATATTCAAAGATTAAAAAGTCAAGGTAAAATTAAAGAGGCAAAAGGTCTTCAAGAAGAGTTAGATTATTTATATGGTTAAAGGTTTATATTCTTAACTTAATTAAATTGAAAAAGGAGATTCACAATGACAGCAAGAACTGCAGCACAATATTTGGCACTGGCAGAAACTACCATAAAGAATTCTGCAAGGGGTAGATGGAAACTAACACTTCGTCGAGCTGTTCAATATACTCAGCATGAGAACGAAGGCGAAGAGCTTTTGGCACAGGCTGTAGCAACAGCTTTGGAAGCTGTTTACGACGAAGGTGTTGTAGACGGCGGGACTTAATTAAGCTAAATAATTATGACATTATCTAATAAAGCCACTCCAATATATTATGGCGAATTTCGTGATAAAGTCATTAGAGGTGAGATCCCTGTGTGTCGGGAAATTTCACTTGAGATGAACAGGATTGATAAATTAATAGAGAATCCTGGGATCTATTACGATGACGAAGCCATAGAAGGCTTTGTTAGATTCTGTGAAAACGAGCTCACACTAACTGACGGATCCGATTTGCATCTTCTTGATTCTTTCAAACTTTGGGCAGAACAAATATTTGGTTGGTATTATTTTATTGAAAGAAGTGTCTATGTTCCTTTGCCAAATAATAAAGGTGGACGTTATGTTCGTAAAAGAATTAAGAAGCGATTAGTTAATAAGCAGTATCTTATTGTTGCTCGAGGTGCCGCGAAGTCTATGTACGCTTCCTGCATTCAGAATTACTTTCTGAATGTAGAGACTGCTACGACTCATCAGATTACAACGGCTCCTACGATGAAGCAAGCTGAAGAAGTAATGTCGCCAATGAGGACAGCTATTATACGTTCTAGAGGACCTCTATTCAAGTTTCTCACAGAAGGTTCTCTTCAGAATACTACTGGCTCTAGAGCAAATAGAGTTAAGTTAGCCTCGACCAAAAAGGGAGTTGAGAATTTTCTTACTGGTTCTATAGTTGAGATTAGACCTATGTCCATTGACAAGCTACAAGGACTTCGTCCGATGGTATCGACGATTGACGAGTGGTTGTCAGGAGACATTCGTGAGGATGTTGTAGGTGCAATTGAGCAAGGCGCATCCAAGATGGATGACTATCTTATAGTTGCTATGAGCTCAGAGGGAACCATACGCAATTCTTCAGGGGATACAATCAAAATGGAACTTATGGACATTCTTAAGGGAAAGTATTTGAATCCTCATGTTTCAATTTGGTATTATCGCCTTGACGAGTTGAAAGAAGTAGCAGATCCTTCTCTATGGTTGAAAGCAAATCCGAATCTTGGACGAACTGTTACTTACGAAACCTATCAATTAGATGTTGAACGAGCCGAACAAGTTCCAGCAGCAAGGAACGACATCTTAGCAAAAAGGTTTGGTATTCCTATGGAGGGTTATACTTATTTCTTCACCTACGAAGAAACCCTTCCGCATAGACGTAGAGATTTTTGGCAACTTCCATGTGCTCTTGGAGCAGATCTTTCACAAGGTGATGATTTCTGCGCCTTTACATTTTTATTCCCACTTTCAGATAATTCGTTTGGAGTTAAAACTAGATGCTATATATCTTCGTTGACTCTTAAGAAATTACCTGGAGCTATGAGACAGAAGTATGAACAGTTTCTAGATGAGACCAGTTTACAAGTATTAGAAGCTCCAGTTCTTGACATGATGGAGGTATATGAAGATTTAGACAATTTCATAATAGAATTAGGTTATGATGTTCGTTGTTTAGGTTTTGACCCATACAATGCTAAAGAATTTGTTGAGCGATGGGAAAAAGAGAATGGCCCATTTGGTATTGAGAAAGTCATCCAAGGATCTAAAACTGAATCGGTTCCTCTTGGGGAATTGAAGACGTTAGCTGAGGAACGAATGCTCATCTTTGACCAAGAACTTATGAGTTTTGCCATGGGTAATGCGATTACCATTGAAGATACTAATGGGAATCGTAAACTCTTGAAAAAGCGCTATGAGCAAAAGATCGATCCTGTCGCAGCAATGATGGATGCCTACGTAGCATTTAAAGCTAATAAAGAAGCTTTTGAATAGATTTTATAAGAAGGAGGCGATGCATAGTGCCAGATTCAATACTTACTAGATTAAGATCAGCATGGAACATTTTTCGATATGGCGAAAGTTATTTCGAACCTTATGTGAATTATGGTACTGGTTATAGCATAAGGCCTGATAGATTAAGGATGTATCTTGGAACAGAAAGATCTATCATTTCATCTATCTATACACGTATAGGAATAGATGTAGCAGCAATACCTATTAACCATGTACGTTTGGATCAAAATGGAAGATTTCTTGAGATTATTCAATCTGGACTAAACAATTGCCTTTCGTTGGAAGCCAATATTGATCAGACCGGTCGTGCTTTTATTCAAGATGTAGTAATGAGTATGTGCGATGAAGGAGTCGTAGCTATTGTTCCTGTCGATACGACGCTCAATCCGACGACATCTAGCGCATATGATATCCTAACTATGCGAACGGCGAAAGTTGTTCAGTGGTTTCCAGAACATGTTCGTGTTAATGTCTATAATCAGGCAACAGGTCAAAAGGAAGATTTAACACTTTCGAAAACCATGGTTGCAATTCTTGAGAATCCGCTTTATGCAGTAATGAACGAGCCCAATTCAACTTTGAAAAGACTAATTGATAAGTTGAATTTGTTGGACGCAATAGATAATCAAAGTGGCTCCGGTCGATTGGATGTAATTATTCAATTACCTTATGTTATTAAGTCTGAAGCAAAAAGAGAACAAGCAGAGAAGAGACGGCAAGAACTAGAAGATCAATTGAAAGATTCTAAGTATGGTATAGCCTATGCCGATGGAACTGAAAGAATTACACAGCTGAATCGGCCAGTCGAAAACAGCCTGATGGGACAGATTGAGTTCTTAACGAGTATGCTTTACAGCCAGTTGGGTCTAACTCGAGAAATCTTTGAGGGTACTGCTGATGAAAAGGCTATGCTAAATTACTACAATCGTACTATTGAGCCTATCTTGTCTACTATAACTGATGGGATGAAGAGAGTTTTCTTAACGAAAACTGCTAGGTCTCAAGGTCAATCTATCTTAGCCACTAGAGATCCGTTTAGATTAGTTCCAGTTGAACAACTCGCAGAGATCGCAGACAAATTTACTAGGAACGAAATTGTTACCGGTAATGAGATGCGTGGGATCATTGGCTTCAAGCCAAGTTCTGATCCGACAGCTGATGAATTAAGAAACAAAAATCTAAACGAAGCTGAGCCAAAGGTTGAAGATAAGAAAGTCCCAATAAACAATCAAAATGGAAGGAGTAAGTCAAATAATGTTAAAGAATAACTACGACTTTGGTGGTTACGTAACAAAATACGGTGTCAAATGCACTGATGGTAGAACCATTCTTAAAGACGCATTTAAAGACAATCACGAAAAGGTTGTCCCATTGGTCTGGCAGCATCAGCATAATGATCCAAGTAACGTTCTTGGACACGCTTTGCTTGAAAGTCGAGAGGATGGTGTCTATGCGCATTGCAAGTTCAATAATAGTGAAGCTGGTAGCAATGCTAAACTTCTTGTTGCTCATGGTGATGTCACAGCTTTGTCTATTTATGCTAATAACCTCGTTGAAAAATCTAAGAATGTTATCCATGGTTTTATCCGCGAAACAAGTCTTGTTTTAGCTGGTGCTAATCCTGGAGCGCTGATTGATAATATTGCAATCGCTCATTCCGATGGCTCTATTACAGAGCTTGACGACGAGGCAATTATTTTTACTGGTTTGAACATCGATCAAGAAACCGAAGAGATTGAAGAAGTTAAAGAAGTTAAGCATGCTGACGGTGGCGATGACGATAAAACTATTCAGGATGTTTTTAACACTCTCTCCGAGGAACAAAAAACTGCTGTTTATGCTATTGTAGGCGCTCTGCTTGAGGATGAAGGAGAAGAAGAAGTAGAGCAATCAAATATTCAAGATGAAGGAGATTCCAATATTATGAAAAAGAACGTTTTTGATGCTTCTGTTGTTAAAAATGATGATCGTCCTCAGTTGACTCATGCGCAGTTTGCTGAAATTCTTGAGGACGCAAAGAAAATGGGTTCATTCCGAGCTTCTTTCTTGGCCCATGCAGGAACTTACGGTATCGATAATATAGATTACCTCTTTCCCGATGCGCAGGCTGTAACTTCTGAGCCGACCCTCATTAAGCGTGATATGGAATGGGTGGCTGGTGTTATCAATGGCTCTCGTCATACTCCATTTTCTCGTATTAAGTCTTTGCATGCTGATATTACTGTTGAAACCGCTCGTGCTCTTGGCTATGTGACTGGAGCACTTAAGAAAGAGGAAGTGTTTGGTCTTCTGCGTCGAATTACTACTCCAACAACCATCTATAAGAAACAGAAGCTCGATCGTGATGATATTATCGATATCACCGATTTAGATGTTGTATCCTGGCTGAAGCGTGAGATGCGGCTGATGCTGGACGAGGAAATTGCTCGTGCTGTTTTGTTTGGTGATGGTCGTGATCCAGTTACTGAAGCAGATGATAAGATTGACGAAACATCCATCCGCCCAATTTGGAAAGATGCAAATATGTATTCGCATCATGTTTTCTTAGCGAATACTGTAACAGATGAAGAAGCTATCGATGAAGTTGTTCGAGCTCGAATTGCATATCGTGGTTCTGGATCTCCCACAATGTTTGTTGGTCCTACGATTTTAACCGAATGGCTTCTTTTAAAGGACGCAGACGAGCATCGTCTTTATTCTACGATGTCTGAACTTGCTGCTGCAATGCGTGTTTCTAGTATTGTAGAAGTTCCTCTGATGGATGGTCTTGAGCGTGATATTGACCCGCTGTTTCCTGATGGTGGTGGAACTCCGGCTGGTCATGATTTGCTTGCTATCATTGTCAACATGCGCGATTACACTATGGGCGCTGACAAAGGTGGTCAGGTGTCGTTCTTCGACGACTTCGATATCGATTACAACCAGTATAAGTATTTACTGGAAGGTCGGATGTCGGGAGCGTTGGTTCTGCCTAAGTCTGCACTCGTGATCGAGCGCGATCAGGCCTAATAGGAGTTTATCATGGCAAAGTTTCAGGGAAAAATAGGTTTCGTTAATAGCCAAGAAACTGCGCCAGGTGTGCATTCTGAGGTTATTACAGAAAGAAACTATAAAGGTGATATTTTACGTAATAGCCAAAGTTGGGAACGAGGAGAATATTTAAACGATAATATTGATATTTCTAATCGTTTAAGTATTGTTGCTGATCAGTTTGCTTATGATAATCTTTCATATATGCGTTATATTTTCTGGATGAACGCCAAGTGGAAGATAAAATCTATCGATATTCAGAGACCTCGTTTAATCTTGACTGTTGGAGGGGTGTATAATGGGTGATAGATTAGATCTTCATACTATTCTTGGAGATATACCTGGTGTTTCTGCCGTATATTTTCAACCCCCTTCAACAGTAAGTATGGTTTATCCATGTATTGTCTATCAAAGAAGTCTTATAAGAATTAGACATGCTAATAATAATCCATATTCTCATAAAAAGCAATATACTGTAACGGTGATAGATAAAAATCCCGATACAGTTATTCCAGATTATGTTGGATTATTAGAAAGTGCAAGCTTTGATAGGCGTTATGTTGTTGATAATTTATATCATGATGTCTTTACTATATATTTTTAAAGGAGTATATATACAATGACTGCATTAGTTTGGGATGATGCTGGAAATCGTTTTTATGAAACTGGTATTGATCATGGTGTCCTATATCCCATCGACACCAATGGGGCATATCCACTCGGTGTTGCTTGGAACGGACTTGTTAGTGTTACTGAGTCTCCAAGTGGTGCTGAACCTACTGCCCTATATGCTGATAATATTAAGTATTTGACTCTTCTGTCAGCAGAAGAACTCGGACTTACTATTGAGGCATACACCTATCCTCCAGAATTTGAAGAATGTGACGGAAGTGAAGCTGCCGTTCTTGGTACTTATTTGTCTCAGCAAAGCCGTAAACAATTTGGTTTGTGCTTTCGGACCAAAGTAGGTAATGATGTTGATGGAGAAGACCATGGATATAAATTGCATCTTGTTTATGGTTGTTTGGCTTCTCCTTCTGAGAAAGCTTATCAGTCCATTAACGAATCACCAGAGGCAATTACTTTTAGCTGGGAAGTTAGTACAACGCCTCCATCCATTACTGGTGGCTATAAGCCAACTTCGTTGATCATCATTGATTCTAGGACAGCAGATGCTGCTAAACTTACAGCGTTGGAAGTGATTCTTTACGGCGCAACTGCTGTAGATCCTGAACTTCCTCTGCCTAACGAAGTCATCACCTTGATGACTCCTGCGTAAGTTTTATATTTATTAGAGCCCTGACATTTGTTGGGGCTCTTTTTTTGTTTTAAGGAGATGCAAGATGGGACTTATTGAACTATTGATTATTTTTTTAGTTGTAGCGTTTGTATTCTATATCCTTACCAAGTATGTTGTTCCCGCCCTTCCTCGTCCTTGGGGAGTGGTCATTTTGGTTATCACAGCAATTGTTGTAGTTTTATTTTTGCTTGATAAAATCGGTATGTTAGCCCTATAAAGGAGAATTGAAATGGCAGATTATTTGCATAATGATGTGTATGATACAGGACTTTCTCAACTAACTACTATTGTTGAGAATCTTTATATTTGTTCTCAACAGCCAGCGACTTTTGCAGAAGCAAGTGCGACATATAAACTAGGAACGAAGGCTACTCCAACTATCACTGGTCCCACTGACAAAGCTGGTGGTGGTCGTGAGGTTACTGTTAGTGCAATCAGTGATGGTGCAGTTCAGGCAACTGGTACTGCTAGTCATTTTGCATTGTGCGATAATAGCGCATCTAAATTATTGGCAGCAGGAGATCTAGCAGCTACTCAGGCTGTGACGAATGGGAATCCTTTTACCTTGACGAGCTTCAAGATCGGTATTCCTGCTCCTACTACTTAGGAGTAAATCATGGCTCAATATGCTAGACCTGATAGTGACATCGAACGTACTGGTATTGGAGGAGGTACTTATGCGTCTATAGATGAAGTCACAGCTAGTGATACTGACTTTGTTTATGGTAATGAAAATGCTACTGTTCTTTATAGAACTGGTTTATCAGATGTCGAACTACCGACTACCAAAACTGGTCATACATTTCGCTATCGTCTAGTAAAATTGAATAATACAACACCAGATGGTGCTGGGAATGCAGTTTATGGTACAGTTTCTTTATATCAAAATACCACTTTGATTAAAAGTGATACTCAAAAAACTTGTACTGGAACTTGGACTGCATATAGTTTGACTTTATCTGAATCAGAAGCCAATACTATAACAGATCCTACTAATCTCATAATGAGATTAGATTCCCCACCATCTGGTGGTAGTGCTTCAACTAGAAGAGCTATTGGTATAAGTTGGTTCGAATTTGAGTTACCAGATGCGCCAGTACATGATGATCTTACTGGTGAAGATATCGTAACACCAGCAGCAGTTCTTGGCAGTCCTACTTTAGCCCAAACACATGTTATATCTAGCGAAGATATTGTTACACCTGCGGCAGTTCTTGATGCACCAACCATAGGACAAACACATGTTATATCTAGCGAAGATATTGTAACACCAGTAGCAGTTCTCAATGCGCCAACTCTTACAAGTTCTGGGTCTGATGCATTAACAGCAGAAGACATCTATACTGAGAATGCAGTATTAGAAGCAGCAACGATAGCTCAAACACATGTTATATCTTCTGAGGATATCTATACTGAGGCTGCAGTATTAGAAACACCAACATTAACTCAAACACATGTTATATCTTCTGAGGATATTGTTACATCTCCTGCGGTTTTGGATGCACCAACACTTTCATCTCAAGGTGGTGGTACTCCTCCATCTCAGTCTGGAACTCGCGGTCTTATATCGTCGGCTCTGAATAGTGGTTCTCAATCAATAACGGTTCCTACTGATACAGATTGTGTTTTACTTGTATGCGCCTGGTGGGAGAATATTCAAGATGCTAATTTTGATACCTTAACACTTGGAGGAAATTCATTTACACTTGTTCGTGTGATTGATAGTTATGAGACTAGCGGAAATCATGGTTGGATAGGAGTTTGGCGTCTTGACAATCCTACTGCTGGTTCTCAGACATTTGCTTGGGATTATACGACTACAGAAACTCCAGATGAGGGTTTTAACTTTGCCTTTTTATGGTTAAAAGATGTTGATACGAGCAGTGATCCGATCCGCGATGTTGATGTCGCAATGGCAACAAGTGCTGGTGGTTTGCAAACATTAACTAGTGGGTCTTTTTCTTCTGATACAAATGATCTTTGTCTTGTATTTGGTTACAGTTACCAAACTGGTAATGGAAATCCAGCTCCATCTGGTGCTGGACAAACTGAAATATCTAGTGATTATGCTTTGCAATGCGAAGTATGTATTGGTTATAAAGCTGGAGTATCTGGTACTACAACAATGCAGTTTTATGGTAACTATCCTGCAACTATAGCTTTATCAATTAAAGGTGTAGGTGGTGTAAGTGGCGATGATTTAACTGCTGAGGATATTATAACATCTGCAGCAGTTCTCGATACTCCAACAATAGCTCAGACACACGTTATATCTTCAGAGGATATTCTAACATCCACTGCGGTTTTGGAAGCCCCAACACTTAGTAGTGGGACTACATATGACTTAACTGGTGAGGATATTCTAACACCTCCGGCAGTTCTTGAGGGTCCTACGATAGGTCAAAGTCATATTCTAACTTCTGAAGAGATAGTTACTGAGAATTCTGTACTTGGAACTCCTTCTATTGCTCAGACTCATGCTTTATCGTCAGAAGATATTAATACTGAGAGTGTAGTAGTTGGAACTCCTTCTTTAAGTCAAACACATGCTTTATCATCAGAAGATATAAGTAGCGAGAGTACTATACTTGGAACTCCTTCTATTGCTCAGACTCATGCTTTATCATCAGAAGATATAAGTAGCGAGAGTACTATACTTGGAACTCCTTCTATTGCTCAGACTCATGCTTTATCATCAGAAGATATTAATACTGAGAACGCGGTATTAGAAGCACCGAACTTATATACTGGTCTTACTCATGATTTAACCTCAGAAGATATTTATACTGAGAACGCTGTACTTGGAAGTCCTTCCATTTCTCAGACTCATGTATTATCTTCCGAGGATATTAATACTGGGAATGCTGTACTTGGAAATCCTGCATTAGCCCAAACTCATATTTTTGTTTCTGAGGATATTAGTACTGAGAGTGTAGTAGTTGGAAGTCCTTCTTTAAATCAAACACATGCTTTATCATCAGAAGATATTAATACTGAGAGTGTAGTAGTTGGAAGTCCTTCTTTAACTCAGACACATGCTTTAACTTCAGAAGAGATAGTTACGGAACCTGCTATTTTCACAGAACCAGTATTAAGTAGTGGACTTATACATGAGTTAGAAGCAGAAGATATTACTACTCAGTCTGCTATACTTGCTACTCCTTCCTTAGGACAAACATACCAAATAGAGTCAGAAGATATTAGTACTGAAGCTGTTATATTTGGTAGTCCATCCATTGGACAGAGACATGCTCTATCAGCTGTAAGTATTAATACTGAACCTGTCATATTTAGTAGTCCGACTTTAAGTCAAACTCATATTCTTAGTTCAGAAGATATTAGTACTCAACCTATTGCAATTGGTAATCCTTCTATAGGTCAAAGTCATATATTATCATCTGAAGATATTTTCACTCAACCTATTCTAATTGGCACTCCAATTTTAGTAAGTGAATTAACTCATGATCTTGTAGCAGAGGATATTTCTACTCAATCTGTTATATTTGATAGTCCTACGATAGGACAATTTCATGCTTTAATTTCTGAGGATATTTCACTTGGTATTCCGTATATTACTTCACCATTTTTATTTATGGAAGAGTTATTAACACCTATTGGGCGTACATATTATGTATACTTTGAGGATAGAGAATATATTATAGAGTATGAAGATCGAAATGTCAAAATTTATAATGAAGAACGTACCATTCCCATAGAATAGGAGGATTATGAAGACGTTCGAAAAAGATCCGGATGCAGTCCTAGATTATTATTGGGATTGGACTGATTGGTTGTCAGAAGGTGAAGCAATTGATGAGGCTACATTTGAATCTAGTTCTGAAGATTTAGTTGTTGATTCTTATACAATTGCTGGAAGTAAAGTTTTAGCTGTAATATCTGGTGGGACTGGAGGAGCAAATCCAATTATTACATGTAGAATAACTACAAATGGAACTCCTCCAAAAACGGACGATAGATCTGTTAGATTTGAAATTAGGGAAAGATAACTTGAAAGGAGAAAAGTATGCTGAAAAAGACAATAAAGTACGTTGATTATGATGGTATTGAACGAGAAGAAACTTTTTATTTCAATTTGACAAAGGCCGAAGTCACAGAATTAGAGACTTCTGTTGATGGTGGATTGTCAAAAATGCTTGAAAAGATAGTTGAAGAGAAAGATATTAAACGAACTATTGAAATGTTTAAGAAGATTATTTTACTTTCCTATGGCGAAAAGTCCCCTGATGGAAGGCGATTTGTAAAGAGTCAAGAACTCCGAGATGGTTTTTCACAAACCGAAGCCTATAGTGAGCTTTTTATGGAAATGGCAACTGATGCGAACGCTGCTATTGCTTTTATCAATGGGATTACTCCCCAAATGCCTAAAGAAGTAGAAAATTAATTTCAGGGAGACTAGGTATGTTGCAAATTACATTACCAGCTAAAGAAGTATATGATGAAGAAAAAGAAGAGTTCTTCACTATAAAAGAGCAATTTTTGCAGCTAGAGCACTCCCTAGTCTCCCTATCAAAATGGGAATCCAAATGGCGAAAGCCGTTTTTATCTGATAAAGAGAAAACTTTTGAGGAAATTACGGATTATGTTCGTTGTATGACGATTACTCAAAATGTAGATCCTGAGACATACAATTATATTGATCAGGGTGATATTAATAAAGTCAATAAATATATTGAAGATCCAATGACGGCGACAACTTTTAGCAATTTAGAAAAGAAAAAATCAAGAGAAGTTATTACAGCAGAAATTATATATTATTGGATGGTAACTTTTAATATACCTATGGAATGTCAGAAGTGGCATCTTAATAGATTATTAACTCTTATTAATGTTTGCAATATCAAAAATACTCCTTCTAAGAAAATGACTAAAAAGGAGCTAGCACATTATAATCATTCTTTAAATTCTGCAAGAAGAAGTACATTAAGTACAAGAGGATGACATCATGATTACCATAAAACATAAAGGAAGTTTCAAAAATATCGAGACGTTTTTTACGCGTTCGAAAAATATGAAAGTCGTTCCTATTTTAGAAAAATATGGGGCTAAAGGCATATCTGCTTTGTCTGCTGCAACGCCCAAAGACAGTGGTAAAACAGCTTCTTCCTGGGATTATAGAATTACTAGAGACACTTCCGGATACAATATCTCATGGTTCAACAAAAACGTTAGCAATGGAATAGCAATTGCGATACTTATACAGTATGGTCACGGAACTGGAACCGGAGGATATGTTCAAGCTTATGATTACATTAATCCATCTATGAAATCCATATTTGATTCCATAGCCGATGAATTGTGGAAGGAGGTAACCAGTCTATGACGACTGTCGATAATCGAGCTGTCGAACTTGGTTTCGATAACAAGCAATTCGAGAGTGGTGTGAAACAAAGTACCTCATCGTTAGATGCTCTTAAGAAGAGTTTGAATTTCGATCAGACATCAAAAAGCTTATTGAATCTAAATTCAGCGGCAAAAGGTTTTAATTTATCCAATATTGCGGACGGTGTCCAGCATGTTTCTAGTCGATTTTCTGCTCTTGGTATAATTGGTATGACCGTCCTACAAAATCTTACTACGGCAGCTATGCAATATGGTAAGAAAATAGTAGATGGTCTTCTAAAACCGATGAACGAGGGTTTGAAGGAATATGAGACCCAAATGAATGCAGTCCAAACCATCATGGCGAATACTGCATCAAAAGGAACAACCTTAAAGGACGTAAACGCTGCATTAGATGAGTTAAATACATATTCTGATAAAACCATCTATAATTTCACAGAGATGGCAAGAAATATTGGTACCTTTACTGCTGCTGGTGTTGGTCTGGATCAGTCAGTAGAGTCAATCAAAGGTATTGCTAACTTAGCTGCTGTATCTGGATCTAACTCACAACAAGCCGCCACAGCTATGTATCAATTGTCTCAAGCCATATCTAGTGGTACTGTAAGATTAATGGACTGGAACTCAGTTGTTAATGCTGGTATGGGTGGCGAAGTTTTCCAAAATGCTCTAAAAGAAACAGCCAGAGTTCATGGTATTGCTGTTGATGAAATGATCACTGATAATGGCTCTTTCAGAGAGTCTTTACAAGAGGGGTGGCTCACTACACAAGTTCTTACAGAAACTTTAGCTAAATTTACTGGGGACTTGAGCGCAGAACAACTTCGAAGTATTGGATATACAGAATCTCAGATTACAGAAATCATGAAACTTGGTGTGGTTGCGAGCGATGCAGCTACAAAAATTAAGACTCTTACCCAACTTAAAGAAACCATCCAGGAATCTTTGGTATCTGGATGGGCTGAGAGTTGGCGAATTGTTATTGGCGATTTTGAAGAAGCGAAAGCTTTTTTCACTGAAATAGGTGACACAATTGGTCCAATGATTCAATCTTCTTCAGCTGCTCGTAATAAAATATTACAGACATGGAAAGATATAGGCGGCAGAGAGATATTTATAGATGCTTTAAGGAATAGTTTTGAGGCACTACTTGCAATTGCGGCACCTATTAAAGAAGCTTTTACAGATATTTTTCCTAGTTTGCGCGGACAGGATCTATTAAGATTAACGAAAATCTTTAGAAACTTTACGGAAGGACTGATTATCAGTGGTGAAACCGCAGATAAAATTAAAAGAATATTTAAGGGTTTATTTGCTGGTTTTGACATCGCAAAAGATATTGTTGTAGCTTTAGCTACTGGCGTATGGGATTTAGTTAAAAGCTTATTACCTGCTGGAACTGGAGTTTTAGATTTTCTAGCTGGTTTAGGCGATAAAATGGTCGAAATTCATGATGTCATAAATATTTGGGACATTTTTGACACAGCAATGCAGACCATAGGTACCACAGCAGATACCGTCAAGTCAAAAGTGTTTGGATTTATTGATACTGTCAAGTCTAAATTTGAGGAGTTTAAAGGACTAT
>Ga0105098_10000020_pt1 | contig 44499 bp, 37 predicted proteins | sample PPLLak21cMay2015_FD_79137 | JGI IMG/M metagenome (GOLD analysis project Ga0105098, IMG submission 79137) | Freshwater sediment microbial communities from Prairie Pothole Lake near Jamestown, North Dakota, USA - PPLs Lake P7 Core (1) Depth... | ecosystem: Environmental > Aquatic > Freshwater >... | reverse complement strand
CAGCATATGCATCGAGATCAGATGACGCTGGGTGATGAACAGGACCTCATCGCCCCGGGCGTTCGTCTGGTCAACGTGTTCCTGAAGACTTGTCAGCACGGATTGTGTCCGCGTGGAATCATAGGTCAGCCTGCCAACACTGAATTGGATGAACGACCAGACCGGGTTGATCAACAACAAAACAATAACAAGCCAATGCAGGGCAACCGGCGCAGCGACTCCGCCATTCTCGGGGCGATACCGTGCAAAGGTCAGGTATGCGAAGACGATCAACAGGAGACTGAGGTAAGCATCCATGTTATGAACGTTTGCACCGCCCCCGATCTTTAAGCTGACCACCAGTCCGCCCAGAAAAAGAACCAGCAGCGCCGCAAAGATCAGGACGAGCCGCAGAGGATGCCAATCCTTTCGGCGCGGCCGGATGACAAACCACATCGCGATCCAGACCGGCAGGGACACAATCAGGGCCCCCGGCAATATTCCCAGGAAAAAGGAGGGGTTCGGGAAGAGCCGATACCAGATCAATTCAGAGGTCAGGCTGGTATAAAAAACACTGGTATCTGGCACACCCGAAAGAGCAATGTACATTCGCTGGGAGGCAAAGGCGGTCGCTGTGCCGATCAGGAACCAGAGCGCAGGCTTGAGGAGATAGCTCCAAACGTTTTTGCCCCGGTAGGGCACTTCCATCAAATACAAAACCGCCGCGAGCATGCCCGGCATCGGATACCAGTTAACACGGCTCCAGCCGCACCAGAAGGAGGCCAGCAGGACCACAGTCCATGTGCGGCGGTAATCCTGGCTTGAAAACCCCAGCAGGACAAGGATCACGGGAATGGTCAGATGGAAATAGACAGGACCCACGAACAAAAAGAGGAGCATCCAGAAGCCGGCCAGCCAGCGCGCCGCGCCTCCCGGGATGGAAAGCCGCTTCAGCAGCGCAGGGACAACGGCCCCCACTAACAGATACCCGAGCGCCACCCGCCAAAACCTGTGAACCCAGAGAGGCGCGTCGAACAGATAAGGCGGCGCGAGCAGCAAGTGCAGGGTTGGATGCAGGATGGGCCAGGGATATCCCTGGCCGTACACTTTTTCAGAGAGAAAGAGGGAAGGATAATAAAAACGGCTTGTTTCCGACCAACCCAGGGCAAACGGATATGTCGTAACACGCGACCAGGACAATACCAGGAGATGCAGGGCGGCCTGCCCGAGAATCGTGGCGATCAACGCGCTGAACCAGGGCGTTTCCCTGCGAAGCAACTTGATCCCCGACATCCCCATCAAACTAAAAAACCAGAAAGCGAGGACGCGCATCCAGCCGATCCCGATAAACGGATTGGGGATGAACGTGGAAAAGGTAAACGTGAAACCAATCAATGCCAGACCCAGGAGCAGGGCGCCGATCCAGCGGATTTTGTCCGGGGCGCGTTCGGGGGATTCCGCCAGGGCGAGGATCCGTTCGCGGTAATGGGATCCGGTGGAGGCCAGGAGGAGAAGCGAGAACAAGCCGAGCAGGCCAAGGCCCGCGATCAATCCCATCCAGGCCGGACTGGCAGGAATCTCCACACCCAATGTCCGCGCTCTCTCAAGCCACGGGTAAATGGAAAGCAAAGGGATTGCCGCGCTGACGACAAAGATAAAACGCCAAAATGTGAGGCGGGAGGGTTGATGGATACTCATTTCAGGGCCGGCACTTGCGAATATCAAGCAAAAGACGGAAGTCCTTGCGATAGTCCTTTTCACTGCGATAACCTTCAGCCCGATCCAGAGTTTGAACGCAGTCGGATGCAAGCGCTTTCTGATACTGCGGATCCAGCTGTTCCCAATAGTCCCTGTCATAGTAGACATAAGAGAAGCCGGCTGCATGTAGCGCATAGGGGTCAGGCATTGACAGCAGCTCAGCCCATTCCTGCCTGCGTTCGCCCCAACTGAGGGAAGAGAAGGAATAACGACCCAGAACGGTAACGCCTCTCACAGGGTTGGGATCAAAGACCAGCGTGTCTGGTTCGAATCCGTTCCAGTGATTTGCAAGAATTTTTACATCCATGTCGGTAATGAAGTAGGTGGCAACCGGCTTTGCCGCAGCAGCGAGGGAAATTCCGAAATGCATGACTCCCCCTAAAATTGCGACCAAGCCAATAGTCACTACGCCAATCTGAAACCTCCGGCTTTTCTTTTTCGACCAAACCCACAGGAGCGGCACGAAGGCCAATTTACAGATGTTCACAAAACCTTCCAGGATGCGGGTCGTGGCTCCCAGCCCGGCCGAGCCATTGTACACAATGAACGTTGCGAGCAAGCCGACCGATCCGGTGAACCAGAATGCCGCCTGATACCAGAGCCCGCGTTGGAGTGTCCTCCACCCCATGAAAAGAGTCAACGGAAATACCAGGAGTATGGGTCCAAGCTCGAACGCAGCCAATAGGATGTGAGCCGGACTTGACAAGCTCAATCTTCCCAGATGGATCGATATGACCTCGGGAGGCCATACAAACATAAATGCATTGGAATAAAAAGACTCTACAGCCTGCCCGGTCAGTCTCTGCATGGCGGAACCAGCCATTTCAGTGAACATGCCCCCCTGCAGAATTGCAATGACCCCACCCGCGCCGAGAACGCCGACCCAGAACCAGGGGATTGCCGGCTGCCTCGAAAATCTCCTCCGGAGCAAAAAAGCCAGGACAATCACCACAAAGAAACCGAGATAGATCAACCCGAAGGCAACTTCATTTGCCAATGCCAGGGCCGAAAATGCAATGACGAATACAATACCGCCCAAAATGCCTTTTCTGCGATCGGCGATAAATAGCAGGAGAAGCATGATCATGACTGCCATCACGCCGATCCCATTGTACGTCATTACATAGGGATGGCTGATCCCATCCGCAAAAACAAATGGATAAGGAATAGGGCCGCCGCCTTCAATGACCCAATTACTGGTGATTGCCTGCTTTAAGGAATCACCACTGGCAGCACCGGAGCCAGTCAACTGAACACTTTTGGAGATCCGGTCCAGTAAGGAGCCCGGAAGCAGCAATAACAACCAGCGTGACCCGGTGGCAAACGCCAACACAATGGCGGTCGTGTATGCGACCAGAGTTTTCCCGGTCAGGCGATATGCCCACATAGCCCCCAGCAGCAGGGTCAATGCCAGAACGAGCGCGCGGGCCAGATCCAGCGCCAGCCAGGGGAAGACGCCGCCCAGGCGAGCAATTTGTGCGGCGAACAACAACAGGAAATAGTGATAACCAAAATCAATTTCAGGATTTAAAACAAACTGAGAGGGAATTTTTCCGGCAGCCATCAGCGAGACAAGAGGGATCGTCTGGAACTCATCAAAAATAGCAAGGCCGCGCCCAATCATCGTAAAAACGAAGACCAGGATGAGAAGCCAGCCCAAATACGGTAAGGCGAGCTTTATTTCCAAAGCGAGGGCCTTCATCTGTATGGGCCAGGACAAGACTATCCCCACAGCAATGATGATCAGGGCGGCCAGCCAGAATGCGTAAGGCAGATCCACCACTTGTGCAAGTACATTTGCCAGCCAGTTCGCGATGACAATTCCCAAAGCGGAGCCAATGAGTATGCTCTCGCGGCGATACAAGGCAAATACACGCCTGGCTATCAGCCAGCCTCCGATCCCCCAGGCAGCGAGCATCACGCACAAGATCAGCAAATTTCCTTCAGCAAACTTCATAATTCAGTGCAGTTCCGGTCTCAGGAATCGTAGCAAGTTAAGTTGTAACAGCTGGTAATTTGGCCAGCTTCGAGGACTCAGCATTATTTCGCGGCGAAGACACGCATGGTCGCTGCGGCATCCTGCTCCAGATTGCCGCTCATAAATTCCGGGCGGATCCGGGGACTCAGCTTATGAAACGCTTCGTACTCGTGCGTAAGGACTTCGATTTCGACCTTCCCAAAGCAGGCTTCAAATGCTGCACGGTAATTCCATAAACGGTAGCGGTTATGGTGGCTCGAGGGATTCAGCCACTTGTGCCAGGTCTCTTCGGAAAAACGCAGCATTTCAAAAGGATATTTGAAGAAGTGGTCGCGTAAATCTACAAAATGGATATGGATCCCCGCGGGCCTGGTCAGCCCGGCCAGTGCGCGGGTGATGCCTTCGACGTCATCAAGATGCTCGTAAACAGAGCTGCTGACCACAATATCAACCGGTTCAATATCACCCGCAGCTTCGATATCCCGAATATCTGATTCCAGCAGCGTCATCCATTCGGGCCGGGGACGAAGACCGCCGCTGTCCACAAAGAAATACTTTTCTTCCGCCCCAAACATCCGCCGGTTGTGGGCCTCATCGGGCGGCGCGTACTTGTCGCAGAGAACAACATGAGCGGCGCCTTCCTTCAGCAGCCCAAAACCGAGGTCGAATCGTCCGCCATAGCCGAAGACCAGGACGCGTTTGCCACGGAAAGATAGTCCACGCTCTGACAGTACGTCCGCGTAGCGCTGGACGGCCGCGAAGGGGTTGCTTGTTTCGAGTCCGGGACGGATGATGAGACTCCGCAAAAGCAAAGTACGCACCAATTTTTCAGGGAGAAAGTGGCGGACCAGGCGGGGAATGAGATAGGGAAGATTTAGATACAATGAACCCATCCAGCCAGCTCAGAGATTAATTGCATGCAATGGGGATAATCATTCATTTGTATTGGTTGGAAGCACTTCATCACAAGTTGAAATGTCCTGACGCGGCACCAAAAGCTCCACATCCACTCTTTTCAACCTGTCCAAAGGCTCATAATAGCATAGCAACGGCGTTGTAACCCATTTTACCCAGGCATTGTTTTCTTCACTAAAGTGGCCCTCTGTCTTATCAAGCCGCCTGTTTACAGGATTAGTAATGATCAGGGAGAAACGCCGGGATGCCAGGTCCTGGTAAAAGCCTTCAAAATACGGAGTCTCCGCGCTTAAAGCCCGGTTGATAAGGTCTTTCTTATCGTATTCAGGAACAAGCGCAATATTGCTTATATAACCAAATGTAAGCAGCTGGCGTTGATCCATAAAAAGAACCTCGCCCGTCTGAGCCTTCTTTGCAACGATCTCCTGAAGGCGATCCAGGGCTCTTGCGGTATCCTCCTCAGAGGGCAATGTGTCGGGCAGGGGATTCGGCAGCGGATCCTCAACAATATCCGCAAGAACAGCTACGAGCATTCTGTCTTCCGTGATCGAAATTGGCGTCATGTGAATCAAGGATTTGTAACCCGGGATGAGGATCAATGCCATGACTGTGAATTGAACCCAAACTGGAGCGCTATGAACTTCATCGATCCACTTATACGCGCCGCTCCGCCAGGCAACCGCGCCTGCGAACATCATACCGATAATAAACATATCCATGTTGTGCAGGTCCCCGCCGCCACCGATCTTCACACTCACGATCAAGCCAACTACCAGAAAAGCAAGCAAGGGGGCGACCATGGCAAGTTTCTGCCAGATATTGAGCTTCCACCGGCCGGTTCTCAAAAGATAAATCAGAACGACAATCAGGGGTAAGACTGCCAGCGATAATCCGATCAGGATCCCCTCGCCATAGGTCGCATTCGGAAGCAACCTCGACCAAAGAAGGGGTTGCGCGGATAAATTCCCGCTGACAACTGTCGAAACAGAGACACCATTGCTGACGACGCCGTCGACACCCGGGGTAGATGACACAACCGGCGATTCACCAATTGATTTCGCCCATTGAAGCAAACCGGGAACCCAAAAAGGAACTGCATACCCCCCAAATAGACCTGCCGCGCCCACAGAAATTGCCCGTAACCAGGTCTTTTTATCCAGCTGATAATTTTGGAGAGAAGGTCCGCATAGTTCCAGCATCCCTGCCCAAAGACCGGGCGCGAACATCCACGTAAAGCGGCTGACCTCGGCAAAGTAACTTGCTGCCGCGATCAGTGGAATTGCGAGCCACAAGGAACGGCCCCATGCCAGCGCCACCACAATGGCGGATATCAGTAGAGGAGGATGGATCGGTCCCTGGCGTACAAATGTAAATGCCCAAATGCCAGCCAACAGCCAGCGCACCAGATTCGTTTTCGTCAACCGAAAGGCAGCCCAGCCCAAAACCAGGTATGGAACAATTTCGACCAGGGCAACCCACAAACGGGCCTGCCATATCTTTAGACCGGGAATGAGAAACGGAACGCCGCCCACAAACTGCCTGCCAACATCCAGCAGGACAGGGATGGGCTTATCGGAAGGATAATCATAAAGATGGCGGCCGAACAGGATGGAATAATCCCAAAGTCGATTCCCCTCAGACCACCCGAGAGAAAATGGATAACTCGTGACCTCGATCAGGGGCACAAAAAGGGTATATGTCCCAGTGACCAATACAAGGGCGCTCAAACCGGCTGTCCAGCCTATCAAGCTGTTTGCTTCCCTGGTAAGGACCCACCCAAGGAAAAGACTTGAAAAGGCTGCCAGGAGGAACCGCAAATAGGGTCCATGTAAAACGATGCCCCAATATGTATATTGCAGGAAATAAACGGGCGCGATCAGGAAAAAAACAGCCAGAGCCCAGCGGCCTACCCCCAGCCGGTCACGCAGCGCGAAAAGGAATTTAAACGCCCTTTCCAGCCTCTGCGGAGACCAGAAGACAGCCCAAACGACGATCAGACAGAGAATACAGAAGAATCCAAAAAGAACCAGGGCAAGCGCCCACTTTAGTGCAAGTTGCCCAATCCAAATACCGGTTCCCCAGGCAATGTTCTCGAATTCTATAAATGAAAAGAGCAGGATATATGCCGAAATCAAAAAGACAAGCAGGCGTTTTAGGAAGAAATCACGTGGCGGCATTTGATGATCCTGTTTCAGAGTAGCAATTAATGGGAATTTTGAAGGATTTCTTTGAAAAAAGCCAATCGAACTGTTTCTTTTTGATCCACGTCAATGTGATTTTTGAGAAACTCACGATCTGCCCGGCGGCCTCGCATCCGATAAACAAAATCGCGGATCGGTTGCGCGTGGGTTTGAATGTTATCTTCTTTGTTCGGAATTTTCAATAGGAAATCACAATCCGTCCCATCCAGATCGGTGTCTGCATACGCTGCAATGAGAGGCAGCCCAAAAGCAAGGCATTCACGGCTCTTGAGGGGAGAGGCCTCCTCCAGGTGTACGCGGTGTAAAGCCAACGAACTGATCGCGGCATCCGCGTTTGCCAGGACCTGCTGATACTCCCGCGTGGATAAATAACCATGCAGGGTCAGGTTATCAGGCAGGGACTCGAGTCCCGGCAGCTTATCATAACCAATAATGTCAATGTGGATATCAGAGAAACGGCAGGCAAGATCGATAAGCTTATCGACACCGTGCCAGGGGTAACCAGGATTGCCAATGAAAACGAGATGAGGCATTTTGTTGGAGGGTGCAGGCAGTTGTGGAAAATCATCCAATTCACAACCATTGGCGATCACCCGCGTGGGCTTGCGGTAAAACGCAAAGGCGGAGGAAACGGCTAATTCACGCGAGACAGTGACCAGTCCGCGCACGCGGCGCAAAAAGATGCCGCGCGTCAGCCGGTTGTAGAGACTGTAGAGCGCGCCGAGGCCCTCATGCTGAGTCAGATCGTTCGTATTGATCTCTTCCACAACAGGCGCGATATCCATTAAACGATGTGCGGGATAAACGTAGATGCTGTAACGCAGGTAAATCAAATCAGGCTGGAATTTTTGGATTGCCGCGATCATCCGCTTCACGGCAGCAATACGATTGAGTTCGGTCTTTACTTTCCCTGACGCTGTGTAAAAGAAATAGTCCGCTTCAATCAATTCCGATTGCAGCTCAGGCAGTGAAGTATGCATGAACAAACGCGCTGCATACCCCCTCGCATTCCAGGCCGCCACCTGTGACTGGATCTTTTTTCCTACGCCGCTGTTGCGCGTTCGTGGCCAATGCAGGCTGACATATGCAATGCGCATATTAACCTACATCCATATGTACAGGTTTAATGCAATCCATGTTCCGATACCCATCATCTGTCATTTCAATCAAAATACGTTTGTCGTTTTTTTCGAAACAACTTAATGAGGGACATCGCCTGAACATAGATCCAGGCTCGTTGGATTTGTTGTGTGTTCTGTCCAGAAAGTGCAATCGCAAGGTCATCCGCAATCTTTTTTCCATTCCAAATGGACGATTGTTGAAACTCTGTACTATGAACGATATCGCGAACAAATTCCTGCACACGCCGGGAGAGCAAGGACTCTGCCAGATTGGGAAAACCCAGCTTTTGAGTCCGTGTGCGAATGGACTCGGGCAAAATGCCTGTCAGCGCATCCCTAAGAATTCGTTTGGTAAACCCGGAACCGATTTTGGACGATGAAGGAAGCGAGAAGAGGAAACAGACCAATCGCCAATCCATAAATGGAGAACGAACCTCGACACCGTGCGCCATGGAAAGACGGTCAAAATTCCTTAAGACGGAAGGCAATTGCGTAAAGTGAAAATCAACATACAAGCTTTTAAAGAGAGAATCGCGGTCTCGCAAGCGTGACAGGTCCGCTTCAAAGGTTGGAGATCTGAAATCAGCCTTGGGCTGCAGAAGCCAGGGCTGACGGGAACTTGCAGTCAATTTGGAGAACAAGGATTGAATACTCTTGCTATAGAATTGTTCATCCGGAAAAAGTTCAAGCCCTCTCATGATATTCACGAATTCATAGGCACGGAAAGGGTCCAACTTAAGAATGGCATCTTTAAATGCCGCCGTAACGTACCATGGGTAGCCGCCCAATTCTTCATCACTGCCATGTCCGTCGATCGTAACGACCACGCCATGTTCACGCTGTGCTTTATAAACCAGCCAGGGACCCAAATGAATATCAGAAATTTCTTCAAATTGAAAGAGGATCTGGTCGAAATGCTCGAGATACATCTCCGGCGTACCTGTGCAATATACCGGTGTGCCACCCGTTTGTTCGACAACCACATCGGCGTACTTGCGCTCATCAATCGCCGCACCCGGATAGGTCATAATGAATGCTTTTTGCCAATCCTTTGCCATGCGATCCGCCTTTGTGCTGGTCCCATGGTCGAGGTAGTGCATCCCGCACAGGATGGCACTTGAATCCAGACCACCACTCAAGGCTGTGCCGATCGGGACATCACTCCGCATGCGAATACGGCAGGCATCCAAAAACAATTCTCGAAAACGATTTACCTGATCGTCATAGCTTTTAGGCTCTGCTTCCAAATGATCGAGCGTATTCCACCAGCGCCTGATCTGCGGCTTTTCACCTATCCTGAGTGTCAGGCAATGCCCACCCAAGAGATGTCCCAGCCCGCGCAGGAGACAGCGCTCATCGCCTTCGATCAATCGTTCATTGGACAAAGCGGCCGTCACCATTGCAGGATCGAAGTCAGGCTGAAACCAATCCAGCGCAAGGAAAGCTTTCATTTCAGAAGCAAAAGCGAAATGCTTTTCATCGAAATAATAGATGAGAGGCTTGACACCAAAGCGATCACGCGAGACGAACAACTTACGTTCATCGCGATCCCAAATTGCAAAAGCCCACATGCCGTTAAAACGAAGCTGGCAGTCCTCTCCCCAGCAATGGTAGCCAGCCAGAATAACCTCACTATCGGAGTCAGTCTTGAATTGGTAGCCAGCCTGCTCCAATTCCACTTTTAGCTCGAGAAAGTTATAGATCTCGCCATTAAAGGTAATCCAATAGCGTTCCTCGCCAAAAGACATCGGCTGACGGCCTTTCTCCGAAGTATCAATAATGGCAAGGCGGCGATGCCCCAAACCCAGACCTGCTTCCCGATCTGTATAGAAACCGTTCCCATCCGGACCGCGATGCGCCAGACTATCTGTAAAACATTCCAATTGAGCCAGCGAAACAGGTTCGCCGTCCAGGTTCCAAAGCCCGACAATTCCACACATTATGCTAGCTTTCTCCTATCGACTTCAATCGTTCCGCAAATGCGCGGAAGTTAACGTCGGCATTATAACGCTCCATCCAAACAGTGCGGCTGCCCATTCGTTGCGCGACTGCCATTTCCGGATCATCGATACAGGCAAAAATAGCCTCTGCAATCTCCTGTGGTGTTGGGTCAGGGCTGAGGAGAACACCGTTCTTTTGTAAAACAATCTCCGGGTTGCCGCCTACTGCAGTGGCAATGAGTGGTATACCACAACTCGCGGCTTCCATCATCGAAACCGGTGTGCCTTCCGTTGAGCTGACATTGATGAAAACATCTGCAGGATTCTCCCGGTAAAATTCCATAAGAGAAGCTTTATTGGAATAGCCAAGGAAAAAAGCTTTTGCATTGGAAGGCAAGCCTTTGTCCGCGCGCTCCTGCAACTCCATTCTTACCTTGCCATCGCCTCTATGACTCCACTCAAACTTTTGGTCTGGCCTCATCCGGGAGGCGCACAGGATGCCTTCCAGAAGAAGATCCACCCGTTTGACGGGTACAAGCATGGAGCAAGAGACAATTCGGAACACACCGTCGGCTGAAGCCGATGTCACAAAGCCGGGATCTGTAACACCCAGCAAGGCAGTTTCGTAAAGGTGGGAGAATTCCGGATAGCGCTGCAGCAGGTATCTCAAGCCAGCTTCTGAATCGGGAAATAACGCTTCCAGCCGGGACAGCGCTTCACGACGAAACGGCCAATAGGGAGGGTGATAGTAATGTTCTTCATAAAGATCATATCCATGGACACGCGAAACCAGGTGCAGGCCCGGGTGCCGTCGCTTTGTCAGACCGATACCCAGCGTACTGCTATCAAACCAGTACGTATAAAAAACACTTGGGCTCCCGGCGTTTTGCTCCAGCCAAACTTCGACCCACTGGGAGGTTAACATAGCTACAGTCATAGACCTTGTCATCCTGACCAAAGCAGATGGGTGCAACAGTAGCGAAGGACGGGAAAATAACTCTTGATAGACCAATTTCGAGCTGAGGACTTCCTTTACCAGCGCTGGCAGCCTGGCCCCGCTCAACAGCCTGGCATAACTTTCATCCACTATAACTCAGCTGGCAGTGGAAGACATTGCCCAACAATTTTCTTTGGAACAAGAACAACGCGTTCAAACACGCAACGCAAATGCTGAAGCTCGGGATCCAGAAAAGTTTGTTCTGCACCGCCATCGAACGGGTACGTGGAGGTAAACAAAACCAGGTTCATCGGATGCTTCTAAATTTCACTACTACCGGTCAAAAACTCATTGCGATGGACGACAAATTCCTGCACGGCTGCATCATAGTCATCATGGCGCCCGATATCCAACCAGTAGCCATCGAAGTTAAAGATATTCACCGGGTGTCCAGCACGAACGAGCCGTAAAACGAGGTCAGGCAGATCAAGCCGTTGGGCGTGCTCCACAAATTTCAACACCTCCGGTTCGAAAATATAAATGCCCGTGCTGACTGCATAATGGTAGGTGGGCTTTTCAATGTAATCCTTCAGCCACCCATCCTGCGACTCAATCACACCCAGATCAATTTTTACCTGGCGCCGATAGGATGCAAGCGTGGCGATCGCGCTGCGCTCCCTGTGATAATTCCACATCGCCGTATAATTAATCGTCGTCAACAGATCGCCGTTCATTACAAGGAACGTCTCATCCAGATCGGAGATCAGGGAAATCGGTCCGGCAGTACCCAGCGGCTGCTCTTCACGAGAATAATTTAGTTTTACACCGAATTTACTGCCATCCCCACAATATGCCATGAGCAATTCGGCCAGATAGCCAACCGCCAGCGTAATATTCCCGATCCCATGATAGGCCAGCTGCCGAATCACAATTTCCAAAATCGGCATTTCGCCAACCGGCATAAGAGGCTTGGGCAAAACCGCCGTGTATGGTGCAAGGCGGGTGCCTCTGCCACCAGCAAGAATAACTGCTCGCATAATTTTCTACACCGTATATTGGTCGGGGCGATATAGGTCCAAATGAGCGGAGATCCACTCAATGGTGAGACGCAAGCCCTGGTCCAGCGAGACCTGCGGCTTCCATCCAATCATCTCCTGAGCTTTTTGATTGGAAGCCCAGAGTTTCATCACTTCACTCTTTCCCGGACGGATCCGCTGGGCTTCGGTAATGACCTTGGGAGATTTGCCAATGATGGCGAAAATTTTCTCGACCAGATCTCCGATGCGTACAGTATTATCATTCCCAAGATTGATCTCCTCACCAAGTACATTGTCCGCCTCAGCCACGCACATAAAACCGTTCGCCGTGTCGGCCACAAAGGTGAAATCACGTGATGGGTCCAGGCTGCCGAGCTTCACCTCATCGCGGGTGAGTGTCTGCGTGATGATCGTGGGAATGACGGCACGTGTGGATTGTCGTGGACCATAGGTGTTGAAAGGCCGCAATGTAACCACCGGCAGATTGAACGAGCGATAGAAACTTTCCACAATTTTATCTGCCCCGATTTTGCTGGCCGAGTAGGGTGACTGGCCTTGAAGCGGGTGTTTCTCGTCTATCGGTGTATATTGTGCCGTACCATACACTTCACTGGTTGAAGTATGCACAACCCGCCGCACACCAAAATCACGGGCGGCCATGAGCACATTGACAGTTCCCATCACATTGGTTTCGATGACTTCACGCGGATGCACATAGGAATAGGGTATTGCAATTAATGCACCCAGATGAAAAACCGTATCTACGCTGCGTACTGCACCGCGCACTGCTTCCACATCCCGCAAGTCCCCGCGTATTATCTCAAGTTCTGAGAAAACATCAGCCGGGATCAAACGCAACATCCCGACATCATTGCGTGAGTTATAACGCGTGAACGCCCGTACCTGCGCTCCCTCGCTCACCAACCTCTCCACCAGGTGGCTGGCAATAAATCCACCGGCCCCTGTTACAAGTACCTGTCTGCCTTTCCAGTCCATTCTCACTCCAATCCTGATTCTACTTTTTGCCGCCAGTAGTCCAGCAAATCAGAAAGCGACTTTCGCAGGGAGATTTGCGGGTGCCAGCCTGTGACCTTATTCAACTTGCGTGCACTACCGACTTGAATCGGCACGTCGTTTTTCTGGACTCTTTCCGAATCCACCCGGGCCTCGAACGGCCGCGGCGACATGGACAGCATCTCCTCCAGACATTTTCTCATCTGAATTGCCTGCCCGGAACAAACGTTGTAGATTTGTCCACTCCTGCCAGTTTCAGCCAAAAGCGTAAACGCATGAACCGCATCGCGCACGTCCACGAAATCACGGTGCGCACTCAAATCACCCGTTACGATTTCATCACCTTGCCTTACCTCTGCCAATGCAATCTGACGGGCAAAAGCAGAACACGCCAAATCCGGCGATTGACCGGGTCCCAGCAAATTAAACATGCGCACGATCAAAACCGGCAACTGAAATGCGTCGAAATAACGGAGTGCAGCCGTCTCCTGTGCCAGTTTGCTGACCCCGTAATGGGTCATGGGACGCGGCTTGAATGTTTCGCTGATCGGCCTGCCACCAAAGCCGGATCCATACACAGCGCTCGAGCTTGCAACAATCACCATCGGGCGCCTTTCAGTTTGTAACAGGCTTTCAAATAAAGTGACTGTGCCGAGTAAATTGGCGTGGTATAGCATTTCCGGCCGTTGAGATTTGATCAGTCCGGCGAGGTGGAAAACGATATCCGGCTTGCATTCGCGCAGGGCAGCCTGAAGGACCTGCGAATCTGCAATATCACCAGTAAAGACTTTTTGTCCATGCTTGCCAGCCTGCTGATCAAATCCATAGACTTGCCAGCCAAGCTTAAGCAGGTGATTTGACAGGTGATTTCCTACGAAACCACTGATACCCGTAATCAGTGCACTTAGCATGAGTCGGTTCCTTGACTCAGCAAGTGGATCCACTTCTGGATGTTGCGCTCGATCACTTCCGGTTCGACCACATCTTTTACAAATCCAGCTTCGATTCCATTCGTCGCAGAATGGCGCGCCTCTTGTTTCAGCCGCCGATAAATAGACCACATCCAGGCGGGTGGAATCCATCGTAAGGTGGGCGTAGCAATTTCACGGCGAGGCGGGGAAGGCGCGTCTACCTGCCCGCGCAGAAGAGATGCAAGAAAATCTGCAAGGTTTGCGATGGAATCTCCGCGACTCATCAGCGTCTCCCGCGCCCACAGGGCCAGACGATCGTCCTCGGTATGAGGAGTATGAAAACAAATCTCAAGAAACTGCGACCGGTTCTGAACATGCGGCAACAGCTCCTGCCAATTTGCTTTAAGGGTAGCCGGGATCTCGTGTGACTCCACCATAAAGGCTGGTTTCCCTGCCATGGCAGCTTCGATCAGACTCGTGCTGTGCGAAGAGAACACCAGGTCGCTAGCCAGGATCCATTCGCGCACACTCTCCTCCTGAAGGATATGAAGATGAGGCGGGATCTCCGGCAGGATTTTCTTTACTGCTGCATGAAATTCACTGAGTGTGGTGGACGGACGAGGGCGTATGATAACTTCGAATTTATCATCGCAGGCCACTTCTGCGAGCCACTGGATCACTTCATATAGGGACCGCTCGCAGTATTCCCGCATGGCATTGACATCAGCCTGAGATTGCCCACTGTTGATAAATTGTCTGATCGTCGTTTCGGAATAAAATGCCCAATTGTAGTTTTCGGGAAAGAAGATCCAGCGACGGGAGGCATCAAGATGATAACGCTCTGCCATATCTGTGCGGGAGTAAAAATAAGCACGATAGGGAGCATCATACAATGTGTACGCTGGATTGCCATTAAGAAAGATGCGCTCTTCGGCAAGGCCATTTTTTATCAAAAAATCTGCGTAGAATGTACTCCACGCATGATGGATTACATGCTTGAGAGCGAATTCTCCGCGCGGCGTCTTGGCTTTCTGATTGCCAGGATAAAAGAGCTGTTCCCATGTAATATTGAAAAAGCGCACCTCACGCCAGTACGCCAAAAGCGCTTCATAGCTTGTCTCGGTATAACAAAAAGGCAGGACAACCATTCTTGGACGGAGACGCGTGACCGCCTGAGGGAAGCCGGTGGGCCAATGAATAATTTCCGCGCCGATGGAGTAATCTTTGCGCAGGCGGGCAACCACTGCGCAGGCTACATCCAATTCGCGCGCAGCATGCTCATACAGATAAACGATGTCAACGTCACGCACAGGGGTTAATCACTCGCTTCCAGTACACGCTCGGCGAGTGAGGCCCCGTCGAGGCGATGATACTTCAGAGCCTCCTGCGGTGTGCCACAGGCGGGCCAGCCTTCCACGGCAAACCGCAGGAGGCGACGCTTTGCAAGCGGCTGATTACGACTGGCTGCAAGCAATTCGAGAAGATGATCGGTCAACCCGCCGGAGGGGTGATGATCTTCGAGCACGAAAACCAGTTCGTAGGGCTCAATGATCTCTTCCAGCCACTTCCCATCGGTGCGATTAAGCCAGGGGAGGTTGACCACTTTTAAGCCAACCCCGCGTTCAGCCAGCAATTCACTGGCAAGCAAAGCCTCATGCAGCATGACAGGACCATAAGCAAACATGACCGCATCGCTGCCTGGCGTGAGGGAGACACCTTTGCCAAACGTAAGCTTGTAATCCTTTGGCAGCTGGATCTTGCGCGGGGAAGGCCCAATAATGAAGCGCAACGCCACATTTTCCTGCGCTTCTTCCACGCTGTACTCAACCACCATACGCGTTTCTTCGGCATTGCAAGGCTGAATGATCGTGCAATTTGGCAACGCAGCGAAAAGTGAAATATCCCGCAGGGATTGATGAGATTTTCCTGGTCCAGCCGGAATTAAACCGGCGTAGTGCAAGGCATAAATGATCCTGGATTTCTCGCTGGCATTGTTATAAATCTGTTCGTTCGCGCGCGAGGCAAGGAAGCTTGCAAACGAATTCACCACCGGCAGCAAGCCTTTGCGCGCCAAGCCACCTGCCATCGAGACCATATCCTGCTCTGCGATCCCATTTTCGATAAATCGCTCTGGATATGTAACTTCAAAATCTCGCACTTTGCAATCGGAGGAAAGGTCGGCATCCAGTACCACGATATCCTTGCGGCGTGCAGCCATCTCGACCAGAGCCTGTCCATAGGCGCGTGCGACATATTCATCTGTGACCTGTGCAGAGAGTCTCTCCTGCGCGGCCTGACTCAGAGGTTCGCCCGCCAACATCGCCGCGGGGGGGCGCTTCTCCTCAGGGACAATGTCTTTTCGTTTTAACGGAACCAGGCCCAGGCTCTGGAGGGAAGCGTCGATCCGCTGGGTGAGTTCAGAGTATCCTCTTTCGAAGGATTGGTCATCCGGCGCGCCTGAATGCCAGGGATACAGTCCCTTGCCGATTTCGAGTGCGGCCGGATGCTCCATAAATGAAACACCCCGTCCTTTGATCGTATCCGCAACAATGATCTGCGGTTTCCCCTTCACTTTTTTCACTTCGGCTAAAGCCTGCTCGATCTGATGATAGTCATGACCATCAATGCACTGGACATGCCAGCCAAATGCCTGGTACTTTGCCTCCAAATCTCCCAGACTCATGATTTCCTGCACAAGTTTATCGGACTGCACCTTGTTATTGTCCACAATGACCGTGAGGTTATCCATCTTCTGCTGGGCGGCAGAATGGAGCGCTTCGTAATTCTGACCTTCCTGCCATTCCCCATCTCCGGTCAGGACGTACACCCGGCCGGCGTTGCCAAAATGTTTCTTCGCCCAAGCCATTCCCCGCCCCTTGGAAATCCCCATGCCTAACGAACCTGAATTGGCCTCGATACCAGGGATATTTAGATCCGGGTGACCATCGAGTCCGCCCAGACGACGGAGACTAAGCACTTTCTCTTCCGGCAACGCGCCCAACGAATACATCGTGGCGTACAAGCCCGGCACATCGTGGCCTTTGGATGAGAAGTAGATATCGCGGTCGGGGCTGTCGAAACCAACCTTAAGGATATTCATTTCCTCATAATACAACCACGTAACGATATCCATGGCGCTAAAGGATGAACCGAGATGGCCTGAACCGGCACGCTTCACTTCAGCAAGCGTATTGGCGCGATTCATATCCGCGACAATGGCAAGCTTTTTATATTTATCGATTTGCGCGTTTCGAACACGCTGGAATTCTTCAAAGGGGATGAGTTTTATTGAAACCATGATTTCCTTATTTTGTTGGGTAGAAGCAGGGCTTATGGCTACTCTTGGGCGACCATGGGCGACCTTCACGGTCGCCCCTACATGATTTCAGGCAACTTTGCCTGTCCTGTTTTTACTAATTCTTCTGCAAGCTGCCAATCATACGGGCGATTCACATCGAAGCCCTCATAACCTTCCGTAAAGAATGGCATGATGACTTCGCCGGCGATCGTATGTCCTTCCCATACGACCCGCGTCCATGCAATTTCCAGGCTGGCATTTTGAGCATATACAACGGGCAAAGCCTGATAAGGCGTGCTATGCCAGGGTAATTCAGCTGGACCCACCGGCAGGAGCGGATACATGCGTTTGCCTCGTACTACCCACATTTTGCCGGGATGTTCGCGACATTTCTCTACCGCCCGCAGAGAGTCAACACCTTCCTGTGACTTAAACTCCTTCCATGCCCGCCGGATCGTTTCAGGCAATCGAAAAGGACTGGTCGGGCGCAGGATGCTGAAACAATCGAATTCACGTCCCTGGGCACGCAATGCGGTGAGGGTGTGCTCGATCCATTCGATATCGGGTGAAATGTCGCCGGACATTTCCATGGGCCGCAAGAAAGGGACTTCCGCTCCATATTGACGGGAGATCTCAGCATAGTGCTCGGAGTCGGTGGAAACCACAATCGCGGAGAAGATCTCGCTTTGCCGCGCCGCACAGATGGTGTAGGCGATGACGGGATGACCGGCGAGCGGGCGAATATTCTTGTCTATCACCCGCTTGGAGCCGGAACGGGCCGGGATGAGGGCAACGATACTTTTATTACTCATTGAATGCAAAAGTCAGCTTTTCGTAGCGAAATACCAGGTTTGGTAATCTGTGCGGTCAAATTGCCGCATGTTTACAGGTTCACGAGCAGGTTTTAATCCAGCCTTCAAGACCATCTCCTGAATCTTACTCCGGCTGTAATACGTTGTTTTATCAGGCACTTTTTTATCAACAATTGCATATTCTTCATCAGAAGAACTCCAGAAGGTGCTATCGTCGTACGAGAAGGCTGCGATCCCATTCGGCGCCAGGACACGGCAAATCTCATCGAGATAAGCCCGGACCCCGTCTTCAAGCATATGCGTAAACACGGAGCCTGCAATCATTACATTTGCCCATCCATCCGGAACGGGCAAATGAACCTGGCTGCGCCGCAAATCTCCGCCGGGATTGTAATAATCATTATGAATATCAAGATGAACGAACTGAAAGTTTTCTCCCAGCCACCCGAGCCGTTCCCTGGACCATTTCGTTGCATCATCCTGGATTTCCACTCCGAGGTAGGCGCCCTCTGAGCTTAGAAAATTTGCCAAAGCAAAACCGAGATATCCCCAACTGCAACCGATGTCGATCACATGTGAATTCGGCCGGAGACCAGCGTATTTCTGTAGAAACAGCCCATAATGAGTAGCCGCGACAAAGTAATCGGTCAACGGCTTACTGGTTGTCATCATGCGCTGGCGCAATTGATCGACATCGTAAAGCGTGCCGACAATCCGATAGGTTGCCAGGCCAGATGCAAGATCCTGGCGGTATTGACGTAGAATTTGTTCAAGCTGTTCGCGGCCGGGACCAGGGACTTCCGGAGCTTGAGTAAAAACATCTCGTAATCGAGAGCTACGTTCTTCCCAGTAATTCAGGAGACGCTTTTCTCGAGCGGCCAGAGGGAAACATCGAAATGCGCCATCAAACTCATCCTCACGAAAGAACTTAACGTCAGTCACCTTCGCAATATCTCCCAACGCTGCCGGGGCTTGAAGCAGGATTGGATTGGGATGCTTATCCTGTTTGAGCCAGCGATCCAAAAAATCTGTCGAAACAACCGTTGGAATCAATCCTTCGATTTGTGAACAATAAAGCACATCGGCTTTTGTTTTTCGGGCAAGCTCCAGGCTCCAAGCCACCGCTTCCGGAAACACCGCAATATGGCTGTCACCAACGAGCGCGATGTGATCAGAACCTGTCTCTTTAGCAATGGAAAACAGGTGTTGAACAGAATCATCATATGAGATCACCTGTTCTTCCGGTTGGATAATCTTATTTTTCCAATTTGACTGAACCAGCGCTCTCAGCTTCCTTAATGGTGAATACGCTACTTCAAGGATTTCCTGTTTTAAACCGATCGGGACATAGTGTCTATGCTCAATATAGGGATAACGGGCAGAGGGTTCGCGCGGGTGCCAAATCACTTTGTATGTCTGAGAAAGCCTGGCATACAGGTGTTGAGGGAACCCTGCCTCATAGAGCCAGACTCTGTTTTGAATTACATCAGACAGCAGAACGACCGCAGTTTTGTTTTCCAATTTATCATCCTTCAGAGCGTTACAATTGCGCCGGGTCAATGTTGATATATAAATCTTTCAGTTCGGAATAAATATTTAAAGCTTCCGTGCCCGGTTCACGTGAACCGTTGCCGGATTGTTTGCGACCGCCAAACGGCATGTGCGGCTCGGAACCATGCGTGCCTGCGTTCACGACGGCCACAACGGACTGCACTTTGTCACAGAAACGCATAGCGCGATGAACAGACTTTGTATGGATGGAGGCTGTCAGGCCATAAGGCGAGTCATTGGCGAGGGCCAGGGCCTCCTCAAAGTCCCTGACACGAAAGAGGATCGCGACCGGGCCGAACAATTCGCACTCAGAAATTTCCTCCTGCGGCGTGACAGCGTCGATTAATGTGGGGGCCATATAGAAGCCGTCGCGATGCGCGGCGTCATTCAGACGTTCACCACCCATGAGGATGTTTGCGCCAGATTGCCGGGCGCGCTCCACTGCAGAAACCATGTTTTTCAACTGACCTTCATTGATCACCGGGCCAAAATCATCTTCATCGGAAGTTCCCACACGCAGTTTGCCGGTTTTCTCAACGAGCAGATTGCGAAACGTATCATAAACGGAATCAAAGACGATCACACGACTGGTGGAGGCGCAACGCTGCCCCGCATTGCTAAATGCAGAGAGCAAAACCCATTTAGCGGCATTTTCCAGGTCGGCATCGTCACAAACGACCAGGGCATTCTTTCCGCCGAGCTCCAGGGAGATGCGTGCGAAGCGCGGACCGGCGGCGCGCTGGATGAACCTGCCAACTTCTGTCGAACCTGTGAACGAGATCACGCCCACTTCCGGGTTCTCGACCAGTGGAGCGCCTGCTTCTTCGCCGTAGCCCTGGACAATGTTCAATACACCGGCAGGCAGACCGATCTCCTGTGCAATCTTGCCAATGATCCATGCAGTCGCAGGGGTATCTTCAGATGCTTTTAAGATCGCGGCGTTGCCACAAATCAAAGCAGGGAACACCTTCCAGGCCACGTTGGCAATCGGTGTATTCGCGGCAATGATCAAGCCCGCGATGCCGATCGGTTGACGGACGGTCAACGCATATTTATTCGGCGTACCGCTGGTTGTGGTGCGGCCATACAGGCGTTGACCTTCGCTTGCATAGAACAGCCCGCACTGGATGGCTCCACCCGTTTCGCCGAGCGCATCCTTATAGGATTTTCCGGTCTCCGCGGCGACGATGCGGGCGATCTCTTCCTGCCGGTTTTGCATCCCGACGACAAGCTTGTGAAGCAGAAGTCCGCGCTGCACGGCCGGAGTATCGGACCAGGCCGGGAAGGCGCGTTTCGCCGATTCAACGGCGGCCGCCACATCGTCCGCGCGGGAGCGGGCGGCGCGGGCGAGAAGCTTTCCGTTGGCGGGATTCAACTTGTCGAACCACTCACCTGCCCTGGCAGGACATTCCTCATCGCCAATCCAATTGGGGATTCTTTCAGGGATCATGTCAGGTCCTCAAACATAATATCTTCATCCTCGGCTAATGGGCGCTTCAAGCTTTTGCCAAGAACGTTATATAACTCATAAGGTGGCAGGCCATCCCCGGGAGATTTAATTGCAACATCGGCCTCCGTCAGCACATGGCCGGCAGACAAGTTGCAGCCTGCAACGAGCTTCTTGCTCATCTTGGAGATGGGAATGACCTCATTTGGATACACGCGTTTCAAGCCATCCCCAAGAGCCTCACGCACGCGGCGAAGATCACGTACCAGTTTCCGCATACCAATCGGCTCGAGTGAAAAGACCTGATCGGTACCCTTCCAAGTGTGATTGATCGTAAAGTGTTGTTCCACGATCCGCGCGCCAAGCATATAGGCGGCCGGCGCCATGGCAATGCCATTCTCATGATCTGAAAGACCAATGACATTCTCCGGGAACTGCTGGCGGAATGTTTCGATCACACGTAAATTCAAATCCTGATACTCGGCAGGGTAGGAGGAGGTGCATTGCAGGATTGCCAACTGTGGGTTGATCGGCATGACCACATCATAAGCACGTTGTACATCCTCCATGTTCGCGCCGCCTGTGCTGATAATCATTGGCTTGCCAAATTGAGCAACATACTTGAGCAGAGGCGTGTTCTTTAGATCACCGGAAGCCATCTTGAACGCGGGCATATCCACCTCAGCCAGGAAGTCTGCACTGATCTGGTCGAATGCCGTGGAGAACATGGTTACGCCCAGTTCCCTGGCATATGCCTGCAACTCCACATATTCAGCCCTGCCAAACTCAAGAGCTTCGCGATGCTCTCCGTATGTGAGTCCAAAGCTGTTTTCATTATCATATGGCCTGTAATAGGCAGCTCTGGTAAAAAGTGTCTTGTTATGGCGCTTCTGAAGTTTGACTGCGTTGACCCCACATTCGGCTGCGGCTTTGAATAATTGTTTCGCTTTTTCCAGGCTGCCCTGATGATTGTGGCCGATTTCAGCAATGACATAACAATCACTGTCATCCGTAATTGTAAAGCCGTCTATCATAAGTGTCCTTGTCATCTATTTATTGTATCCTCTCAGCATTTATGAATACAGAGCCGGGCTGAGATCATCACGCACATATACACAATTCCATGTGTGATGGTCGCCTCGATCTGTCTTGGAAACAAGGCGAAATCCTGCTGCCATGAGTATCTCATCAACCTGCCTGCTCATTCCATCTACATCGCGCACTTCAACCAGTATAGATTTTAGTTGATTTTTCGCTAAAGTTTCTTCAGCTCCACAAAGTACGTCTACTTCTGCACCGTCCACGTCCAGCTTGACATGATTTGGAACGGGAAACTGAAACTTGTTGATAAGATCATCGATACTGAATGAAAGAAGTTGCTGGGTATAAACAAATTGAGCAGGCGTATTTAACAAATTGGCTCCCAACCAATGATCGGCGCTTCCGGCTTCCAAAGATTGATAATGGAATGAAAGCACACCCGAACTTTTGGTTAAGGCGATTAGATATGGAGTTATGCTCCTATGGAATTTATTAACGATAATATTACGGCAAAGTTGATGATAGCTGGAAAAACTCGGTTCAAAGGCAAAAATCGTTGCCTCGCCTCGGCAATGCGCACAGGCAACCAAAGAATAGGCCCCAATATTGGCTCCTATGTCGAAAAGCACATCTCCCTTTTTGACATAACGTTCAATCCATTCTACGGTCTCCGGTTCTTTTTCGCAGGCCCGGGCCCGGTATAAGTCAACCAGCGAATCAGCCTGCAGCTTGATCGTAGCTCCTGCATAGTCAAGTAGGGTAACAGGAGACAGGCTATGCTTAAGCCGCGTCAGAGTTCGAGAGGGCATGGGAAAAAGAAGGATTCTGAGAACAATATAAAATCCATCGGCAACCGCATCTTTGACCACCCGCATTGTGTAGCGGATGGTTCGGACTACTGTGCCTTTGGGATCTGTCTTCACGCCCAGCAAGAATTTCGTAATCAATGAATTCATTGAAAAACCATCCATCCTCTAGCTGGAATAAACTTGTCGCTCGAGTGTAAGCTGTCCGACCAGGGTGATAAGGAACTTCTCCAGGTCCGGACGGTGACGATATTTATCACGTCTATGCCACCTATAATAGGTTCTGCCCAAACCGCCAAGATATGTGAATAATTTTATTAGCCTGGCTTCACGCTGGAAGGGCCCCCCTCGTTCAAGAAAATCAACCGCCTGGAACACGGCCGCGCGGTCCCGGGTCAGTGCCTCGTAGGCCGCGATTCGCAGCCAGTAGCGTTGTATATGCCAGGGATCTGATTTCTGAGATTGAGCCAAGCCATCTGGATAATACAAATGCAACAACTCAGGAGTATATTTCACCAAAAAACGAAACAATTGATCGGAAGATGCAATGGAATGACTTATGCTGTTGGGGTGTAACCGGTATAGATACAAAGGCTTGGCGATCTCCCAACCTTTTCCATGACTTAGCATGCGGAACCACAGAGGCACATCACCCGTTTGAAATTCGGGATCATAGCCCCCCACCTCCACAGCCACACTGCGCCGGAAGATGACCGACCCATCCGCAAAAAACCTGGCATCCTCCCCACGCAATCTCAAGTTTAAGGCACGGATCTCTCTGGAAGCTGAATTGGGTCTCGTTTCAAATATGTGTCCAAAGGGCGTCAGGTATACACAGCGGGTGCCGACCAATACCAGGTCAGGCTGCTGCTCGAGCACTTCCACCTGTTCCCTGAACCGATCCGGAAACGAGAGATCATCCGCATCCATGCGCGCCAGCCATTCCGTCCTGGCATTCTCCAGCGCATACGCAAGCGTGTCCTGAAAGCTCAATGTGCCCAATTCGAAGACCTTGACCCGCGGATCTGAAAAGCTCTTTGCTACTTCTGCCGTACGATCCCTGGAGTTACTTTCGAGCACCCACAGCTCGAAGTCCGGATAGCTCTGACACAGCACGCTCTGGATCGCTGCCGCAATCGTCGTCTCAGCGTTGTGCGCCGGTAATATTACAGTCAATCGATGGTCATTCATTCGCGCGCCAACTCCCGGGTCTCGGACAGTACACAAACAGATTCTTCCTGGAGGTTAGTCATCCGTCGAATAAGCCCCTTGCTCCAGAGCAAGCGGTCCAACCATGCCGGTGAAGACCCTCTCCCAGTCCGGCCGGTGTCGATAGTAGTCACGCTTACGCCATCCATAGAAAATCCGTCCGGCACGGCCCAGGTAAGAAAATAATCTTATTAACTTTGTCTCTGTGCTAAGCGGACCATATCGCTTAAGAATACCGGCCGTCTGATACACGGCCCTGCGGTCTCCTGCCAAAAGCTCCAATTGCGCGATCCATCGCCATTGAATTTGTTTGTACCATGTGGCTGGCTGTTTGGACCAACCGGAGACTCCAGAATGTGCAGGCAAAAGTTCAGGTGTGTATTTAGCCAGCAGTCGGTAACTATGATCTGAAGGTTTAATCTGTGTCAGGCTTAAACCCTGCGGGTGTAACCGGTATAAATACAAAGGCTTGGCGATCTCCCAGCCTTTTCCATGGTTCAACAGACGAAACCACATAGGAACGTCGCCCATCGTGAATTCGGGATCGTATCCGCCCACCTCCACAGCCACACTGCGCCGGAAGATGACGGACGCATCCACAAAAAATTTGCGATCGTTTCCTTTCGACCTCATGCTGAGTCGATTGACCTCTTTTGAGAAGACCTTTGCAGCAGGTTCGAATATATGACCAAAGGGTGTTAGATATGCGCGCTGCGTGCCGACCAATACCAGGTCAGGCTGCTGCTCGAGCACTTCCACCTGTTCCCTGAACCGATCCGGAAACGAGAGATCATCCGCATCCATGCGCGCCAGCCACTCAGTCTTTGCGTTTTCCAGCGCATACGCAAGCGTATCCTGAAAGCTCAGCGAGCCCAATTCGAAGACTTTCACGCGCGGATCCGAAAAGCTCCTTGCCACTTCCGCCGTGCGGTCCTTTGAGTTGCTTTCGAGCACCCACAGCTCGAAGTCCGGATAGCTCTGGCACAGCACACTCTGGATCGCTGCCGCAATCGTCGTCTCAGCATTGTACGCCGGCATGACAACTGTCAACCGTGGGCGGCTTATCATGATGTCAAACCTCTATGCCGCGTAAGGGCAGGCTGGGAACGATCATTCGCCAGGATCTTGCGCCATTTCTCCACTCTTTCACCAGCTTCGGCATCGGTGAAGGCGTCATTTTCATGAGTGAGAGGGTTGAAATAGTTCGTGTCTTTGAAGCCCTGAGAAAACAGGTACATTGCACGGTTCAGCTTCTTTAGGACTTCCGATAATACCAGTTTGTATGGCTGTCGTTCTCGCCCCCTGCCACCTGGAAGGAAATACACTACTATCGTCTTGACTGCAGAAAGAAGCGAATGTGTTGAGCTCCAGGAATAGGAAACCAGCCGCCTGGATCGCCATTTTGTTCTAGTGGCCAGGGAGGTAAGCGCAGGAGATTTGGAGATTGCGGCATACATTCGATTTCCAACTGATGGATCGGCGCTTCTAACGAGGGCTGCGAGAAAATCCACCAGACCTTCTATTGGATCACCCCTGGATAACATTTCCTTTTGGGCCCACGCTTGGAGTTCGCAACCACTGCTTTCCACCGGTGCCAGGCAGGCCTGTTCAAAGCCAGAGCCTTCATAAATTCGGGGCACAAGGCCATACCAATCGCAAGATAGGGATTCAGGTATGGGGATCGGTTCCGCCATATAGATGGATTTCCCTGCAACAGCCGCCTCAATCAAACTTGTGCTGTACGAAGAGATGACAACATCACTCGCCAAAATCCAATCCCGAACCGTTTCAGCCTTTGTAAAATGGAGATGCTCTGAAGGGCTACCAACATGCTCCCTGAAATAATCTTCCATGAGTTGTGAATTGGTTGCCGGGCGAGGTCGAAAAATGATTTCCAATTCCGCACGCTTGCCAGCTTCATTGCACCAGCGCAATAGATGGCCAAGCGATTCACGGCAGAATGCCCGCATATTCAGATGCTCCTCTAAATTTCCACCTCTTTCTGCAGAGCGCTGCAATTTTTCATCTGAAAAGAAAGCCCATTTATAGTTCTCTGGAATAAATATCCACCTTTTGGCTGAATCCAAACCATATTGTTGAGCCAACTCGATTCTCTGTTTAAAATAATTCTTGTAGGGCTCTTTGTATAATTGATACACCGGGTTGCCGTTCACAAAAGTATGCTCCGGTGGAACGCCGCTTTCAGTCAGGTAATTCTTATAAAATTCACCCCAGGCATGATGTATTACCCTTTGCCTGGTAAACTCATCGCCCGGCGCCTTCATCTTCAAATGGGCTTTGTAATGAACCTGCTCCCAGGCGAGGTTAAAATAGGTAGCCCGAGGCCAAACTTGAATATAATCCCCGATCGCCAAATCCGATGTTCGGTAGAGAAATGGAAATGCAACAATTCGGGGCACATAATTTTTCATCGCCTCGTTTGCGTGTAAATAGATATTCTGTATGGCAATATCCAATCCGTAACGAGTTTGGGCAAGGCTCTTGACTGCACAGGCTACATCCATTTCGCGAACGTTATGCTCCAGCAGCCATAACACATCGATCTTTTTCATATGATTTTATATGTACTTTCAGTATGATTTACTCAGCAACTGCAACCTACAATCAGATAGTACAAACGACACTTTCTTTAGAGCGAATCTTTAGATGGAGGTCGGCTTGCAATCTGTTTCAAGAGTGTGTTGGGAATAAACTGAACCAGATAATAAGGTTTGTTGATACTGGTCAAAAAATCCCATTTCGAGACAAAGCGCGCCATGAGCAGGATCCGCCAGTCCTTTTCCACAAACCCCATCCAAAATCCAAGCGTAACCAACACGATTCTGCAATCCGTTTTGAACATGTCGTACCAATTTCTAAGCGAAAGACTCTTTTTTCTGACAAGAGCGTAGAAATGATGAATTTGCTTCAACAGCGGAGAGTTTTCCCATTCTTCTTTGTTATACGCCCCATTCGATTCGGTCTTGATCAGCCCACCGTTTTTCTGCCTGTAAAGTTCCTTCGCTCTTTCCATCTTGTTCTTTCGTCCACTGGTGTCCGTCCACGAATCAGATTCATGATCGCGCAGATGGTGAATGGCCACTCTCTTCGTGAAAACAACCTTGTAGCCTTCCAGCAACACACGTGTTGTTAAATCGCCATCGATCCCATAATCACGAAATTCCTCATCAAAACCACCCAGTTTTTGTAAAAGAGAAGTTCTCAAGAGGCCCTGATTACAGGTAAGAATACCCGATTCCCAAATCCCTCCCAGATAAGGTAGACCAGTGTTGGGACCGCTTAGATCCTTTACCTTCAGGCCCACCAGGCCGATCTTTGAATCTCCCTCCATGATCCGGACAGCCGCATCGAGCATTCCGCGAATAGCTATATTGTCGTCACTTAGCCAGCATACATATTTACTTTCCAATGACCGAAACACTCGATTAAGACTCTTTGCCTGACCAAGCAGGCTTTCATCGCATACAAGACGGATACCCTGTACATGCTGCAAATAGTCCCGGGTTCCATCTGTTGAACCGCCGTCAACGACGATAATCTCATTCGCTACTTTGATCTTGCCGATCAATGAATCCAGGCATTGCTTGAGCACCTCGATCCTGTTGTAGGTTCCGATTATGACGCTTAGTAGTATTTGGTCCATGATGGGTCAATCTTTATTAATTTCGCGCACAACTTGCCGAACTGTTTTTGTATATTCATGATTTTTGGAGCTGCTTTTCAAAAGCCGAGCATTCAGTTTCTGAATTCTCACATTGAAACGAAAGCCTGTCAAGGTATGGATTTGTACCTATATTTACACTGAGGGATCAATCTTTCCAGAAGTACTTTTGTTTGCGTGTGACAAGTCGATAGGCTTCAGCAAACCTGGTCAAAGCATCTCTCCCTCGCCTAAAGACTTTGTGAAAAGGCGACCTATCCAGAAATCGCATCCAATCTACAAGACGACTGGGGCTCTGTTTCAATCCTGAAATATATTCGGCTGACAGACGTTCAAATTCCTGCTTTTCCTCAGTTGTAAGCAGGCCAGAATCCTGTGTCAGGTAATTGATGATCTCAAGTGCGTAACTGTGAAAACCATAATAGGAGGCTATCATAACCAGCTTGCCCAGCTTTTGTTTGTTTATGACCGGATCGCCTGACAAAGAGCGAAAATCGCGCAAATACAATGCCTGGCCCCAGACAATCTGTTCCCGCGAGTCTACACCTGGCGTGCAGGACTTCCGTCGAAGGTGATAGCGCTCAAGGTCAAAAAGCATGAAACCGTGCAGACGCAGCCAGCTATCCACATCCCCAAACATGGGCTGCTTTTGGTACATTTCTGCGAATTCGACTTCAACCCTCACAGCCACCAGCGAATTTTTAAGCAGGCTTTGTGCGCCACGTAATATATCCAATTCAGATCCCTGAGTGTCCAATTCCAGAAAATCAATATCCATGATTCCATTCTGGTGGAGGTAGTCCCCCAAGGCGACAATTTGCACGTTCTGTGTGGAGACCACATCAAAAAAAGGTCCACATTCCTGAAAGGGTGCAAACATTGCGCGATTGGGCAGGTACAAAGATGAACACCCCGGATTCTTCGTTATATAGAGGTTTGCGCTTTCATTTTGCTCGCCAACAGCTACAGGAAAAAAGGAATAGTCTTCCTGCGCGGCCAAGTTGAGTTTCGCACATTCTTCGCATCGGGTTCAAAACCAATATAATGGGCATCAGGAAAGATTTCCATTATCTTTTTAGCCGAATCGCCGCGAGCACCACAATCAACATAAAAGAATGGCCCTGTCAGATTTTCGGGTAATCTTATTGTTTTTTTCATCACATTACTCCACACTAATGATCCTCAAGCCGGTTGCATTTCAATGCCAGAAAGATGCCGCCTAACGGCCAGTCTCAGAAACACGCTGTGATCTCATAATTTCCTGATACCAATCCAAATAATCATTGACATATCTCTCGTGATCAAAGCGTTTTTTGGCATCATTTGCTGCATTCTGACCCATTTGACTGCACAATTCCATGTCACTTAGCAAATGCAATACGCGATCAATCATAGTTTTTGAATCGCCAGCTGGTGTTAGAAAACCTGTCACCCCATCGACAATCTGCTCGGGGATCCCACCGACCCGTGTAGCAATCACCGTGGTTCCGCAGGCCAGGGCTTCCAGGATGGTGAGGGGAAACGTATCCGCGCGCGCAGGGTGAATAAAAACATCCGCCGCCTGATAATATTGTGACAAGGTATGATGGTCTTTCAGATGCGGGATATACCGAATCTCTGACTGACCAAAGTGTTCGCTTGGTTTATCCATTCCCAGTGCAATGATAGTCACAGGCATTTGAGGCTGGGTCACAATGACATCTATAGCGGCCTGCATAACCTGATAATCCATCCAGTAGTTTTTCCTGTTCAAAGACTTGGCCCTCAGCATTAAGACCGGCCTATCCTGAGGAAGATTCGTGGCAGCGCGGGCCTCGCTTTTTTTGCGCGGCCTGAAGACTGTCAAATCCACACCATACGGAATCAGGCGAGTTTCAACCACAGCAGGGTAAAGCATAGACTGTTCGACTTTTCTCATCAACCATTGACATGCAGTTGCTATGTAAAGGCGGCTTTTGGCATAAATTTGCTTTTTTCGCCGCCAATTGAATGCTGTAGCATCCCGTTTCACCGGGACATATACCTGAAGGTCCGGGCAGTGTCCACAACCCGTTTTCCAGCGCTCACAACTGAAAGAATGTGCGCAGTGTCCACTGAGCAACCAGGCGTCATGCATGGATATGATCAATGGTACTTGCCGGCTCAGCCATGACAGGGCGCGCAAGTCAAAATAATCCAGGTGCAGATTGTGAGCGTGAATAATATCTGGACGTTCAGGAGGCAGACTGAGCAGGTCGTAAGTTCCCGGGAAGTCAAAATTTTCGATCCCAAGTTCCGTTTGAGTGGACTGTTTCAGTTGCGACAGCGAGGCAGGGATCTTTGCCAGGCCGCTGTGATGATTCTTAATCAGAGAATTTTCCATCCGCTGCCAAAAGCGCGTCCAGGGTGAGGCCTTTTCCTCATTTGGAATGCGAAAAACATTATCATCATCGAGATCTTTTCGACCTACAGCCATATAGGATAAATACCCGCGAGCTCGATAGCTCTCGTGCAAATATTGCGCGACCTTATTCGCCCCGCCTGAAGTCTGGTTTGGGCTAATTTGCAGAATGCGAGGTAGTTTTCCAGTCAACGTGCGGCCTTTGAAACAGGAAAAAGCGGCAAAGTTCATTTTCCGGGCTTTTTATAAAGCATATAACGGAAAAGTTGGATCGTCTTCAGAACGCCTATGTTACCATTGAATTGCAGAGGGCTGGCAACGACCGAAGGGGCAATGGACAGGCGATTGCCCTGGTAATGACAACAGAGGGATGTCCAGCGAGTGCCCAATTCGGATTCCAGAGCATGGGGCGCGATCAGCCCAAGATTCCTGTTGGCGTGCAGAATTTTTTCCAGCCATAACCGTACCTGCTGCAGGAACATCCTGCTGGGGCTAAAGTCTGTGGCAAATTTGATGATCTTTATTTTTTGATGAATCTCAAGTTCCGCGTCAGTAGGCTCGATACCCAAAGGCGCAAGCAGTTGACGATAGATGCGATTAAACATTTGCAACTGTTGAACGGAATACTTGGCACTGATTCTGTCAGGGTGAACACGATACTTAAGCAAAATATGCGATAGATTAGCAAAGCGTGTTTTCGTGATGATACGGCTCCAAAGCTCATAATCCTGCGCGTAACGCACATCAGGGTCGTATTCCAGCGCGTGTTTCTGCAATATGGATGCCCTTAACATCACGGTCGGATGTGCGATTGCATTGACAAAGAGCATGCGCGCGTGAATCGCATCATGCGAAGTCTCATAGTGCCATTTCTTGCTTCGTTTTTCACCAATAAATTCTGCTCCTGTGCTGCAAACCCCAACCTCGGAGTGTGCATCCATAAAGTCAATTTGTTTCTCCAACCGTTCTGGCAGGCTGACATCGTCTGCGTCCATTCGGGCAATATATTCACCGCGGGCCTGATGGATTCCAAAGTTTAGAGCGGAGGCTAAACCCTGATTGGAAGCAAAGCGGTGAATGATAAGGCGGGGATCACGCGCGGCATAATCGGTAAGCAGGCGCGGGGTGGAGTCGAGCGAGCCATCGTCCAAAATGATAAATTCAAAGCCCGGAAATGTCTGACCCAGGATGCTTTGAACAGCTTCCTCCAAATATTTTTCACTGTTGTATACAGGCATGACAACAGATACGCGTGGGATCATGAATTGAACGAGACCTCGGACCAAATCTCCCCCCAGCGTACTTCGAGATGATCAATATGTAAATTCGCTGCACGCATTTCTTCGCCAAAGGTTTCGAGGGTATATTCAGTCTCATGAGTGGGATCGAGCCGCCATTCCACGCCGAGTTCCTTTTTGAGAGGCACACGCCAATCGCGTTCAAAGACCGGCACACGGATGAGGATCCGTTTGGGCTGCAAAGCCTCCTGTACACGGCGTAAAAATTGGGGTCGATTTGGCAAGTGCTCCAATACGTTGGACAAAATGACCACACTGAATTTCTCGTTGGGCAGGGTCTTCAGCGCGTCGCCTACCCGGAATGTCAGGTTGGAGTTTTGATACCGTTCGCGCGCGACCTTGATACTCTCCGCGTTGAAGTCTATACCCACGACTTGCTCGGCAACTTTAGAGACATCCTGTGCGACCGCACCGATCCCACAGCCAATATCAATCACACGATCATCCTTATTGATCCTGCCTGTAAAAAAGTCGTGGTATTTCATATGACGATGCTTGGTATGAATACCGCCATCATATGCGACAGAGAGCGAACCTTGTTCAGCATATAGCTGCGCGTCGAGTATAAACAACGTCTTGAGCGCTTCAGCAGGCACTTTAGCATGTATGCGACCCTTGATGAGCAAAAAAATGAACTGGACAAAACGCTTATCGGACATACGCCGCACATACACATCAATAAGCCTTGACAGAAATTGGCTAACAAGTTTTCTCATCGTTGTATAATTTCCTGGTATAAGGTGTATTCCATCTCAAGAATTTTATCCAGCGAATAATTTTCCAAGACAAAACGACGGGCGTTGGCGCCGAGTTTTTCGCGCAGGTCTGAGCTCGCCAACAAATGTTGCAAGCCCGCATGGATACTTTCCGGGTCCGTCCCAACCAGCCAGCCTGTTTCGCCATGCACGATCTGTTCGCGTATACCGGGCGAATCTGCTCCCAACACAGCCGCGCCACAGGACATGGCTTCGAGCAGAGACTTGGGGTGCCCCTCATGCGGCGAGACGAGCGCAAACACTGCAGATTGACGGATCATAGAAGGCAATTGATGATGGTGCAGGTTACCGTGCAGGGTTAATTGTACGCCAAGCTCCTTGGCTTTTTCCTGCAGGCTCGTGCGCAAATGTCCCTCGCCGATGAAATGCAAGTCCACGCCCAGGCCCGTACAGGCCTGTATGAGAGAAAACAGGTTTTTTTCTCCGCTCAAGCGTCCAATAAAACATACGCGGCGATCCACTTGGCGTGTTTTTTCGGGTGAGAAAATATCTGTTAATACAAAATTGGGAATAATATGCACACGCTCATTGGATACGCCATAGGTTTTGACAACATATTCCTTCATAGATGCCGTGGTTGTTGCCGCGGCGCGTCCCCGGGTAAACACCCTGCGCTCAATTGCGCGCGCTTGCTTCGCTTCTTTATTTCTGCCGCCAGACTGCAGCAGGTCTGACCACATGTAGCCACAACGCGCCAAGAGGGGTTTACGCCAAAAGCTTGCAGCGCGCAAAGCAACATCAGCTCCAGGCATTTGGTTGGTTTTGATTAACGCTGACCGGGAGAGAGCGCGCGCGTGAAGCAAGGGAATCAGTTGTTCATAAATATGCGTGGGGAATTTCCAATGATTACACAAGATTTTAATACCTTGCAATTGGTCGCGAAACTCCAAATCTGTCTTATCGCCGTACGTTACAAAACTTACCTGCATGCCTTTCTGTTTTTGCAGACACAGGTAAAGAGCAATCTCACGCTCAAGTGAGCCAATCCGTTTCCAGGTCTGGAGGGAAACACCACGTGTGAAGAAGAGTGTAAGTGAAATCATGAAAAGTACAAATAGCGTCCTTTGATTTTGCCACATTCAGGGCGGAATTATCTTCTCTTTTGAAGCACCAGCAACGCACAATGGGAGGCAAAGGGTTTGAACAACCGATCCAAAGGACGCCGCCAGCTTTTGCCGCGGTGGCCATCATATATTTCCTGCAAAACCGACTTCAATGGCGTGACTTCATCCTTAAAACCTTTGATGCCATCATAGGTGAGAAATTCTTTCATTTGGAATCCTAACCCCTCAAGGTCAGCCTGGACTTGGCGAAAAGATAATGCAAACTGGTAAAAGGTGTCAGACTGAGATTCCAGTTCATGTTTGTCTGCAAAGGGATACATCTTGAAAAGTATCTTCAAACGGCGCAAGGGTGATAGATATGGAAATGAGACAAATAAAAACCCACCCACACGCAATGTACGATGCATCTCTTTGACAATCACTTCATGCCCTTCCCAAAAGTGTTCGATGACGCCGGCGGAAATGTAACCATCCAAAGAGTCATTGGGCAATTCCAGCGCGCGCAAGTCGCCATGCCGGACATCCAACTCTGGTGCCACTTCTTTGATTTTCCGGATGGTTTCGGAGGCAAAGTCCACGCCGATGGCTTTATAACCCTGATACTGCAAAGCACTGACGATCTGGCCTCTGCCGCATCCCCCTTCCAGCACTACACTTCCTTTTGGCAAGTACTTTTTAACCAGAGGGACAAATAGCCAGTCATTTTTTGATCTTCGCAAAACGACCTGCAAATCCGCTGCGCTCCAGTGTTTGTCCCAAAATTCGGCAGTGGCCTTTTCGCGGTAAAAGGCAAGAGCATGTTTATCTGTAAGATAGATTTTCATATCGCTTTTACTGACAGACTTTGAATGAAGTCAACCAAACGCTGGTTTAAGGTATTAATGGATACCTCGTTGTGAAAAGCTTCGTAAAGCTTGAGACCTATCTGGGCACGAAACTCCGCGGAGTCCGCCAACCTTTTCAAGGCTGAATACCAACCTCCGGCACTATGCGCTAAATATCCATTCACATCGTGCTTTATTGCCTGGGACGCAGAAGGGGTAATCCCTGCCACGACCGGAATTCCTAACTGGCTGAAGACGTAAATTCTCCCGGCGTTTGATGTGTTTTTGTAGCGGACAAGATAATCGGATTCATGCGGCTGGAATAAAGAGGAATAAGAAGCTATTTTTTCCTTGGCAGATTTTTCGTTTTGTATGGGTATTACGGCCGGGACAACGCCAATATCCACCTGCGCGAGATAGGTTTCATACACATCGGGGGACCATTGTATATAGCGAATACGCACTTTCCTCGGGTCACAAATTTGAAACGAGGGCGCACCGAGGTTTCTAACATCGTAAACTGCCCATAGTTCAATTTCATAATGTTCCGCTAGTGACTCTAATGCAGCGCTCAAGCGTGGCGTCATGGCACTTAAATGCACCTTGTTTCCGTGATAGCCAACAATAAGTGGGTGATTCTGAGCATGTTTTTTAAGCGGCACGTTGATTTGCGGATAGATGGGGTAGATAAAAATATTTTCAAAATAATCGGCTAACCAATCCTGCATCTCTATGCCATTTGCGATGACAAAATCGGCGCCAAGCGACTTTTTCAAGCTGGATGGACGTAAATCAATCACCCCAATCCTCAAAGATGGTTTGATAGCACGTGCCTCTGCAACACGCGGATCATAGCCCATGAACAATACAACATCGTAATCCTTGTAGTTGCGATTGTAGAAGTCAATACTCACACCTTCCACTTCATTAAGTCTTGCATAATTCGGCACGTTGAGTTGGGTAGAAACCTGATTCGCAGCATCAGTGGCAAACAAAATACGCATAACTCAACCCAGCACTTCCTGATATACAGATAAAACCTGCTTGGCCACAGAGACGGGGTTGCACTTCTTCTCTGCCTTTTGCCTACCTGCTTCGCCCATCTTTTTCATGGTAGCTGGATTATCCAACAGCTTGGCAATAGCTATACCAAGTGCTTTGCCGGTCAATTCTTTGACGACCATGCCATTCTCCTCGTGCTCAACCTGGTTGCTTACACCCTTCATCTCGAAAACCAAGACCGGTTTACACATTTGCCAAGCCTCATATACAGGACGAGGAAAATGGGGCTTCAGTCCAGCAAAAATCAGGATATCACATGCCGCCAATAACGGCACGATGTCTTCCAGGTTCCCGGTAAAAACCACCTTATTTTGGGTTAAGCTCTTTAATACATCTACAATTTGGCATTCATAAGAACCCGGCATTGGATCTGGAACCAAAGGAGGTCCTGCAACTATCAAATAGGTCTGTTGGTCAACGTATTGCATAGCTTCCACCAGTTGAAGCGTTCCTTTGCGCGGGTTGACACCTCCCAGACTCAATACCAATCTGTCAGTTGCCTCAAAACCTAGCCTTTGCTTCTCCTGAATTTGATCATATTGGTCGGGCCTCAGCATATCGGTATTGATAGGGTTATAAACGACATGGACTTTTCCCTCACGGTCTTCGCCTAGCCTTACCGCTTCTTCCTCGCTAATCGTAATTACTGCTTTCGCCATGCCACGTATCAGGCGCCCCATGAGTCGCTTCTGAAAGTCCATTCCCTGCAGGGGCTCCCGAATATGCCAGACGATTGGAATTCCCGCCAGACGAGCAGCAATCGCGCTGCTAAAGAGAGTTGCCGAGTTGAGATGAACGAAATCGGGTTTTCGCTGGCGCAGAAGTTGAAACTGTTTCCATATACTGACGGGCATTCCAAACAAGTCAACTAGGAATATCTTGAATGCCCCTGACACGTTCCTTAACACTGACCATCCAACCCATCCAATCAGGAGCTTGCCCAAATAGGTACGCGGGTCGGCCCAAAGGTTTATCTGCGACTTCAGATTCTTCGCGAAGAAATCTCGCATGGCAGGGGAATGGCAAACAACCTCGATTTCCAAATCGGGCCGGCGCTCCAACTCACGAACCAAAAAAAGCAGGCTAAGAGGCGCACCGCCCAATATGACGCCATGGTGAATGAACAAGATTTTCATGTGCCCGGTTTTTTAAGCAGGAAATCGCCCAAGATTAAGATATCCAAACCTGTGTCAAAGAAACATCTAATAGCTTCACGCGGGTTACAAATGATCGGCTCGCCTTTCACGTTAAAGGAGGTGTTTAAGATCACATTTTCACCTGTCATACTACCAAAGGCTTTGATCACATCGTAGTAGCGCGAATTGACTTCCCGGCGTACGGTTTGAGGCCGTGACGTGCCATCCACGTGAACAACGGCTGGAATTTTGTCCTGTTTTTCAGGCTTTACGTCAAAGGACGTAATCATATAAGGCTCTTCCCGCGCGTTGACGAGGTATTCATCCACACTTTCATACAACATAGCCGGGGCAAACGGCCGGAACGCTTCCCGGTATTTCACACAGGCATTGATCAGGTCCTTATTCTCCGCTCGTAAGGGACTCATCAAAATGGATCGATTCCCTAAGGCGCGCGGACCAGCCTCCATCCTTCCCTGATACCAGGCAATGATCTTGTTTTCCGAGAGATAACGCGCCGCAGTTTCAGATACATTGGCAGGTTTTTCATATTGCAGTTTGCGTTCTTTCAGCAGGCTTTCGATCTCCGCCATCCCGAATTCGGGGCCGTAGTACATATGTTGCAATTTTTCTGCGGGTTGGTCAGGATGTGCTTCGTAATATATCGCCAACGCTGAACCAACAGCCAAACCCGAATCGCCAGGGTCGGGATAGGTCCAGTGAGTATCTAATTTGCCGGTGTACCACAATTTTTGATTGAATTTGACATTGAGGAAAAATCCGCCTGCAGCACAGAAATGTCGCGTTTTCTCTTTTTCCAGCCAAGGCAGGATCAGCTTTTCAGCCTGCTCCTCTGATACACGTTGAACTTCAGCCGAATAATCCTCCCTGCCTAGTTTTTCCGCGATTTTGCTCAACGGGATGGCATCCTGCATATGATAGTGATTCACTCCATGATCCTGCCAGCGAGCGGCATCACCATAATTACGGCCTTTGACCAATTCGCCCTTTTCAAACTCAGGGTAATATCCTTTTAGCGCGCCGGGCTGAGGTATTCCATATGGAGCAAGTCCCATGGTTTTCCATTCATCACTGCCATGTCTCCATCCCAACCCTTCGGTAGCGTTGGCATAAAACCACCCCAAGGAGGCACTTCCATCCCATTGTCGCAAAGACCGCAAGCAATTGTTTTCGCCACGCCATACAGACACTGAGACATCGTCTCCCCTACCATCCACGGTTACAACCAGAGCACGCTCCGTTGGTTTTATTCCTGAGGTGTAATAGGCACTGGCGGCATGTGCCAGATGATGTTCCACAGTGAGTATCTTGCAGGTCCTGGAAAGTTTCCAGGGTTTGAAGTAAATCGGCAATATAGGAACAGCGCCTCGCTTCTTGGCAGGCACACTCTCCTCCGAAACATCAAAGAATGCAAACAAGGGTGGCGGGATATGGCCTTTGCTTGGGAAGACAATCGCGTCCAGTTCGCTTGCTTCGATCCCTGCCTCTTTAAGACAATATTCGATTGCATTGATCGGAAACGAGCCATCATTTTTGATACGTGTAAAACGCTCTTCAGCAACATTTGCAACGATCTGTCCGTCAATGACCAGTGCCACCGATGCGTCATGCCCATACCGGATGCCCATTATTCGTTTCATTCTTTTTTTCTCTCCTTAATAAGGATTTAGTGAATTTTGTGATTTTTCTTCAACGTACTATAGAAGACAGAGACATTTACTACCCATGCAAGGGGTTAGGCTTTTAGGAAAAATCTTTTCGCTTTGTCTGCCAAAACTTGATACCATTCGCTCAATGACCATGCAATTTGCATATATCGTCTGGTCGCATTCCGTCGAGCACGGGTTCGCAACACTGCCTTTTCATAATCCGGCAATTGCACCTTTTTCTCGCGGTTGAGTTGCTCGGCATATTCATAGAGCTCAACATCAAATGGGCATTTGGCCCTGATGATCCTTTTCGCATCTTCATTGCTTTTAGGCTTTATGTATGTGTCCTTCGTTCTCAAAACATTTTTATCTGGCAGGCGCTTTGTAATTCCCAGTCGGCTGTACGTAAACTCAATATCGTCATCATTTTCAGTCAGACCAACAAAGTAAAAATCCCTTAGCATGTTTTTTGCGATCTCGAGATCCTTTTGTGAAGGAATACAAAAGGATTGCAGCAAATTCTCCGCACTATGCACTTGCGAAAGGAAGCTTGTCATTGAGAATTGCCCAATGTTGGCCTGTTCAAGCCACTCCTCCAATGATCGGAGTACGCCATCCTCTTTCAGGAGTTCATACCGCTCCAGCCTATCAGGGGTTGTGCGAACGGTTAACATGTAGTTATAGAGCGAAATAAATCTTGCCACCGGTTCTCGTAGAAATGTAAAGTACCTCGGCTCCTGATCAAAAGCTTCATGGATGCCGTAATAAGTGGCATGTCCATAAATACAACGAATGGATCTCCGCTGAGAGTCGGTAAGCGAACGGAGGTGTTTGGAAATCCAACTTCTCCTGATGAACGTCGGATTTGCCTCCCACTCGGCCTGTTCGGCCGCGCTCAAAGCTTTCATAATAACATCTTTGTACCTGCGGTGAGGACGAAAACGCTCACTCTCGCGATATTCCCATTCAATATGACGCTTAACCGTGCCTCCCGCGCACTTGGGAATATGGACAAAAATATCTAAATACATCTTTTAGATTCCTTCATGTAGTACCAGCAGGTTCTCCTCCAGGACATCGTCAGCTCCATAGTTTTGCACGGCGTTGAACCGACCAGGGTAAATAGGAGGAATAGATCCTGCGAAGGATTGGATTGCCGATCTTCCCCCATTGCAAAGTTTGCTCAACATGGCGCCGAATTTTCTCGTCTTGGACAACCTCCCAATATTCCCCAACTTTTCCTTTTCGGTAAAAATCACCATTCTTGTCTCCGTCAGAGATACGCCGATTTTCGATGCTAACACTCTTAGAGAGAGCATGCAAATCTACATCGGTGAAACCTGCAAAGGCAAGCATGCGTCCGGCTTCCTCTTCAAAATGGGTTACCAGACGGGTGAAATCAGCATGAAAAACGCATGGGTGATTCCCAATTTCAAACCAGGTTTGCTGGTGAATGGATTGTCTCCAAAGGAATGCGTATCCTTCCGTCCAATAAAAATGTGCAAAATCATGGAACATCCTCTGTCTTCGTTTTATGAGGAAATGATAGTAGGATACCAAGGCATCTCGAAAATCACGCCAGATGAGAAAACACAGCGCGTTCGGATACGAGAGTAAAAAATCCCTTTCCTGGCGTGTGCGCCAATGAAAGTTGACCAGGATATGTGTTTCCGGGCCCTCTGCCAGTTTAGCCAGATTTGTTCTAAATTTTTCCAGATCAGACGCTTCTAATGTATTACCGGGACGTTGCACGAATGAGATATTCTTCTGGCGCAGTGCATCCATCATTGTATTTATTTGGAAGTGTGTACCCACCCGTTGCGCACCTGGAAAAAACCAGTAGCGATATGTATCGGACCTGGGAGCCGCCCCTTGAGAATCATTCATCGCTGCCTCGTTCGAGAAATAGACTTTGGTCATAAAATCAAAACTTCGACATAACCATGTTGTCAGAGCAAATTACAATTGAATTATCCGCAGAGACAGACAACAGGAAGTTTGACATTACCTTCATTTCCTGATTGCACGCTTGAAAAACGGTTTTATCTTGGAAACCCGCACAGCAACATACTGTTTAATCTTCCCTGGAAGACCAATTTTTTCGTGAGGCTTCTTACCTAATATTTCACCGCAAATATCCAGCAAACTGTCTGATTCTTTAGACAGCATGCCAAACATCTTTGCCCGGTTTAATCCATCTAGGATTTGAGCAGCGCGATAACGTTGAAGATCAGGAAAAATTTTAAGGGAATGAAGCTCCTGCTCTCCGTTTCGCAAAAAGTCCTTGAACTCAGCCTTGAGGATTGCGTTCAGCCTGTTTGATTCTTCCATGATAGTTTGCATCATGGATTGCCTGTCGGCAAGGGGCAGGTTGCTTGCCTCGATTACCTGCATGTATCCAAACAACATGCCAGTGTATGGCAATTGAGCATCAATCGTAAAACCATCGTCACCGACAATCTGTTTGACATGACGCTGAAGACGCTCTTTTCCACCCCGATCCCTGGGCACAAAACGGTAGTAAAGAATGTCATCGAGCTGGAATATTTCACCCAAAAGCGCAATTTGTGAAAGCAGGATCACATCGGAACCAAGTTTTTTTTTGAAATCCATTACAGAGGATAGGATTTCACGCCGATACAAGGCATAGAAAACACTGGCTGTACCGCCACCCGTTGTTACATGGGTAACAAGTTTTTTGAAGCGCTCGTGCGGAGGCATCCCACACGAATCCAGTCCGCCGGCCGTGGTACGCCAGCAGACATCTTCTTCATCTCGAAATTCGGAACGCAAAGTACACATTGCGACTGCATCATTTGCATCCAATACATCGACCGTTTTACTTATAAAAGCGGGGTGCACATAATCGTGCCCACCCGCCCAGGTAAAATATTTGCCGCGGCTGATTTCAAAAACCAGCTTGTGATTTCGGACGGGGCCGATATTATACGGGTTCTCGACCAGGCGAATGCGCGGATCACGAGCGGCATACTCGCGGCAAATTTGAGCTGTTCCATCTGTGGATGCATTGTCAGCAAGAATGATCTCAAAGTTGGGATAATCCTGCGCCAACCAACTCTCAACAGCGCGGCGTATCCATTTGGCTTCGTCGTAAACGGGCATGCCAACGCTTACCAGGGGAGTGTCAGAATTGCCCATCTTACTTTTGCCTGTTAAAGCCCTTCTAACGCACACGCTTGATGAACCCATCTGGCCAATAGGTTACACGCTTTGCCACACTACCTTCATTGAACAGAAATGCCGGCTCCACGACTTCAAAATTTGGATGGGACTTGACAAATTCATGTGCGGCCTGTCGCGGATTGTTCCAGCTCCAATCTGGCTGTGTACGAGGAGCACCAACTAAATCTTCCATAATGCCGTCCATAACGACAATGTAAGAATTCAGGCTGACCAGTGGGCTATAAGCCTCTAATTCTGCAAACACGTGATCACGCGTATGGTTGGAATCGAGCAGAACCATGACTACGTCATTTGGCTTAATATGCGATCTTAACTGGTCAATAATATTGGGATCAGTTGAACTTCCCTCTAGTAGTGTTATGAAAGGAAAGAGAGCATGGGTTTCAATCGCCTCCCGATTATGAGGGCGGATTTCAATATCTACACCAATCACTTTTCCTTTTCCCAGGGCCTGGCATAAGCTGGCATAAAAGATCATAGAACCCCCATGTGCAATTCCCGTTTCAATGATCACATCTGGTTTGATTTCACAAATAACTTCTTGAATACGAAACATATCTTCGGGCAACTGAATGATAGGGCGTCCCAGCCATGTAAAACTGTATACATACTTGGAATCCCATCCACTGCGTAGCCAAGCAGCAGAGATAATCGCAAATGCCTCCGGTGAACCAATCTGATATTCTTGACTGACTTCGCCTTGGCGAACAATGACTCGCGAATTTTCCGGATCAATAATAATCATTATTTGAATTTCCTAATGGGCTTCATTTGGCTTTTGATATAACCCTGACCTCTGTGGACCATATGGCCCTATTTGTGGAATTAACGACGCAACCTGGTGAATTGGGTGATTGTAGTCAATCGGTTCTCCATCCTTCATTGCTATATATGAGTAAAGCAGACGAGTAATAAGATAATAGGATGAAGATGGCCAGCCCTGCTCAACAAGATGCATTTTCGACTGAACGTATTTATCGAACTCATCGGTTAAAAGCGTTAGATGTGGGTGAATTGGAAGGACAGGTAAGCCTAATCGTTGTCGATCCCTGTTCAAAACAGCATATCCTTCAGCATAAGATTCTATAAAGTAAAACAACCCACCAGGCACAATCATTTGCCACAATTTTTCAAATACCTGCTTTTGCATTGTCAAGCTTTCGATATTTTGAAAGACCCGTATAGCAAAAATGAAATCAAATTGCCCTTCCGGAGCATTGTCTAGTATGTCTGCATGCAGAAAAGAAACGTTCTCACATTTTTCGTTTTTCGCCAAGTCTTGTGCTACCGAAATCATTTCATGATTTATGTCCAGACCAAGAAACTCACAGGAGGGGTGTTGCTTTGCAATCCTGATCGTGGTGTAACCATTCGCACATCCAAAATCCATGATACGTTTAACTGGATTCCGGTGAATGACAGCGGACACGGCCTCTATCTCAACTTCGCGGAGCCAGATATCGTTAGTGTTTGCACGAGGATCGCTTTTAAACGTCTGTGCACGCTCTGTCCAAAATGCCATCATTGTATTTTTCTTTTTATTCTCTTCACTCATCATGAAGTCTCCTCGTCTTGATGTTAAAACTTCAGGTCTTATGTATCAATGATCCAAGAAGAACATACGAATGGCATCCGCCACATGCAAAATCACTTCTTCATCCATGTGTGACCATAATGGCAAGGTCAAAATCTCATCGCCAATTTGATCTGTTATGGGAATATTACGAGCCCCACGACAATTTTTCAACCATGTAAAACGGTTACCCGGCAGCCAGTGAATTCCAGTATCTATTCCTGATTCTTTTAGGAAATTTGCCAAATCCTGACGTTTGCCATCTTTAACGCGAATTACATAATGAAAAACACTTACATCGTCGAAATCAGTTTGTGGAGGAATAATTTCCGGAATGTCTTTTAATAAACGATTGTACATGCGACAATATTTTTGCCTGTTTGTAATAAACTCCGGTAGTTTTCTTAGTTGACTTAAGCCTATACTGGCGTGCAAATTTGCTAGATGATATCGGTACCCCTGTTCATACACATCAAACTGATAGGCGCGATTGTTGCTGTATAACCTTTCGTTGCTTTGGGTCATCCCCAGCAGACGGGCAGGGTATAACCTATCTGTATCACTGGCTTTTGGCACAACCACAGCGCCCCCATCAATGCAGGTAAGGGTTTTTATGGCATCAAAGCTAAACACGGTCAAATCCCCATAACTCCCTATGGGCTTACCATCCAATCGAGTACCAACTCCATGCGCAGCATCTTCAATCACACGCAAATTGTGTTTTTTTGCAATATGAAACACTTCATCGATTTTACAGGGCACTCCCATATAGTGAAGCGCTATGATCGCCTTGACTTTAGGGCTTATGGCTTGTTCAATAAGATCGGGGTTGATGCCAAGGTCATCTTCACAGATATCAACAAAAACTGGACTGGCACCGCACATACCAATCGCCTGAAAATCACCCACATTGTTTAGTGCTGGTGTAATTACTTCATCACCCGGTCCCACCCCTGCTGATAGTAAGGCGAGATGTAAGGCAGAAGTACAAGTGTTAACTGCCACAATGCGATAATCAGGTGGCAATTCTAGATATTTCGTCAATCCTTCTTCGAACTCTTTCACGTAACTCCCCATTCCAAGCCAACCAAGATCAAGCGCGTCTACAGCAGCCTTGATAGTATCGGAACCTATGTGCGGTTTAAAAACAGGGATAGTCATCAATTTCCTTCCTTCCATATTTTGTAGAGTTGATCTTTTTCAGAAACGATCACATTCGAAACCGGCCATTTTATTCCAAACGAAGGATCATCCCATCCTACGCTGCGCGCGCATTCGGGATGAAAGAATTCACTCATCTGGTAAAAGGCTTCCGTATCATCCACAAGAGTCTGGAAACCGTGGGCAAAGCCAAAAGGTACAAAAAGCGCCCGGTGATTGCCTGCCGTCAACTTTACCCCCAACCATTGTTTAAAGGTCTGTGAATCGGAACGCAAGTCTATGATCACATCATACAATGCGCCTGTCGTGCAGCGTACCAGCTTGGCTTCAGGATAGGGTTCAGTTTGGTAATGCATACCGCGCAGTGTGCCTCGCTTTTTGTTGAAAGAGATGTTGCACTGCACCAAGTGAGTACTCAGCCCATGTTTTTCAAATTCATCCGCACACCATGAGCGCGCAAAAAAGCCACGCTCATCTTCTCGAGGTTCGATGTCAATCACGTAAGCACCTTTAAGTTTAGTTTCGGTAAAGATCATAACTACATTACTTTCAATTCAGGGATAGGAATAATGAACTTCCCGCCGCGCCTGCGGTACTCGTTCTGTTGCACCAGGATTTCATCCGCAAAATTACAAGTCAGCAGCAATACATAGTCAGGCTGTTTCTCGAGGAGGACCTCTGGTGGCACAATGGGCAGATGTACGCCAGGCGTAT
>Ga0105098_10000018_pt1 | contig 46344 bp, 69 predicted proteins | sample PPLLak21cMay2015_FD_79137 | JGI IMG/M metagenome (GOLD analysis project Ga0105098, IMG submission 79137) | Freshwater sediment microbial communities from Prairie Pothole Lake near Jamestown, North Dakota, USA - PPLs Lake P7 Core (1) Depth... | ecosystem: Environmental > Aquatic > Freshwater >... | reverse complement strand
TCACCACAATGCTGGCAAGCGATTACAGAATCGCCATATTGATTGCGGCGTTCGCCACATTTTGGGCAAGAGACGAAATTCCCTAATTCGTCCGCCCCTGCCCCGATCGCTTCATTCCGTAGTTCGGTGGCGCGTAACGAAGAAGTCAATTTTGCTATCTCATGACGAAGAGACGCCACATCCCTAATTAGGGAAGCTATCGCAACAAACAAGAATACCCAGATAATGAATTCTTCTTTGCTCATGACACCTCTTTGCTTTCAAGAACTACGTGAATGATCCCGCGCCCCGTTCGGTGGCGAGGCGAGGATTCGACACTGCGGGCTCCGGGGCATCATCCTGGATGTAATGACAGATATAACATTCACGCCACGACCGCCCATCATCGATCTTTAGATCCATATCCGCCCCGCATTTAGGGCAGATAGATATTGATCGTTTCATAACTTTCATAAGTACGACCTTTCCGCAACTCATCCCACACACGGGAATGTTGCCTATATAGCCAATCGCTTTATTTTCACACTCAACACATTTAGCCATGTAGTACCTAACTTCTCATTGCGGGCAAACGGGGGCTAACGAGGGGGCTGATGTACTCATCAGTCTCCGAGCGCCACCGAACGGCTTGCGTTACTTGCGGGGGAGCCCGCAGAGTAGGCAGACACCATCAATACGATTGACGGAGGGATCAACATCGCAAACACACAGCCCGCCCCCCGTCAAGTGCACGCTTTGTTGGGCGGCGTGAAATACAGACACAGCACCATCTGAACCAATGTAGAAATTTATAGCCTCTTCAACTAATTCGGGGGTGATATTCACCGCGCCAGCATCAACACGAACAACTAAAGAAACTGATTGCATATTACCTTCTTTCGGGCGAGTCCGCCCAACTAGTGATTAAGCTGAATGTACACTCAGAAATTAATCCTGATGTACTTCTTACGTTTTTTATTAACAATGACATCGGGAACGACTTTCTCGATCGCTTTCTCGACTGCAATCTTTACCGCGTCTGTCAAAGACATCGTATAAAGACCGTCGTCGTTCAACCTGTCTTTGAGAGCCTCCACGTATGGAAGGTAATCAGTTAAATCAGGGCGGAACTGACGCTTCATGATTCTCCTGGAAAGTTCAGATAAGCATAGTCTCCGTAATATTTAATTGCCGAATCGTCGTACGTTTTCGCGGCCTCAATTTCGCTACCATAATAACCCAGATGAATCGGTTTCCCGCTCACCGTTATTCTGGCTTGCCATTTCTGATTACCTTTATGCCAAGACACGCCCTTGTATATAGACACCGATCCTTTTTGCGGCCTACGATTGAACATGTTTTGCTGATGACTACAAAGACGCAGGTTGCTTTTCTGGTTGTTGAATCGATTGCCATCCTTGTGGTCAACCTCCATTCCGCCAGGTGCGTTCATAATCTGTCGGTGAATATAAATAAACTTACGCCCAGTCAATTTATGCTCTGAGCGAACCACAGACCACTCATTGTATTTTCTAACGTAGTGCGCTCCCCATTTCCATCGCATCAACCCTTCGTAGTCTTCGTCGTCCACAATAGCAGATTTTCCTTGAGAGAGTGGTATCATTTTCATGTCGAAGCGCCTCCAGTGCGCAGAGATCAATCCCTCGGACGTGTTCGCGCACGCCGCGAGGGTTTTATTTATTCTTCCTTGAGGTTCTTATATATATTTTGAGCGGCCTGTCTTGATATACCAAACTCGGCTCCAATCTTTTCAAAGCTCCAGCCTAATTCCTCCCTCATAATCCTGACTTGCCTAGCGCGCTCTTTTACGGCTTCTTCGTAGGCGCGCTTTGTGCTCTCAAACTGTTCGGGGGTTAATTTCACTTCTTCCATTCTCCTAATATAGCATAATAAAAAAGTATTGTCAATAGCTATTGACAACCAAAGGCAAAAGTGCTATCATGTAACCAATCAAGGTTGAACTCGTCAAGTAATCAGACAAAGGAACTTATGATCACGACCTCCCAATACAAAAATACGGCGCAACACACCCCTTCAAAAGGCTTGTGTTGCGTCGTCCATACTCAGGTAAGGTGCCTATTTACGGTACCATTCCATCTAATCAAAATTATGTCCCCTAAGTCATGAATTTCCCACATCTCTAATTATGCACGCAGAATCACTGTTTTCAATGGACGAATGTAACTAGAAAAATAAACAGCCCATCCCCGTCTGACACTCCGACTTGTCAGACAGGCTCACCCCCGAGAAAGGCGTTTGGTAAATGGCTATCACCCGTACTGCCCCCCACGACTATGAAAAACAAATACTCGTTGTCTCCCGCCTCGTGCGCCTGTGCGAAGAGTGCGGCGCGCATGTAATCTCCCTGCCTCCGAGCGGGGAGCTGGCTTGTATGGCATGCAAACATACCGGCTTTGTGGAAGTCTGGGAGCACATGGCGGCTGCCTTCCGGCGCGGACTTGAAGAGAAGCAGGAAGAGACTGCGCAGATGCTGGAAAGAATTGCGGCGATCGAGGTGGAATATCCGGCGGGGCTTCTGGCTGCACGCCGCGCCGATTTTGTGGAAAAGGTAAAGTCTGTTTAAAGTGGCAGACCACCCTCCGAGGTGGCCTGCCTGGCGTTTGGTGTCTCTCTAAATTTGATAGAGAAACACTGTATTTATACCACAGGAGAATTGCAATGCAAACACAATTATTGGAACGGCTGGAATTCATCCAAAGCCTGGCAGATCCCAAGGTAGAGCCGAAGGACATCGTAAAAGACCCCGATATCTCGAAGCTGTGTTGTTGCCTGGAGCGGGCCGGCGACAACCCGAATTGCCCGGTGCATGGGAAGAAGGGAAAGTAGTGGCTTATTCCGTCTCCCCTCTGTCTCGCGATGAACTGGATGACATCCTCAGGGATTACGTCTGCTCGACCTGCTGGGGGAGTCTCTCGTTTCACTACATCGAAGGCAGATGGTATGCCGTCTGTCCTGGTTGCGGCGAGGAGACGAAGGGATACACCTCGAAGGCGTTTGCAGAGCGCCGGCGGGAGGAGAGCACAAGCGAGTTGTTTGAAGCCGAGCGGAACTTGCGCGAGATCATGGGTCTGCACGAGAAGCAGACTGTCGAAAAGAATTTGAAAGATATTGGATTTTGAATAGGAGGTTACTGTGCCAATAAAAGGTTTATCAGACAGGGGTTTGTCTTTCCCGCAGATCGGCGTGATCCGCAAGGGTTCGCCGAAAGAGAAGCGTGTGAAAGACGGCCGGGAGTACGAGATCCAGGGCAAGGACTTGCAATATTTCAGGGTCGAGATCGACGAGTCGGAAGTGAAGGCGCGCGAAACCTTCACAAAAATATACGGCGAACGCCCTTCTGCCCTGCGTGTGACGTTCCCGTTCAACGAGATCGACCGGGTCTGGAGCGCCTGGCTGGAGGCGTATACATCGAATCGCCTGATCGCCCGCAGCGACGGCGAATTCATTCTCTACTGGAAAGAGGGTAAACAAACCCTGATCAAGAATGGCTTGGCGCTGCTCGATCACACTGCGAAGATCTGGCGCAAGACCGAAGGCAAACACACCGAGCCTCTGGAAGTTCCCATGCGCGTCGGGCAGCCTGTCTCTTTCGTGGAGGGTATGGTTTTCCATCGCACAGAAAAGACAATCGTCGAAGCCAAGCCGGTCGGCAGATTGCGCGTCACTCTGTACGAACTCAAGCGGCTTGGCTACCTGCTCCTGCCTACCACGTCTCTGAACGACATCATTGCGCTGGGCGGACCCGATAGCGGAGAGCTTGGGGCGATCAAGGTCTTCTGTGACCAACTCGGGCTCCCCTTCGCGGGAGTGCCATTGATCTTGCGCCGTAAACCTCAGATGATCGCCTACACCGACGAGGCCGGCAAACAAGGCCGCATGAAACGCTGGCTTGTTCACATTGAAGCCGATCCTGAATTTGTGGAACTGGCACTCGCCAAGAGCAGGAAGCTGGCAATGCCGGCCGTGGCGCTCCTGGACACTGGTCCCGAAGTGCAAGGTGTGAACGAACCCGAAGAGATCGAAGAGGAAGACATTCCTGTTACGGCTGAGGAGATCCAGGAAGAGGCGGAGCAGGAAGCGCCGGCGCCACCTGTCGAGATCCAGATGATCGACCCACTCGACAAGCAAGCCGTTGGCTTTGCCGCGAATGTATGGAACATCCCGGCGAAATCCGCAAAGCAATCTATCGAGAAGGCAATCGCGGACGGCAGGCTGAAGAACCCGATGCCGAAGGAAGAGTTCAAGAAATTCGTGGCGAACCCACAGGGCGAGCCGCAACCCAATTAGGCATTTCGCGCGACTCCTACGCGCTGATGCACCTCCTTTACGAAGCCTGGGTGGGTACTGGCGCTCACCCAGGCGAAAGGAAAAGGCAATGAAACGAAAAAGCCCTCCAGACAGCAAATACCCGGACAACTGGCGCGAGATCGCCAAGGCCGTCAAAGACGCCGCGCAGTGGAAGTGTGTGCGCTGCGGCAAACTGCACGACCCGCAAAACGGCTACACCCTGACCGTCCACCACCTGGACATCAACCCTGTGAACTGTGCCTGGTGGAACATCCCGCCGCTTTGCCAGCGATGTCACCTATCAATTCAAAGCAAAGTGGTGATGGACCGAGAATGGATGTTCCCCCATTCGGAATGGTTCAAGCCGTATGTCGCTGCATACTACGCGGTGCGCGAAGGTCTACTGCACCCGACAACTGATTATTTCGAGAGTTTGAAGTTTGTACCACGCGAGCAGGTCGCAAAAAACCTGGATAAGTTTTTAGCACTTGGAATGCCGCAAACGGCATAGAGGCAATGATGACAATTTACAAAACCGACGAGACAACCCCGAAGTACAAAGTGCTCAAACCTGCCGAGCGCGCCATCATTGAGGCTGTCGCGAGTAAACGCCGGGCGATCCTGGCTGTTCTTCAGGCGGAGAAGGCAAAAGCGAAGGCGCCGAAATGAAGATCAGCGAATCCGGCAACGCTATACTGCCAAACACATTCCAGCACCCAAACATCTTTATTGATCGTTTGATGTACTACCTCACGCCTGAGGAGAATGTTGTGCTGACTTTTGCTGTGCGTCGCATCCTTGGCTTTCAGGAGAATATTTCAAGCCGGAAAGACAATATCAGCCTCTCGCAGTTTGTCGAGGGCGTAAAGTCAACGAAAGACGGAAGCGATTTATCAAAAGGTTGCGGACTAAAGACAGGCGCTGTTCGACGTGCGCTGTACGCCTTGTATAAGTTCAACATTCTTCTGCCAACCACCGACAAAGCTGATCCGCGCAGAGGGCAGGAATACTGGCTACAAGATAACGAGAAAGAAATCAACTGGGATCTTCTTGAAAAAAGACTAGCGGAACAAGAAGAGCGAGAGCGTGTACGGACCGAAAAAGCAAGGTCTGTTGTCCCACAACACACCCAAAAAGAAAGCGAGCCTGTTGTCCCACAACACCCTACCCCTGTTGTCCCACAACAGACTAGTGTGCTGTCGGACAACAACACAAAACCCAGGGAAACCCAGGGAAACACATTAATTAATAGCGACCGCCCTGCCTTAGAAATATTCAGAGGCTACTTCGGAAAATTCCTTAGCGAAAAAGAGCTTCTCCGCTGGATGGTCATTTACGAGGCGGCCGGCGAAGACCAAGCCGAAGAGTTGTTACAGTGGGCTTTCAAGAAAGAGATCCACCTGATGAACCGCGCCGGCCTGCTGGACAGTCTGGAGACAGCCGTGAAGAACTGGAAAGAGAAACCCTCCCGCTCCAATGGAAAACGCGCTGGGTCTCCGGTTCAACCCGAACTCACCGGCGAAGAGCTGGAACTTGCCCGCGCCAGAGCAGATGAAATGTTTGGAGGCATGAAATGACATTATCAACTTTGCGAAAAGAGTCCCTCACTCTGCGAGAGAGGATCCAAAGCCGTGGCGTTCCTGGCGCGCCGGAGCGCCCGCCCACTCCGCACTCGGACGCTGACTCGGACTGCCGCCACTGTGGCGGATGGGGCTGGAAGAAGTCCGAGAAATACGGAACCTGGTTCACCTGTCCCTGCACCTCGCAGATGCGGGCCCGGCTTCTGGCTGAGAAGAACAAGCCCGATTATTCCCGTATGGGACTGCGAGAGGATGAATTGAACATGGATTGGTCGCTGATCAAACCCGGAGTCTCAGACGGTGTATTGGCTATGGATGCCGTGCGCCCGGCTTACATGCGTGGTTACGGCATGATCTTTCTGTGGGGCACATGGGGGCAGGCAAAGACATTGATCGGCAAGATCCTGACTTCCACAGCCCTGCGAGATGGAAAGCGCGCGGCTTATGCCAATATGTCCTCGGTCCTGGATGATATCCGCCTGGCATTTGATGCACAGGAACATAAGACCACCGAACTTCTGCGCCGGATCGACTGGTGGGTTTCGCGGGATGTGCTCTTTCTGGATGAGTTGGATAAATCCAACGATACGCCGTGGGCGCAGGAGCGACTCTTCCAACTCCTTGACCAGCGCTACATGCGGGCGATCCGGGAGGAAGCCCTGACGGTGATCGCTTCCAACAAAAGCGAAGCTGCGCTGGATGGGTACCTCAGGAGTCGCCTTGCAGATCGCCGCCTGGGTCCGGTTGTGTATCTGAATGGACCGGATGGGCGCAAAGTCATGCCGGAAGGCTATCGGTTTTAGCTATGATCACCTGCCCTCATTGCCACTTTCCCCTCACCCCGGCCCGCGCGGTCGTCACGGCCGAGACGGTCCTGGACATCCGCGATGTGTGGATGTGCAAGGGCGCGCAGCCGATCACAGAAAAAATACCGATAGTTTTTATTCAGAAAGAGAGGACTTATGAAACCAGCCAGATACCCACCGGGAATTCTTCGATGCGAGAAGTGGAGGTGATCCATGAGCATGTTTCCTAGCACCTTCCCGGGTTCAGGCGGCGGTGATTGGCGGGACGGATGCGCCCCCATTATATGGGCTATCGTCGTCATTGTTGTGATGTCGATCCTGATCGAGAAAGGAATTTTGTAATGCCACGACGTTTTGCGGCACAACAGAGCACGACCACCCGCGACCTCCAGCGGGTCATGACAAAGATCAATGCCACGTCCCTGCGCCTGGAGCAGGACGTGATGGGCGGCGGCGTGAAAGTCACCTTCGACCGCGCCGGGAAGCGCTACGTCCGGGAGTGCTCAAAGTACGAAAACTCCCTGGACAACCTGCGGGTGATCGGCTTACAGATCGAGTACCTGTACCGGGCGCTGGAAGTCTACGCCGAAGACATTATCGAGTCGTCCTTCGACATCGAATTCGACCGTATTTTCAATGGCTTCCTGGCAACGCCGGACGACACTGCCCTGCTGCTTGGGGATGGGAAGGATCCATGGTTCAAGATATTGGGCGTGCAGGCAGACGCCACGCGTGAGGATATCCGCAGCGCCTTCCGTGCCCTGTCGATGGTCCACCACCCCGACGTTGGCGGGAAAGAAGAGGATTTCAAGCGGCTAAACGAAGCCTTCAAGGAAGGTATGAAGGCGGCAAAGAAATGACTCCCTTCACTGCCGACGCAGACCGCGCCGACGAGATCGCCCGAGCAGCTCAGGCAAAGCGCGAACGATACTACACGCTTGTGTTGTTCGTCGTGATCGCATATATGACGCTGCGCCTTATAGACATCTACTGGATCGTCGTCGGCATTGCGTCTGCGCTCATCCTGCTCGCCGCGTTTGTCCTGGATCTGGTCGAGAAGAGACGGGCAAGCAAATAATTAGTGTCCGCCTGCGCGGAGCTGCTGGCAAGAGCAGCGGAGCACCTACCCGCGCAAGCGGACAGCCAGATTTTACCAAAAGGAGCACCGTATGAGTTTCTTGAAATCTTTAGTTCGCCACACAGTAGGGATTATGTCCGAGTTAGCTTCCCAGCCAGACCCCTACGACGTATATATTCCGCCTTCGATCACCGGCACGCACAAAGACAAGTGCGGTCGGACGGTCATCGAGGTGCGGGCCTGCAGCGGCGAGGATGTCAGCAGGATCACAGCCGGCACGACCGAGGCCGGCAATGTTACCGAAGTGCATACGCACGTTGGACCCAACCGCTGGGAAATCTCATTTGTCGATAACGACGATTTGTAGGAAAGGAATTTAGTTATGGAAACAGAAAACCAAAACCAGACAAATCGAAAACTGATCAACTTTTTCGCCGGACTCTCCCGGCACTGGCTTCGCTATGCCGCCCTGACCGTGACGGGTTGCCTGACAGGTTACGCCGCATGGTCGTACACCCACAACTGGCTCTATGTGATCGCTCTCGTCCTCCTGGCGGAGGGGGCGAGTCTGTATTGGGCAAACCGGATCGAGGACTACGGCAATTATGTACAGATGGGAGCCGCTATCCTTGGGTCCGGGTTGGCGTGGGTCTCTATCGCCGTGACCGACCTGGCCTCTGTGACTATTGTGGCGAAGAATGCGCAGCTCGAACAGATCTTTACTGTCTTTGCAAATGTGCCGGAGTGGGCACAAAAGACGGTGGTGTATGTGGTTCCGACTCTTGCGGTAGCGCAGGGAGTGCTGGCAACCCTGCACTACTTCTTCAGCGAGGAAGCGTCGCTGCGGCGCGTGATTGCCAAGACGAACAGGGAGGCGGAGAAGGCGATCAAACAGGCAGACGCCGACGCACGAAAAAACATGGCGCAAGCCCGCGCCAAACGCTACAAAGAACTGGCAGAGGAGAGCGCCCCGGTACTCGGAAGGGAGCAGGGCGAAAAGAGTTGGCAGGATATGGAGCGGACCCTGCGAGTGTCAACAGAAGCCGGAAACAACGGGCACAGCAGCCCGGACCCTATCCGGCCTCCGTCGCGGAGGTAGAGCCGGCGGAGGTGTATAGAGCAGAGTCCGTGTCAGTATCGGTACTGGAACAATTGGATTCGATACTGGCAAGCGATACTGGCACGGACGTTTCTGAAGGCAGACGTATCTCGTTCTTTGAAGGAAAGCGCAAAGGTAAAGATGGAACAACTCGAAAAACCGGACATCACTACTGGCAATGGGACTACAAAGACCCCGATACTGGCAAGCGAAAACGACCCTACGGCGGCCCCATCGCAACCACTCCCCGAAGTCGCCAGTATCGAGCCAGCCAGTATCGCGAAAGAAACGAACGGAACAAAGCCGCAGACCCTGGGCGAGACAGTATCACTCTTGCAGACCGACTGTTTCGACCTCCGCTCGTTCGGGTGCAAAGTCGCGATACTGGCAAAGGACGGGAAGATTTACATAGCAGTTGAGCATCCCGAACATTCCTTTGGATTCGATACTGGCAAAGGAAACATCCTGATTGACAGTATCGCGGTGACAAGAGGCTGAACTATGAATTCGATACTGGCAAAACATCTGATACTGGCAAGCCTGATACTCGCGGCCTGCTCTCCTGAGATCATGCCGGCGATCACAGACCCGTTGCCAACAGTTTCACCCACCCCGACCGCCGAAGCGTTGGCAGTCCCCGCAGTATCAACGCCTACCGCGGAACTGCCAACAGTTTCCACAGTCACGGCGATCCAGTCCCTCCACGTCCGGCAGGAGCCGAACGAGAACGCGTCTGTGATCGGCTATCTCTACTCCGGCGACAATGTAACCCTGACCGGCGAATGCCTGGGAGGCTGGGCACAGATCGAATGGAACGGCGACGTGGCCTGGGTCAACGCCAGCTTCCTGAGTGAGAACGAATGCCAGACTTAGTCGCCATCCTAATCAAACTAACCATGCTGGCGGCGGTCGCATCGTTCATCCTGGACGTGGAGCGAGAGCGCGCAAAACCTGCGCCGAGCGTGGACGGCTTCCACCCGGTGAACCGCCGGCTGGTCGACATGGCTCTGAGGCAGTTGTAACGACTTGTTACAGCCCCTCCAGCATCACGGAAAGACATCAATGTACATTTCTGCTGCCCGCGCCCGGAAACTCGCAAAACGCCTCTGCGACGAAAACGCCAAAGGCAGATCGTGGCGCACGATCGCCCGCGAGGATTACGGCAACCAGATCAGCCATGCAACCATCAACCGGATTGCAAACAAAGGCGGCGAGTGGTTGCCGAAGGATAAGCGCCTGTTGGTCTTGCTGGGCTTGAAGAAGCCGCGCGGGGTGCGACCTTTGCCGAAATGGTTACAGGATACCCCTGAGGCGCGAGCCTGGTTCGACGGGCAGAGGCAGAAGGTCGGACAGATGGCAAAGGCAACGAGAGACGAAATGAGAAAGAAGCTATGAACACCCACCTCGTCGCTCGCACGTCCTGTACGCCGGGCGAACCCACGACCTACAAAGCCGCGTGCGGCTACATCTCCGAGAACAAGAGCGAGTTCAAGGAAGATATTTCAAAGACGGATAAGAGTGGGAACAAGTCTCTTATCGTGACTTGTGAGAGGTGCCTGGAGATCTTCGGCAAAGAGCGCGCCGAGAAGATCCTGGCGGAAGCGAACAGCTATTGGAGGCTGAAATGACAATCTATATCATCATTTTTCTGGCTGGCTTGATCATCGGCTTGATTGTTGGATATAAGACAGGCTTCGCCGGCGGTCGATTTGAGAAGCGCATCAACTCCGACGAGGAACTATGAACACGGCAGTCATGACGCGGTCGGGAGCCTTAGACATGCAGGTCTGTGTACCTGCGGATTGGACAGACGAGCAGGTGATCGAGTTTGCTAACCGGAAAAACCCGGCAGGGACGGAATTGGGCTGGAAGATACGCGGACCCGAAAGCCCCTATCAAAACGGAGCGCCTGTCCGTGTTCCCTGCTCCGAAAGAGTTGGCAGTGTTCATATCATGCTGGAGCGCTAATGAATACCATTATTGCTGAACAGCCCAAGATCGTGGAACGCTTCGCGATGCAGGTGAAGCGCAAGCCGAAAGAGACCGCCGCCATTGAACAGCTTGGGCAGATGAACGAGAGGCACACGCGGGCGCTTGTGGCAGGAGACCGGGAGGCGCTGCTGGAACTGGCGGGGGAGTATATGCTGCTTGGAACACATGGCGGCTGTCCAAGACTTGCGGCGGATATCATGAAAGAGGCGGAGAGCCTTGAACCTGCACGCGAAATAAAGCGCGTGCTTGTAAAGTCATAAGTTAGGTGGTTCACATGGCAAATGATTATCCAAACATTGAAGAAGGACAAGCCGTTGATTTAGATTGGCGGCATAAAGATTATAAAATCGCCTGTTGTGATTGCGGTTTGGTTCATCGGTTCCGCTTTACAGTGGCTGGTGGCAAGTTGCGAATCCGCGCATGGAGAGACAACCGCAGTACGTCAGCATTTCGTCGCCATCGTAATACTCCAGTTGTGCCGCACCTAACAAAGCGTGCACCTGACGGGGCTAAAAGCTGGCGAAAAATGGATGATGGCTCGATAGGCGGTTTCGATTGGTCGAATATCACCGAAGAACCGCCCCGCAAGTAACGCGCCGTTCGGCGACGCTGCACTCACCCCGTAGCCCTATTGTAGGATATTTGTATTGACAACCGCGCGCGTCGGTGCTACAAAGCGCGGTGCCACTGGAGCAAGCATGAACAACCCTTTATCGGTCCCTAAATGGTTCGGCAACGACACAACCAAGACGCGCGCGGTATATCACGCCCTCCTGAACCTCCACGAGCGCCCGGAGAACGCAGACCTCGAAGCGCCGGATGTAGTGAAGGTGTTCCGGCAGGTGAACGACTCCCTGCATGGCATCGACGCGAAGCTCTCCCGGATCGAAGATGGGCAGAGGCGTACGCTGCGCGGGTTGTGGCAATCGTTCTGGAAGGCAGCCGGGACCGTCAAGGCGGAAGGGGATAAACTGCTCAAGTAGTGGTAGAATGAATCTTGTCAAGTAAATAGTTCGCGCAGATCTACGGATGGGCGCGAGCGAGACGGAGATCCAAGGATGGCCGTGTGAAACCTGATAAGGTTTTGCGCGGCCGTCTTTTTTTGTTCACAAAAGGAGTTTCCCATGAAGATAAGTAAGTTGTTCTTGTTTGCAGTCCTGGCGTTGGTGTTTCTCTTTTCCCTCTCGGCGTGTACTCCGGCCCCCGGTGCAATTGCCACATCCCAGGCAGTCCAGCTTCCGATCGAACTCAAATTGGCGATCAACGCCCTGGTTCTGTTTGGGGTGACGTTTGGGCTCCAATGGGCATTCGACAAAGTGGGTATCGATCTGCGCGGTCTGGGTGCAGGGCTGGCGGTGGGCGTCTCCGAGTTCCTGATCCTGCAACTCCAGGGACTAATCGACGTGGTGCCGGCCCAGTATGACATCTACGTGATGATCGGTTTGAATGTCCTGCTTGCGGTGCTTGCCACCCTCGGATACATCCGGGTTGTGTTCCATCGCGAACGGGCGCAGGCGCTGCTCAAGTAGTCCTTCGATACGGGTGGGCGTCCTCCTCGGAAGGCCTGGACGCCCACTCGGGACATCTCCTCATGATGATCGATATCTGGGTTGTGCTCAATTTTGCGCTGGCGGTCATTGCCATCTGGGTCAACTGGCGGCGCACTGGCAAAGAGAATTTGCGCAGGGGGTTGCGTATCAGCGGGCTATTTATCGCCCTGTATGTCGCGGTGGTCTACGGACTGGTGATCCTGGGGGTTATTCCAGAGTTTGAGGTCAGGTTATGGATGCGTTTCTTTCAAGCTGTGATCCTTGCCTATCTGATCTCTGAGGCCTTGAATGGATAATCCCATACTGATCTCGATCATTGCTGCCATTGCATCGGTTGTGGGCGGCGCGATTGTCTTTTTCGGAAACCGGGCAACCAACCAAGCCAAGGCTCGCAAGGACAAAGCCGACGCCAGCGCCGTGGAAATCGAGACGTTCCAGGAATTGGTGGACAAGGTCCGCGAGCTGTCGGATGAGGTGATCAATCTCAAGCGCGAGCAGTCGATGTTCATTTCCAAGAACACAGCCCTGTGGCAGTACGTGTATGCCCTTCTGGAGTACATCGTCCAGATCGGAAAACAACCGCCGCTGCCGCCGCTCGAACTGGAGACGGACCCGAAGCTGATGAAGATCATTCAGGATATCAGCAGAAAGGCGGTCGGATGAAAAAGAAAAAGACGCCGGAAGAACTTTCAGACACAGATAAATTCCGGGCAATGTTTGCCAAGATGAACCCGAACACCAATACGCCCTACCTGGTGGCCGTGCTGATCTCGCTCGTGATCGGCATCGGCGGGGTAGTGGCGCTTGTTTCTCTGCGCCCCGACTTCGATGTTCTGGTTGTGTCTGGAGTCGTGTTCGCGTTCCTCACTCCCACGACCACGTCGATACTATCTCTGATGAAATCGCAGGAGACGAACCGGCAGGCTCGGGAAACGCACCTGTCGGTCAATAGCCGCCTGGATGCCTTTATCAAGTCGGCTTCGGACGCGGCGCGGGCGGAGGGATTACAGGAAGGTCGGGACAAGGCGAACGCGCGCACGGATGCACTCGCCGGGAAGTACACAGAGGAGCTGGAGTGAAGCGGCGTCTGCTCTGGTCGCTGCTGCGGATCCTACTGATCACTTTGATCATTCTCCTATGCTTGTACCTTACAGGATATCCCACATGAAAGCAAGTCTACTGTCCGTTATCCGTCATTTGCGCGGCGAGCGTCCTGGAATGAGCGCGGGGCGGGCGTTTGATCCTTCGCTTCTCGCCCTGCTTGCTCCGTCCATTGCAATTGAGACACAGGTCCAGCTTGCAGATGTTTCGTACTACCAGGGCGAGATCGACTTCCGGGTGATGCGAGCAACGGGGATCGACGGCGTGATCATCCGTGCCGGGCAAAGGTTCTGGGTGGATGTCCGCTTCAAGGAGAACTGGCAGAAGGCGAAGGAAGCCAGACTGCCGCGCGGCTCGTACTGGCTCTACGACAGCCGGGAGGATCCAAAGAAACAAGCCGCGTTGTGGTGGTCTCTGATCAAGGACGACCCGGGCGAGCTGGTACATGCGGCAGACCTGGAAGAAGGGTACGGGGGGGCGTATGGCAGTAAGGCGCACATGAAGGAATTCATCCTTGAGTTCCAGCGGCTCTCCCGTCTGCCGGATGATCGCATTGTCATCTACACCGGCTTCTTCTGGTTCACAGAGCGCATCGGGAACGATCCCTTCTTCGAGCGCTACCCGTTGTGGCTGGCATGGTACGCAAATATGAGTGTCGTGCGGGTGCCTGCTCCGTGGAGTGAGTCGGACCTTCTCTTCTGGCAGCGTACTTCGAGTGGAGACGGAAAGCTGCACGGGGTCGGGTCGCTTGAGATCGACCTCAATTGGTACTGCTGTAGCGCTCGCAGTTTTAGTCTGCGGTTTGGACTTGGCGCACCTGCGCCGAATGGAGGCACGATGAATATCATAAAAGGCACAGCCAAGGGAAATGTTACGCGGCGCAATGCGCCGGCCGGCAGCACGTTTTCCCCTTCGCGCTATCTCGTCACCGGTGACACGATCGAGGCAGACCGGCAGGACACCACCCTCCCGCAGTGGCTGCACCTGACAAAGATCAATGGCGCGGCGGTGGTGGGCGATGAGTGGGCAAGCGCCGGGACCAGCCAGCAATACATTGGCTGGCAGTGGGTGAGTGTGCCGGATGAGCCGCCGCCCGATCCGGTTGTGAAAACGCCGTTCACTCTCGCGGTGGATGGATACAAGCCTTATAGCGGGGAATTGGAGAAGGCGTGACCGCCTTCACTCTCGCCGTCGAGGGGCAGAAGCCCGTAAGTGGCGCGCTGGAACTTCCTTCCGCTTCGCCGCGTATCTGGCGCGTCAACCACGACAAAACCTCCTGGCGAGCGAACCTGCCGGAGGTATTCAGGCTCGACCCAGACCTGCACGTCATCCTAACCGAACCCCTACAGCGGCTATGGCGGGGAATGAATCCACAACTCACAGACGACCAGTGGCGGCGATGTTTGGGGAATACGCTGGCGTTCACGAACGGGACGGGATTTCCCGGACGGCACGACTACATCAACAACATGGACGTGACCGAAAAAGACCCTGCCTTCGATCAAATGCGGGTGTGTGGTGGAGCGTTCCTGACGGGTACTCCTAGCGGGTCCAGGCTGCTGATCGACGCCATCGATACCCGCAAGCCGATCCCGTCTGTGGAATATGTCATGGCGCGGCGGTTCCTGTGGTTCGAGGCTGTCAATGTGGATTGGTCGGTGGAACTCAGGAGCATTGTGATCAGACCCTTCAAAGGCGGATGGGGGAAGCCGGTCTATGTGCCGGTACTGACCTCGACAGATGCGAGTTATCCGCTTGAGTTGCTAACAGAGATGGACACCTCGCAGCCACTGCCGAGTGTGTATCAATATCCATAATGAATTACACCCCGTAGGTGGATCTCGTCACTGTCGTCTCATCTACGGGGTGTTCAAGGGGAGCACTTATTGTAAGCCCTCATCGTTTTGATGAGGGCTTATGTGTTTCAATCGCCGGATACCTTCATAACATAATCCCTGTCGCCGACCGGGAAAGCGGCCTCGTCGATGTCCAGGCGGATGTCCAGTCCGATGTATTTCTGGGTGGTCCTGACGCTGGAGTGACCCAGCAGGCTCATGACCAGGATAATATCGCCGGTGGCTTCGTACATAAGCCGGCCGTAGGAGCGCCTGAGGTCGTGGGGGTCCAGGTTGGGGATGCCGAGAAGCGCGCCATATTTGCGGACGATGCTGAAGATGCCGACCGCGGACAGGCTGGACCCAAGCGCGCCTGTCTTATCAAGAGAGCGAGCCACGCGCCCGCCGCCGGTGATCGCTTTCCATTCGCGCAAGTGGGAGGCGAGCAGGGAGGAGATACGGACGACGCGCTTTTTATCACCCTTGCCGTGGATGACCAGGACATCGAGTAGGGTGTTCTGGTTTGGGATCTGGCGCAGGGAGTCAAAGGTCAAAGTCTCCATCTCTTCCCGTCTGAGGCCTGCACCCAGGAGGGTAGCCAGAACGATGTAATCCCGCATGGAGCGAGAGAGGGCGAGGGAGGTGATCTGGTCGACCTGGCTTTGCGAGAGCCAATGCGGCTGGCGCTGGGAGTCGGGCTGGGTGATGGTGATCGCTTCGTTCATGGCGTCGATCTTCCAGAGGAACGCCTGCACGGCTGCGTGATTATCCACGGTCGCGCCGGCTTTGACCTGGTTGACGTAATCCCTTGTGATGATCGCCAGCGCGGCTTTGAGGTTGGAGCGCCCGGAGGAAGGCAGAGCCGCGGCGTAGTCTGCAAGCTGGTGGTAGTCGAAGGGGTTGATGTTCGAGGCGATCAGCAGGGCAATGGCGGCTTTATAGTGCCGGAGGGTGCCGTGTGCAAGGTCGGCGCGGTCCAGGGCGGAGTAGTCGAAAGTGGAAGGGGAGAGAGTAAGGGAGTTCATGATTGCACCTTCTTGAGTAGTTCCTTCAAGATGGGCTTGAGTTCTTCAAGGTCTGCCAGGTCGCGGTAGAGGGTGAAGCGGGAGACTTTGAATAGCCGCGCCAGTTCGTTCTTATTGGTGGACAGGGTGCCGGCGTCGATCATCCTTTGCAGGACGATCAGGCGGGCGGACTTGGAGAGGGAGCCGATGCGTTGAGGGGTCATGATACGCCGCCGGAGAGGACCGCGCCACACACACAACAGCCGGCGCATAGAGTTTCACCAACAAGCCAGGAGTAAATGCGGGTTGCGGGGTGTTTGCAATCCAGCGTCCAGCCGGTCGCTGAGAACCGAACTTCTACCTTATCGCCGCTCAGGGTGGTCAGTTCAGCAGTTAGGGGTGTGCCGAGTTTGCCGGCAACCAGCGAGTACATTGCGTAACCTTTGCGGTTGCGGTTGTCTATGGAAGGAACCTTGTATGTGCGGGGCTTGACTTCAATAATTTGTAACATGATGTTTTTCCTTATGACTTGAAATAGGTGTTATAGATTGCGATTGCGAAGGGGACGATTACGATCAGGATAATGATGGTGGGGGCGTTGGCGAGAGTGATCATGGCTTATTCCTTTTTTAGCGGGTGAGTGGGGTACAATTGGAGCGGCTTATCCTAGCGGGTGAGCCGGCCCGTCTCTGTTGTCGCAGAGGCGGGCTTTTGTACCTGTTCGGTTGTCAATGTGCTCTTACTCTCTTAGTGTATCACGTAATGATACTGTGTCAAGGGGTGAAACAGTGATATTTGTAATATCTTACATATGACATTTGTACTACTCGGAAGATGGAGTGTGATCGTGCAAGGGGCGGGGAGGTTGTATAGCCGCGGGGAAGTGTGATAATATACGGGCAGTAAATCAAATATCAGCCGGCAGTGACATTATGTCCCTGTCGGCTTTCTGTGTTTATAGAAGGAGTGTGATATGAATATCTTTTTAGTCTTAGCCGTGATCGCCTGGGGCATTGGCGCGCTTGAGCCGTTGATAGGCGGCCCAAGCCGAGTCAATTGGTTGTGTGCCGGATTGTGTCTCGCCGGCATTGGGATCTGGTTGTAGTGGATTGCGGATAGCCGATATGGCATCACAGGTAATAGAAACCGTCGAGAGAGGCGGCAAAACCATTTGGGTATATGACAACGGCATGGAGAAGGACGCAAGCAATGGTCACATTGTCAAGCCGCCGCCGCATGTACTCATAGACAGCAGTGACAAATCTATCGCGCTCCATCGCGCGAGGCAGGAACAGAAGCGCGCCAGGCTTCTTGCAGGGGCTGCCAAGACCCTGGAGCGCGGCGGCGATTGGGAAACGCCCAGTGATCTGGACGTAGTGGAGGCTCTTGGCGAGGCCGTAATGATGAAAGCTCTCAATCCAGACAACGCGAAGCAGGTCGACGCGGCCCGCTTCATCCTGCAAGAGTCTGGCTTGTCGGCATCACAGGAGCGCGGCGAGGTAGAGCCACCGCCGCCAGGCATACCAACGCTTGTGTTGCTGTTGTCTCACCTACACGAACGAGAGCCGGAGGCAATAGAGGGATTAGTTACGGAAAGCGACATATCCGCAAGTAATAAAGTGCGCATAGATGAGCAGGATAACGGCGTGATCGACGCCTCCCCCACCGACCAGAAGGCAGACGAATGACAGCGCCGATGATCGCATACGTACCTGAGTATGACTACGATGTGGTGCATGTGCCAGCGCACGACACACACAAGCCAGCCACTCCCCCACTGCGTGAGAGAAAGGCTGAAAATTTGAAACGGCAAAATCACTTTCGATGCCAGGGGGGTGGGGGGACGAAACCCCGTACACCCCGGCGCCACGTTGTTAAATTATTTAACCTATTATATTAATACCTATCCGATGATTAACAATATACCGATAAGAATTTTATGAGAATTCAAAAGACATGCTCGGTTTGTAGAAAGCAATATATAGGCAATCAGTCAAAGAACTCGTATTGCTCGCCTCGTTGCGGCATGAAAGCACGGAGAGGCGATCCCCTTTACAGAAGTTTTATGTACGAATCAAACAAAGGCGCAAACAAAAGGTATTTTCAAAGCGACAAGGGCAAGTCTTCGCTTCGAAGAGCGATAAATAGTTACTTCGAAACAGCAAAGGGACGCTTGGCTCGAATGATGGCTGTCCAGCGATACGCAGCAAAAAAGAATGGGCTTCCATCATCTTTGACTGCTAAAGAGTGGAAGCAAATACTAATAGATTTTGACAGCAGGTGTGCTTATTGCGGCTCTGACAAAAGGCTGATTCAGGAACACTTCATCCCTGTTTCGAAAGGCGGCGAATACACGAAACGAAATATAGTTCCAGCCTGCTGCTCCTGTAACAATAAGAAGCGCAACAAGCATCCTGCCGACTTCCTATCTGCTGAAACCTATCGCAGAGTTGCTAATTATCTTGGAGTGTGAAACATGGACTACGACATTATCGACATTATCATCGGCGAAAAGCTCAAGGGCATACCGCGCAAAGTGGCGTATGTCCTTGTCTGGTTGCTGATGATGGCATTTGCGGGTGTTGTGATCCTGGGTATTTTTGCGAGACCGCTGCCGTGAACAAGATAAAAATAGGCGCGCTCGTTTACGATGTGCTGCGTGTTGGTGATTTACACAGAGGCAAAAAGAAGCTGGATGGACATATCAGTCACCACAGTACCACCATTCAGACTGAGGCGTCTATGAATCATCAGGCAAACACACAAGTACTTTTGCATGAGGTTATCCACGGCATTCTCATGCAAGCATGTCGAGATGTGGACGAAGAGACGGTAGATGTTTTATCGTTTGGTGTTTATCAGGTTATGCGCGATAACCCCGAGTTTGTGCAAATGATCGTCACATGAACTATTCTGACCCTTCCAAGATCTCGACCGAAGAACTGACCACCAACCGTTCGCAGGAAGCGTGAAATGTCAAAAAAACTCTATCCCAACATCGAGGCAGGTCAGAAGGTGGATTTAGATTGGCGTCGTAAAGATTACAAAATAGCCTGCTGTGATTGCGGCTTGGTTCACAGGTTCCGGTTTACTGTCGTCGGCGACAAGTTGCGCATCCGGGCTTGGCGTGACAATCGCAGCACGGTTGCATTTCGCCGCCATCGAGGCGTCCCAATAAAACAGGAAGCGTGAAATGAACAAAGAACTTGACAGGGAGATCGACGCGTGATCGACTATTCCGACCTTTCGAACATTCCTACCGAAAAGCTGATCGAAATGATCCAGAAGGAGGCGGGGAACGTTCCGGTTGCCGACCTGTTGAAAGCCTGGGCAGATGCGCCGGCGAGCGAGCGGGAGCGGGAGGTTCTGAGGGCGCGCGGGACGCTGGCGCGTGAGATTTCTGAGCCGGGCTACAAGAATTTATATTGGTGTCTTACCCGGCGGGAGTATCCGAAGTCGCACATGCCGATCCTGCGTGGGTTGCTAAAGGCGTACAAAGAGAAAAAGGGTGTGATGGTGCAGGCGTGGCGCGGCATTGGCAAGTCTACGGATCTGCTGGTCTGGGTGCTGCTGCTTCTGGGGAACAACCCGGTCGGCTCGATGGCATTCATTCGGATCAACGACACGAAGGCGCAGGAATCGGGCGATGCGATTGCCATGATCATCGAGAATAGTTTCGCCTGGAAGGCGTGCTTTCCCAATGTGATCCCGGACGAGAAAGCCGGCTGGAGCAAGAAGGCGGGCTTCTTTGTGCAGGATACGAATATTGTGAACGCCGAGGGCGGGTATAGCCGCTGGCGGGAGATGTGTTTCGCCGACCATACCTCAGAGGCGAGCCTGGTGTGTGCGGGAATTGAAAGCGGGATGCTGATCGGCTTACACCCCACGAACGGCGAATGGTTCGACGACCTGCACGACGAGAAGAATACCAAAAGCGCGACCGAGATGAAGAACGTGGTGGATATGTTCGACGGCAATGTACTGCCGACCTGGACCGACCCGAAGCGCCCCATGACGTTTGCAGTGGTGTGTACGCCGTGGGACAGTGACAACGATGTGTATGCCTTCATGCTGGGGACGGGACTACTCGAGCTGGTGAAGATCCCGATCTTTACAGACGACCCGGAAGGGGAAATGTTCGAGCCGCTGAACCGCCGCGTGAAATTGACCTGGCCCGAGGTCTACACCATGGAGGCAGTGGTGCGGATCTGGAACAGCCAGCAGATGAACCCGAAGAGGTTCTGGCAAATGTTCCTTCTGGACGACAAAGCCGGGCGCGCCGGGGCGGTCTACAAGTATTACACGATCGGGCATGAGACGATCCGTAAAACGGAATGGCTGATGGACGCCGGGATCGACCCGGTCTACTCGGACAAGAAGGAAGGCGGCACGTCGCACTTCTGCATGTTGTATGGATTGCGGATCCCGATGGGTGGCGTGTGCGTCTCGGGGGGGATACTTGAGAAGTGTTCGGCGAGCGCCGGCATGGGTTATGTGGTGCAGACCCAGCGGACCTATCCGAACTTCAACCGGGCCTGGTGCGAGACCTACGGCGGCGGGGCGCTCTTTGTGCAGATGGTGCAGCAGAACCCGGGCGTGCGGATCAACCCGATCGAGAGCAAGCAGTTGCCGAACGAGAAGAAGGGCGACCGGCAGTATACCTTTTTGCAGCCGCTGCTCGCCTCGGGCTTCTTCTTCATTTCGGACGAGGATATCCCGATCCTGAACGTCCTGCGCAATTACCTGAACCGCTACCCCAATATCTCGAGCCCGCTGGCGCCGGAGTGGGATGTGGCGGACGCCCTGGTGGCGCTGCTGTATGGTTACTTCGACGTGCGGGCTCGGGCGGTCAATAGCGCCAATGACCAGATGACCGAACAGTTGTTCCAGAGGACCAGGCTGGGCGCAAATAGCTTCCGCCCTCCGCGTATCCACTGGAACGAATGGAGAGGGTAAATGCCAAGAACCTTTGAATACTACCGCGGCAAGATCGCCGAGATGATGGCGAACGATTCTGACTCCTACGACATCTTCTACCAGGTGGATAAGATGTTCCACGGAGAGATCGCCCTGCCGGCGCAGTTGCAGGACCTGGACGACGTGCGGCTGATCAAGGACTCAAGCCCGCACGACGCCCTGTACAATGCCACCGTGGCGCTTGCGAACTCGCGGATGCGGCTGGATGTGACCCCGCTGGGGGATGCCGAGGCGGAGTTTGTGTCTGCCAACCGCATGGAGCAGGCCTTGCAGTGGAATTGGGAGAAAGCCAACATGCGCGGACCGTCTCGCAAGATCTGGGATATCTCGCACTCGGCGCTGCGCTATGACCTGTGTGTGACCCGGGTGGACGACCTGATGTTCTGGCTGCCGAAGGACAAGAGCAAGTGGAGTAAAGCCAACAAGCGCGCGGCCCGCCTCGGGCGCTTCCCGATCACGGTCATCCCGCCGCACAACATCCATACTCAGATCTCATCCACCTCCGGCGCGTTCTGTGTTCTCTCGGCGCGCAACCTGCCGCTTTCGGAGGTGCTGGATTACTACGAATCGCTGGCCGGCACCAACAAGGAGGGACGGAAGATCAAGGCAACGATCCAGGCGGTGAAGGAAGAAGCCGGGAACGAGGAATATTCCGAACTGCGCTTCATGCTCTACCAGTACACCGACGACGACAAGCGCCTGGACTATGGACATTTGGCGGGCGATGAGACCGTGGACGAGGCCGGCGGTGGAGCGGACGATTTTATTTTCGTGGACACCGAGAACAAAATCCCCTTCCTGCCTTACACAGTGCGAGGCGGCGCGAGCGAAGTGGAAGTGGACCCGAAGTACAAATACCACCCGATGCTCGCCTCGGCTCACTGGCATGAACTCTGGCAAAATTCGGTCCTGGTGCGCTCGCTGGTGTTTTCTGACATCATCCGGCGGGTGCGGGAGACGCGCGAGTTCTACCGCGGACCCGGCACGCAGGACCAGGCCCCCGCCGACGACGGCTCGGGCGGCGCAAAAGCCCTGCCGCCGAACGTGGATGTGGTGCGCCCGCAACCGACCACTGTGGACCCGCAGTCCTTCCAGGTGCTGGGAGCCATTGAGCAGTCTTTGCAGGGCACGACCTCAGCCAGCGCGATCGGGAACCTGAGCCGATATTCCAACACTGCCTTTTCCACCATGAACGCCATTGTGCAGGTGGAGATGGGGAAACTCAACCCGCAGAAGAACATCATCCAGGACACCATTGCAGATGAGGTTTATCTTTTTTGTGAGTGGGCGAAGTTCACAAAAATCCCGATCCAGGCCTGGAGGGAGGAGCCGGCAAAGGTGATGAACACGGAACTTCCAAGGGGGGAGGAGATCCAGATCGGCGAGAACGACTACGACTTATACCGGACGTTCATCAAGTGTACGATCACGCCGGAGACCCCGACCGACAAGATGCAGCAGATGAACATTGTGGAGAAGCTGGTGGGGCTGGGCATGAGCATGGAAGAGGCGCTGGAGATGATGAACGTGTCGCACGCCGCCCTGCAAAAGGACAAGCGCGCCAAAGAGATGCTGAAGGACGGCAAGGTGAACGCGCTGATCACGAAGTTCAACGCTCAGGCGCAGGCAGACGTGCAGGTGGCGACGCAGCAGAAACTCGCCGCCCTCGAACAGCAAAAGATGGAGCAGGCGCAAGCCGCACAAGCCGGACAGGGCGCGCCGGGAGGCGAACCCTCCCCTACCCCATTTAGCGGGATGGGCGGGAGTGGAATGAATCCGGCGGAAGGCGGGATGCCGCCGATGGAAGGCGCGCCGGGGATGGGGCGCGAGCAGATGACCGGGATGGACAGGACCGGCGAGGATGTGGCGGCATAATGAACCTCGACCTATGGCTTGCTCTTATGGAACTCGAAGCGGAGGTCTGGCTTCGGGGATTGATCGAAGAACTGGAAGGTGAAAATGCCCGACAAACCGTATCAGGTATCAGCGGACGACAAGGACTTCCTGACGCTCTCCGCCAACCTGGGAGTGGATTACCAGGCGCTGAGAGCGGCAAACCCATACGTTCAAAGCCTGAGCCAGGGACAGTTTATTAATGTGCCCTCGGGCACACTGACCGGGGCCTCTGCACTCGGAACAGACCCGGGGGCGGTGGCTTCGTTTGAGCAAGCGGTCATCCCGAGACCGACTAACCTTGCCTCAGGGACAGGCGGCGCCAGCGGCACAGCTACTCTTCGGCGCGCGGCTGCCCCGCCCGTCACTCCCAACGCACAGGCAAACGAATGGCTTGCAAGGGTTTCAGGCAAGACACCCGCCAAACCTGCCGGGAACACCCCCTATACCGACTACGCCCAGCGCGCCGGAGCGCAGGCTCTGAACGCGGACGCTGCCCTAAACCAGTTTGCGACGACCGGCACCCTGCCGGCCGGCCTCAACCAGAACGTGATCAACTTCCTGATCTCGCAGGGCGCAGACCCGGCGCTGGTGCAGAAGGCAATGGTGGGAGGCGCGCAGGCGGAAGCGTTCTCCAACGACCCACTGGCGGGCACGCCGGGACATTATTACGTGGACGAAAAGACCGCGCCTTTTGTGGGGCAGAACATCACCCTCAAGGATGGCTCCAAGCGCCTGCTGCTCTCTGACAAGAACGGGCGGCTGTATTACGCCCAGCCCGGACAGAGCAAATACAGGCAAGCCAAGCGGCGCTACCGCAACCGGGAAAGGGATCGACAGCTTTATGCACCGAGCGCCGAACAGATCGCTGCCCAGCAAGCCGCAGATGCCGCGATCCTGGCTGCCCAGCAAGCCGCAGAACTTGCCGCCCAGGTGCGCGGCGACAGCGCCACCACCACCCTGAGCGTTATTTTAGGATCCTAATGCCCACCGACCCGCGCCTTGCCGGATTGATGTCGAATAAAAGCCTGAGCGGCCTGCGGCAGGGTAAGCCTTCGCGCGAGCAGGAACAGCTCGCCGGACAGAAGGCAGCCGAAGAAACCGACCCGCCTCCGCCCTACCTGGCGATCGGCGAGGATGCTTTCAAACGACCCTACTACGGCGCCGGCTTGCAGGGCTATGCCCGCAAGATCTACGCCAACATCTTCAACCCGGATTTCTACGTGCCGAAGCCCTCCAAAAAACAGGCGGAGTTATTGGAGCAAGGCGCAAAGTCAGGCGGCGCGCAGCTCAACCAGATCACCGGCTGGGACAAGTGGCTCGGCAAATGGACTGGGGTCAAAGCCAGAGAAGTGGCGCGCAGCGCGCTGGCGCTGAGGATGACTGGGATGGAAGTGGACGAGGAGGGCAACCCCCTCGAGCAGACGAAGGGCGAGGAAGCCAAATCGTTTATTCAGGCGGGCGCCAAGTATTTCTACAAAGCCGGCTCGCAGGGGATCGCGGTGGGGATGGACGCGCTGGGGCTGGTGGATAAGGGGATGCGTAAAGGACAGGCAGGCTTGACGGCTATGGACGACATTGGCGATTCGTCCTCCCTCCTGCCGGACGTGACCGCCTTCGACGACTCCACCAAATTCGGCGGGATCGCGAACGCGCTGCTCAGGCTCAACCCGGTTGTAATGGGTTATAACGCCCTGCGTGTGATGACCAGCGGCAAGAACCTTGCCGATAGTTATAAAACGATCAAGGACTACCAAAAAGGCTCCGACATGGTCTATACCATGTACTGGGACGAAGCCAAGAAACAGGAATACCTCAGGCGGCTGAAGGCGGGCGAGAACCCGGACCTTCTGGAACTGGAGTTGCAAAACCCCTGGGTGGAATTGGGCGGCTCGATCCTGGGTGACCCAACAACATATTTAGGCATGGGGGTGATCGGGAATTTCGGCAAGGCAAAGACTGCCATCCGAATCCCCTTTACGCAAAAGGTGTTATTCAACCTGCCCTGGAAAACAGTGGCGCGCGTGCCGGGGCTTTCTGAGATCTTCCACTTGAAGAATATCGGCAAGGCTCGGCTTGCCTCCAGCGCCGACCTCTTTACCAAAATTGCCACGCCCGAACTGGAGCGCACCCTGCAAACCCTGGCGACGGCCGCGGACGACTCGGCTGCGCTGCGGGCGCTGAGAGCTTCCGTCGAGAGCGTGGGGCGGACGGCGAAGAAGATGGCGAGTGACTACGGCTTCTTTGCGGGAGACGCTTCGGCGAAGGCCGATGTGATGAGGAAAACGGTTGGGACTGCCTTCCGGGCGGTTGCCTCCACCTTCCGGGATGGGGACGATGTGGGCGAGTTTGTGAAGGCCGCAAAGAATATTACATCAAGCAACCCGCAGCTTGTGGCGGAGGCGGTGTCTGTTTTGAAGCAGTATGGCAACCTGCCCTTCTCGGAGGGCGGGATGAGGTCGCTTGGCTACCTTTCCCGGCTGGACGATGAAGTGCAGATCGGGGCGCTGGTGGAGAAGTATGGCGACAACCTGCCTGAACTGGCGAAGGTGGTGGAAGAGAAACTGTTTAAAGTGGTGGATGAAGCCTTCCCGTCTGTAGGAGATATGCGCAAGGCCGCCGACGAGATCAAGGCGTTGGGGAAGAATTTAGACCTGGGAGACGAGATCAAGAAAGGCGACTACACCCGCAAGTTGGCGCTTGCCGAACAATACCGCAAGCTACCCGCTTGGGTGAAACGCTCCACCAAAACCTACGAGGCGCTGGCAGAGAATAAGGTCTACCGCGGCTTCCAGTCTTTCTTCGCCAATACCTATATGGGGCTCTCCCCGGCTTATGCCCTGCGCAACCTGCAAAACAACACCTTCACGATCTGGCACGACCTGGGAGGCAAAGCGGCGGGTGAAGCGCTGGAGGCGGGGCTGGCTGCGGCGGTGCCTCTGGCGGGCGATGCGATTGCAAAGAACATCGAAGCGCGCGAGATCGGGAAGCTCGAAAAGCTGCTCGGCGGCGCGGTGCCCACCACGGCCTTGAAAGGGACCGGGCAGGCGGGGCAGACCGGATTTGGAGCCCTGGCTACCGGACAACGGATCGAGCAGGTGCAGAGCGCGATCATCGTGCGCAATGTGGTGGAGACCGAGATCGAGAAGATGCTGCGCTATGGCTCGATCCCGGATGTGCCGAACCTGCCCACCGAATACGGCAACCGCTTGAAGCAGTTGGTTCTCGAAAACTACGGCGACACCAAAGCCGCACTCAAGACTTTCAGGAACGAAGTAAAGAGCGGACAGTTCGAGGTCTTCCGCTCGTTGCCGCTGGACCCGACTTTCAAGGACTGGTTGAGGAAAACGAACAAGCTGGACGAACTGGAGGAGATCCGCAAGACCTCCCGCAGCGCCGATGAGTTCGTGGAGAGGATGCAAAAACTCTCGAACCAGTTGGAAGACCTGGCGCGGCGCGTGGCGGACGAACCGCCTCAGGTGGGTGACACGAACCCGATGGGCGAGGCGGTGGTGCAGATCGAACGGGCGATCGCCAACGACAACGTATTGCCGCGCGAGGAAGTTAGCCAGTTCAAGGCGCTCACGGAACTCTACGACCAGATGCGGCTTTCGTACCAGAACGTGGCGCAGAGCCTAAAAATGCAACTCTCGCGGATGCTGCCGGAATCACAACTCCGTCACTTCGACGATCTATTTACCAAAACAAACACGGATTTCAACGAAGTGGTGGGGGGTGCGCGCGACCTGGCGACCGACTTCTACGAGGGAGCCTACCAGCAGAGCCGCAAGGGCAAGCCCGCCGCCGAACTATGGGACAGCGTGCGCGCGACGGTGCTGGACGAGAACGGCAATATGGTGCGCGTCTCGCTCCGGCAGTCCTTCCCGGACGTGGACCCGGCGCAGTTGAACACGCGTTCCTTCCAGCGGATGGCGTGGAAGTGGGTGAAGGACACGCAAGGGAAATTCTGGCGCAATTACAACCAGTCGTTTATCTTGAAGCAGGACGAGATTTTAGAGGAGATGGCGCGCGTCTCGGGCACAACCCTGGACGATGTGAAGATGCAATACTTCGGCGGGGCAGACAACCCGAAACTGACGCAACTGGAGCAACTGAGCAAACAGATCAAGGATTGGGAGGAATACATCTCCCCTGCTGCCTTGAAGCCACTGGAGGGCGCACCCTCGGGCACAAAGCTGACGCAGATGGACTTGACCGGTGTGGACTTCGAGGGCGGCAAAACTCACCTTTTCAACGCTGTGAACAAGGAGCGCGCCGCGCGCGGAATGGATACCTATGCGACAATAGACGATGTGCCTTTCGAGGAGGCGGTGCAGGCTTTGAGGGCGCGGCTCAAGCCCATTCCCCCGCACGTGGGATCTACCACCCCCACCACCGCCCGACAGCTACACGAAAACCTCAATGGCGGGGCGCGGGATGCGATCAACGAGTTTGTAACGACCACCGTGAAGAAGTGGGGCGAGACGGTGCCGGTGTCGAACCTGGGAGACGAGGCCGAGACGGGGATCGCGGCTTTCTCAAAAGAGATGGACAAACGCATGGTGACGGTGAGAGCCTCCGCCATGGCGATCGCCGACGAGACCCGCAATTTCATCCTGCACGACTATAACAAGACCTATGCCGACAAGTTCTTCGGCATGTTCCTGCAATACCATTACTGGCCATCGCGCACGTATGGGCGCTGGCTGGAGCGAGCCATGGACACGCCGGGGACTCTTTCGGCGTATGCGAAGTGGAAGGACGCAGCCGGCAAGGCGCACGCCGACATGCCGGAATACTACCGCTACAATGTGCCAATTGGGAAGCTGCTGGGGATGCAGGATAGCCCGATGTATTTCAATTTGGAAGCGACCCTCAACCCCCTTTACGGGCTGACCGGCACGGATTTCAACGACCCCTACCGGCGCGGCGACTGGATCTCCTCCACCCTGGACGACCTGGGTAAATTTGGCTTCAACACCTTCACGCCTTTGCAGTGGCTGGTAGCTGCCAACCTGTACCGCAAGGGCGAAGACGAAGCCGGGCAGAGGTGGATCGGGAGGTTGATCCCCCAGACCGAGAAGATAAAAGCCGGCTTGAATGTGCTGGAGGAGAAGACCGGCGTGGACCTGATGCCGAATATCTCGAGGCTGCCGGGCACGAAGTACGGCGAATTCGACCCGTTCGTGAATGTGTTTGGCAGCGGCGTGGACCCGTATGAGGAAAAGCGGGTCGGGCGGGCGCTGGCAGGCATGATCGAGAAAGACCCGTCGATCAAGGAAAAAGCCTACGACCAGCTTTTGGAGCGCAAGGGCGATCTATATGATCAGGCGATGCAGAACGCGATCACGGAGCGCGCCGGCGGGCAGATGTTCAGCTACTTCCTGGGCGTGGGTTATAAGAACCGGACTGAGGGCGATATGCTGGTGGATGAGTTCTACACCAAATATTACAAACTGCTGGCGCTGCGCGAGCAGGTCAGCCCTGAGGCGTACCGGGATGCCTTCGACCGCCTGAAAGAAGAGTACCAGTTTGCCGATGCGATCCTTCTCAGTAAGCGCGGCGGGGACGACCGGGACGGCGCCTACGCCTATAACGTCCTCTCTCGCATTCCGCCCGGACAGTACATCACCGACAAGCACCTGATCGACCAATTCTACGAGAGCAAGGGCAACTTCTCGACCTGGAGCGAGCAGGACAAGAGCCGCTTCATGGCGGATATTTTGGATGCGGGGGCGTTGCTCAAGATGCCGGACCTTGCCACACGGCAGGGCTGGAATGAAGCGCGCGACACCAATAAAGCCATCTACTCGCAGGTGGAAAACGAACTCGGCTCAGACATCTGGGATAAGGTGGACGCCTACTATGACCTGAAAGATACCAGCGTGGAGGCGGCTTATGACTTCAAGGATGCCCACCCCGAGATCAACGCCGCCTTGACGCGCCGCCAGGAACTGCTCATGCAAAACCCGGAGGCGTTCAAGTATTTCGGGTCGATAGACAACATCGAATATTACTACGACGGCAAAGTGCGGGCGGCGGTGAAAGAGAAGTACGGCGATACCGCGACGCTCTGGAAGGAATATTATGATTTGAAGATCCAGGGGCAGACCAAAAACGCCAAAATGTTCTTCAAACTTCACCCGGGGCTTTCTGCCTCCACTCAGTACAAGAAGCGATTGACGGAGGAAGCCAACCGGGAATTCGTGCGTGTGGCTGGGATGCTGCCGGAGCGTGAATATGTGACGCTGCGGGACGACATTGAGAACCTGAGCCAGGAGCAGGAGGCGCTGATCGCCTCTTTGCAGCCGGAGCAGGCGCCGTCATGGGACGAGATCAAGCAGATCGCAGGGCAGGATATGAGTCCGGCGATGGAGGAGATTCTGGTTGGTTATTGGAGTGGCGAACTTACGAGGCTGCCAGCCGCCGCGGAGAGCCAGATCGAATATTTGGCTTCGCGCTATGGAACGCAACTCGGAACAAACAGCCCCGAGAGCTTCCTGCGATTGGTTGGACTGGCTCTGCAGAAGCCACAACAAGCACAGTCGTTGTTTGCGCCGTGAGGTTTGTGGTAATATTGCAACAGGGCGACCCAAGCCCGAGCCAAGTGAATGAAGCCAGACAGTGACAACACTGTCTGGCTTTTTTCTATTTTGTACCTTGAAAGGAATATAGCGATGACCGACGAAACTGTTTTGGATGGAAACCCTGATGAGCCGGGAGAGAAAGGCGGCCAGCCCCAATCTTCCACCCCTCAGAGCCAACCTTCAGCAGACGTTGCCACCTTGCAAAAGCGTGTTGATGAGCTGGAGAAACTCTATAAAGGCGTTCAGAAGGGTAATAACAAAGAGAACGCCAGGGTTTTAGAGAAAGTCGAAGGCTTATCCGCGCAGATTGGACGGATTACCGAACTCGCCAAAGCTGGAAAATCTCAGTCGGAGATAGAGGAACGCCTCTTACTCGATGAGATCCTCAGCGAGCGAAAAGGCAGAACGTCTCCCACGCAACCCGAAGGCACGGAAGCGCGCGGGCAGGGACAGGTGGACGTGCAGGACATTGCGAAACAATTGAATTTGGATGTGAACGACAAGGATATCGCGGCTGCGGTTGCCTCTGGCAATCTTGTGACCGTGATGAAGGTCGCCATATCCAAAGCCACCACCCCCTCCCCCGGACCCGAGGACAACCCGCCGATCTTAGGCGGGAATCAGCAGGCGAAGGTGCTCACGCCCGAGCAAAAGGACAAGATCGCAAGCAGGATTGCCAAGCTCTCAGCCGAGAACCCGAGAGGCAATCTGAAGGAAGTCGAAAAGCTGCGCGAGCAACTCCAAACGGGGAGGGCACAGTAAAAAATTAGGAGGACGAAATGTCCGACACGACTCAGACGATCAGCAGCCTTAGCTACGCTGTTCGTCAGCAATATATCCCGGATTACATCCGGGGCGCGCAGGCTCCCCGCCTGTACGACGCATATGCCGAGAACGGCGCAATTCCGAAGGAGTACGTCAAGGGGTCAACGATCAATGTCAACTTCCTGAGCGAACTGCCGCCCGCAACCACGGCAATTCCGGAAGACTCCGACGTGCAGGCGACCTCGCTTGTGGACGCGCAGGCTTCCATGGGCTGGTCGTCACGCTGGAACCTGCTTCGTTACACTGAAAAGTTGATGACGCAGAGCTACACCAAGTACGGCGCGGAAGCCTACTATGCCATCGGTCAGAACATGATGGAATCGGTGGATCTCATAGCCCGCGACCAGGCGACGCAGGGCGCTCTTGTGCAGCGCAAAGTAGCACGCGCCTCGCTGGCCGGCGGGACCTCGACCCACCTGCTCGCCCTCTCGAACTTCATCGACGCCGGGGCGGATATGCAGACCCTGAAAGTCCCGTCCTTTGTGGACGCCGATCGCTCCATGTGGCTAGCCACTTTCCATCCCTACGCCCTGGCTGATCTCCTGAACGATACCAAGATCGTCGCCGTGGCGGAGTACCAGAAAGCCAACATCCTCTTCAAGAACGAAATCGGCGAACTGGACCGCTTCAAGCTGAACGTCAGCCCGTGGGCGAAGATGTTCTGGGGCGCCGGCGCGGACAACACCACAGCCACCATCGCGACCACCCTCAACGGCGCGGTGGTTGAACTCGCCGAATCCATTGTTGTGGCGGACGCCACCGGCATGGTGGTAGGCGGCTGGCTCACGATCGGGACCGAGGAAACCGCAGGCACCCACTACGCGACCAATGAGCGCGTGGTAGTCACTGCCATCTCTGGGACCACGATCTCCATCGCCGGCGAAGGCTCGAACGGCGGGGTGAAGTATGCCCACGCGACAGCCTCCGCTGTTCGCAACGCCAACAGCGTTTGCCCTGTGACTTTCGGCGGACCTCAAAGCCTGGCGAAAGTCTACGCGCAGGACATGGAGACAAACCTGGGTGACTACGTTGGGGAATATGGGACCATTGTTGGACCGAACCCCGAGGGGCACCTGAAGCAGTTTGTCGAACTGGGCTGGAAGTATTACGGGAACTACTCCCGGATTATCGAAACCCGCCTCTACCGCCGCGAAGTGGCGATCAGCCGCGACGCCGGGCAGGCATAAGGAAGGTGTGAAATGACGAAAGGAACTTCAGCCCCCCTGAATAGCATGTTGAACGGCGAATTTGAAGTCGTTCAAAAGACCGCCGCGACGGACATCATGACGTTGACCGGCGCATCTGGACAATCCGGCGACTTCCTGGTGTGCAGCGCGAATGGCACCGAAGTGCTCACCATCGACGTGAGTGGGAATGTGATCCCCGCCGGTTACGTGGCTACCAAGCACGCGACCACGACAATTTCACTTGCCAACCTCGGCACGAACGGAGGCCTGGGGGTGGGTATCCTGACCGGCACGGCGCAGTTGTATTTCCGCCAGAACGGAACACTGTACCGCATTGCAGGGACCGCCGCATAGCAAGTGAGTAGGAAGGTTATGAGGGAGGGGCAACCCTCCCTCTCTTTCTGTGATCGGTAACTTCAAAGACATTCACGCAGGTAAACATGCCTTCATTTTTGGCAACGCCAAAACTTTGAACAGGCGGAACCTTCTGGATTTTGAAGGCAGGCTGACCTTCGGCTCAAACCTGATCTACAAATCTCTTCTGCCGTTGAGGTATTACGCGGTGGAGGACGTGCTGGTGATCGAGGATAGACACAGCGAGATCATCCACCAGGTGAAAGCGCAGGCGTTCTATCCCTGCGAAAGATGGCACTTTACCAACACAGACAATTTCACTCCTGTATCTGCCTGCTGGGCGGAGCACGAAAACGGGTTGCCTGCCTGGCTGGACGGAGACACCTTCTCGCTGGGTTTCACGGTGACATACTTCCTGCTGCAACTGGCTTTCTATATGGGCATACGAACCGCGTATCTCTTGGGAGTGCAACATTGCTACCAACTGCCCCCTCATAAAAAAGACGGAGGCGAGATTCTTCTTTCCACCGGCTCTGACCCGGATCACTTTACAGACGACTATTTCAAACCCGGCACACGCCTGCACAACCCCAACCTGCCCCGCATGGAACAAGCCTACCGACGGGCAAAGCTGGAGTACGAGAAAGCCGGAGGGCGGGTCTACAACTGCACGCTCGACACGCATTTGGATGTGTTCCCGAAAATGGAACTTGGAAAGGCTCTGGATGATCCTCTTACCGCATTGTGAGACGAATATTACGACCGCCTGCCAGTGTAAATGCGTGGCTTGTACACAGATGGTAGGGACGCTCAAGCCTTCCTTTGTGGAGCCGGAGAGCGTGGAGCGGGATCTGCATATCTTCCGGGAGGTGGCGCACGTCGAAAAGTACGCCATCCTGGGAGGCGAGCCAACCCTGCACAAGCGGCTGGTGGACATCCTTCATATCGTCCGCGCAAGCGGCATTGCGGATGAGATCGAAGTATGGACAAACGGCATGTCGCTCAGACGGCAGCCGCCTGAGTTTTGGGAGAGCTTCGACACGCTTTTTCTGTCTCTCTACCCCGGCAAGGTGAGCGACGAAGATGTTTTGTGGATACGCAATAAATGCATCGAAACCGGGCGAAACCTGGAAGTCAAGGATGCGCGGGTTACATCTTATTTCTCGGCACTGTTGACCCGCGAACACGGAAGCCCGCAGGAAGCCGCGCACAGATATAAATTCTGCTGGTTCAAAAAATGGACGAGAGCCTTGAACAACGGATACTTCTATCGCTGCTGCACCTCTGTTTTTATTCCTCGCGTGGTGATGAACCAACCCGAGGGGACGGACGCTCTCTCTCTGGATGGGATCACCGAGCAAAAGTTGCAGGCATTTTTAGACCAGGCAGAAACGCCGCTCTCCTGCTTCCGCTGTACGAGTATGCGCGGTCCGACGATTGAATGGCGCGAAGCCGGGGAAGATACCTGGCTGACAGAAAGTACGATCCCATGAAATTATCCATCCTTTGTGTGACAAAGAACGAGCCGCGCGCAAAGCCTTTCCTGGCTGATATGTGCCTGGTTGCCGAAGCCCTGGGCGCGGAGTTTGTAAAAGTTGTGGACGGCACGGATGTTCACTCAGGCGGCTACCTGGAAAGCGTGCTGGATGAAGCCGTTGCGATGTGCCACGGCGATTACGTCCTGCGCCTGGACGACGACGAGATGATCGGGGAGGACTTCGTCGACTGGCTCTCGCGCGGCGAATTCGACAGCGGCATATATACCTTCCCGCGCTGGAACCTGTGGGGCGACGAAAAACACTACATCGTCAACGACATGCTCTACCCTGACCTGCAAACCCGGCTCACCGCAAAAGAACTGGCGGGCGGTCGGCAGACGATCCACAGCGGCTCACCGTTTGGGATCGGGATGGTGATGTCGTTCCCCATCCTGCACTACAAGTATTTGGTGAAGAGTTACGCGGAGCGAAAAGCCATCGCCCAGATCTACGAAAGAATTGTTCCCGGCGCGGGTTTTGGCTTTTACAAAATCTATTCACTACCCGAGGATTGCACAGCAATCAGAACAGAGGAAATCTAATGGCACCCAAAAAGAAAATAGTTGTTGAAGAAACCCCGGCTGAAAAGCCGGAAGAGAAACCGGCTGATGTAACCAAAGTTGTGGAGTGGCGAGAGCTTGAAAAAGACGAGCTGATCACCGCCCCTAAATGCGGGCACGTCAACCGGCAGCGACCGGACGGCAAGCCACTGACCTGCACCCTCCCCAAAGGACACAGTGACAGCGACCACTCCTGCTCCTACAACGGCGGACGAGCCGTCTGGAGCGACGCAGCGGGTGAACCGTTATGAGAATTCTCTGGCATTCCTCCAGCATCTACAACCGCACCGGCTACGGCGTGCAGACGAATGCCTTTGTGAAGCTGCTCCAAAAGGACGGGCACACTGTGGGCGTGGTGGCAATGGATAAAGACGACGCCACTGCCATTATGTACGACGGTGTTGCTCACCTGCCGGGCGGATGGCAGCCCTCTCCCATCACGAACAACGGTCACAGCTACGGCTGGCAGGGAATGGTGGAATATGCCAGGCGAGGCAAGCCGGATCTGATCATCACCCTTATGGACCTATGGGCGATCCCGATGGAAGCGCTCTACGAGTTGCAATCTCTGGGCGTGCCGTGGATGGCGATCGGCCCCATCGACCACGACCCTATCCCCGGCGACATCCTCTCGCGCTTCGAGGCTTCTCCCTACCCGATGGCAATGAGTCTGTTCGGGAAGGACCAACTGGAAAAGCATGGAGTAAAAGCGCGCTACTTCCCTCACGGCGTGGACACAGCCGTCTTTGCCCCCCGCCCCCCCGAGAAGAGGCTGATCACCGTAGACGACAAGACCTTCGTGGTGGGAACGGTTGCCGCGAACATCGACCGCTTCTTCGACCGTAAAGGCTTCCAGCAGTCTTTCGAGGCGTTTTCAATCTTCCACAAAAGACACCCCGACTCGGCGTATTACATCCACTCTGAACTTTCGGGGCAGTTCGGCGGGATGAACCTGGGCGCGCTGGCGGATATGTATGGGATCAAGATCATCGGTCCGGATGTGTGGCAATACTACACCGGCGAGATGTTTGGTCCTGAACAGATGGCAAGGATCTATAACGCCTTCGATGTGTTCATTCTGCTCTCGAAGGGCGAGGGCTTTGGGGTACCCCTGATCGAGGCGCAGGCCTGCGGCGTGCCGGTGATCACAACCGACTTCGCCGCGCAGGGAACCCTTTGCGGGGCAGGCTGGAAGGTGCCGATCATCGCGAAGCAGTGGACGCCCAACAATTCCTTCTATGGGATCGCGGATGTAAAGAGCGCCGTGGATGCTTTGGAAAAAGCCTATCAAGCCTGGAGAACCGGATACATGCCGAAGCTGGAAAAGAAAGCCCGAGACTTTGCTTTAGGCTTCGACTTCCAGACCGTGTACCAGACCTACCTCAAGCCTGTGATCGAAGAGATCGCCGCCAAACCCAAACACGATCATGAATGGAGCGAGACCGGACTGACCAACCCGGATGGGACAGTGAGCGCCTATTGTTACAAATGTAACGACGAACTCATTATTAATCCGAAGGGTGTGAAGCGGATCGTCCCGAATGGCTATAAACCCGCCTTCGATTTTGTGGAGCCCGACCATGCCGGGAGCGTGGGCAAGATCATCGCGCGCGAGATCGTGAGAGATTACAAACTGGACGGGTTGGGCGTGAAGAACGGCGATGTGATCGTGGACATCGGCGCGCACATTGGACTGGTAAGCATCTACCTGGCGAAGATGTACCCCAAGGCGAAGGTCTACGCCTACGAACCCATCCCCGAAAACTATGAATATCTCTTGAAGAATATCGAACTGGCGGGAGTGAAGAACGTCATCCCGCATAACCTGGCTGTGACCAAAGACGGCCGGGACGTGAAGATCGGCGGGGACCTGGAAAAGAACAACGGCGCCTCTTCGATGTATCTGCGGGCGGAGGCCGCCGCGCAGGTGTTCGAGGTGAAGTCTATTTCAGCCGGTGATGTTCTGAAAGAGACAGGCAGGATCAAGCTGCTCAAGATCGACGCGGAGTTTGCAGAGTACGAGATCCTGCCGAATATGGATCTGTCGAAAGTGGAATTTATGCGCGGCGAGTTTCACAGAGGACTGGAGAACGAAACCCCTGAGAAACTTGTTGAGCACTGCGCGAAATTCATGGACCCGAAGAAGATCAAGGTGTCGGTGAGCTGATGGCGATCGGCGGCTACTACAAACCCGGAAAGAGAATGCTGGTGATGAAAGCCACCACCAAGCCCGGCTTTGACCACGTGGAGGTTGGCGGCAAAAAGATGTTCTTCGGCAGCAGGAACTCTTTTTACGTCAAAGACGAGAAGGTGGCGCGTGAGATCCAGGAAAAATACAAACAGGACGTAGCCATGGGACCGCTTGAATTTGCAGAACCCGGACACAAATATAGATTCTCTGGTGTAGCCATGCCGAAGAAGAAGGTAAAGGCAGGGGATAAAAAGATCATCAACGGCGATGTCTATAAATGGGTCAGGGTGCGCGGGAAGCCCGGCAGACTCTGGCTGAAAAAGGTGTAACCATGGGAATGGGATTTACCGACAAGGGACGCAGGGGTTACTCACGCACAAGGCGCGATCTGCTTTCGGGCGCGTCTGTTCTGGCGCTGGCTCCTCATACGTGGTTCGACTTCTCGGACCTCTCGACACTGTTCCAGGACGCAGACGGGACGACTGCGGTAGCCGCAGACGCTGACCCGATCGGGAAGGTTTTGGATAAAAGCGGGAATGCTCACCACCTGACGCAGGGCACCGAAGGCGCGAGACCCGCCTACAAAACAGGCATTCAGGGCAATAGAGCCGCGGCGCTGGGTGACGGCGGAGACCATCTGGACACCGCTGCATTTACCGAGATCGCGCAACCCAACACCATTTTTCTTGTGGCAAGGAACCCGGCTTACTCGGGGACAGAGGTTTATTTCGACGGGATCGCCTCAGACAAGAGACACGCTGCGTTTGATTACACCGATCAGATCAACTGGTTTGCCGGCTCGAGCTGGGGTGGTGGAGTCGTGGCAACCGAGAGCACCCTCTATGAGGTGGTTTTCAACGGGGCAAATAGTCCGCTGTTCGAGAATGGCGTGGGGATCTCTTCGGGGGACGCCGGCGCGCAGGCGTTGACAGGGATCACTCTCTTTGGCAACTTCGAGGGCGGCGGAAACCTGAGCGGTTACATCATGGAGTTTTTATTATTCAATTCCGCGCTGTCTGTTGCCAATAGAGAACTTGTCAGGAGTTATCTGAACGAAAAATGGAAGGTGTACTAGGTGAAATATGCCATTGAAAAAAGGTAAATCCAAAAAGACGATCAGCAGGAAGAAGAGGCGTAAATGAACCTCGGGCAACTATTGGTTCAATCTCTGCCCATTGTATTAGAGGGCAAATGTACAGGCGGCTCGTCGGTTACTCTCGCCGATTCGTCTCTGACAGGCAAATACGACGACGACTCTTTCAAGGATGCGATCACCTTCATCCGTGTGACCACGGATGCCCTCGCGCCGGTGGATCAATATTCCGTCATCTCTGCCTTCACGGATTCCAGCGGCACATTCACCTTCTCCCCTGCCCTGACCGCCGTGGTGGGCGCGGGCGACTACTACGCGGTTGCTGACCCGATCTGGAATCTGTACACGGTGCTGAGGCTTGTGAACCAGGCGTTCCAAAAGATGGGGTTGATCTCCCTGACGGATGTCTCCCTGACCGGCGCGGCTGCCACCCTGCGCTACAACCTGCCCGCGGCGGTTGCCAGATACCCGATCGAGAAAGTGGAGATCGGCAACAACACAGACGGCTGGCCCGATTACACCACCAAATGCGAGAAGATCCACCCCGCAACCTCCACGGGCACGCACGTGCTGGAGTTCAAAGACCAGCCGCCTTACGACGGAACCACCCCGGCGAACCAGACTTTTCGCATCTGGTACAAGGGCTATCACGCGACACTGGACACCTACGAGGATGCAATCTCCGGCACCATCCCCGACCCGCTGGCTATCGAATATGTGAGGAGTGAACTATTCAGCTACCTTCTGGAAAAGGAAGGGCGGATCAGCGAGGACATGATGAGGAGACTCCAGATCAAGCGCGGCGACCTGGCGCAGATCGAGAGCCGCAACCGCATCCAGTCGACCAATAAGCCCATCTCGAAGTTCCTGAACATCCGGGATATGTAAAAATGCCCACTCCTGTCTCCAACGTCTACCCCGGCTCCTCGACCTACACCCACGAAGTGGCGCTGGCGCTGCCCAGCGGGCTCAAGTATGGATTGCGGCTCAGGGACGGAGTGGGTTCCATCCGGGACAACGCGCCCCAGACCACTTCCCCGGTGGATCAGGTATCACAGATCTCGTACCACCTCGGACGGGGGCTTGAGTCGTTCCTGAACAAAAGCCGGCATTTCGGATATTGGGACGCGAAGGACGCCTGGCTGCAAACCCTCGGCAAGGCGCACCCGACCCTGCTCTGGCGATTCGGGCTTGGCCTCAGGAGCCAGGACTTGCACTGGTTTGGCTCGGTGGAGTGGAGGAAGATCAGCACCAACGGCGACCCATACCTGAGTGTCTCGTTCGCGTCCTCAGGCTTTACCGGCCGACACATCCAGTTCCCGATCCGCAGGCGTGGCAACCCCGGAACGCTCACCGTCACCCTGCGCCCCAACGACGCGGGCGAACCCCACTCGATCACCTTCCACCAGTCCGTCACGATCACGAAAAGCGACATCCCCGACACGCCGATGGTGATCTTCGACGGCGAACCCACAGCCTTCGCCCTGGTGGCCTCCACTACCTATCACCTGGTGTTCGCCTCGAGTGACACCGACGACGACAATTGCTGGGAGATCGGCTGTGATGCGGCCGCGGCCGGCAAACGCTCGGCAGATAACAGCACCTGGACCGCAACCGCCTATTCGCCTTACTACCGCCTGACCGATGCAGACACCGAGAGACGCCTGCACCCCTTCTTCTTCGACGGGGCGATGTACGTGGTGGACAGCCCGCTTTCGGGCGCGGCTTCCTCTCTCTACATCAACGGCGGGCGCGGCAAGGCTACCAGCGGCACGGCCCTTAGTCTGGTGGATGGCGCTCTGAATATGACCGCCGACCGCTACACCGGAGCCTGGATCCAGATCATTCGCGGGACAGGCGCGGGGCAGGCGAGGCAGATCACCGACAACAACACGACCGCCTTCACGGTTTCCCCGGCCTGGTCTGTAAACCCATCCTCGGACAGCGAATATGTGGTCTACGCCTCGAACTGGTTCCACAAAGTGGGCGCGACCGGCATAAACGGGTTTACCAACGCAGCAGTGGGTGCTAGCGGGCTTGGGTATGTCTACTCTCAGCCGGCGGTCGTGAACGGGATCGCCTACTTCCCCCAGGGTGACAGCGTGGGGATGAGGCGGATGCAGTGGAACTCCTCGACCAAGGTCCATAATTTCGGGAGCGAAGCGGCGACGGGCAACCAGGGGACGGCTTCCTTCGTGGAAGCCGGGTTCGACCCGGCGGACGGTCCGCAACTGTGGCGCGCCAACAACACTGACGCAACGGGGTCGGGCGGAGCGAAGACCGCCTCGCGCGCCAAAGCAGTGGGCTGGGGCGTGGCACTCGCCTTCCTCCTGCCGAACGCCACGGGGACAAAAGGGATCTACATCGGCTCTACAAATACACTGATCACAGGGATACGGTTCCACAACGGCTCCCTGTTCGTGCATAAGGAAGATAACCTGTTCACGGTATCCAATGACCGGGCTGTGGCGCGCGAGTATCCTGCGAAGGACATGCCCTCGATCTACAACGGGCAAGCGATGATCATCGCCGGAGACCCCCTTTATATTTCCTTCCAAACAAACCTGATGCAGCTCATTGGCGGGACGATCTCAGATACAAGATTGTGGCTCTCCAACCTGCCGGCGACACGGGTGGGTTATGTGCGCGGCGGGATTTCGGCTCTGGGCTGGGTCTTCGTCGCGCTGGATGCCGGAGTGGAGGGTACATCCAGTGTGATGATCTGGAGCAACGAGACCCAGAGCTGGCATGAATGCCTGCGAGGCTTCGAGGTCGGGCGCAGGATCCGCTCGGTGTTCTGGCAGCCGAACGACGAAACCAACCCCTTCCTTTGGACGGAGATCGGCGGGGAGTTGATCTACCAGGTATTTCCGAGAACGCCCAGACCCATCAATGACCCGTCTGTGCAGTACATGCCGGAATGCGTGCTCGAGCTCTCGACCATCGACCTCAACACCAACCCCAAATTCTTCGGCAAACTCTCGGCGGTAACAAAGAACCTCTCTGACTCGGGGATGGAGATCTTTGTGGATTACCAGATGGACAACTACGTGGGCGGGAGCACCTGGTTCCAGGCTGGGACATTTGTGGAAAGCCCGGAGGACTCTATCGAGATCGGTGTGGGCAATAAACGCAAGCTGCGCCCGCGCTTCAGGATGAACACCTCTGTTTCCACCACCCCGCCCATCCTGGAGCAGTGGTCGATGGAGTTTTTCGAGCGCACTCCGTTCGCGCGCTACATCTCTCTGGACTGCGAAGTGGCGCCGGGGCAGACAACCATTCACGGCGGCGGGCAGGACCACAAGCCGACCGAACTCTTCCGGGCGCTGGAGGAGATGGCGAAGGGCGCACAGGTGATACGGCTGGAATCCATCGACGGCACGCTCCACGGGAAAAGCGCCACGATGTATATGCCGCCGCACGCCGAGAAGACATCCGCAGACAAACGCAGCAAGGAGTGGACGGGCACGGTCCGCGCGTTCCTGTACATCCCCTCCAAGGAGGAGGCAGTGAAATGATCCAATATGACCCCGGAACAAAGACGGTTACATGGGAAGCCGGGTCGGAGGAGATCTTTCAGATCCGCAAGGTGAATGTGGGGACGGTGATCAGCCCGACGGTCTCGCTCTTCAAGCTCAACAATGAGACCGATATCGCGCCCATTTACACCACCGGCGCGGCGGTGGTCTCGAACGACGGCACGACCGTCATTTTTACAACACCGAAATTCCTCTCGACCCTGCCCTCCGGCACTTATAAGCTGCTGATCAAGGGCTCGCTCAACTCACTGGCGACGGTGATCGACACCCTGCGGATCGTGGTACGGAAGAAGAGCGCGATCTAATGACCACCAACAGCCAGATTATGGGCCGCTTCCTGCGCGGCGAAACTCTCAATGAAGCCGAGATCCAGCAGATCGAGCGCGCCTTCAGTGACTTCGATGTTCAGAAGAATTTTCAAACCGGCATCGAAAAAGGGACTGCAAAACTCCCGGACCTCCAGGCTCGCTCCCTGGACCTGGATATCCCTATCACGCGCGGGATTTGCTACTCGTTCATCACCAACGGGGAAGCCGTCCCGCCCGGAGCCTGGCGTGACCTTCAGTTTGGAGGCTCGCGGGCGCGCATCAAAGAGAGTGACGCCTGTGTCATCCAGATGCCCGGGTACACCTCGCGCTTTATCCGCAACCCTGCCATAAAGGCAGACCGGGCAATTATGATGCTGGCGGAGGTGACATTTCCGGTTGCAGACGTCAACCCGTCCGGCTTCAATGCCGCCCTGGATTATTACGAAGATGGCGTGTATGACGCCTCCTACACTGCAACCGACAATTACGACCCGCAAGACCTGGACTGGACAACCCTTCTCGTCGCGGCGCATGACGTGATCGAGGATACCCAGTCGGTCCGCCTGAGCGTCGGGCACTTTGGAGGCACGGGTATAGACCTGACCCTCATCTCCGCCAACCTGAGTTTTTTTCTGGCATAGGTGCAGACATGAAAAGAGATAAATTCAAAGACATGGAAGAACGCCTCAAGCAGCGGGCGGAAAGGGATAAAGACCTGCCCGCGCTGGCAGAAAAGGTAAGGCAAGCCTTCCCTGACTTCACAGAGGCAGAACTGAAGATCCTGTTTCCGGCGCTAGCCAGGATGGCAGACCCCGGCGCGCCCGAGAGGGTGACTACCGAACACGAAACCTCCAGCCAGGCGCCAAGATGAGCGCACAGCCGATCAGCCTGGACAGCCTACCGCTGGGCGAGGAAATGGACGCCACTTTTACAAGTGCGATCCTGTGGGACGACAGTACGCCCATTCTCTGGGACGACCTCAGCGCCATCGAGTGGGGCGAGGCGACCATCACCCCCAGCGTGATCGAACTGAAATGATCTGAAAGGAAATCCTTATGCCTACCATCTCCAACGCTCCAAGCGGCGAAAACTCCTCCCCGACCGGGACCGAGAAGATCGCCTTGTCTGGCAGCCAGTGGGCTTCCCTGACCACCCTCCGCGCCTGGATGAAAACATTCTTTGACACGCTCTACGCCACCGGCGCCTACCCCACCGGACACCTGCACGGCCTGACGCTTTCCAACGATGGGACCGATCCCACCAACGATCTGGACATCGCAGCCGGAAACTGCCGCGATGATACCGACGCGCAGAACATGGTCCTGGACAGCGCCCTGGTGAAGAAGATCGACGCCGCCTGGGCTGTGGGCACAAACGACGGGATGCTGGACACCGGCACGGTTTCGGGCTGGTCGTCCACCGTCACCATGACGATAGCCAGCCCGTGCGTGGTCACATGGAACTCGCACCCCCTGGCGGCCGGCGATAAGGTTGTCTTTGCGACGACCGGCGCACTGCCGACCGGCTTGACCGCCGGAACCACCTATTACGTCATTTCTGCGGGTCTGACTGCCAGCGCCTTCGAGATCTCGGCAACGCCTGGCGGGGCAGCCATCAACACCAGTGGGTCGCAGTCGGGAACGCAAACGGTCCACACTGAAAAGACCTACCACATCTACCAGATCCTGCGCTCTGACACCGGCGTGGTAGATATACTCGCCTCGCTCTCGGCCTCCTCTCCCACCATGCCGGCCAGCTACGACTATAAGCGGCGCATCGGCTCGATCATCTGGAGAGCCGGAGCGATCAAGCCGTTTGTGCAGAACGGCGATAAATTTATGTGGTCTACCCCGGTGGCAGATGTTAGCGACACCAACCCCGGAACATCCGCGCTGACCAAGACCTTTACGGTCCCCTTTGGCATCAAGGTAGATGCGATTCTCTCGATCCAGGGAACCGGAACCGCAAATACCGATCTGCCGGGCGCAATCTATTTCTCTGATCTGGATGGCGCCGACGTGGCGCCTAGCGGCGCAAACGGAGCGTATGATCTGCTGGTCTCCAGCTCGGCTGCCTCGGTAAGTATTGGCGCCATAACGCAAGTGATGACCAATGCGTCTGCTCAGGTCAGAATGAGAGTGCAAACCTCAACCGCGTCGACAGTTGTCCGCGCCGCAGTACTGGGCTGGATCGACACGCGCGGTCGGCTTCAATGAAAAAAGTGCCTTTGCTCCTCGCGTTCGTTTTACTCGCGTTGAGCTACTCCCCTGCCGCGAGCCTGCAAACCCCCGTCTGTTATCCCTTCGGCACGCCTGGAGAAATCAGCGGGTCGGTTTGCATCGACGAGGCGCAAGAGACACCCACTCAGACAGAAACACCAACCATTACACCCACGGCGACCGAGACAGCGACTCCCACAAACACGCCGACCTTTACACCGACCCCAAACACCACCGACCTTATTCCGTTACAGTTCTATCGAAACCCCAACGGCGGACTTCCGGGAACCGTTGACGGCGGGGACTGGGTGTTTCCAGGTCAGGCACTCACAGCAAGTACGATCTCTTTTGCAGGATCACATTTACAGGGCAGGCAGGTTGTTTTTGCAAGGTGGGTTCTGGCGTGGAATCCAAGTACAGGCGTGAGCCCTACGGGCGTAAGGCTGGTCAAGTGCGACGATGGTCCCACCAACTGCCAACCCATTGCAACAGTCTTAATGAGCGCCTATCAAGCCCCCCGCGTGGACGGCGCGACCATCACCAGCCAGATCCAGTACATGATCGACAACGCAGAATATAAACACATCGGTCAGCAGACCGTTGGCAATGGTCAAAACGGCTGCATAATTTATTCATCGTTCGTGGAGATATATCTCAGGTAAAAAAGCGAAAACCCCTCAGCTTGGCTCACGACCATGAGGGGTCTTCATAGGGATGCACTGTATCTTACGCCTAAGACAGGAAGTGCTGATTTTTGCAGGTTGGTCGGCGTCCCTACCCTGCTAGACGGTATCTCACATTCTGGCACAGGTAACGGCAGGCTATAAAGGAGCGTCCCGTCTGAACCAGTATACCAAAAAAGACACCAAAATTCAACCGCTGAATTTTAGTATCCTTAGTATGAGACCTGAAAGGCGTACAAATCGCAGGGAGTGCCTGTAACAAGTCGTTACAGTGGCTTGTAGAGACGGTTATGGATTGCGCCGGGAGCGGCTTTATTCCGCTTCAACGACTTGGGACTCTGCTGACAACAATCTCACAGTCTTTTCAAGGTTGTAGACGCCGACAATGCGCGTCTCGTCAAAAACGGCACACCCTTGCAGGCTGTCTTTGGCAATGAATACCTGGGTTTCGCCATCGTCGTCGATATAGACATACAGTTTTGAAGGTAGATTCATGTTTTCTTTCTCCTATACTTAGCTGGTGGTCAAGAGTCTTCTAACGGTTGGCATTAGAAAGCCTGCCATTTGCGCCAAGAACGTTCATTAGCTGCCCACCTAAGTATTCGGTATAAGCGGGCGGGATTGCCTGAGATAATTCGTCTCTTGTCATCCAGTCGATACCCATAGCTTTCTTGGCTAATATTCCGTATTCAACACCCCTTAGATTATCTCGGTAGTAATTTGCAGATGGCACGCCATGACCAGTTACACTAATTGGATGCTCTGGATGATGGCACGGGGGAAGTAACGCGAAGCCATGCCAAGAAGTTTCAAATAGACGCTGGCGACGAAGGCGGGGAAGTTGGAACATACAGCCGCACAGTTTGAAATCGGCACGCATTGGCGCACCGGGTATATTTTCGATGATCCACGGTTTGCCAGTTTTCAAAAGAAAGTCTCGAGTATCAGGGAGAAAGTGCGCTGTACCATGCTTCTCTGGAATGGTGGGGATAAAATCTTGACATGGTGGGCTTGCGTGAATAGCATCAAACTTCTGATAATGCTCTGCTAGAAATTCAAGAGCATCAGCCTGGTAGAACTCATCGCCGGCGTAATTGCGCTGATGCTTGATGTCAACTCCCACGACGTAGAATCCCGCCCGCTGGTAGCCACGAGCAGCACCACCAGCACAACAGAACAAATCAAGCAGCGAGGGTCGATAGATCGGGAGTTTGAACATTTATGCTCCGAGGCTTTCTAACGGCTTGCGTTAGCGGTTGGCGAGTTATAACTCATCATCTTCTACGGAAGCATCTTCCCATTCTTCCGCGCCAATTATGGACATATCCGTACCGCTAATCTGTTGCACGCTTTGTTGGGCGGCTATAAATCCTCGGATCATCGATTCGACGAACTGAGCTACTGACGAATTGCCGTGAGACGATTTAGCCAAAACAGAAACCTCATCCTCGGTTAGATTGATACGCAACTCAAAATTTCTGTCCGACATTCTTTACCTTCCTGGGCGAGTCCGCACAACGGTTGTTTTTAGCGGCGGGCGATTCCGGAACGACGAAGCGAGCAATCCGAAAAATGTCCGCCTAAAACCTTGCACTCTGGACAGGGCGTAAGCCCGTCCGCTGCACGCTGTGTTAGCCCGAACACTTCTACGGATTTGTTATATTGACCAATTTCATTCCCTGCTTCGTCGTATTCCTTGACGACAATACGGCGAGTGCTATCTTGTAATTCCAGACCAATTATGTTCGACATTTTTACTCCTTTAGATATTTTTACGGAGGCTCACTTGCTACGAACAAGTATTGCGAGCCTCCGACCAGAACGGCGGATACACACGCCGGAATGGATATAGCGGGCTAACGGGGCGCGGGATAAGCGACGGGCGCGGGGCGTGTATGCGCACTCATCCCTACCTCACATAAGAAAAAGTACGATCACCACAATGCTGGCAAGCGATTACAGAATCGCCATATTGATTGCGGCGTTCGCCACATTTTGGGCAAGAGACGAAATTCCCTAATTCGTCCGCCCCTGCCC
>Ga0105098_10000016_pt1 | contig 48464 bp, 66 predicted proteins | sample PPLLak21cMay2015_FD_79137 | JGI IMG/M metagenome (GOLD analysis project Ga0105098, IMG submission 79137) | Freshwater sediment microbial communities from Prairie Pothole Lake near Jamestown, North Dakota, USA - PPLs Lake P7 Core (1) Depth... | ecosystem: Environmental > Aquatic > Freshwater >... | reverse complement strand
GTCTCTTCGACGGCGGCCTTGGCTTGGGCAAGCGAGGCGAAGCAGGCGACGATCACGCGGGCGGGCTGGCGATAGCCGGCCATCACGAGGCCGGTGTCGGGCACAAACGCTTGGATGGTCTCGCCGAGCTGCCGGACCAGCTTCTGCCGCGGCGTGGCGACGACGACCTGAAAGCCTTTGACGGCACACAGGCGCGCAAGCTCAGCGATGAACACGGACTTGCCGGCCCCCATGAACGCGCAGACGACCGGGCGCAGGGCGCGCGGCGGGCCGTCGTCGGGGGTGTGGGTCCGCCCCAAGGCTGGGCGCACGCGGGCCAGTGCAGCGGCCTGCCATGCGCGCAGGGGGCGGGCCGGGGCGTCCGGGATCGGGTCGTGCGGGCGCGGGTGGTGCCGGGGCGGCTTGCCGGCGGCCGGGGCGATGCGGGCGAGGACACCAGCCTCGGCAGGCGGTGGTGGGGCCTCGGGCCCGGGGCGCTTGCGCCGGCCTCGGGGCGCGGCAGCCTTCGCAGCGATGACCTCGGCGGCCGAAGGTGTGCCCGGGATCGGCGGGTAGCCCCCGGCGATCAGGCGGCGTGACAGGCGGTCGGCGACCCGGACAGCGCTCTCGCGCTCAGGTGTGCTGTGCGAGGACAGGGCCAAGTCCAGCGCGGCGCGGGCGCGGCGGCGCAGGTCGGCGGCCTCAGCGCGGTCGACGGGCGGGGTGGCGGCGGTCAGAGCGTCGGGCGCGTTCATTCCGCACCACCGGGGCGACCATCACCCATCGCGGCGTCGGATGCGGCGCGCAGGATGCAGACGCAGCGCATGCTTTGCCCGTCGACCTTGACAGGCTTGTCGTAGGTGCGGGCCTCTTCGCGCGGCAGGGCCAGCCATCCCCGGGCGGCCCATTGAGCCAAGACGCCGGGGCCGTCGTAGCGGTCCTCGGCGAGCCACCGCCGGATGACGGTGACGGCGATGGCGACGTGCTTCCAGCGGTCGCGCGGGTCGTCGGACTTGTCGGGCAGCCATTGCCCCAGCCATCCCCCGGACGGCGGGCGGGGCTCGCCTTCGCGGTCAAGGACGTGCCGGCCCCAGAAGGCGGTCTGCTGCGCAGCGGCGCGTGTCAGCACAGCGCGCAGGGCGGTCAGCGGCTTGTCGGCGTCAGCGGCAGCAAGGACAGCGGCGCCGGCAGCGACCGACAGGGCTTCGTCGATGGCGGCGCGCTCGCCGTGCGGCAGGCCGGCGGACTCGTGCGCGAAGGTCGCAGCGACGTCCAGCGCGGCGATGTGGGCGGCCAAGCGGCCGGGCAGGGCACCCAAGGGGGCAAGGACGCCGGCCCATGCGGCGTCGCGGTCCTCCCAAGCCTCGGTGATCGCGGCCTTGCCCCGGGTCAGCAGCGCGTCGACGAACCGGGCGCCCAAGTGCCCATAGTGCCGGTCGGTCAGGCGGGCGACGGCGGCGGCTTCGTCGCGGCTGGCGAAGGGCGCGCCCTCAACCGACAGGCAGCGGGCGCGGGCGCCTTCGTCCTGCGACGTGCCCAAGAGCGGGCTCTCGCCGGTGCTGATGGTGAAGGAACACCAGACCGCTCGGGCCTGCGCCCCGAAGACGAAGCCGCGGCCCTTGCCCTGCCCGTCGGCGAGGGTGTAGACAGTCTGGCCGATGGTCTCGCGCTCTTTGGGTGGAACCTGCCGGGTGTCGTCGAGCATGAGCGGCAGGCAGGACAGGGTCGCGGCGGTGCGCTCGCGGTAGGTCAGGGTCGATGACCACTTGCCCACGTAGGTTCCGGGTGCTCCCCAGACCGACGCGGCAAGGTTCAGCGCGGTGGTCTTGCCGATGGACGTGTGCCCCCACAGGTCGACCACGCAGCCGCGGCCGGTCGTCCAGGGCAGGATGACCGAGGCTAAGGCTGCATAGACAGCCAAGCGCGCAATCGGTCGGGAAGCAGCCAAGGACCACGCTTCTTGCCACGCTTCCCACGTCCCGCGGCTATGCACAGACGCGCATAGGGCTTCGTAGCCGCCCGGCGGGGTGAGGTGGATCGGCGGGGCGGCCGGGGGCGCTGCGGCCTCGGGCACGTCTTCGCCTTCCAGCACGGCTGGCGCGGGGCCCGGGTGCCAGCCCGCGCCGCGCAGGAAGCCGGCGCCGTGGTGACCCATGCGCGCGGCGATGCGCCGGGCCGGCAGGCGCGGGCCCCATGCGCTGTCGAGCGCGTCGAGGTAGCGGGCGGCTTCGGTCGCGGTCGGCGAGCACACAGGCGCGCCGTGGGTTGCCAAAGTCAGCAGCTTGCGGCCGTCCATCACATCGCCGCGCGGCACCCATTGGCGGACCGGGCGCCCGGCGTCGTCGATCCATGCGACCTCGGCGTGATGCTCGCCGCTGTCGACGTCGACGGCCCGGCCGCAGAGGACCATCGGGCGCGAGGCGACCGGCTTGACCTTGTCGGTCGGCGCGCCGTCTTCGTCGTACACGATGCATGCCACGCCGTTGTCGCTCATCTCGAACGGCTGGGGGACCGCGGGCTGCCCCACCAAGTCGAGCAAGCGCTTCGCTGCGCCCGATGCGGTCAAGCGGGGTGGGCCCTGCCGGGCCTGCTCAGCGGCCCATGCCTTCGCGGCGGCGGCCTGCGCCTTGGCGGCGTCGGCAGCCACGCGGCGGCAGGCGGCGTCAAGCGCGCGGTAGTCCGCGGACCCGCCCCGGATGGCGCCGCCGGCGGCGAGCAGGTCGCGCAGGTCATCGTTGCCGGCGACGTGCAAGAGCTCGGCGACGTCGCAGGCAGCGGATTTCAGCCGGGCCCATGCGCCCAGGCGCTCGCCTGGGGCGACGTGCTCGTTTGCAACGGCCTCAGCGAGCGGCCCCAAGACCGCGGCAGCCCGATCACGGCGGGCGCGGGCGGCGGTGGTCTCAAGGCCCCAGTCAGCGGGCGGGGCGAGGGACAGGGCGGGGGCGGGCTTCGGCGCGGTCATGCTGGCGATCCGTAGGCGCCGACGTCAAGCCCGGCGGCGGTGAGGAGGTCAGCGACGGGTCCGTGCCAGCCGCAGGACTTGACGTGGTTGCACGAGGCCGACCATGCCTTGCGCGGGTCGACCACGAACCATGCATCGGGGCGCCCGCAGCCGGGGCAGGTCAGCCCGTGGGCGACGTCGGACCCGTCGCGCGGGGCGACCTTGGCGCGCAGGTCGTCGGCGGCGGCGCGGCGCGCGGCGGGGTCGGTGCGCAGGGCGCGGTGGCCTGCCCGGGTCCGGCGCTCGGCGGGGTCGTCGGCCCCGCGCTCCCAGCGCACGGCAGCGGCAGCGCGGGCAGCAGACTTCGCGCGCGCGTGCTCAGCAGCGAGGCGGGCCAGCTCGGCGTCGTACTCGGCCCGATCAACGTACTCGGCGACGTCAAGCAGGTCGCCGGGCGCGTAGTCGGCGACTTCGACAGGGCCCTGCACAGGCAGCAGGTAGAGCCGGGAGGGGTCGACGCACTTCGGGTCGGCGGCGGCGTGCGCTTGCCCGATGTCCTGCAAGATCAGGCGCATCACGGCAGACCAGATGCCGCCGGCGACCGGGGCAGCCAAGGGCAAGACGAGTCGGCACTTCGGGGCGCCGGGCAGCGCGGACCACGTCGTGTATGCGCAGCGCTCGCGCTCAGGAAACAGCGCCATGACGTCGGGCACGTCGGCCCCGTCGTCGTAGTCGAGCACAAGCGCGTGGACCGAGACGATGTCGGCGGCGCGGCGGCGCAGGTCGGGCCCAAGGATGTGCGGGGCCCAGCACGGCGTGGCGAGTTTGTCAGCAGGGCGCGGGCGGCCGTGGCGCGTCAGGGCGCGGCGCACCTGCCCCCACGTCGTCGGGTGGGGCGCGCCTGTCGCTGAGGACCGGGCGCAGGTGTAGGTAGCCGTCGGGCACGGGTGCCCGTCGTGGGTGCTCTGCATTGGTGACCTGGGGCACGGGGTGTCGCCGCTGTAGCGTCCGGGGCCCGGTGGCCCTGCACCGCCGGGTAGCAAGTCCGGCGGTGCAGGCGGGGTGCCCAGGTCAGCAGGCGCCTTGGTTGTAGCGCAGGGGCGGGGCTGCTGTCAAGCCCGAAGAGCGCGGGAAGTGCGGTCGCGGTCGGGTCGCGGCCCTTGGTGTCCGGGTCGCGCGTTGTGGATGGCGATGCTGGCGCTGTTCTCGCCCTGACGCTGCGGGCCGGTCGCAGGCCGTGTACCCGTTTGGTACCCGGCGAGAATGGCGCCCAGTAGGACGTTATCAGCAAGTATAAGCTATAAAGTTACCAGATCTGAGATACATCGTTTTTTAGGGGGAGCCTCCGCAGAAGAGAAGAAGACCCTCCCCCCACACGGGAGATCTTCTCTTCTTCTGATCCAGTCATGGGGCAGAGTGCATGCGTTTCTGGTGTCTCACTTTTTCGGCGAAGTCGAGCGGAAGGTTAGGCAAAAAGACGGGTACCATGCCGTGTGTCCCATGACGACCGGCCCTCTTCGGTCCTCCTATGCCGTTGATATTGCGCTGCCGTCGCAGGTGACCAGGACACCAGTCGGGCGACTGGCTTGACGACCCGCCCGCGACCGGCCGCCCCTTGACCCCACCCTTTCCCCGCGCTATTGTCCCCCCAGGCCGCCCGCGCCTACCCGACAAGCCGCCCGGACGTGTGCCGGGCACAAGGTCCGGACGTTGCGGGTGCGGGCGGCCTCCCTGCCGCGCTGCAGGGGCCCAGGACGGGCTGCAGCCGCGGGGCAGGGTCAAGGGTCGGGCGGGCTGACAGGGCGCGCCTGGGGGCAGCGGGGCGGGCCGTAGGGGCAAGGGGGGACCAAAGTGGCGGAAGCAGAGTGGGTTGCTATCGACGCGATCAAGCCGTGGGACAAGAACCCCCGGAAGAACGCGGCCGCCATCAAAGAAGTCGCCGGCTCAATCAAGCGCTTCGGCTTCTCCTCGCCGATCATCGCCCGGCGCGCTGACAACGTGATCATCGCAGGCCACACCCGTTGGGCTGCCGCGCAGTCGCTCGGGCTCGACAAGGTGCTGGTCCGGTTCATGGACTTGGACCCGGCGCAGGCGAAGGCCCTCGCGCTGGCCGACAACAAGCTCGGCGAGCTCGCGGAGTGGGATGACGCGCTTCTCGCCGAGGCGCTGCATGGACTCGACGAAGAGCTCTTCGACCTGTCGGGGCTCGGGTTCTCCGACGCCGAGATCGACAAGTACCTTGACGGCATCAGCGACGACGACGGCGAAGTCAGCGCCGACCCGATCAACACCGGTCCGGCACCCAAGGCCGAGGTCGTCACCCCCGCATCGCAGGGCCCCGCCGGCCCGGCCGTCGACGTCCCGAAGCCCGCCGACGTGATCGAGGACAACCCGTACACGCGCAAGGTCAAGGCGCCGACCTACACGCCGAAGGGCAATCGCCCCGAGACGTCGGAGCTCTTCGATCAGGGCAAGACGTCGGCGCTCATCGCCGAGATCGAGCGCGCGAGCCTGCCACCCGACGTCCGGGCGTTCATGGTTGCCGCCGCCCATCGGCACACGGTCTTCAAGTACCGGCAGATCGCCGAGTTCTACTGCCACGCCGACCCTGCCTTGCAAGACCTCATGGAGCGCTCGGCGCTGGTCATCATCGACTTCGACAAGGCCATCGAGAACGGCTTCGTCCACCTCTCCGAGCGGCTCGGGCAGCTTGCAGACCGGAGCGCGGCCGATGCGTCCTGACTTCTGCGCCTACATCCTCAGCCACGGCAGGCCGGACAACGTGCAGACCTACGATATCCTGCGCCGGTCGGGCTACACCGGCCCCATCCGCATCGTGATCGATGACGAGGACAAGACCGGACCCCAGTACGTCGAGCGCTACGGCGCCGAGGTCGTCAAGTTCAGCAAGGCCGAGGCCGCGCTGCTCTTCGACGAGATGGACAACTTCGACGAGCGCCGGTCGGTGATCTACGCCCGGAACGCGCTTTGGGGCATCGCGAAGGCCGACGGCTATCGGTATTTCATTGAGTTGGACGACGATTACAACAGCTTCTATCTTCGGTTCAACTCAGCCGGGCGATACTGTACGGCCAAACTTTGGGGCGGAACGCACTTAGACGACGTTTTTAGTGCTTTGGTGGAGTTCCTTTCTGCAAGCGGGGTCCAGTGCGTTGCATTGTCCCAAGGGGGGGATCATATCGGAGGCAGCCCAGATTGGTCGACACGCAGAAAGGCTATGAATAGCTTTATCTGTGACTCTGAGCGGCCCTTCTACTTTTGTGGCAAGCTCAACGACGACGTGAATACATACGTTTCGCTCGGAGTGTTAGGGCGTGTGTTCCTAACGATCATCCAGGCGCAACTAAATCAGGCCAACACACAGCAGAACACCGGCGGCCTGACCGACATCTACCTTGCGTTCGGCACTTACGTGAAATCGTTCTATACCGTCATGGTGCAGCCATCGTCCGTACAGATCAGCACATTGGGCGACCCGCGATCCCCGGCGTACCGGGTCCACCACAAGATCAACAGCGCGAACACCTACCCCTGCATCCTCTCCCCCGAACACCGCAAAGCGAGGGCATGACATGACCGTCGGCCGCCTCACCCCGCGCAACATCCTCCTCGCCGAAGCCATCGCCAACGGCATGACGCGCCGGAAGGCCGCCGAGTTCTCCGGCCTGACCGAGAAGGGCGTCGAAGTCGCGCTCAAGCGCCCCCACGTCAAGGCCGAGATCGAGCGCCGGGTCGCCGAGATCACCAAGGCCACCCGCGGCGCGCTGCGCGGGGGCCGGTTCGCCGCCGTCGCCGCCTTGGTCCGCATCGCCAAGGACACGACGGCCCCACCTGCCGCACAGGTCAACGCGGCCATCGCCATCCTTGACCGGATCGGCGTCGGCAAGACATCGACCGTCGAGGTCTTGGAGAGCCGGTCGGACGAGTCCCCCGAGGACCGTCTCGCCCGCCTGTCGGAGCGCTTGGGCGCCGCGCTCGCGACCCTTCCCCCGCCGGATGAGGCCGACGACGATGACGAGGGCGCCGACGACGGGGAGGATGACGTCGCCCCCGGCGCGGCGCCTGTCGATGACGAGGACGACGGCGCGGAGGACTGATGGACCCGGCTACCGCCCTCGCCGAGCTCGCCCGGCGGGTCGCGGCCTACCGCGCAGCCCGCAAGCGCGTCCCTGACGAGATCCTCGACTTGATCGAGGACTACGAGGCCATCCTCGACGCGCAGGACGCCGCGCGCAAGGCGTCGCCGCTCGCCTACGCCCGCCTCTGGGCGCCTGAGTGCCGCACCTGCCCCCACCCCGACCCAGCCGCCCCCGCGCCACCCAAGGGCCGCCGCGGCGCGCCGATGGTCGAGGTCCGCGGCACGATCCACCGCTGCCCGGTCTGCGGCATCGAGGAGTCCCGCACGTCGCAGATCGGCGCGGTGCGGGCCCTTCTCGCCGGGGACTACGACAAGGCGTTCCTGCTCGGCGGCAGCCGGACCGGCAAGACCGAAGCCGGCGCGCAGGTCGCTGTGGCCATCGCGCAGGGCGCCGACCACCCCGACACGCAGGCATGGGCGCGCCTCAACGGCCTGCCGCTGGCGCGCATCCAGCGCGGCCCCGGCCTGTTCTGGGCGGTGTCGCAGACGCACACGATGTCGCGCACCATCCAACGGGAGAAGCTGGACAAGTACCTGCCCGCCGGAAGCAAGCGCCGCGGCTGGGAGGCCGACAACGAGGCCGAGGTCAGACTGCCGGGCGGCGGCAAGATCGTCTGCAAAGCCTTCGCGCAGAACACCAGCGAGGGCAACGCGAAAAACCCCTTTGAAGGCGCCAAAATCCACGGCGCATGGGTCGACGAAGAGCCGCAGTCAGTGCAGGGGTTCGACTCCATCGGCGCCCGGACCATCGACTACGACGGCCTTGTCTATGCGACGATGACGCCCCTGTCGGGCTGGACCCCCTTCCTACTCACCAACGTCGGGCACCTCGATAAAGGCACGCCGCCGCCGCCGCGCCTGTTCGTGGCCTTCCTCCATGCGATGGACAACCCCCACGTCTCCCCGACCGTCGTCGCAGACAAGTGGGCCGGGAAGCCCGAAGCGATCCGACGCAGCCGCCTCCGCGGCGAGATCGTGGCCTTGGAGGGCGCGGTGCACCCCGACTTCCACAACGGTCTGCCCTACGTCGTCCCGTCCTTCGACCCCCCGGCACACTGGCCCCGCTACGGCGGGATCGACTTCGGCGCCCGCGCGCCCTTCTGCCACCTGTGGGCCGCGCATGACGAGAGCGCCGACGTGCTCCACGTCTACAGGGAGCACTACAAGGCAGACGAGATCCTCGCCTACCACGCCGCCGCGATCTGGGCGGTGGAGGGCTGCCCGGCCTGCCAGCCGACCGACGGCGTGGGCAGCGACGAATGGACCCGCTGGCGCGTGCGCTGCGCCGACGGGACGCACCGCTGCGAGACCTGCGCCGGCACCGGCCTGACGTCCGACGCCCCGACGATGCGCTGGGCGGACCCCGAGGGCAAGGACCAGCGGGGGATGCTCTCGACGCTCTACGACCTGCCAACCGCCCCTGCCGAGAAGGGCCGGGCCGCCTCGTTTCAGGTGCTCTTCGACCGGATGACCGTCAGTCCGAAGCATGGCACGCCCGGCGTGGTCATCCATGACAGGTGCGTCAACCTCATCCGGGAGACGGCCCGGCTGGTCTGGCGCAAGGGCCGCCACGGTGAGACCGCTGACAGGTGGGAGACTGACGGCGACGACCACGCACATGACGTCCTGCGCTACCTCGTCTATGCCCTGCGCGGGCGGTACAGCACACCCGCAGAGGAGGGCACCGGTTGACCTTGACACCGCACCCGGGCTATGATCGCGGCATGGCCACCCCGACCGACACAGCGCCCCTTGCCGTCGCCCCCACGTCCGTCTGGGGCCGCGCCTACCTGTCGGTTGCCCGTGCGCTCGGGCTGGTCAACCCAGTCGAGAAGCCGCGCGAGTTCATCGCTGGCGGAGACTACGCCGCGGCCGCGCCGACCGAGGGCCTGTACAGCCCCACCATCGCGCTCAGCGCGTACCTCAACCCTTGGGTGTACGCCTGCGTCCGGGCGATTGCCGGCGACCTCGCCGCGCTCCCCATCGTCGTCAAGCGCCGGGGCGAAGTCGTCGAGGGCCACTGGCTGCCCAAGGCCGTCGCCAACAGCGGGCACCCGTCGTCGCGGACATGGCGCGAGGCGACTGTGCGGGACATGCTTCTGGCCGGGCGCAGCACATCGGTCCTGCTCTACAGTAACCTGAACGGCGCCCCCATCGGCGTGCGGTGGGCCCACCCCGAGCGCGTGAAGGTCATCCCCGCCGCCGACGGCACGCCCTTGGGCTACGAGATCGGCAGCGACAAGATGCAGACCTACCCGCCCGAAGCGGTGCTGTCCGTCCTGACGCTGGGCGTGTTGGACGGCCCTGAGGCCCTCGCCGGCGTCGGTGCAACGCAGGTACTCCACAGCGACCTGACCGCTGATCAGGCCCTCGCCGCCGGCACCGCGCGCAAGGCTCGGTCAGGGCGCCCCGCCGCCATCTACCGCCCGGCATCCAAGGACGTCGGGCAGGGATGGACTGCCGCGCAGATCGCCGTCATCAAGACGCAGATCGGGCGCCTGTTCAGCGACGCCGACGGCGGGGTCGCGGTCCTCGGCACAGCCGGCGCCGAGCTCGACACGCTGGACTGGGCGCCGAAGGACATGGACGGGCCGAACCAGCGACGCTGGACCCGTGACCTCATCCTCGCCGTCTTTGGCGTGCCGCCCGTGCGCTTGGGCGTCGATGCCGCGAACATCTTCGCGACCGCCGGCGCGCAGCTCACGTCGTACTGGACGGACCTGAAGGGCAAGATCGCACCACTGGACGAAGCGATGACGATGCTGGCCCGCCGGATCGACCGCGACGACAGCATCACCGTCGAGCATGACTTCAGCGGCGTGGGGCCCCTGCAGGCCGCCGACTCCGACATCCTCGCACGCATCGGCGCCCACATCGCGAATGGGATGGACCCGGCCGTCGCCTACGCCTACGAGGGCTGGGACGACGTGCCCGAGGGAGCCTTCACCGCCCCCGCCGCCCCGGCAGCCCCCGCCGGGCAGACCCCCGCGCCTGCGCCTGCCGACGACTCCCCCGACGATGAAGACGACGACCTCGACGAAGATGAAGACCTCGCCACCGAAGACGCCGACCTTGCATCGTCGCTGTCCGATGCCGCCGACGTGCTCGCCAACCCCGACGCTACCGACGACGAGCGCGCCGAGGCCATCGCCGCCCTGACCGCTGCCGCCGAGGCCCTTGCGGCCCGGGGCGACGGGTGAAGGTCGACCGCGACATCGCCGGTATCGACCGCAAGCCGACCGCGGGGATGGCTTCCAACGCGCGCCTCGGCCTGCGCCTCCGCGAAGAGCACGGCCGGGGCGGGACTGCCGTCGGTGTCGCACGCGCCAGGGACATCGCCAACCGCGCGAACCTCAGCGACCGAACCATCCTGCGGATGCACTCCTTCTTCGCCAGACACGGCGCGCAGCAGACCGCCGCGGGCTGGGAAGACCGCTCCGACCCGTCCGCGCAGTGGATCGCTTGGCTGCTCTGGGGCGGAGACGCCGGCCGGCGCTGGGCGCGCGTGCGCCGCGACGCGATCATGGCTGCGCGCAAGCCGAAGCGCCGCGCAGCCCGCCGCGCTCCGGTTACCCGCGCCGCAGGCAAGCCCCCGCGCCTGACGGTGGCCCGGTCGCGCCGCATCGTGGGCAAGGCCCGCCGCACCCAAGAGCGCGCTGTCCTCCGCGCATGGTCCGGGGCGCTCCGTGCCCAGCGCGACCGCCTGATCGCACGGCTCGGGGCTATTGACGCTGCCCGGGGTGTACGCGCCGGCCTATTGACGCCTACCGGGACCGCCCCGGTGCGCCGGGTGCTCATCGCCGATGACGTCGCCGCGCTGTTCTCCGTCGCAGCCGAGGCTCTGACCATCGCCGAGGCTGTGACCAGCGTCATCGGCGCGACCGTGCAAGTGGGCTGGGGTCTGTTCCGGGCATGGCTGACCGCACCGAATGGCCGGGGCATCGCTTGGGAACCGACCCTGACCCCGACGCCCGGCTTGTTGGCTGAGCAGGTGACCAGGGTCAACGAGACGACCAAGCGGCAGATCGAGGCCGAGGTCATCGCAGGCATCACCGCCGGCGAGTCCATCGGCGACATCCAAGAGCGCGTCCGGTCGTCGCAAGCCTTCTCCGCGGCCCGCGCCCTGACCATCGCCCGGACCGAGACCAACCGCGCCCTGCAGGCCGGGACCGACTTGGCCTATGGGCAAGCAGCCAACATCGGCGTCGACTTCGAGGTTGAATGGGTCCGCGCGCCGCTCCCTGTCGAACCGGACCGCTCCCATCGCCGCTGTCATGGGCAACGTGTTGCGCCCGGGGGTATGTTCGTGATACCGTCGGGGCAAGACGTAGGGGCCACCGCTCCGTCCCCCGGCGGCTTCGGCATCGCCCGTCAAGACATCAACTGCCGGTGTGCGACCCGGCCTGTCTTCAAGGACTGACCCCATGCTCTGCGCCCCGGTCATCGCTACCCCTGCAAGCGTGCGCCGCGCCTTCGTGGAGCGCCGCGCGGCCGGTGGCCTGCAGCCCGGCGAGATCGAGCCGGCGCCGCTCTTCCGGTCGGTCATGCTGCGCGCCCTGCCGATGGACGGCGAGAAGCCGGACACCAACGACGGCGAGCCCCCGCGCTACCGCTTCGTGATGTCCATGAGCACGCCCGATGAGGCCCACGACCTCGTCATGCAGGATTGGGATCTGTCGCGGTTCAGCCAAAACCCCGTCGCCTTCTTCAATCACAACAGTTGGAGCCTCCCCATCGGCAAGTGGGTCGACCTGTCGGTGACCGACATCGCCCCCGGCGTGCGTGCCCTGACCGGCGCCTTCGTCCCGTCCGACGCCACCGAGACCAGCCGCGCAGTCGCCCGGCAGCTTGCCGAAGGCGTCTTGAACGCCTGCAGCGTCGGCTTCATCCCCGGCAAGATGACTGACCGCAGCAAGTACCCCACCGACGACCCCCGCTGGGCACAGCGCGGCTACGTCTATGAAGCGCCCCGCCTCATGGAATGCTCCATCGTCGGCACCCCGATGCACCCCGACGCAATCGCGCAGCGCAGCGCCGCCGACGCCGAGACCCCCGCCCCGGCCGACGTGTCCGTAGAGACCCCCGCACACGTCACCGAGGCGGAGGTCGCGCCGGCCGATGCCGACGCCGATGCGCTGGACCTCATCGAGCGCGCCCTCGCCAAGCTCTTCCCCGTCTCCACCTCCTCCGTCTGACCCCTTCCCTCCGCGCCGGGCGGCCCTCCCGGTCATCCACCCAAAGGAGGCCACGATGGCCGACAGTAGCACCCTCCAGGCCCAGGTCGACGTCCTCGTCGGCAAGGCCATCAACACCGCCAAGGCGGACATCGAGCGCAACGTCAACGACGTCAAGCTCACCCAAGAGCGGCAGGCCGCCGACGTCGCCAAGCTCGACGCCGAGATCGCCCGCCTGAAGGTCCGCGAGATCGCCAACACCCCCGCGCCCTACGATGGCCCCGCCGGCAACCTCGTCCGCGAGTTCGGTCGCGATGCCGAGCTGCAGCTTCTGCCCACCGTGCGGCAGTACAGCTTCGACGGGCAGATCCACCGCGAGCACGTCGACGGTTTGCTGACCAGTGCGAAGACCTACGGTGATGCCCACCGCGAGGTCAAGGATCTGTGGGACGCGATCCAGATCCGCCTTGCCCTGCGCGGTGTCTCGACCTCCCGCGCGTCGAGCGCGCAGATCCTCCGCGACGCCCGCGAGCACGCCCCCGAGGCTCTCGCCCGCATGGCCGACCGCATCAAGCGCATGGGCCTCGCGAACGACGGCATGGCCGTGATCAACCGCGTCTTCGGCGTCAGCGCCGGCAACGGCTCCGACTTCATCCCCTCCGAGGTAATGTCGCCCGAGATGCTGCGCGTGGCCTCCGCCGCGATCATGGACAGCCCGGTGGGTCTCTTCATCCAGAAGACGCTCACGGACAAGAACATGGTCTCGCCGGTGAGCACCGCGCGCCCCCGCCCCTACCTGCAGGGTGCGGCGTCCGGCAGCGCCGCCGCCGAGTTCATCAACTCGGCGATGGCGACCGGCAAGCTGTCCTACGGCGTCAAGGACATGGCCTGCGCCGTGATCTACGACCGCAACGCCGACATGGACAGCATCATCGCCTTCCTGCCCGAGACCCGCGCGCAGGTCGCCGAGGCGATGGCTCTGGGCCTCTTCGACGGCATCATCAACGGCGACACCAACACCGCCCATCAGGACAGCCTCACCGCCTGGGCGCCCGAGGGCGTCTTCCCGGTCGGCAGCCCGTCGGGCGGCAGCGCGGTCGGCGGCAGCCTCGACCACCGTCGGTCCTTCCTGGGTCTCCGCGCTCGGGCGATGGACATCGGCGCGACGGCCAAGTACGACCTCGCGTCGACCTACACCTTCGCGAAGATCCAGGCCATGCAGGCCAAGATGAGCGGCGGCGTCGGGCAGAACAACGGCCGCGTCGCGATCTTCGCGTCGTTCCAGGACATTCTGGCCCAGTTCAGCGTGATGGACCAGATCGCGACCCTGGAGAAGTTCGGCCCGCAAGCCACGATCCTGACCGGTCAGGTCGGCGCCGTCGGTGGCAAGCCGGTCATCCGCGCGTGGCCCCTCGGCCGCACCGGCTCCGAGACCGGCGCCTTCCACACCGACGGCCTGCACAGCGCCACCGCCGGGAACAACACAAAGGGCGGCGTGGTGATGGTCGACCTTGACCGCTACATCCTCGGCACCCGCCAGGGCCTGCGGCTTGAGACCGACACCAACATCCTGACCAACACCGGCATCCTCGTGGCCTCCGGGCGCTACGCCTTCGAGAGCCCCGACCACCTGTCGGCCCTCAGCGCCACATCGACCGTGAACGTGGTGTACGGCTACAACGCCTCCTGATCCACCGCCCCAACCACACAGAGGTGACCCCATGTCGACCCCTTCGATCCGGCAGGTGGACTTGATCCTCGCCGCCGGCATCGCCGCCGGGACCGCCGCCGGCGACGTCTTCACCAACCCCCTCCCCTGCCGTCTCCGCATCATCAGCGGATACTTCACCCCGCAGGCCGCCGTCACCGCGAACGACACCAACTTCGCGACGATCACGCTGGCCAACGGCGCCACCACGCTGCACACGTTCACCACGCAGACCAGCGGCAGCGGCGGCACCGGCGACCTCGCCGCGACCACGCCGATTGCCCTGACCTTCGCGGCGGCCGCGGTCGGCACCGCGATGGAGATCGCCCCGGGCGCCGCGATCAAGCTGAACAAGGCCGTCACCTCGTCGGGCGTGGCCATCTACGGCCGCTACTCGCTCTACGTTGACGAGGTCCGCGTCTGATGCCCCGCACCCCCGCCGACGCCCCCACGCCGGCGGGGGCCGCCCTGCCGGGCGCTGAGGCCCCTGCAGCCGCCCCCGCGGTCGCAGGCAGCCCGGCGCCCGGCCACCCCCTCCCGCGCGCCTACGCAGCCGTAGGCCGCGCCCCGGCCGGCCCCGCGTACCTCACGCGCAGGCTGGTCACCGCCCCGGGCCCCCAGCGCTCCCCGGGCGACCCCGACACCCCGGACGGCCCTGCCGAACCGACTGACCCGTATGGGGTGCTGCCGTGCCTGTGATCACCGCCGCCGCTGCGCGCCTGCAGATCCCCGGCCTGACCGGGACGGCCGAAGACACCAAGATCGAGACGCTGATCGACGTGGCTGACGCGATGATCGCCGCGGCGGTCTGCGCCGCCATGCCGGATAACGGCGCGCCGACGCTCGGGTCCACGACCTACACGCTGATCGAGCCCGAAGTGGTTGTGTCCGAGGACGGTTACACGCTGCTGGTGCGCGTTCCCAACATCACCGCCGTCACGTCCTTGCACGTCTCCACCTCGCGGGTCTGGGATGCCTCGACGCTGCGGGACAGCGCCGGCTACACCCTCGACGCCCGGACGTCGATGATCGAGATCGACCCGGCATACCCGCCCCTGCCGCTGACCCGCCGCTCTGTGCGCGCAGTCGTGACCGCGGGATGGGCGACCCTGCCCGATGACCTTGCGCACGCCGTCGCGGTCCTGACCCGGCATCTCTTCGACCTGCGGCACGGCCAAGGCCGGACCTCTGTCAGCGAGGCGGGCATCTCCACGTCCCTGCGCCCCGAGACGATGCCGGACGCTGTGCGCCAGATGATCGCCCGCTACGTCGTTCCGGTGGTCTGACGTGACCCCCGCCGAGGCCGCTGCGATGCTGAAGCGCATGGGCGCTGGCGGCTTCCGCGCGGCAGTCCAGCGGACGATGGTTGAAGTAGCCCTGCGCGGCGAGGGCTACGCGAAGGGCAACGCTGCGACGGTCCTGAACGTCCGCACCGGGCACCTGCGCCGCTCCATCGCCGGGACCGTGCGGGACACCCCCGAAGGCCCCGAGGCAGTCATCAGCGCCGGAGGCCGCGTCAACGGCGGGGCGTCGGTGCGCTACGCCGGGGTCCATGAGTACGGCACCAAAGACCCCATCCGCCCGAAGCGTGGTCGCTACCTGCGAATCCCCCTGCCACCTGCACGCACTGCCGCCGGTGTCGACCGGTTCGGCGGGCCCTTGCGGCAAAGCGGCGCGGGCCTGTTCACGGTCTTCAAGGCGAAGTCCGGGGCGCTCTACCTGCGGCACAAGCCGTCGGGGCAACTGTGGTATAAGCTGGTGGAGCAGGTCAGCATCCGCGCGCGCCCCTTCCTGCGCCCTGCCGCCGACCGCGCCGCTGCCGACCTGCCCAAAGTCCTCGCCCGCAACATCACCGCCGAGCTCAAGCGTGTCTGACCGCGATACCACCATCACCGACGTCATGACCGCCGTGGGGACGATGCTCCTCACCGCGTCGGGCCTGACATCGGAGCGCGTGACCTACGGCGCGACCGACCGCCCCCCGGTGACCGGTGACTGTGTGGCGTGGCGGATGGTGACGACGTCGTCGACGCCGAACGGCCCTGCGGCCCTGACGCGCTTCGAGACCGTGACGACCTTCGAGCTGCGCATGTGGGCGCAGGGCACGGCAGACACCCCTCTCTCGCGCGACATCGCCGCCGTGGGTCTGTGGCAGCGCGTGCGCGCCGCGACCCTGACCGACCGGACGCTCGGGGCGACGGTTCGGGACGTGGTCTTGGGTGAGCTCACCGCGCCGTCCGCGGCCGCCGACGTCGGCGTGCCCGTGGGCTGTGCAACTGCGATCCTCACTGTCCGATGGCAGTGGCAGGCGGTGCCCTAATGGCTTGGATCACTGCGTCCAACGGTGCAAACTACGCTTTCCGCGTCGCTGTGACGTGCGACACCACCGGCGCGACCCCCGGCGGCGCCGCGGTTGTGGCGCGCTTGGTCATCGGCCCAGACCTCGCGCACTTCTGGGCGACCGTCCAAAGCAACGGCTACGACGTGCGCTTCGCTACGGCCGGGGGCTCCATCATCGTCCACGAACGCGCGACGTGGACCTACGCCAGCAAGATCGGGATCTTCGACTTCGAGATCGACGTCCCCGCGACCGCCCCGGCCGGCGCCGTCCGCACGGTCTACCTGTACTATGGCCCCGCGACCGCCGTTGCCGTTGACCCCAGCGCCAACCCCTTCGCCAACACCGTCGGCGCCTACGCTGAAGCCGGGCGCATCATGCCCGCCGGCCGCGCGATCCTTTGGGATAGCCCGTCGTGGGGGCAGTCGGCAGGCAGCAACACCCCGACCCCCGCGCAGACCGCCGTGGTCGGCGTCGACGAGTTCCGGCACATCTACGCGGTCCTTGGCTGGTCCCTGCGCTTTCAGGCAGGCTACAGCTACAACGGCAGCGACGTCTTCGAGGACGTCGATTGGCTCTACGTCGCGACGACCGGCGGCCATGCCAGCGCGCCCAACTGGATGCTCGCCGCGAACCTGCGCCTCTTCACCGACGAAAGCGGCCACACAGTGCGCGCTCTCGTCAACGTCCAGAACGCCAGCGACGGGCTCGCGGTCCTCCGCGTCGGTTGGAGCGGGTTCTCGACCGAAGAGCGGCACTACCTCAAGCTGAGGGGCATCGCCCCCGCGATCTGATAGACCCCCACCGACACTCCGGAGGCCCCTATGGCAGTCCCTTACAGCGCTCGCGGTTCCGGCGTCATGGTCGGCGTCGAGGTCACCCCCGGCACGGCCGTCAGCCGCACGAAGTCTTGGCCGATCAACGGGTCGACCCTCACCTCGACCCGGACCCGCAACGTTCGCGGCCGCTTGTCGCACGGAACCGGCGGGTTCGTCAAGGACGAGTTCGTCGCCAGCGTGGAGGTCGGCGGTGCTCTGACCATCCCCGCGTCCTACAGCGGCCTCGGGCTGTTGATGCGCGCTGCCCTCGGCGCTGCCTCATCGTCCGGCACCGGCCCCTACACCCACACCTACGGCCCGGCCGCGGCCCTGCCCTCGCTCACGATTGAGCAGATCTTCGGAGACAGCGGCCGGTCGATCCTCAACGCCGGATGCAAGGTCAACAGCCTCAGCCTGTCGGTCACCCCCGGCGGCGAGGTGCTGTGGAACGTCGACATCATCGGCATGAGCGCCGCCGCCGACGGGTCCGCCGGCAGCCCGTCCTACCCGTCGGTGGTCTTCGCCGAGGCGTATGAGTGCGTCGTGACGTGGGGCGGTAGCAGCATCGGCACCGTCAAGAGCGCCGAGGCGACCATCACCAACGGCGCGACCCGCCGCCCGCAGGTCGGGGCCCTGACCAGCGCCGAGCCGTCCGTCGGCGTGCCCCGGCGCGCGACCGCGACCATCGTCGTCGACAAGGACAGCTTTGCCCCGCGCATCGCCGAGACCGCCGACACGACCGGCGATCTGGTGCTGACCTTCACCGACACCGCGACCGGCGCGAAGACGATCACGATCACCCTGCAGGACTGCCGGGCGACCGTGACCGAGACTGTCGGCGGGTCGATGGCTGACCTGACCACGTCGATTGCCTTCGCCAGCAACGACACCCCGACCATCGTCATCGTCAACGCTGAGAGCGCCTATGACTCCTGAGCAGCCCGGACAGACCCCCGCCGCGCCGGACGTGCTCAGCGTCCTGCGCGCCGCCTCCGTGCCCTTCACCGCCGTCATGCAGCCCGCCGACGGCGACCGCCCCGCGCTCTACTGGCGCGTCCGGCGCCTGTCGCCGGGGCAGGCCGCGCAGGCCGGTGTCCTTGAGGGCCTTGTCGGCGGGGCGCTGGCGAAGATCGAGGCCGCCGCGAAGGCCCCCGCTGCCGCGCCGGACCTTGACCTGTCGGCGCTCGGGGCATCGGTCCTCCGCAGCGCCGCGCAGGCCGCTGACCGGGTGGTGATGGCTGCGGTCGACGGGGTGTCTCTCGACGGGGTGACGTGGACCCCGATGCGCGTGGTTCTCCCCGGCGACGACGACCCGGCCGCCGGGACCGTCGGCATCCAGACGATGCCGTGGGGCACTGTGTGGGTGTGCGCCGAAGCCGCGACAGGCTTCGCCCGGGAGGCGGCCGCGCTGGTGGCTTCGTTTCGTGGCCGCGCAGCCGGGTCTCCCGCTGACCGCTGACCTCGCCGCGCGCCGGTACGGGGTGCGCCCCTCGGCGCTGGTCGGGATAGACTGCCCGTGGCAGGCGCTGTACCTCGACGCCGCCGCCGCCCTCGCCGGCGAGCGCCACGACGCCGAGCACAGCCCCCTCGCCGCCCTCCTGACCGCCCTGACCGGCGCCCGGTGACCCGATGTCCGACGTGATCAACGTAGTCATCAGGGCGCGGGACGAGGCGACCAAGTCCCTGTTGAGCGCCGGGAACGCGGCCGATGCCCTCGCCGAAGCGCAGGCGGAGGCATCCCAGACCGGTGCGGCCCTCGAACAGCAGGCCGCAGAGACAGCCGAGGCACTGCGGGAGCAAGCCGCGGCATCGCAAGAGGCGGCCAAGGCCGGGCCTGCGCGTGGCCCCGATGGGCGGTTCCTGCCCAAGAACGGCGGCGCTGCAGCGGGGGAGTCGACCGATGCGGTCGCCGAGGCTGCCGCAGAAGCAGCGTCCGCGGCAGCCGAAGGCATCAAGGAGATGGGGGAGGCGTCGGATAAGGCCGATGGCTCCGTCTCGAATATGTCGAACCGCGTCAGTACCCTGCGGTACAACCTCGCGGACATCGCACAACAGCTTGCGTCCGGCACGAACCCGCTGACCATCCTCGTTCAACAGGCCCCCGATGTCGCATGGGCGCTGGGCAGCGTGTCGGAGGCCGGCACAATCTTTAAGGCCGCCCTCGGCGGGTCGCTACCCATCATCGCCGGCGTCGCGGTCGCCGCGGCGTCGTTGGTTGCCGCATACAGCGTCCTTGCCAACGCCACCGAAGAGGCAGCCGAGGCCACCGGCCGGCTTGGCGCTCGCATGGAAGAGACAGGCGCCCGAGCGGAGGCAGCGCAGCGTCAGCTTGAAGGGGTGTACGCCGCGATCACGGCGCTCCGCAAGGGCAACGCTGACGCTGAGCTGGCCTTCAAGGAGCTGACCGGCGAGATCGACAAGCACGCGGCAGCCGCCACGCGGTCGCGCCGGTCGCTTGAGGAGGACTACCGCGCCGAAGAGCTGGCCATCGCCGGCATCATCCAGAAGGAGAAGGACGTCATCGCCGCCCGCAGCGCGGCGCTGAAGGCATCGCAAGAGGTGGCCGGCAGCCTGCGCGGGCAGATCAACGCGCTGTCTGACGATGAGCGCGAGGCCGCACAGGTAGAGATTGCCAACGCGCACGCCCGCCTGCGGACCGCGCAAGAGACGTCCGCCCGGCTGCAGACGCAGAAGGGCGAGGCGCTCGCCCTGATTGACGCGACCGAGGAATACAGCCGGGGCATCGAAGAGCAGGACGAGGCGGAGAAGGCCGCAAACAAGTCCCGCGCCGAAGCCGCCAAGCGCCTCGCCGAGATGCGGCGCGAGTACGACAGCCTCGTCAAAGCGCTGGAGGCGTTTCAGGACGCCGAGCGCGCCGCGTCCGCGTTGGGGCCGGTGTCGAACCTGATCCCCGCGCAGGCGATTGACGATCTGCGCGCCCTGCAGGCCGAGCTTGACCAGCTTGCGCCGCCCAAGGACGCGTTGACAGCCTTTCAGGCCATCGAGCTCAAGCTGCTCGACATCGAGCGCGCAGCGGCCCAGATTGGCGCCCCGCAGGTAGCCGAGGCAGCCCGTGAGCAAGCGCAGGCGGCGATGCAGGACTTGACGTCAAAGGCGATGGCAGAGGCCGCCGCCGCCATTGAAGAGCTCGGGACCATCTTGGGCAAGATGTACCAAGAGTCCATCCAGAAGGCCGCCAACGCCGGCAAGATGATCGGGCAGGCGCTCTCCGGCGACGTCAGTGGCGTCCTGTCCGAAGTCATACCCAAGATCGGCGTAAAGCTGGGGCAGGCTCTCGGGAACGTCGCTGGTGACGGCATGTTTGCCAAACTCGCCAAGGCGATCCCGCTGATCGGTGAGGCCATCGGACAGGCCATCAGCGGCATCCAGGCATTGGGCGAGAATGGCGCCAAGGCGACGTCCAACGCAATCGTGCAGCAGATCCAGAGCATCATCAAGGGGCTAAGCAACCTACCTGCGCTGATCGTCCAGTTGGTGCCGGACCTTATCGTGAAGGTGCTCCCTGATCTGATTGTGCACCTCGTCAGCATCATCCCGCGCATGGCCGTTGCAATCGCCATTGAGCTTCCCATCGCCATCGTCCGGGGCATCGTCGGTTGGTGGCGCGACATCGGCGGGTTCCGGGGCATCGCGGCATCCATCGCTGATGGCGTGCGCACTTGGTGGCGGGAGACGTGGGATCGGGTCAGGGCATGGCTGCGGGACATCTTCACACCGGGCGACCAAGGCCGGGGCCGACGGGTCAGCGATGCCCGGGCGCAAGAGCTCCGCGAGATGCGGGCCGCGGCGATGGCCGCCACAGACCCCCGCGGGCGCCCGGGACAGCCGACCGATGCGCGCACCTACAGCCGCCGCGGCGCCGGCCCACAGCCTGCAGGGCCGACGCTGGTCATCCAAGCCGCGTCGCTCCACCCCGACGTGGTGCCCGCGACCCTGCGGGATCTTGACCGCATGACCCGCCCCGGCGGCCTGCGCCGTGGTACAACGGGCCTGGGGGGCACCTGATGTCAGCGTCGCGGTTCTACTGGTACGCCCCCGGGTCTGCGCGGCTGTTGACGCTCGACGTGTACCCCGCCGCCCTGCAGGCCGATGTCGAGGCCGTCGCGGAGGGGGTGTCGCCCCTGTCCGGCCGCGCGGTGCGGGTTCAGCAGGGCGTGCGCTGGCGCGTGACCCTTGACCTGCAGGCGGTGTCGGAGGATGACCGCTACGGCCTGCGGACGCTGGTCTCGCACCTGCAGCGCGGCGGCGCAGTCGGCTTCGCGCGCGACCCCGACAAGGCGTTGCTCGCATGGACTGTCAGCACAATCACACCGGGCACGTCGTCATTCCTGACGTCGGGCGGGTCGCAGATGCTGGCGTGGGAGCCGTCCGCGGCGCTGGTGTCGGGGGATCGGCTCATCGTCCAGAGCCAAAACCCCGAGGGCATCGTCGAAGAACCCATCGCAACGTCGGTGTCATCGGTCGGGCTGGTCACGCTGTCCACGCCGATCCGGTCGCGGATGGCACAGACCCCCATCGCCGTCCGCCCCTACGGGTTCTGGCCTGTGCTGGTGATGGAGCCCGGCGACACCCCGGAGATCCGGTCTGACCGCGAGCTCTACTACGACGTGACGATGACCCTGACCGAGCACCCTGCGCACCTTGCCGCCCTGCGCGGGGTGACCCTTGGGGGCGCGACCACGCCGCACACGGCCCCGCTGGCGATGTCCTTGGATCAGGCCATCGGCCGCGCACCGGGGCCCTCCGGCTTCGTGGCTTCGGCCTTCCGGGTGCGGTCGTGAGTTGGTCAGCCGACTTCCGCGCACGCCTCGACAGCGGGGCGCTGGCGCCGATCTACGCCCTGACCGTCGACGGGTCGCCGGTGATCCTGACCACCGCCGACGTCGCGGTGTCGGGCGGGCTCGGCCTGACCGTCGCCCCGTGGCTCGACATCGGCGCGCTGACCTTCGGGTCCGCCGGCGTCGCCCCGATTGAGTGGACACCCGAGGCCGGCGCGTGGCGCTTCGGGGTGCTGGTCGGCGGGCCGGGTGATGGGCGCCTGCTGACCACCCTGCGCGCCCTGCGCCGGGGCAATCTGGTCCGGCTGCGCATGGGTTTCCCCGGGATGCCCTACACGGACTATCAGCCGGTCGCCGCGGGCCGCATCGCTGGGCTGGCCAACGACGGCCGGGGCACGCTGACCTGCGAGGTCTGGGATCTGGTGTCTGCCCTCGCCGGCCGGATGCGGGGCGACGGCGACCTGCGCAGCGAGCCGCAGCTCTTCAGCGCCTACCGCGCGCCCGGGTCCATCAGCGGGGTCGGGTACGTCGTCGGCGACACGACCCTGCGCCTCGCCGCCGCGCCGCCGTCCGGGGTGCGCCTGACCGGCGGGACCGGGGCGGTCAAGGTCACCCCCGCATCGGGCGCTGAAGCGTTCTACCTGACATACACCGGCATCGCGACCGGACCGGACCGCCTGACCGGCGTGGCGACCGCCGACGTGCACGGGACGGTGCGCGTCAACGCAGCCATCGGGTCGGTCGTCGAGTTCGTCCCCTTCGTCTATGGCGACATCCGGCAGTTCGTGGCGCGCATTCTGACGTCGACCGGAAGCGGCGGGAACGGCGCCTATGACGTGCTCCCGCGCGACTGGGGATACGCGCTGCGGGATGGGCTTGAGGTCGACGTCGCGGACATCTTCAGCAGCGTCAACGACGTCCTCGCCCCCGGCAGCGCGGGCGCCAACGACATCGAAGCCATCGTCGACCCCCTGCCCGCGGACGGCGGGCAATGGCTGACCGGCATCCTGCAGGGCTTCGGGGCGTTCCTGACGCTCAGGCAGGGCCTTTTGACGCTGCGATGCGCGCAGGACATCCGCCCGCAGTCGCGCTCGACGGCCCGCATCCAGCGGCTTCGGGTCACCGATGCGCAGGCCGTCGAAGGCCCGGCGGTTGAGCAGGCGACGTGGAGCAACCTCACCTATGGCCCTGTCGGCATCAAGAGCACGTCGGGCACCACGACCGGCGCGGCGCCAGCATCGCAGTACCCGATGGGTGGGCTCAAGGTCTACGACGTCACCGAGTACCTGTGGTCAAACGAGACGGCGATGCGCGCCGCGGCAGCCGACCGCCTGTCGGTCTGGGCGAACGTGCTCCCCGAGGTCATCAGCGCCGACTTCGCCGGCCTCTGGCACTGGACCCTCTGCCCCGGCGACGTCGTGCTCTACAGCGGCACGCAGACCGGCGGCCTGTACCTGTCGACTGCCGGGGGATGGGCCGACCGGATGGCGATGGTTGTCTCCGTGCAGCCTGACCCGCTCCGTGGTACGGTAGCGCTGACGCTGGCGACCCTGCCCGATGATGCCGCCGACCGCTTGGAGGTGTGACGATGGCCACCCTTGACCTGTCCGGCTACACCCGGGCCCCTGCGACCCGCTTGATCGGGGCATCCATCGGCACCGACTGGCAAGAGGTCATCGTGCCGCCTTGGTGTACGGTCGTCGTCCTGACCGCGACCCATAGCTTCTACTACGCGCTGGCCAACGTCGAGGCGGGCCGGACGCAGCCGGTCGACGGCGCGGCGGCTTCGGGCACCGATGACAAGGTCAGCGTTCATGTCTCGGGCTCCGAGGGCAAGTACGCGGTCAAGATGCGTGACCCCGAAGATCGGCCCGTGACGGTAGGGGTCACCCCGAACCGCTCGATCTTCGTGGCCGCGCAGAGCGGCACCACCGCCATCAGTGCTGAACTCGGGGTCGGGCGATGAGCGACCGCCGCGGGTATGTCTTCACCCGGGCGCCGGGGGAGGCGGACGAACTCACCGCCCCCACACCCCCCGCCGTCCAATCCCTCGCCGGCGGCACCACGTCCGCGTCAGCGACGTGGACCCACCCCGGCGCCCCAGCCGGCACCACCTACACCTGCGCCGTCCGCGGGAGCGACGGCAGCACGCCGACCGCCAGCGGCTCCGGCCTCGGCCTGTGGACGTGGACCGTGGCCAGCGGGGTCGCCTACGCCGCGACCCTGACCGCGTCGTCGGGCGGACAGGAAAGCCGCAGCGACGCGCTGGTCAACGTCGGCGAGGCCCCCGCGCTCGCGTGGGCCGCCCCGGCGTCCGCGGTCGTCACCGCCGGCACCACGTCGGCGACGATCACCTGGGCGACCCCGACCGGCGGGACGACCCCCTACACCTACAGCGCCGCGTCAGTGGTGTACGACAGCACGGGCGCGTCGTCTACGGCCACGCTGTCGAAGTCCGGCTCTGGCGCCGGGGCGACCACCGTCAGCGGGCTGGTCAACGGTCAGACGGTCGTGCTGCAGCGCACTGTCACCGACGGCGACGGGGCGACCCTCGCCGTGCAAGGCGCTGCCACCGTCGCAGCGACCGCCGCCAGCGTTACCCCGGGCACCGCGCCCGCGGGCCAGAGCCTCGCCGCCGGGACGACCAGCGTGACCATCGGGACGTGGGGCGCCCCGTCGGGCGGGACCGGGCCCTACACCTATGCGGTGACGGAACTCGGCGGGTCCGGCGTGACCATCGGCGGCTCGGGCCTCGGCCCGTGGACTGCGGTGGGCCTGACCGACGGCGTGACCTACGCCTTCCTGCTCACGGTGACCGACAGTCTCAGCGCCAAGGGCTACAGCGTCGTGACCGTCAGCGTGTCGCCGAGCGCGGCGATGGGGTCGTGGGAGGTTGTCGACAGCCTCGACTTCACTGACGCCGACTGGACGGCCGCGTCGACAACGTCGACCACTGCCTCAACCACGGCGTGGTATCTGACGCTGTACGCGGCCGACGGGACCACCCCGCGCGCCTACGTCCGCAACAACAACACCGACAGCCGCACCCTCAGCCTCAGCCCGTCCGGGTCGGGTTTGACCCTCGTTAACGGGGCCACAACAACGCAGCCATCCGTGGCGGTCTGGCCTGCCGGGTGGGGCGCGCTGCGCGGCGGATCGCGGCGTGATGCTTGGTTGATTGAGGCTGTGGTGGAAGGTGAAGAACCCAGCGGCACAAGCGGGTTTGTGCACATCTTCAACGTCACAACGGTGTCTGTGGGGCCGACAACGCCTGGGACTGGGATGCGTTGCTACAACAGCGGCACAGGAACGGTGCTCTCGGCGTCCTGTTACATTTCGTCGTGGACTGCTCAGTCGGTTCGTACCGTGGCCACCGGAGCGACCCGGCTCTACCGGGCATCGATGCAGGTGACCATCGCAGACAGCCGCCGGCATGACATCTTCATCAGCGAGGGTGCGACCGACTACCGCGACCCAGAGACCGGTATCCGCGTCCGCGCGCAGTCCGCATCGACGGCGATGACCTCGCCCGGCGCAGATGTCACCGCGTCGTCGACATGGTTCGACAGCACCATCGGCGGACGGACGGCCTTCGCCCTCTACCACGACGGCAGCGCGACCACGGGGTCTGCTGTCCGCCTCCGCAAGCTGCGGCTCCTCCGGAAGCCGCTGGGGAGCCTCTGATGCAGGCGATCTACGAGTGGCAGATCGAGAACCCGCCCCCTGAGGGGCTTGTCAGCGTCGTCATCCGCATGGAGAACGCCGAAGCCCGCGCGCTGATGGACGGCCCCGAGCCCACCGACCCCATCGCGCAGGCGGTGTGGCAGGCCCTGCGGACCGCCGAGAACACAGGCGCGCCGGTCCTGCCCGCATGACCCCCGCCGTCGACCTCGCCCTCCACGACTGCGGCCCGTGCCTGACCCCAGGGCCAGCCGTCCGCAACCACCTGCCCGCGACCCTCACCCCGGAGGCGCGCGCCTTCATCCTGACCCGGCTTGACCACGGCGAAGCGCACTACGGCGCGCCGCTGCGGATTGGCTGGCCCGGCGCGGTCATCGAGGCCCCGCAAGAGTCCGCCGACCTCTGCGCCTACCTGCGCGCTGCCAACGCCCCCGACGACCTGATCGACCGTGCCGCTGCGCTGCACAACGACGTGCTGCGCTGGACACAGGGGGCCCGATGATCGTCATCGTCCGCCGATCCGGCGCCGCGCCGCACGTCCACCGCCTGACCACCGCCGACCTGTGCGCCTACGCCACCCGTCGCGCAGCCCGCGCGCCCATCCCGGAATGCTGACATGAAACCGGCCTTGATCGCCCGCCTGCTGCGACTCGCCGCCCGCGTCACCATCGCTTCAGCCGGCGGCTTCACCCCCGCCGAGATCCGGCGCTTGGCTGCTGACCTCGCCGAGCTCGCCGCCGACCTGATCGCGGACCTCGCGGACAAGGACTGAACCGATGCCGTACGCCTGGGGCCCTACCTCTGTCGCGCGCCTGCAGACCTGTCACGAGCTTCTGCGGGAGCTCTTCGCCCGCGTGATCAAGCGCCCCGACCTGCCGCACGATCTGACCGTGCTCTACGGCCATCGGACCCACGCGGAACAGGCCGAGCTCTACGCCAAGGGCCGGCGCGGCATCCCGGGCGAGAAGACTGTCACGAACGCAAAGCCGGGGCAGTCAAAGCACAACGCCTCGCCCTCGCACGCCGTCGACGTCGCGCCCATCGTCAAGGGTTCGGTGTCGTGGGATTGGACGGCCTACCATGCCGTCGCGCCCATCATCAAGGCGGAATGGGCGAAGATGACTAATGAGGGCCTGACCGGCGGGGTGACCTTGTCGTGGGGCGGCGATTGGGAGCGCACCAAAGACGGGCCCCATTGGGAAGTCCGCGGGGTATGATGCCGTCCATGCCTGCCATCCCCCGCATCCCCGCCCACCTTCGCGGCCCCGCCCTCGTCGTCGTCGCGGGCGCCGTGGCCTTCGCCGTCGCTGCCTTCGCCGCCACCGCCGGCGCGCAGGTCGACGGCGCGCCTGTGCCGGGCGCCTCCGCGGGGACCGGCTTCGAAGCCATCGGCGTCGGCACCGGCGCGGGCGCCTTGGTCGGCGGCGGGACCGTCGTCGCCGCGCTCAAGTGGGCGGTCGGCGCTGTCGAGGCCCGCTTGAAGGGCATCGAAGACCGGCTGACCGGCATCGAGCGCACGCAGGGCGAGCACGCCACCGCCATCGCCGTCGCCGCCGAGCGCGACCGGGGAACGATGGGCGTGCTGTCCACGATCAAGACCTTCTTGGAGGGCCGATGAGCGCCTTGCCCTTGCACCCATCCAGCCCCCTGCCGGCCAACAACACACGCGCCTACCCCCAGCCTCGGCGTCTCGACAGCCTGACCCCGGACGCGCGGGCGCTGCTGATCGCGCTCTTCACCTGCATTGAAGACGCCTACGCCGACACCACCCCCACGCCCCCGGCGGAGGTGCGGCCCGTGGCCGTGACCGGGCCGCGTGGGCAGACCTGACAGGAGCCACGATGCAGCCCAGCATTGACCTTGACGACGTCTACGCCGTCCCCGACGATCCGAGCCCCGAGGCGCAGTGGCGCGAGACGGCCGCCAGCCTGCGGGAGATGGCGGACCGGGCGGAGGCTGGCGACTACCGCTGGCTCGTCATCGCCGCCCAGCCCGTCAACGACGACGACGGCCGTGAGGACGACATGATCATCACCAGCGCCGACCTGCGCGGGGCGATGGCGGAGGTGGTCGGCTACCTCGAAGGCGAGGCGGCCAGCCTCAAGGCCACGATGGGCGAGGTGTCCTGATGGGCAGACCCGACCCCAACGCCGGCAACCCCTCCCGCCGCGGCACCCTCGCCGCCCCCGTCTACGAGCTCTCCTGGGGCAGCGACCCGGGCACGGGCAACGGCTGGCACAGCGCGACCGAGGACGGCGAGCACGTCACCGCCGCGCAGTGGGCCGCCATCACCGCCGCCGCGCAGGTCAGCGCCGCCGCGCTGGACCTCGCCATCCTCGCCACCCCGGCCAGCCGGGCGTGGTCGAAGGCCAAGGACCGCGCCGCCGCCGCCGGCCAGAACAACCTGATGGCCGTCACTCAGGCGCACTACGCCGCGCGGCACGGGGCCTTGCTGGCCAGCGTCTGGGTCGCGGGCTGACCCTCAGCGCCGACCGGGCCCGCCTCAGCGATGGGGCGGGCCTTCGTGTCGGTGGGCGCAGGCCGCTTGGTAGAGCCTCCCCGCCGCCCAAACCGCCCGCACCGCCGCCCACGCCAGCGCCCCGGTCACCCCGTCGCCGGCCGCACCCACCGTCAGCAGCACGCCGACGGCCTCATGCGCGGCGCTGGCCCGGCGGTGCACCTCATCGACCGGCAGCACCCGCGCCCCGGGCTGCGCAGCCTCGGGGCCCCGGAGCAGCCCCCGCAGGTAGCCGCGCGCGGCGGCCAGCGCGAGGAGGAGGGCCTGCCTGCGGGTGTCGGTCACGCTCCCCCCGGGCACGCCGCGACCGCCGGGAGGGGTGGGGCGAGCCTGCCCGGAGTCTACCGCGCGGGCGGGGTGGCCGGGATTTCACGCGGTGACAGGGGGCTCACCCTCGGCCAGCCTGCGCGACTTCGGCTGCTTCCGCTTCGAGCCGCGCCACACGTCCTTGGCGAAGTTGCGCCAGCGGGCATCCACCGCGTCGCCACAGGTGCCCCCAATGCCTCTGTGGTTCCTGGCTACGATGTGTCCGCGGTTGTAGGTCACGGTGCCGCAGTAGTTGCCGATGTCTTCGGAAGCGTAGTCGATGCTGATGACCTCAGACTCAAACCGCGCGGAAAGCGCAGCGAACGCCGCGTCCGGGGTTCGCCACGCGCACTTAAACACACAGCGCGTCCCGTCAGGGTTGGTCCAACAGTCGTGGGCGTTGAAGGTCTTGCCCTTGAGCTCGGGGTCGAACGGAGACAGGTCGATGCACCCGTCGATGTCGGTGATGGCGGCGATGACGTGCGCTGCGGCGCGCAGGTCGATCTTGACGTAGTTGGCCATTGTCTACTCCCTGCCGGCCCTGCCGGCGCTCCTGTGTGTCCTCGCCGCCCGCCCGCGCCCAACGTCGGGCACCGGGGCGGGCTCGGGCTCGCGGTGGGCCTCGGCCATGCACCGGACCGTGCACCACGGGGCGGGCCCGGGGCTGCGGAAGCGGCGGCCGCAGATGGGGCAGGGGGCGGTGATGGCGGCCCTCATGCCCACCTCCGCGCAGCCGCGGCCCAGCCGTCGGCAGCCACCTCGGCCCGCCGGGCCCACTCCAGCGCCGCATCCCGCCACCGCTGACCGGCCGCGCCCCAGCACATCTGGACCGCGGAGGGCGGGTGCTCACCCCTCGGCCGACGGAAGATGTAGGCCCGCAGCGCCAGCGGGCCGGCGGCCACAGCCCCGCGCCACCCCGAGGCAGCGGCCAGCGCAGCCTCCCACGCCCCGAGCGCGAGCACGTGCGCCCGCAGCCGCGCGGCCGCCGACGTGCGCCGCCCGCCGGGGCGGACCCGCAGGCGGCGGTGGTGCCAGGGGCGCGTCATGGCTGGCCCCCTCGGCGCGCGGCGGCGGCTTCGAGGGCGGCGATCAGGGCGCCGGCTTCGGTTGCGCTGTAGGCGAAAGCCTCCCCGGGGAGCTGTGCGCGCCACCACCGGCGCTCCGTCTCCGTCTCCGGCAGCGGATCGCCGGGGTAGATGTCAGGACCCTGCCACGACACCTGCAAGATGGGGCAGGCCCACGCCTCGCGCACGGCGGCGAGCAGGCAGCCGAGGGTCGCGGGGTCGGTGAAGTCGGGCTCTTCGCCGAGGTTCTCATCGGCGAAGGTGACACCCGACGGGCTTGCCCACAGGCCAGCGCCGAGCACGCGGGCGCCATGCGTCGACAGCATCCCCGGCCGCCACACAGGCAGCCCCAGCGCGGCGCAGGCGGCGCGGTAGCGGGCGGCGGTCATGCGCCCTCCACGGGGGCAGTGATGCGCCCTCCACGGGGCGGAGTGTGAACACCGTCCTCAATGTCTTTGACCAGGTCGCGCACGTAGTCGTCGGCATCGGCGTTCACGACCTCAAAAGATCCCAGGTCAGCCCGCAGCATCCGCACCACCGCCGCCCGCTCAGCCGCCGCCCCCTCCGCCCGCGCGGTGGCCAGCGCGGCCTCGGCGGCCTCGGCGCGGGCGCGCAGGGCGGCAGCGTCGTTCTCGGCGACAACCTTGCGGGCATAGGCGCGGTCGGCGCGCTGGTCGGCGCGGTCGCGCTCGGCGACAACCTCGCGCAGCGCCTCGGTCACCGCGGGCAGGTCGCGGACGGTGGTCTGGGCAGCGCGCTGCTCTTCGCCGAGCGGGGCGACCTGCAAGGCCACTTCAAGGGCGAAGGCGCGCAGCCGTTCCACCGCCCCGGCCAGCCCGCGCAGGTCTTCGATGCCCACATCGTCGGGGTCGCGCGCGCCGGTCACGCCGGCAACGTCGACGGCGAAGGTGCGCCACACCTGCGCGGCGTCCTCCCACTTCGCGGCGCAGGCGCGCAGGGCGTCGCGCTCGGCGGCGAAGTCGCGCACCGAATCGGTGCGCCCCTCCGCATACGCATGATCGGCCACCGCGTCGAGGAAGTCTGCCTCTTGGTCGCTCCACACCGGCGCGTCCGTGACTGGGTCGGACACCGGCCAGCACACAGTCCAGCCGTCCGCCGCCAACATCGCGCCGACCTCGGCTGCGACATCAGTCCAGGCGAGAGGCGGCACCGCGCTGGGGTTGGTCAGCGGCAGGCAGGGGCCGCCCGGCACGCTGCGGCAAGTCAGCGAGCCACCGACCTCGGCGGAGAAGTCAGCGCCGTGGCCGTTGATGTCGGACGTGTAGAGCGTGGCGAGTTTGGCGCCGTCGGCGCTGCGGACGATCCAGTGAGGATGCCCGTCGATGAACTTGGGGCGGCTGTTGTGGGGCATCAGTGCGTGCTTCATGGCTGCTCCTGTCGGGTGTGATGCCGAGCCACCGCGTGCGACGCGGCCTCGGCGGCGTGAAGGGTGCCGCACAGGGCGGCGATGGTGAGGACGCCGGCGAGGGCCAGCCACAGGACGTGGTGAAGGGCGCGCAGGCGGGCCTCGGCGGCTTTGCGCGCGGCGTTCTCGGCGGCCCAGAGGGCGGGCCAGTCGGGGGCGGTCATTCCTCGCCCTCCTCTTCGGTGTCGGTGTCCTCGTCGTCGGCCTCGCCCTCGTCATCGAGCGGCGTGCCGTACTCGTCGCAGAGCGGCCGGCGCGCCATTCGCCGGGCCTGTCGGGCGGTCCACCACGCGGGAGGGCCGTCGTAGTCGCTGTGGTCGGTCATGGTCGTCTCCACGCCCCATCCCCAGGGGCACCCCGCATCGGCAGCGGGCGGGCCGGCGCGCGGTGTGCGCGGCGGTGCCGGGACCTTGCGGCGGCCCCGTGGCCGGGGGTCTCAGACGATGGAGACACCAGCCTCGCGCGCTGCGGCGACGACAGCCTCGACATCCGCGCCAGCGTCGGCGGCGATGTCGCTCACCTCAGCGAGCGTGATGGCGTAGGCGGCGCCCATGCTGGTCCAGGCGGTGGCGGCGGCGATGATGGTGGAGGTCAGGTCGGTGGCGGTGGTCATGGTCGGCTCCGGTGGTGGGCTCGGGGCTCCAGCGCCCCGGCCCCACAACCCTATCGCACCCCTCGTCAGCGGTCAATAGCCGGTCGCTACAATCTGCTAAGAAAGTTTGCACCCCGCCGGAAGCCGCTTGCGCACGTCAATCGCGGCAAGCCCGCCCAACAGCGCGCCCACTTCGCCCGCCGCCCAGGGCCGCCCGTCGCGGGGGCACGCCCTGTCGAGCTCGGCGGCGATGCCCTCCGCGTCACAGCCGGACCGGTGCCAGAACCGCACGACCTTCAGGGGATCGGCAGGCCGCACGCACGCAGGGTTCGCCCCGCGCTCCGACGGGTCGGGCTTCGGCGCTCGCACCCGCACCACCGGGCGCCGGGGCACAGGCACCGGATCGATGGCAGGCACCCACGCCCCGGGGCGCGCAGGCGGCCGTGGCCGGACGATCAGGCCCGCGTCACGGAGGACCGCCACGGCCCGGATCGTGACACCAGTGCCCGGCCACCGCTGGCGCCTGCAGACCAGGGCGTAGACGCGCTCGATGTCCTCGGCGACCACCTCCCGGCCGTGCGGGGTGAGCCATGGCCCGCCGGACAGCAGCGCCTTGAGGGCAGCCGCAGCGGCGGGCGAGGGTGGCACGTAGGCAGGCACGGGCAGGCGGGGGTAGACGACGCGGGCGGTGCTCACAGGTCACCCCGCGCGATCCACGCCTCAACGTCGGCGCGCTCCCGCGGCGGCAGGCCGGACAGGTCCGGTGCGGTGCCGGTGCGCAGGGCGGCGGCGAGGGCGCGCTGGGCGCCAGAGGAGAGGGTGACGGCGTCGCGGACGTGCTCGGACCAAGCGGCGTGGGTCAAGGGAAAGGCAGCGGCGACGATCCCCTCGATGGCAGCGGCGTAGGTCCGGATCTCGTCTTGGGCGTTGGGCGCCGTCCGCAGTTGCAGGAAGCGCAACAGGTTGTGCAGGTCGGCTGCAGCGGTGAACTCGGTGTAAACCGCGACCGGCAGGACCATCCGGGCCTGTTCCTTCGCCACGCCGAGGTCGCGCAGGGCGCGGTAGCCGTACACCGCGGCGCGCTCGGCGCCGATGAGCGTTGCGCAGGCGTTGGCCAGCGTGTCCGGGTCAAGCCGCCCGCCGTGGCCCTGTTGGTTGGCACCCGGCGCAGGCTCGGCGTGCAGCGCGGGCGGACGGTAGCAGTCGGCGGGCAGGTCGGTGTATCGGCCGCTGACTTCGTTGAACGACCACGTCCGATGCCGCATCCACTGGCGCGCCACGAAGATCGGCAGCCGGACGTGGAAGACCAGCCGGGCCATCTCCATCGGCGTCGTGTGCCGGTGCCGCACAAGGAAGCCGATCAACCGCGCGTCGGCCTCGGCGCCCCGGTCGGCGTCGTGCCGGCCGTAGCTGACCCGGGCGGCGCGGGCGATTGCGGCGTCGTTGCCGTGGTAGTCCACGAGGCTGACGAAGCTGGCGGGGCCGATGGGGATGCGCACGCCGATAAGGCCGTCGGCGGCGAGGTTCTGGGGGCGGAGGGTCATGTGTCGTCCTCGTCATTGCAGAAGTGGATGGCCCCGGACGGGCCGGTGTAGGCGAACGGGTTGCGCCGGACCCAAGCGTCGCGCTCGGCGATGAGCAGGATGTGCGGGCGGTGGCTGGCGACCGTGCCGACGTTCGTCCACTCAACCGGGCCGTCATCCTCCCAGCGCAGAGGGTTCATCATCCGGCGGGCCCAACGGATCGCCTGCGCACGGCGACGGAAGACCAGCACGCGCACACCGACGCTGGACTGCTCCGTGACCAGCGCCCAGCCGGTGACTCCGTGCCGCCCCCGGGCGCAGCGCGGACGGATGCGAGCGACGGTGGCGATGATGTCTCCGTTGGCGCCGCGGCCCAGCAGCATCGGCGCGCCGGTGTGGATCACGAGGTCGCGGGCTTGCGCAGGCCCGGGGCGCCAGAGGGTGAAGAGCGCGGCGGGCAGGCGGGTCGGGTTGTCGAAGATCGGCAGGGCGCGGTCGCCGGGGGTGACGTGGACGTCGATGTAGGCGGCGGGGCTGGCGTTGGGGCGGGTCATGCGTCCACCCGCTTGGCGCCCCAGATCAACGCGTTGATCGGCATCACGATGCCGGGGCCGGCGGAGAAGGACATCAGCACAGCGTCCGCGTGGAGGAAGGTATCGCCGTAGACCGCGACCGCGACGTGCTCGCGGACCACGCCGACGACGTCGCGCCCGTGCCCCACGAGGGCGGTCAGACCCATCGCCACGGCGGGCGAGCTCATGGCCTCGCCACCGAAGCGCCAGACCGAGCCGACCGGCGCGCGCGCAGACCACTCCGTCAGCGCCGAGGTAGGCATCGGCGCGGCCTTGATCTGCGCTTCCCACGCCGCCTCTTCGCGCGCCACGCGGGCGCCTTCGCCGTCGGCGGGCTCGGGGAAGTCCTCGCCGGGGAAGGCGTCGGCGTCCGGGTTGAACGCAGCGATGGCCGCGCGCACGTCGTTGTGGAGCATCGCCACGGCGGCATCCCACGCCGCAGCCCGGTCGACGCCGGACGGGATGCGGGCCTCGCGCAGCACGTCGACGGCGGCCGCGGCGTAGTCCTCGGCGTAGATGGTGGGGTTGCCGTCGGTGTCGGTGGACACGCGGCCGTTGATGATCTGGGCGATGTTCTTGGCCGTCGCGGTGAAGATGACGTCTTGTTCGGTCATGGTCGGCTCCAAAGTGCGCGCCGGTGCCGGGCGGCGCGCGAAGGGGTGCCCGTCCGCGGCGGGCGGGAGGGGTCAGGCCCGGAGAGCGCCCTGCAGGGCAGCCTGGACTTGGGCGCGCTGGCTGCGCAGGCCGTCGCTCACCACGAGGTCGGCGATCCGACCGCCGGTGACGTTGAACCAGACGGCCGCCTGCCCAATGTAGGCAACGAAGGCCGTGCCGTAGGCGGCGGCGTGGCGCTCGATGAATGCGACACCCAGGGCGCCGAGGCTGACTTCGCGGTGAGCGGTCACCGGGGCGGAGACCTTGACACCGGCGGGCAGGCCAGCCGGGGCGATGCCGGTGCCGCCGCAGACGAAGCACAGGCCGTTGTGGATGTGCCGGAAAGCGCTGATGTTGCCGGTGCCGTCGCACTTGAGGCAGATGGCGGCGGTCTTGGTGGCGTTGGCGTTCATGGTCGGCTCCAGGTTCGTCCGCGGCTTCCATCGCCGCCGGACACCTTCACCCTATCGGACCGCTGCGCACCGGTCAATAGCCTGTCGCTACAAAGTGCAAAGAAAGTGCAGAAGCCGCGCCAGCGCTACGCTTTCGCCTTCGCCCCGGCCCGCACGTCCGCCCCTTCGCCCTGCGCCGCGGCCCAGAGCGCGACGCCGAGGGCCTCCGCAGCGTGCTCGGGCACGCTGTCGGGCCAGACGTCGGCGGCGCCTTCGGGCCAGCCCGCGGTCTGGGCGATCAGGCCGGACGGGTCCGGCTTGCCGGCGGCGCGGGTGCGTCCGGGGTAGGCGACCGCGCGCCATGCGGACGGGGTAGGCCACAGGACGCGCCCGTGCCACGCTGCGCAGACGCCCCCGGCGAGCTCACCGGCAGCGCGGGCGACGGCGAGGCCAGCGCCGGGCATCCCTGGGCGTGCCTGGGCGGCTTCGATGGCTACGGCGTCGATGCTGTTCACGAGGACCGAGGCCAGCGCGCGGACCGATGCGCCGACCGCGCCGAGCGACACGGCCGCCCATTCGGGGCGCGGGCCGTCCACAGTGACCCCGAGCACGCGTAGGCACGGCAGCTTCTGCCGCACCACAGGCGACCATGACCACGCCCCCAGAACCTGCGGCAGCGCGCCGGGCGCTGTCCAGAGCGCCACCGCGCCGCCGGTCTGCCCGGGGTCGATGCCCAAGACGACGCGGGGGCCGGGTAGGCGGGGCTGGACGGGGGCGGCCGGCTTCGGGGTGCGCTTGCGGGCGGTCATGCCCCGGCCTCGACCGCAGCGTCGATCACGGCCCTGACCACCGACGACAGCGACCACCCGCGCCCGTGCGCTGCGAGGCGCCCGCGCAGGTCAGGCCCGCCGGCCTCGGCCCACGCTGGGCCGTGCAACGTCAGGATCGCCAGCCCGCCGGCGCTTGCGGCGGTGTAGCCGCGCAGACCCAAGGGCATCGGCGCGCGGGGATGGCGGGGCGCGACAAGGGCCAGCGCCCCGGCTTCGTCGCGGGGCCAGATCGACGCCACGAAGGCAGCGCGCGGCAGTCCGGCGGCATCGGCGCGCGACGTGACCCAAGCGACGCGCTCGGGGCCAAGGTGGGCGGACGTCTGCCGGGACAGGCATGCGCGGGCGGAGCGCGGAGCGGTCATGGGTTCCCTCTGTGCATCGGCGCGGCGCGGCAGACCCACGCGGGCAAGCGTTGCGGAAGGCCGCCGCCGACCGGCCTCGGCATCCATGCGGGCCACGTCGCCGCAGTCCACCAAAGACAAGACGCAGCGCGCGACAGGCGCAGGTTGCGCCCACCCTCGACGCGGACGTGCTTGCCGTCGCGGTCCTCGACGAGCACGCACCGTTTGCCGTCCGGCGTGATGCCGAGCGCCAAGGGCGGCGCCGGTGCTGCCTTCCTTGCGGTCATGTGCTCTCCACAGGCGCGACCGGCACCCACCCCGGGATCCACGCCGCGGCCGCAGCGTTGAGCGCGTCGGCACGGCCGGGGCGCGCGGTGACCTCGGCGATGGCTTCGGCCCTGAACGTGGCCTGAACGCCGGTGTCGTCGACGAAGGCCCGCGGGTCGACCGCCGGGATGCCGCGCGCCGTGCGGTGGTGCCCGATGGCCGGACGGGTGACGCCGATCAGGCAGGCCAGCAGGCCGTCAGGCACGCGGCCGATCAGGTCGGCGGCGGGGTGTTGGGGGATGACGGCACGGCGGGTCATGGGCGGTCCGAAGGGGTGCGGGTCTGTCCGCAGGCTATCCGCCGTGCGTCATGCCGTCAATAGCGGCGGGGAAGCGGCGCGCCGGAGGCCCGGTCGGCGCGCGGGGATGGGGCCACGGGCGGCCGGGGGACTGCTACATCCAGCCGCCGTTGCACTCACAGGCGACGTTGTCCATCAGGCCGCCGTTGCAGGTCTTCGGGGCGAGGCCCAGGCTGATCAGGATGGCGATGAGGGCACAGGCCATGTCGGTTCTCCGTTCACGTTGCCGGCCGTCCCCGGACGGCGCGGCGGGGTTGGGATGCGCCGGGGCGCGGGGTGTCAAGCTTCTCGGGCCGGCGGGTTGCCGGCGAGGTCGCGGGCGCGGGCGATCAGGCGGGGCATCGCGGCGCGGGCCGCCTCGATGGTCGGCGCGCGGCCGGCCTTGGCCAAGGCGATGAGCCATGCGTCGACGGCCTCGCGCGCAGCGCCCGCCGCATCGGTGTCGCTGATCACACGGTCATCGAAGGCGGCGGCGGTCACATCCTTGCACAGCGCAAGCAGGTCGCCCGGCGCAAGCAAGAGGGCGGACGGCATGCCTTCCCCAGCCGTCGCAGGGGCCTCCGTGGCCGCTTGCTCCGCCTCGGTGGGTGCTGACACGTCCGGCGCAGCGGGCGCGGTCTCAGGGGCCGTGGGCGCGGCAGGCGGGGCGCCGGCGGGCTCGGGCTCGGTGGGCGCGGGCAGGGCGCGGGCAGCGGGGGCTTCGATGACCTGCAGGGCGGGCGCCGGGGCGGTGGTGTACCATTCGCGCAGGCCGGGTACCGGGATCGGCGCCTGCGGGATCGTGCCCCGGTCGATGAGGATCGAGAGGGCCTTGCTGCGCGCCATCGCGATTGGATCACCCTCCCACGTCCGCAGCTTGCCGTTCTTGTCCGGCTTGGCCTTGGCCTTGCGCTCGGCGAGCTCGCCGGCCGACACCCAGTGCCGCCGGACCGCTCCGGTGCGGACGTCCTCGACGCGGACGATGACGCCGCGCAGGTGCTCCCAGCGGGTCGGGCGGTTGTCCGGGTTCGGGGTGCCGTCGACCACATCGCCGTCAAGGTCAAGCGTGACGGGGTCGCCTACGGCAACCGGCACCGTCTCGACTTCGAGGCCGGCGGCGCGCGCCATCGCGATCCGCCCGCGGGGGTTGGGGCGACCGACGGGGAGCGCGTTCTTCCAGTCCTGAACGTACAGGTAGCCGGTCGCCGCAGCATCCCCGTAGGCGCCGGGCACGAGGCCGGACCGCGCCAGGGCGAGGCAGGCGCCGCCGATGCCGTCGAGGCTGCAGCGCGACAGGCTGCCGTCGGTGCCCTCGAACAGCAGCCGCACGGCGCGGGCGAAGGTGAAGGCGAAGGCAGCGAGCGGCTGCGGGGCGTCGGCAGACTTGCCGGCATGCCCGTGGGCGCGCAGGGCGATGGTTCCGGCGAGCCGTTCGACGGTCTCGGGCGTTGGTGCGGTCATGGTTGGGCGTCCTGTTCTTGCGTAGGGGCGCGCGCCGCGGTCCCGGGCGGCGCGCTTGGGGCGGAGGGTTGGGGGCCGCCGGGCCGGCCCCTGGGGGCTTAGGCAGCCATCGCGGCGGCGAAGGCGGCGGCGATCTCGGCGGCCTTGGCGGCGGCCTTGCGGGCCTCGCGGCGGGCGGCGGCCTGCTCCAGCTTGTCGGCGATCTCGCCGAGTTCGTCGCACAGCGCGCTGGCGGCGGCGAGGTTCTCCCGGCTGATCTGGGCGGCCATCTCAGCCATCTCGGCGTGGGTCATGTTGTAGGCGCGGTTGCCGACCTTGGTGCGGCAGACGTCGACCAGCACGTCCTCCTGGCTCCAGGTCAGCGCGCCGCCGTCGCGGACGATGCGGATGGACTTCCAGATGCGGATGCTCTGGTGCTGCGCGTTGGTGTAGGCGCGGCAGGCGTCGTCGTAGGCGAGGGCGGCGGCTTCGGTCTTGGTGATCTTGGCGTTCATGGTCGGCTCCGTCTGCCCAGGGTTGGTTTTGCTCCCCGCTGGCCCCATGAGTGTATCCACCCCTCAGCGCAGGGTCAATAGGCCGCGGCTACTTTCACGAAAGAAAGTGAGAGCCGCGCGCCTGTCGATGTTCCCGGTGCTTACCTGTCGCCGGCGCAGTCCTGCCAACGAGCGTCAGCGTCGACGGTCTTGTATGCGCCTTGCTCGATCCAGTCTGCGAGCGGCAGCCCGCGCCCTTCGGGGTCGCCCACCTGCGGCCCGCCGCGGGTCATGACCAGCCGCCACGGATGCGCCCCCGGGTTCGCCACCTCGCGCAGCGCTTCGGCGATGGCCTTGCGCTCGCGCTCGGCGGCGGTGTCTGCCTCGGTTGACGCGGTGAACACGTCGTCGCGCAGGCTCTTGATCTCGTCAGCGACGGCCTTGCGTGCGCGCTCGGCGGCCGACCTGTGCAGCGCCTCAAGCACGGCCTCGACCATCTCCCGGTTCGTAGCGCCGGGCGACACCCCGTATTCGGCTGGGTTGATCGTCACCGTCACCTCGTAGGCGACCCAACTCTGACCCGTCGCGGGGTCGAAGCGGATACCGGCGTTCTTGGGCATCTTCGGCTTTCTTGGCATCAGTCCTCCTTGCCGGCCCTGCCGGCGCTCACGTTGTGGTCTCTACCAGTCCGCCCCGTCGTCGCTGGCCATCGCAGCGAGCGCCGCGGCCAAGACCGGATCGGCGGCCTGCGGGGTGTCGGTCGCCGGGGCGGTCGTGGCGTCGGCCCAGCGCGCGGCGAGCTCGCCGATCGTGATGCCCGGGATGGTGATCGGCTCGATGGGGGCGGTGATGTCGTCGGCGAGCGGGGCACAGCCTGCGTCGGTGAGCCATCCCGGCGTGACGCGCAGCGAGCGGGCGCCGCCCGGGGTGCCGGTGATGTTGACTTTCGCGGGCTTGCCCTCGCGGGCGGCCTTGGTGCGGGCGCCCGGGTCGGCGTGCGGGTCAGGGATGATCGCGGTCGCAGCACCGGCGCGGTAGAGCGCCCCGAGCAGCGCGGCCTTGGCGGCTTCCTTGTGGGCTTCGGCCCGCCTCATGCCGTCGGCGGCCGCGGTGTATTCCGCAGCGGTCCGGGCCAGCCCCGGCGCGCTGTGCTGGCCCTCGGCGCGCCAGAGGCGGACGGCTACGGTTGCGTCGTCGGGGCAGCCGATGGGGACGGGCTGGACTTCGAGGACGTGCCGCTGGCGCCACGCGCCGACCGCGTCGAAGAGCGCATCGGCGGCAGCCTGCGCGCCGTCGTCCCAGGTCAGCCGAACCCGGCGGTGCGCGTGAGGGCCGGCCCAGACCCAGAGGTCGCAGTAGGTCAGCGCGGGCGCGTAGCCGAGGCCGTGATCGTGGGCTTGGTAGGCCCGGATCGTGGCCATCTGGGCGAGGACTTGCAGCGCGTAGCGCCGGGGGATCGCCGGGCCGCGCGGGTCGGCGAGGGTCGCGGCGATGCCGTAGCCGTCGGCGCTGTCCGGCGCGTACTCGGACAGGGCGCCGGCGGACCGGGGGATCTTGACCTCGACCAAGCCGGTCACGTCGGCGCCGATGCCGTCGACGATGAGCGCGTCCGGGCTGACAGCGAGCCAGGGCCGGTCCGGGTGCGCCCACCGGGTGATCTGGTCTGCCAAGGGCCACGCGCCGGCGGGGCGGTGGTGCACGGCGTACTCGGCGAGCGCGACGTGTTCGAGGCGCGTACCAACCGCGCGCGGGTCGCTGAGCGCGTCCGGCTCGGGGTCACGGGACAACTCGCCGCGCAGGATGGCGGCGAAGCGGGCGGGGCTGACGAAGCCGAGGCCGAAGGGGGTCGCGACGTCCGACGCGCCCAGCATTGGGCCGCCGTCGGGCGCGGGTTGGGAGCGGGCGGCGAGCCATTCGGCTCGCGATGCGAAGGTGGGCATGGGTCTGTCTCCTGTCAGTGAGAAGGACGCCCGCGTCGCACACTTGGGGCAGCGCGCTTGACCCACCGGGGAGGATGTTCCGGCGGGCGGTCCACGCGGGCGTCGTGCGGACCGGCCTGAACGTCAGGCGGCGCCGCCCCGGCCGACCATGGAAGGGCGCGCACGGCGGGGCGGTGATGGACAGGGCGCGCCCTGTTGGAGAGGGTTGCGGAGCCTACCTGTCTGATCCGCTGCCGAGAAGGTAGTCCAGCCGGACGGATGCGCGCCCATCCTGGGTAGACGAGATGCTGCCCCATGTGCGGCCTGCAGCATCGCGCACGTCTTGCACGATGCCGCGCTTTTGCGCGTCAAGGCCGAGACCCATGACGGCCAAGGTCTTTTTCACGGCGCCGACGGGGCCGCAGATCAGAACATCGCGCAGGTAGGGAAAGTGTGCGGATGCGCCGCATCGGATGGCGGCATCCGTGATCTCTGAGATCGACATGGACACTTGGTGATGGCGCGTCGTGGTCATGGTCGGCTCCGTGGTCGGGCGGGGTGGTTCGCTCCCCGCCGGCCCCTTCACCCTATCGCCTGGGTGTCTGCGGGTCAATAGCCGGTCGCTACAAAGTGCAAAGAAAGTCGATGACGCGCACGGCTGCGGTGTTCTCGCGGTCTTTGCGGTTCTTTGCGCGCCGCTATTGACGGGCGCGGGGCAGCGGGGATAGGCTGCCGGGGCCGCGGTGCCGGGTGGATCGGCGGGCGGGTGGAGGTGGTGATGGGCAGGCGCAAGATGAAGGCCCCACAGACGACTGCGGCCAGCAAGGCGCGGCAGGCCGAAGAGGCAGCCCGCGAGCAGGTGCGGTTGCGGGAGCGGGATGCCTTCGAGGATCGGACCGCCGACGTCCGGGCGCGCTACCGGGAGTTGTCGCGGTGGTCCGATCCGGTGTCGGTCCAGGTGATGCGGCATTGCCTGTGGCAGTTCCTTGAGTCGTCGCAGCGCGACTCGATGCCCTTCGTCCTGCCGCCGTGGCAGCGGCCCTTTGTGTGGACCGACGATCAGGTGATGGCCTACCATGAGCGGCTTCTGACCGGCGGGCACGGCGGGGTCGTCGTGATCTGGCGCCGGTACACCACCGCCGGGCAGCAGGCGGTGATCCTTGACGGACAGCAGCGCTTGACTGCAGTCGGCGTCAAGATGCGGCGGGCGGACGGCACGCCGGCCCCTGACCTGCGGCGACCTGTGTGGGATGCGCTGGCGGCGCGCTGGACGTGGGAGCCCGGCCCCCTGCGGCTGCCGTTCGCCGGGGTGTGCGACTGGCGGACCGTCGATGCCCTGCGGGACGCTGCGCTCGACGGCGATGTGGCGGCGCTTGATACCGATGAGATGCGGCTTCTGCGCTGCTACGCGATGGAGGCGATGCGGAGACCCGAGGTGGTCAGCGTCGTCATCGAGACATCGGGCGAACCGGCGGCGCAGACCCGCGCGGCGCTGCGGGCGTTCTTGGACCTGAACCGGGGCGGAACCCCGATGGACACGGACACACTGGCGGGGCTTGAGGCTGCCGCGGGAGGTGGTGATGAGTGGTGATGAAGTGCAGGCGCCGCCGGACGGCGCGCTGTTCGACCCGTGGCGCAGCCTGCGGTGGCGGGACTACCGCGCCGAGGTGCTGCGGTTGAGCGCGTACCGGCCCGACCGCGCGGCGTCTGCGGCGCGGCGCGGGGTGCTGTCTGAGCTCGGCGAGGCGCTCGGCGCGCTGGATGACCGGCGCGTGCTCAAGAAGGGCGCCGAGGTCTTCGTCGACCTGCGGGCCGAGCTGGGCGACGTGCTGTGGTACGCGGCGCTTGAGTCGGAGGGGGACGGCGTTGGGCTGTGGACCGCCGACCCTGTGCGGCCTGTCTACGAGATGACCCTTACGGATCGGGTCGACCACGTCGCGCACGCAATCGGCGTGGCGATGGGGGACGTGCTCGGGGGCCTGCCGCTGGCGATGGTGGCGACGTCCATGTGCCGTGCCGCTGGTTTCTCGGCGCAAGAGGTCGCGTTCTACAACCTGGAGAAGCTGCGGGCCCGGCAGAGCGCCGGGACGCTGCATGATCGCGAGGCCCGCGGCGGCGCGGGCGGAGGTGTTTGATGCTCGATTGTGTCGTGAATGGCGATGTGGTGCGGTTGGTCGTCGGTCTGGCCGCTTCGGCGGCGGCGCGGGATCGGGACGTGTCCGGCGGGGCGTCGGCGGACGTGCTGATGATCCTGACCCGGGACGGCCTGTCGGCGGTCGGGACTGATGGCGTGGCGCGCCTGACCACGCCGGCCCTGTCGGTCACGGAGTGCCGCGGGCTCGGGCGGGTCGCGGTGCCGGCGGGGCGGATCGTGCAAGTCCTTGACGCGCTGAAGGGCGCGGGCCCGGTGTGGATGAAGGCCGGCGGCAAGGATGGGCGCGTCCTGACCGTCAAGGCCGGGAAGACCGAGTACAAGCTGCAGTGCGGCGAGGTCGATGACTTCCCGCCGGCCAAGGACGAGGTCACCTACGGCGCTGGCATCACGCTCGGCGCGGCGGCTCTGTCGGACGCGCTCGGGGCGGTGATCCCGGCCGTGTCCGATGACGTCAACCGGCAGGGCCTGAACGGCGCGGCGGTGGAGCACGTCGCCGGGCCGGACGGGCGCGCCGCCGGGGCGCTGCGGTGGGTCGGCACGGACGGCAGCCGCTTGACGTGGGCGGAGGTCATCGTCGACGCGAAGGTCGACCCGGGCGCGGTCAAGATCCCGCGGACGTCGCTCTTCGGCAAGGCCCAGGCGCACGCGCTGCGGCAGGTCATCCGCGGCAACGGTGACCCGGACGGCGCGACTGTCACGCTGGCCTGGGGCCCCCGGCACCTGCGCGCCGAGGTCGGCGGGGTGGTCGGCCCGGACGGCGTGCGGGCGCAGGCGACGGTGGTTGAGTACCGGATGATCGATGGGCAGTTTCCGGACTATCGGCTGGTCTTGCTCCCCGAGTCCTCGATCCGCATCACCGCGACCGTCGACGGCGGGGCGCTGGCGGCGGGGCTGTCCCGCGTTGGCCTGTGCGCCGACGACAAGAACAGCTCGATCCGCGTCGCGCTGAACGAAGGCCGGATCGGCCTCGCGGCGGTGTCGCTGAAGGCGGGCAGCGCGCAGGAAGAGGTCGACGCCGAGGTCGACGGCCCGCCGCTGCAGACCGGCTTCAACGCGCGGTATCTCAGCGACGCCGTGAAGGCCGCGGGCGCGGGGCCGGTGACCTTCCGTCTGGCTGGCGCGCTCGATCCGGTCTCGTGGTCCGGGGCGCGGGCTGGGGTCGGCGGCGTGGTCATGCCGATGCGGTTGGACTGACCGGGTGTCCGGGGTCTGTCTTGACCGTTGACCGGCCCCCGGCGTGTGGTACGCTGGGGGTCTGTTCTTGATTTTGGGAGGTGTGTGATGGGTGTTGAGGATGGTGTTGGGATGGTTGATGTCGGCTTGGGTGATGCCCTCGCGGAGACGGTGTTCAAGCGGTCGTATGCGCGGCTCTTGCCGGACGGCGAGCGCGAGACGTGGGCGCACTGCGTCGACCGGACGATTGACTTCTTCCGTGCGCGCGGCCGGGCGAAGATCGCGGCCGATGGGGACGGCGATCTGGATGGCTTCGAGGCCCGGTTGGCGGACCTGCGCACGGCGATGCTGAAGCGCGAGGTCATGCCGGCGATGCGGGTGCTCTGGTCTGCCGGTGTGTCCACCAATGATATCAGCTACTTCAACTGTGCGTCGGTTGCGGCCGATGGCCCCGCGGTGTTCTGGGAGGCGCTCTATGTCCTGATGCACGGCACCGGCGTCGGGTACAGCGTCGAGGAGGACGTGGTCGCGCTGATGCCGCACCCGGTCATGCCGCGGCGCGATGTGGCGCCCGCCGTCCACGTCGTCGGCGACAGCAAGGAAGGCTGGCGCGATGCCGTTGAGGCCGGCGTGACCGCGTGGTTCAATGGCGACGACGTCGTCTTCGACTACAGTGGCGTCCGACCCAAGGGCGCGCCGCTGAAGACCGCGGGCGGGCAGGCTTCCGGCCCCGAGCCGCTGGCGAAGTACCTTGACACGCTGCGGGACGTCATCCGTGCGGCCGGGCGGCAGCGGCGCGGCTTGACGACGGTGGAGATCAACGACCTGCTCTGCCTCGCCGGGCAGGCGGTCCACGTCGGCGGGGTGCGGCGGTCGGCGATGATTGCGCTCTTCAGCGGCGAGGACAGCGCGATGGCCGCGATCAAGGACTGGCGGCAGTACGCGCCGGGGTCGGACATCGCCGCTCTGCGCGGGCAGGTCAACATCTCGTCCCTCCACGCCAACCCCCGCCTGACCCTGTCGCGCGGCACCTTCAAGCGCATGTGGGGCGTCCTGTCCAACGGGCAATCCGGCGAGCCCGGGTTCATCTCTTCGGCGCGCAACCAGTGGCGGATCAGCCTGGAGCGTGTGTCCCGCGCCCGGCGCGCACTCATGCGCATCGGCTTCAATCCCTGTGTGGAGATCGCCCTGATGCTGCTCCTTCGGGCGGCGCGCGATGCGGCGTGGACCGACGGCGGCGGGCAGTTCTGCAACCTGACGATGGCCGTCCTGCGCCCCTGGGACACGCCGGAGAGCGCGGCGCGCAAGGTGGCCCTGGCCGCCTTCGCTGGGACCATCCAGGCGACCCTGACCGACTTCCGTGGGCTGCGGGCGGGGTGGAAGGCCAACACCGACCGCGACGCGCTGCTCGGGGTTTGTCTGTCGGCGCACGCGGACTGCCCGCAGATCAGCACGGACGAGGACGTGATGACCGCGCTCAACCGCGCGGCGGTCGCCGAGAATGAGCGTTGGGCGCCCAAGTTCGGCATCAACACCGCGGCGGCCGTCACCGCGGTCAAGCCGGACGGCAACAGCGCGGCGGTCCTCGGGTGCGCGTCGGGCTTCCACGGCCACTATGCGCCGTACTTCATCCGGCGCGTGGCCATCGACGCGGGCTCCCCGATTGCGCAGCTCTTGCGCGCGTCCGGTGTGCCTGCGACCCCGTCGTCGTACAGCGAGGCGGTGAAGCTGAAGGCCGGGACCATCACCGCCGACGACGTGTCGTCGTGGTCGTTCGAGTTCCCCCGGGCCGCACCCAAGGGCGCGCTGATCGCGGGCGACGAGGGCGCGATTGAGCAGGCGGAGCGCTACCTGAAGGTGACCCGGTCGTACCTGGGCGACCGCGGGCACAACGCGTCGGCGACCATCTACGTCAAGCCGGACGAATGGGACGCGCTGGGCGAATGGGTGTGGGACCACTTCGATCAGATCGGCGGCCTGTCGTTCTACCCGGTCGCTGATGCGCGCTACCATGCCGCACCCTTGGAGAAGATCAGCGCGGCGAAGTACCGCCGCCTGACCCGCGCCTTCCCGGCGGTGGACTGGGCGCGCCTGCGGGAGTTCGAGACCGGTGTCAGCGAGGGCCATGCGACGTCGGCCTGCGCCGGCGGGGCGTGCGAGCTCGGCGGGCGCTGACCGTCCGCCGGTCGCCCCGAGGCCCCGCCGGTTCGCCGCGCGGGGCCCTTGCTTGCGCGCGGGGCGGCGGTGGGGTATGGTTGGGGCGTCGCAGGGTGCTTACGACGTGCGGACCGCAAGGCTCCCACGCTGCGAACACCTCGGGCCGCTCGGGTCACACCGGGCGGCCCTTTGCGTTTGGGGCGCGGTGTGGTAGGCAGGCAGGCGCACGGGCCGGGAGGGGCCTCGGCCGGGCGCGGTGGCCGTCCGGGTAGTCCGGGCGGCCGCTTGCGTTGGGGCCGGGCAGCACGAAGCCCCGGCGCCGGGTGGGGCGTCGGGGCTCGGGATGGAGGGGTGCGGGTGGTGGGCTATCGACTGCCCTTTGCGCGCCAAGGCGGAAGCAGGCTGATCCGCGACGTGGTGCCCTGACGCTCGCCTTCCTCCCACACACAGAGGACCGACCCGCAGGTGTCCCCCGACGTCAGCGCGGCGCCACCGGGGCCGCCCCACCGCGGCCGGATAGGACTCACCACGAAGTGGTGCGGCGGGTCGTCGCCAGCGATCAACTGCCCGATGGTCGTCTCGCGCAGAAGCAGGGCCACAACCGATGCGCCGGCCCGGTCCTGCAGAGCGCGCAGATCGCGCACCGTGTCGTAGATGCCCTGGTAATGCGGGTTCGTGACGATCCACGTCCGCCATGGCAGGCCGGCCGGCGGGCGCCACGTCGACACTGGCACGCGGTCACAGGGGTAGCCGGGCGCGGCGTCAGGGTCGATGTCGCACCCGAGCACCCTCACGCCGGGGGCCGCCCGCTGCGCCGCGCGCCCGAAGGCCCCGCCGCCGCTGCAGGGCTCAAGGACCACGTCGGGCGCGTCGAAGCAGTCGATCAGCCAACGCATGCAGGCCGCTGCGAGGCGGTCGTCGGTGTAGTAGCGGTCAAGGGGATCGCGGCTCATGGGGTCGGATCCGGATCAACATCCCCGCCCGCGTCAGCCACCGGGAACAGCCGCAGCCACCGCCCCGCGGCATCCTCGGCGGCGCTGACGGCGGTTTCGCCCGCGGCGTGGGCGTAGTGGCGGCAGCACGTCAGCTCCGCCTCCGCATCGATGGGCGGGTGCGTCTCGGGCGGGGTCACCGACAGGCGCGGGGTGCGGCCGCAGGTTGGGCAGCGCAGGCCCGCGGTTGGGTTGATGGGGTCGGGGGCGTCGTGGGCTATCATGCGGGCTCTCCGTCGAGGATGCGGTGGTAGGCGTTGTCGGTGACCAGCTCAGCCTCGCGTGTCAGCCCGCGGTGGAGCAGGAACTCGGCGATGGCCACCCGCTCAGCTGCCGCACCCTCGTCGCGCAGCGCCTGGCGCTCGGCCTCAAGCTTGGCTGCACGGGCCCGCTGCACCAGGGGCTCCGTGTGGACGTCGCGCGTCAGCGTAAAGTGCCCCATCGAGCACCTGCTTGAGCCGGACGGGTCGCGGTCGCGCTGGATAATGGCGCAGCCGCAGGTCTCGGCGGGGCAGTAGCCGTAGGGGTTCAGGTCGTCGGTGGTCATGTGGGCTCCGGTGCGGTGAAGCGCAGGGCGCCGGCTACGAGGTCGGCGCGGACGTGCACGGGGTTGGCGCCCTCTGCGATGAGGCGGCGGGCCGCGGCAGCGACGACGCCGCGCTCGATGCGGAGTTGGGCGCCGGTGCGGCGCGCGGCGGTGTGGATGGCGGCGATGACGGCTTCGGCCATGTCGAGGGCGTCGCTCCCGGTGCGCGCCGGGGCTGCCGGCGCGGTGTGGGCGGCATGAGCGGCAGGCCACCACTCGGCGACGCGGGAGCTGGTGATGAGCTCGGCGGCGACGGCGGTGGCCACTTCGGCTGCGGCGGCGCGGGCGGCGGTGCCGTAGGCGCGGTCCTCATCTTCGGAGATCAACATGAAGACCTCGCCAGCGGCGCGGGAGGCCGCCAGCGCCGGGAAGCCTAGCCACCAATCGGGCACGCAGTGGCGCGGGTCCACGGAGGCGGCGAATCGGTCACTGGCGACCGCATCGCCAATCTGGCGGGCGAGGCGGAGGATGGTTGAGCGGCGGCGCATGGTTGCTCCTGTCGGCAGGTTGGCTAGAACGGCACTCCGTCGTCGCCCCAGTCATCGGCCGGCGCCTTCGCCGGAGCGCGGGCGGGCGGCTTGCCGGCCTGCCGGTCGGCGCTGCGGTCGGCCTCGGGGCGGTCGGACGTGGCCCCGGTGCTATCTTCGCGACCACCCAGCAGGCGGATCTCGCCGGCGATGATCTCGGTGGACCAGCGCTTCTGCCCGTCCTTGTCGGTGTACTCGCGGGTTTGGATGCGGCCCTCGACATAGAGCGGCTTGCCCTTCTTGCCGAAGCGCTCCATCAGGGCGGCGAGCTTGTCGAAGGCGACCACGCTGTGCCATTCGGTGTGGTCGGTCCACTGGCCGCCGGCGTCCTTGCGGCGGTCGGTGGTCGCGAGGCGGAGGGAGGCGACTTGCATGCCGCCGGACGTGGTGCGGAGTTCGGCATCGCGGCCGAGGTTGCCGATGAGGATGCACTTGTTGACGGTCATGGGGTGTCCTTGGGATCGGTGGTGACGAGGGGCCAGAGTTCGAGGGCCCGGCAGAAGATTGTGGACGTGCGGCCGCGGTTGGACTTGACCGTGGCGCTGACTGAGTCGAGCGCGATCACGGTTATGATCCGGCCTTTGTGGCGCGGGTCAGGGTCG
>Ga0105098_10000014_pt1 | contig 50674 bp, 98 predicted proteins | sample PPLLak21cMay2015_FD_79137 | JGI IMG/M metagenome (GOLD analysis project Ga0105098, IMG submission 79137) | Freshwater sediment microbial communities from Prairie Pothole Lake near Jamestown, North Dakota, USA - PPLs Lake P7 Core (1) Depth... | ecosystem: Environmental > Aquatic > Freshwater >... | reverse complement strand
CAGCACCCCAATGCTCACTATACTTAAAGTAATAATGATATTTCCAATTAGACTCATAAATGGTAACTACCTCACCACTCATAATCATGTAACGCTTACCCGCCTCAAGCCTTACATATATGTCAAAATCCCTTGTAGTCAAATCTGACTCAGTTCCATCAATATACTGCACTCCGTACACCAATGGACACTCACCTACACCAGAACGCAAACAAGTGATTATTGCACGATCACCCTCACGATCCATTATAACTGCACCAATAGCATCCTTGGGATTCTTAATGTGACTGATTCCATAATTCCGCATATTTAACTCCTTTTGATACTTCTATATAAAAGAAGAAGTAAAATTAAATGACTTCTTTTTTCAATGGTGAAAACCATGCTTCAAAGTTTTTTAGTTCTGAACTTAATTCCCTTTCAAGTACCTTGAATAATACATAACGATCATCACTGAAAATTTCACTTGAAGCAGTTGCTTTACCATTTACCTTAATAAACGAACCATAGATATTGCCTTCGACTACATACATAATCACTTCATACACATCATCATACCCGAAAAACTTGGTATTCAATGTGATAATGGTATAGGGTGAGATACGAGTGTTTTCAAACTTTTTGTTATCGGACTCTCTTACTCTTGTGATAGTTGTTGTCATAATATCTCCCTTTGATACCCATATATAAAATAAGAAGTAAAAACTTACTTAACCTTTCTCCACTTCATCCCATGTAATTTGAATACGACTTTGTTAGCCATATCAGTAATAACATAATGAAATTTCGACGTATTATCAGTAGCATCTAGTACATTATCCGATATTTTAATATATAACCACATAATGTCATTACCAAATTTCGGACTATTCAACTGTTGCGAAGTAGTTGTTTCATCAATGGTATCTAATCCATGCAAATGATCCAATACAATTTCACAATTCTTCCCATAATGAATAAGACACAATTTATATGAACTCATAATGATCTCCTTTACCTATATATAATAGAAGAAGTAAAAATGCGTAGCATAAAAACCCTACTTAAAATTATACGATTGTAACTTACCATGTTCCATACATCTAACCATAGATTCAAAAAATGCCCTAGAAGATTCCTTCTGCTCAATAGGCAAGGTTTCAAAGGTATGACGAGACATCTGTATATATGTATCAATCATTCCATTATGCTGTTCCATTAACGCCTTATTGTGTAACTCATTACGCCTTATCTCTACACTCATCCCATAAGTCACAGAAGCCGATATAAGCACAGTCAATGGATCTCTACCCTGATTTGTATCATCATAAGCTACATGAGGAATTGAAGTATGCTCTGGAAACGTAAGACTCATTACGTTGTTATTCACTATCCCCACAAAAGAATCAACCTTGATTTCTTCCATGTCCTGATAATCCTCATATGAAGCCAAATACTTTTTGTATCCCTTCGGCTTCAATCCCTTCCAATTCCAATTAGATCGAATCCACTTAACCAAAGGTGCTATCAAATCACTGTAACGTAAATCCGCACTTGTCGCTTCTGTCATCTTCTTCATAGATATACCCTTAGTTAATTGCTTCTCTTAGTTACATTCATATATAAAAAGAGAAGTAAAAACCTATGTAATTGAATCAGATTCAGTTTTAGCTTTTAACCGAGACACACATACATCGAGCGTGTCATGACAAATTAATATGTTTGTAGTAGAATGTATCAAATCAGCAAATAACTCACCATTATACGTGGTTACATTAATAATACTATACGAATGATACTTAATACTCATAATATCCTCAGTTGGTTATAACAATACATAAAACAAGAAGTAAAAAATAAAAAATAAAAAATAAAAATTATACCTTGACTGCAAGCTATCATTATACTATATTACATGGCAATATGATAGAAAAATGATGTTGTTGCGTCTACACACCATTTTTCCCGACAGGGAAATATGGTGCATTTATCAACAATTCTATTAACATTTTACCAACAGGATTTAGTACAATATGGAATAAATATGGCGATTTTTGGGGTAAATTCACAAGGTTTTTGAATAGTGGCGTTTTTACGCAAATTTCAAGGGTATGGTGAGTTTTAATATACACAGATAAATCTATGTAATCTCAACTTTTTCCAGACCAAGCCCGTGTGTATCGGTTCAAAATTTTCGGCTCTCACGCCAAACTCTTTGAATGTTTCACGTGAAACATTGCCAACCTATTAACAATTCCTAAACAATCTATCCCCAACGACTCCCCAATCTATCCCCAAAAATTAAAAAATTAAAAAATAAAAATTATATCTGAATGTTTCACGTGAAACATTGTTAATAGTTCGTTAATAAATTGGCAATCTATTGACAACCGATCACCAACCTATTGTCAATCTATTCAGAATCACTTCACAATGTTTCACGTGAAACATTTACCAACAACTTGACAACCGCTTGTCAATAACTTGTCAACACATTCTCCACCACCAATGACCAATCTCTTACCAATGTATTCACAACAACTTCCCAACAACTTATCAACAGGTTATGAATGACTTGAGAACATATAGACAACAACTTGACAACAGGATGACAACCACTTGTCAACATATTCAGCACATCTACTCCACAATGTTTCACGTGAAACATTCTGAACAACTTGACAACCGGATACTAACAGGTTGATAACAACTTGACAACATATTCAGAACATGATGTCAACGAAGCTGAAATGATACTGATCAGATAGTCAACAAGTTATCAACAGGTGTGGATAAGATGTTGATAGATTGTGTTAATAGATTGTTGATAGATTTGTGAGTGGGTTGTCATTCATATATAAAAGAAGAAGTAAAAACTTCGGATGTTGTGATATGGAGGAGCTATCATTCATATATAAAATAAGAAGTAAAAACTGCGAAGCATAAAAAATAAAAAATTATTTCCGATGAAACAAGAATGTTCCCCTCTTGCGAGGGAAACATTTTGCAACATTGGAGAACATACTTATCTCAGTTCGATGAACAGAGAACTTATTTAATAGGCTTCTCATAGCAGATAAGGAACTTGCTTTTGTTAGTAATAGCGAAGGATACACCCCCACAGATTACCACAGCTATGCTATTCTTAGGATGTACACCACCCCAACAGGTTATAGGATCGAATGATACTCTACCTTGTGTGACTTCTCCATTCATGGCAACAGCACCATTATCGAAGTCTTTTCCAATGAGAGTTTTGACCGTGTTCAGGTTATCTTGTGTGATGAATTTCATTTTATTCCTTTGGGTGAGTGGTTGAAAAATTAAAAATTAAATTTGGATATATGCCCGAAGCATGAGAGCATCATAGTCATATTTCAATCCAAGATCTTTGAATAGTTGATTGAATCGCATTTGGGCAATGCGTTTATTTCCATGTTTGAGAGCCGATTGAATAGGCTGGACAAGGATAGGGAGGATTATATTCCTTTGGTATGCATAGAAATGTTCCCTTAGAAATTTGGTATCCTTATTCTTATAGAAAGGATTCATCATAGAAATGATTTGGATAGCAGGGTTATTCTTTTTCTTTTTCATAGTATCCTCAAAAATTAAAAAATAAAATTTAATCTAGATAGCACTTGACTTCTGAAAATTTGAATCCATTGGCTATATATTTTCCGTCTTTGGTTACAAAGTACATTTGCTGAATACAATCAAATGAAACTTCAAAACCATTTTTAGCACCGACTACCATATAGACCTCAAAAATTAAAAAATAAAATAAAAGGAATGACTGAAAAATTAAAAATTATTTTCAGTCATTCCAAGGGTTTTAGTGAATGGGAGCACCGATTTTCTTACCATGCTGAATCTTGCAAAGGGAGCACTTAGAACAATCACCCTTGCAAGCATAGTCATACCCTGCACGAATGATTTGAGCCTTGACATTTGCGAATTCATTCAGGCGATGTACACGAATGGAATCAATACCAGAGAAGGAATTCAAATTTTTTCTTGTGAAATTTGAAGTATTGATAACAAGGTTCTTAGGCAATTTCTTCCAAGTACGGGAATCAATGAGATCCGAACGGTGGGTATAGGTATAGAATTTGATATGTGGGAGCATGGTAGCAATTTGAATGAGCTTGTTAAGGCACTTGCGAGAATGGAAGTCACCTGCTTCATTGACCCGAACATACTTCAATTCGGTTTTCAGATTACGCATGAAAGCCTTTTGAATTTCTTCGGCAATGGTAAAGGCATCATTTTCGAGCCAAAATTGTTCTTGCTCATTGCGATAGGGAAGGACGGAAGGATAAAGGTATTCAGCCTTTTTAGCATAGCACTTTTCAATCTTGCAAAGGCCAAGTTTTGCACTTGGGCAATTCTTAGCAGAACCCATATTGAAGATCAATGTATCATCACCGATCTTGAGATTTCCGATAGAGTATTTAAATTCGTTCATAGTGTTCTCCGTTGTTGTTGTGTACTTATATAAAAGAAGAAGTAAAAAGTTTTCCGTTCTGATTCTTCTTTCTCTTACATTCATATATAAAAGAAGAAGTAAAAACCTTAGTAGAGTGATTTAGCTTTGGACATCATTCATATATAAAAGAAGAAGTAAAAACTACTCAAACCTTGTCCAATAGGACGAAATATAGAGAAGTCCTCATCCATATATAAAAGAAGAAGTAAAAACCCTTTCCAAACAAACAAAAGACTCCCTATTTTACTAGGAAGTCTCTTGCAACATTGGAGAACGGAACTTATTTGGGTATGATTTCAGTGAATTCGGGGTTACAGTCCCAATTTTCTGAGATTTCTTCATCAGTATCTTGATTCATAGTGTGTTTTACAGTCACTAGGTTGTTTTCATCATCAATAGCAATGACAACAGCGTTTCCAGTGAGGTTAGGAATAGCACCGTGAGCTTCAATGCGAAGGTTATCACCCTTAAAAATCACTGTGTTATTCATATCACGCATTTTTGAATCCTTTGAAGTGGTTGTTTTCTTACTTTTATATAAAAGAAGAAGTAAAAAGGTTCTTAGAGTGGTAATTCTAGGGATTCAATACCACAATGTACCTCATCATTGACTTCATAGAGGGGATGAATGAGGCATTTTACGACTCCATTGGCATCCACAAGGGTTTCAGCATCGGCATCATAGGGTAATTGGTTGTGAACGATTGTAATGCGGTTTAAATCGTCCTTATCGGGGTTGAAAGTGAACTCAAATTCAAAGGTTTTCTCTTTATCAGAGATCAAAATGACATCATTGGCGGTCATTTCGGCTGTGAGAGGGTTTTTTGAGAAGAGTTTTTCATTGAGAATGAAGGCATTTGCTAATTCGTTCATAATGTTGTCCTTTGATCTTGAAAAAATGGGTTATTGGATGTAATTTTTGAGGCATTCTTCGGGAATGAAGTGCAACAATTCAGCAACAGATGAATAATCACCGAATCCATCACCTTCAAGATGTTCTTTGAGTTTTTCAATCACCGAATCAATCAAAGAATCGGGATGTTCATCGCCACAAACAGTGGATTTATTGATTTCATCAAGGGAATCCACCAACTGAATAGCTTTTCCCTTGTCAAAAGGGGATGCAATGTACATAGGATCTTCACATTCTTCATCAAGGAATGCGCCATCAAGGGCAAACATACCCCCATTGCTTGCTTCATAGACTTGTAATTCAGTTCCATCACAATCCAGTACGGAATGAGCAAGGGCATAATCAGCTACGATATGTTTCATATTGGTTTCCTTTGTTGATTTTCTTACTTGTATATAAAAGAAGAAGTAAAAAGGTTATTTCACTCGGAATGCAAGCGTTTCGGCTGCATTGATAAGTGATACAACAGGGTGGAAAGTTTCGGCTTCATACTTTTGAATAGCTTGGAACATTTCTTCCAACACTTCTTCCCGGTTTCCACTTGCATTGAGGATAGTGTTACGAAGTTCAGTCCAGTTCTTGCAATAGGTCATGGCATTCATAGTGATCTCCTTTTGTTACTCATATATAAAAGAAGAAGTAAAAACTGTGTATCATATATTATCTTCATCATCCATATATAAAAGAAGTAAAAAAGAAAGGAACCCTATTTCTAGGATTCCCTTCCCAACAGGGGAGAACGGAACTTACTTTTGGTAATAGGTGATTTTCACATCACCTTCTCGAAAATCGGTAGAGGTGATAATACCATCCAACTTCTTTTTGTCATTGGAATCAAGGTTGTACCACTTGGCAATTCTTTCGTATTTCTTTGCATCAGCGAACCCGATAGGTTCATCTCTGCACATTGATCCGACCGTATAGCCTTCTTCTTTGAGGATTGTTTCAGCCTTATTGATAGCGGAAAAGGTTTTTCCATCGGCCTTGATAATGACTTCTTTTTGAATTTGCATAGTGGACTCCTTAGTTGTTTTCTTCTTCTCTTACATTCATATATAAAAGAAGAAGTAAAAACTACTTACCCTTCTTGGATTTCGGAAGAACCCTTGAAAGAATAGGTATTGTTCCACGATGCACCACAATGGCAGGTACAGCGTTGGTATGCTTCACCAGATTCTACTTCAATGTGACCCCCTTGGATGTCATCACTTTGACAAACAGGGCAAACCGTATCATTAGGGGTTCCCTTATCTACTGCATCCTTGATAGTATCAGTGAGGGTGAGCAAGCCTTCAACGGCTTCTGCTTCAGAAGCATTCAGAACATCCTTTCCCTGCAATGCAGTAAGGGAATTGCGAATGTTGCGAAGTTCTTCTTCATTGATATTGAGGGTGAGGGTTACTTGAGTCATTGTGATCTCCATTGAGTTGTTGTTTCTTTCTACTCATATATAAAAGAAGAAGTAAAAAATAAAAAATAAAAATCCCCAATTAAGGGGAATCTTATTATTGAGCTAATTCTTTGATAGTGTTCTTTTTGATCTTATAGCGAATCCCATCAATGTACCCAATCCAACAGGCACGATTATATTCCCCTGCAATGAATACTTTTCTTCCAGAGGTCATAATGTAGTTTCTGTTAAATTCCACCTTGAGGGGTTTTGTGGTTGTATGTTGTTCAGCCTTTTCAAGCCATTCAGCAAAGTATTGAAGAACCTTTCCTTCCTTATCCTTTGGTGGGTTTTCCTTTGCCATTTGAATGAACTTCTTAGGGCAATCATACTGGTAAGGGTGAACAGTAGCATCCATAAGTTTTTCACAAACAGCACCACCCTTGCGATAGATATTGAGCCAAACAGGAATGCACTCGATTCGACCATCGGTAAAGGTAAGTTTCTGCAATGCCCATTTTGCAGTATGAGCAACGATTGTTGAGGTATAGTCTGGACGCACCATTTCAAATTGAGCAAGATAGTATTTGCGCATTTCGGAAACGGTTGTATCATAGTGACAAGTAGTACCCATAGTGATCTCCTTTGTTACTCATATATAAAAGAAGAAGTAAAAAAGTCAATAGAGTGATTTGATAAGTCGTCATTCATATATAAAAGAAGAAGTAAAAAGATCTCCCTATTTCTAGGGAGTCTTTCTTTATGCTTTCAATTCAATTTCATCCCATACATTGACCGATTCAAAATCATAGCCAAGGGAATTCATATCATTCACCAGTTGTTCAGTTTCCCATCCTTCCTTTCGTCGGGCATTCTTACAGGCTTCCCAATCGGCTTTGAGTTCCTTGATAGTCTTATCGGAAAGAGTGACTGTGAATTTTTCGATGAACCCTTCATCGGAACCATTATCAACCTTGACAACTACTGAATAAGTGGCACTTGACATTTTGATCTCCTTGTTTGTTGTTTCTCTTACATCTATATATAAAAGAAGAAGTAAAAACAAAATGGCTCCCCTTTTGAGGGAACCACTTTGCAACTTTGGAGAACGGAACTTATCTCAGTTCGATGAACAGAGAACTTACTTGCTCTTTTTCAGATTAGAGCCGATGCGAATCTTACCTTTTTTGAATTCACCCATTCGGATACCTTTGGTGAACATTTCCCCTTTGATCCAGTCCTTACCATTCTTGATACCGAACTTGACTGCATCACGGCTAGTTTCAAGGTTTCGGGAAATGATAGGACGGACGGAACCTTTCTTTGTATATACCCAATAGAACATTTGATCTCCTTTGTTGTTGGTTGCTTCTCTTACATTCATATATAAAAGAAGAAGTAAAAATTATGCGAGGTTATTGGCAAGGATTTGGAAACATAATCCATCATGCCAAATTTTTGCCCATTCTCTTCCACCCATCATAAAGCGTTTTTCGATGGTTACAGGGAGTTTCTTTCCGTTTGCAGTGTTCCAAATTGCCATAGTTATACCTTTTCGATGAGGGCTTGAATGAGTTTCATTGTGTCCCTTATGTGGTCACTTTCTGTCATAGTGACAATAGAATGCCCTTGGAACACTCTACCATATAGAGTTTGGTAGATTGCTTGCAATTCTTCTTTGCTTGCTTTGACTTCGATGGTAACTGATTTTTGTGCCATATTGATCTCCTTTGTTACTCATATATAAAAGAAGAAGTAAAAATCATTGATACTTAGATAGGATTTCTTTTTGTGTTTCCTTGGTGATATAGGCTTCTGTATAGAACTTTTCGGTAATATACCCACCACCAATAGAACTATGATTCAACACGCTTCTATTGCGCTTAAAACGGAAACATGAATGATCTACATCTATCCATGTTTGTATAGGTAATTCAACCTTAACAATCTTCCCATTTCTTTTCTTGTGATATTCCACATACCCAATTTTAACTTTGTTATGTTCTGGATCAATGGCAAGGATAGATAGTTCCTTTTTGATAAAGGTACATCCACATTCAGTCAAATATCGCATAGTCATGGTATTGAATTTCATATTCATATATAAAAGAAGAAGTAAAAAATAAAAAATAAAAATGAGAAAGCCCCACAAAGTGTAGGGCTTCCTGTACAACTAACTCACGATGGATTTACTCATTTAATCATTTATTATATATGTAAAAATTATAAAAAATTTATTTGCCGAAGATTGTATCCTCCTTTTTCTTTATATGATTACGATTCACATAATGAATCTAGTTAATGGTTGCCCTACCTCTCACATAGGGATTTCTTTAATCAATCTCTTTAATCCTCATAAATATAAAAATAGATTATATCAGGGGGATGCTCGGATCATTTTACGCCTCATATTTCATCAAGTTAAATTTAACAACTATATAAAAGATAACACAAATGAATTAGGGGGATGCTCTAATCATTTCAATATCCTCAGAACCTTTTGGGTTCGCTGTCTCAGTGAAGGTTGCCCTACCTGTTTGATAGGGATTTCTTTGATCTCTTTCTTTTCTTAATCGACAATACTAATATAGATATTAGAACTTCATTTGTCAATCCTTTGTTTGAGGTTAGCAGGGGAGAGAAATAGCCACAAGGAAGGCTTTCTCGTTTGGTTTCAGATTGCGAATCTTACCCTTTTCCAGTGCTTGCATATGACCACAAGGGCAAGTGTAGAAAAGGATAGTGGTATGAGTTGAATGATTCTTTGGAAGGGGTTGTTCACAGGCGATGCAATTCATTTTGTTCTCCGTTGTTGTTTTGTTCTTCTCTTACATTCATATATAAAAGAAGAAGTAAAAACCTATTTGTTGCGATTAGTCAAATGTTCAGTCATCCAAGTAGGAACACTATTCCTAAATGAATTAACAGCTTCTTTGTGATCGTCCTTATTCAACAGATCATATTGGGTTGGTTGGTTTTTCTTCATACTTATATATAAAAGAAGAAGTAAAAACTTAGGCACAAATCATTTTGACAAGCACTTCAACAGGTAAATCCATATCCATTTGATGAGTCATTTCATAGGCTTCAAACACGCCTTGAGCATCACCATTAGAACAATCAAGAGTACGGACAATTCCGTCCATGATTGCGTCCATCTTTTCACCAAAATCTTCGTCCATCTTGATCTCCTTTGTTACTCATATATAAAAGAAGAAGTAAAAACCTATTGATCTATTTTTATTATCCTCATCATCCATATATAAAAGAAGAAGTAAAAACCATTTCCAAGACAAACAAAATGGCTCCCCTTTTGAGGGAACCACTTTGCAACATGGGAGAACGGAACTTTAGAACATACCCAAGGGGTTTATTAAGTTTGCTTTTGGCTTGAAGTCGTCCCAATTGATTCCCAAGGGTTTAACCTCAACTCGGAATTTCTTGGGGATGTCACGGCAAAGACCTGCCAAATCCATAGTATAGAACTTGTCACGGAATCCACTTTCAACGCTTTCAATAGCGATTTTATAGGAATGTGAATACCCTGCATTGTTCTCTTGAATCTTGCAAAGCTGAACACTTTTAGGATCACTGGAAGAAGTCATAACACCAAGCGGGGTAATCATTCCACCTAAAGGCATTTCAGCAAACACAGCAATGTTTTCGATGCCGTGTGTTTTAATCATATTAACAATGTCATCACTTGTGAAGTAGTCAGCACTCATATTGATCTCCGTTGTTGTGTTCTTCTCTTACATCTATATATAAAAGAAGAAGTAAAACTATGCTAGAAATTCTTTAGCGTGTTGTTCTGTAAGGCAATGATAGGCTACCATATCTTTTAGTAGGTTCTCTAATATGATTTTCATCATAATAGGCGTAGCTACCATTTGATTAGGGGTTCTTTCTTCAATAGATTCCCAATCACTATTAGACCATTTCAATAGAGAGCCGATTGCTCTTTCAATTTGGGTATTATAGTTAGTACGAGAAAAATACACCACAGCTACACGACGAATGACATCACGCATTTTGTCTTTTGCTTTATAGTATTCAGCGTGAATCTCTTCCAAGCGTTCGTCTGAAATTTCGTTTGCCATAGTGATCTCCTTTGTTACTCATATATAAAAAGAGAAGTAAAAACAAAAGGCTACCCTTTCGGATAGCCTCTTGCAACATGGGAGAACGGAACTTATACAAACCTCAGAATCAGATAAACGATGATGCTACAAACCACCACACGGGCAAATAAACGGGTAAACCAAATATTCCTTGCCCTGCTCTTGACTTCACTCAAGGTAGAATTGATTACCCTACCCTGCAAAATGGATTGCAATTTGATAAGGTTAAAAGTATTCTCATTCATTCGCATACCTGCAATGAGTTGAGGGATTTCATTCATCAGATAGTAACCACCATACATTCCCACGAGAAACAGAAAGACATATTGCATTGTAGACATTGTGATCTCCTTGTTGTGTTGTTGTCTTCTCTTACATCCATATATAAAAGAAGAAGTAAAAAATAAAAAATTATTCTACATTCATTTTGATTCGGTACACTACTTCATAGTGCAAATCTTCCAAATGAGTGCTAATGCGCTTCATATCAAAGGAAGTCAATTCGATGGGATCAGTTCCCAAGATACCAGTTACATTCAATTCCTTGATACTGGCATCAACCATCTTGCAAATGGTATCAATGACTTCTGTATGATTTTCACACTTAATCATCACCCGATTCTGTTCGGGAACTTGGCTGAATCGGCTTTTGATTGTAACGAATGCGATCATAGTATTCTCCTTTGTTACTCATATATAAAAGAAGAAGTAAAAAATAAAAAATTATATGTTGATAGTTTGTGAATAATAAAAAATAAAAATAATGTTTGAATATTCAAACAAAAAGTCGTATATTGTTCAGGATATTGAACATTAAACTTTTTACTTCTTATTTTATATATGAATGGCGACTAATCATATATTAAAAAATAAAAAATAAAAATCCTCAATTCGCGATTTGCGAATCAAGGATTTCAAAAAATTAAAAATTAAAAAGGGGTTTCCCCCTTCTTTTAATCTTCTACGATCTCGAAAGTTTCCCCGCCAATCTTGATTTCACGGATGGAATCAAAACCATAGGAGCGAACCACGATAGGATTTTCCAATCCTTGATTTTCACCGTCCACCTTTTCAGCTTTGCGCCAAGCATCGAACTTGGAATCCTTGAGGTTGATTTCCTTTCCCTCATAGATGTGGGACACGGTTGGGACATTGTTGGCAACGCAGTAGACACGCAGGTAGAGCTTGCCATTGTGCTTGAGGAGGAGCTTTTCAGCACCCTTGACCCATTCACCCCAAGGCAATTCAGAGGATTCAAAGGTAACGGAAATTTGGGAATCCTTGTTTTCCTTTGCGAGACGGTTGTTCACCATATCTTCATAGGTGACACCAGTGCCGATCAGACCGACAAAGGAAGTATTCTTCTTGATTTCATCGGGGTTAATCCCAATGCTTTCCACCATTGCAGACTTTCCACGACCCTTATTAAGGGAAGATTGAGAAGTTTCTGTTTTGAGGCTCACAAAAGAGCTTTTGACGGTCATGAGCTTGAGGGCGAGTTCTGTATGATTGAGCTTGTTCATTTTGTTCTCCGTTGTTGTTTGTTTCTTACTCTTATATAAAAGAAGAAGTAAAAAGTCAGTTGGTATCTTTTAGCTTCTTTCTCTTACATTCATATATAAAAGAAGAAGTAAAAAGTGCGAAGCATAAAAACCCATTCACCTATATATTACTTGTTGGTATCATTCATATATAAAAGAAGAAGTAAAAACCTTAGTAGTAACATAGGAAGTTTGTGGAGTTTTGTCAATGCTTTTTAATATGCTTTCTATCCGTTTCTAGATTGATTCTAGCGTGTTTAGATAACTATCTAACTCAATGTATAGCAATGATTTAGAACGCTTTAGAAGTGCTTAAAACCGATTGACAAGTTTTTACTTCTATTATTATATATGTATAACAAAGGAGAACATCATGAAGTTTTTGAGTCTTTCCCCTAGCCTTCTCAAAAATCTTGCTCTTATCAAAAAAGAGTTGAGAGAAATTGGGGCAACTGAAATAAAGGTATCCAAGGGTTATCAATATGTTTCAGCTTTTTATACCATTGGTACGCAAGTTTGGTATTTTAATTTGAACAATGACGGCTTTTTCTATTTCAGGAAGGCAAAGGATTACAAGGATTATACAGGGGAAACAAACCGATTTACCAAGATTGAAAAGGGAATGGGTCGATATATGAAATAGGGAAAGGGCGAAAGCCCTTTTTACTTCTATTATTATATATGAATGATTATAGATCCAATGATTGGGATATATACAACAGTTCGCCATTCATATATAAAAGAAGAAGTAAAAAGTCCGAAGGATAAAAAGAAATGGGGTTTCCCCCATTCTTTAGATTCGTTCCCTTTTCTTTACGATTCGGTGGGAAACATTGGGCATATTTTCCCGATATTGCTTTACCATTTTCTTGGCATCAGCTCTTGAGGTTTCCGTGGTTTCCATTTCCCAAGATCCACAGAACAAACCTTGAATTTCCCAAGTATCAACTGTTTTGCGAATATAAGCCATTTTTGTTCTCCGTTGTTATGTTGTTCTTCTCTTACATTCATATATAAAAGAAGAAGTAAAAACCTAATCAGTTAGGAAGGAAAGGGACGCTTTCACCTGTCAACATATAATCAACTCTTTGCCAAATGGTAAAATTCCGATTGTGTAAACCGTTTTCAACTTCATTAGCATACTCTAAATCTTTGGCTAAAAATCTTTCCTTATCATCTTCTGTAATATGACTAGCATAATAATTTGACTTTCTCATCATTTGAGCGTGTTCACGAAGATCATTAGCAACCTTTGCCAATGCTTCTTTCAATTCGGATTCAGTGAGGATTTTGCCAGTGTGAAGTTTCATAGTGTTCTCCTTTTGTTACTCATATATAAAAGAAGAAGTAAAAATGAAATAGGATTTTAACCTATATTTTCCATCACTAGACGGATTGGAGTCCTCGCATTTAGACGATTCATTCTTACTCATATATAAAAGAAGAAGTAAAAACTGGGAAGGCGTTTTAAGCCTTCCCATAGCCTTATTTAGTCCATCTTGGAATCTGCATAGCAGTCGATTCCATGAGCCTTCAAAACGCTTGCAAATGCCCTTGCATACGCTTCCTTTCTGGTCATGGATTGATTAAATTCACCAACCCAAATCCAAAACCCATCATGGGTTTTTGAAATTACATTGGCTTTTTTAGCCCAAGAAATGAACTTGCGATTTTCGGGAGTTTTTGCTTTCATGGAAATCCAAGCGAATCCACAAACGCCATCGGCAACAATGTCAATCAATGCGATAGGTTCACCAGTAACAGGATTAGCCAAACAAACTCCCATAGGAGCAGGCTTTGCGTTGTTTCCTGCAATGATTCCGGCACGATGAGCTTCGAGGTAGATCTTTTCCATTTTGTTCTCCGTTGTTGGTTGTTGTTCTTCTTCTCTTACATTCATATATAAAAGAAGAAGTAAAAACCTACCGATAAGACCAGTGCAGACCTTCCCAAAGTTTTTCGGTAACTTCCTTATAAGTCAAGCCGTAATTTTCTTCAATTTTGGCGCAAAGCAACATGAGGAATTTATACCCCTTGCTTTTCTTCCAAGTATTGTATTCACAGCATTGATACTCTATACAATGCGCATATTTATGAGCTTGCTTTTTGGAAATTTTGGGAACACGCTTAAAACAAAATTTGTGCTTGTTTGAGTTATCCCCATAGCGTACAAACAAAGATTTGACATTTGCATTCACAATAGTTTGCCCTATTCTCTTGGCATCCTTTTGTGGAATGATTCCCATTTCAATAGCAGTGTGAAGAACCGCTGAAATTTGTTTATCACATACCATCCAAGCACTCATAATATTCTCCGTTGTTGTTGTTCTCTTACATTCATATATAAAAGAAGAAGTAAAAATGCGTAGCTAAAAAGTTAGTCAACGATTTTCAAAAGGCGTTTTTTGCTCATTGTGTCACTTGATCCCATCCAGATATTGGCAAACGAAAGATAGTGCCATACCATAGGGGAATTTGAGTCAGCATAGCCAATAGGCTTTTTTGCATAGAACATTTGGATTTTGTCCGTTGGTGCAAGTTCAGCATATTGAGCATCTTTTGCATACTTATTCAATTCAATGACATCGGAACGCTTGATTTCACCAACGATATTCAATTCAGTTTCCATAATGATCTCCTTTGTTACTCATATATAAAAGAAGAAGTAAAAACCGATTGATCTATTTTTTATTATCCTCATCATCCATATATAAAAGAAGAAGTAAAAAACTAGCTGGTTCAGTGATTAGCTTAATCACCTAGTTACAGCTAGTCAACCGATACCATTCAGCACACGCCTAACCCGATTAAACACGGTGACTCTTGACCTATTGTATCAGTTATGTTAATATATAAAAGAAGAAGTAAAAAGGGATTACTTCCCCTTTCTCCTTTCTAGTTCAATCCTGTTAGAAATATGAACGGCTTTTGTGCTTGCTTCATTTTTGAGCTTCAAATCAATTTCACAGGTCATAAACTTTTGCCCATTGGAAAACTCGGTGAATAGTTTATCTTGTTTGGTTATGGAAAGTTCCTCACCATTAGCACCATAGAATTTTTGATTGACAACTAGCATAATGTTCTCCTTTGTTACTCATATATAAAAGAAGAAGTAAAAAGAAAGGCTCCCTATTTCTAGGGAACCTTTCCCAACATGGGAGAACGGAACTATTTGATTTCTTCGACTAATTCACTCGGAACCCATACATACCGATATTTTCGGTCGTGTGGATTTTGTTGTTCCAATACATTGGAATCAATTATAGCATAACCAATTTCATTTCCACCACCTTTGATAGGGGTGACTAATGTTCCCTTTGGGACATTTATTACATCACTGTTTTGATTTGACTTGATTGTAGTATCTTTAGTTGTTCTAAACATTTTGATCTCCTTTGTTACTTCTATATAAAAGAAGAAGTAAAAAGTTAAGCCAATTTAACAAAGTGCAATAACCAACACATAACAGCGAGGGAAGCAACGCCACCCATAAAACCCCAAAACAAAACACTATTTAATAATCTTGTAATTAAGTTAGACATTTGCAACCTCCGTTCTTTGTTTATATCCATATATAAAACAAGAAGTAAAAAAGACCGAAGGCTAAAAACTATTTGCGCTTTCTCTTATGGGGTTTACTTGCCCATTGTGCTTTCTGTCCTATGCCCTTTTTAGGCAATGGATAGAGTTCTTCAAAGTCTATCGGCTCACTTGCTTTAATTTCGATTACATTGGGATACATACCCGTTTCAATGTCATATACCCTATTTTTTACCTTTTTATCCGATTCAATAGGGAGAATCTCTAAAGGTTCACTCATTACACGAAGTCGCAAAAGCTCTTCTGTAATATGGGAATCATTGCCAACCAATAAAATTTTAGGCATCACTTACCCTTTTTGCCAAAGATTGCAAAGATAAGCAACCAAACGATAACACCTACCCAACCGAAGAAATGAAAGAAGCCAAGTCCGATAAGTGCTGCAAGAATGAGTTTGAACATTTTGATCTCCTTTGTTACTTCTATATAAAAGAAGAAGTAAAAACCTATGCGTTTCGCTTGATTCTCTTAAATCCAATGATAGCAGATGATGGAAATATGTTGCTAACTTTTTTAGCTAGATCATAGCTACCAACCACAGTTTTATAATCTCGGATTGATCCCATGATAGCTTCAATTTCCCAAGTTTCCATAGTGTTCTCCTTTGTTACTTCTATATAAAAGAAGAAGTAAAAAGTTATTGAGGAACACTAGAAACAGAATTTTCCCAATCACAAATAGGGGTTTCTGTAAACTTCACTTTTAGAAGGGAATCAAAACCATTTGAAGCAATGAAACAACCCATAGAATAATCGGGAGTCATTTCTTCACATTCGCATTCATCAGCGAACCAATTACCTGCACGATCCATAGAAACGGTTTTCCACTTATGAACACCTGCAATGCGATTGAGTTCCATTGCTTCTTTGATTGCGAGTTCTTGTGATGCTTTGAATGACATATTGATCTCCTTTGTTACTTCTATATAAAAGAAGAAGTAAAAATGCGAAGCATAAAAAGGGGTTTCCCCCTTTTAATAATCGTGACCCATAGCCAAATCAGCTTGCCACCCCTTAAATGTAAATGCTTGCGTACTTTCCATAGAGTAGACTTTTTTGCTAGTGGGATAGTAAACGCATTCAGACCCCTTTTTAATCTTGTCACCCGTTTCTGCACAAACAGAATCAAATTGGGCAATGATAATTCTTGGATCTCGGTTAGCGTTTGAAAAGCGGTTTCTCATGATGTTCTCCTTGTTGTGTCTATATATAAAAGAAGAAGTAAAAAGTGCGAAGCATAAAAAACGATTGCCTATTTTTTATTATCCTCATCATCCATATATAAAAGACGAAGTAAAAAGGCATCCCCCATTGCAATAGGGAATGCCTTTTATTTTTGTTTTTTAATCCTTTCACTTCCCCAAAAAGAAATCATGGAATAGGAGAGAAGTTATTACCACTATTCAGAACCTTGGTAGTATCTACAAAGACTTGCCAAGAAACGAACTAGGAGGATTTTTAGTAAGGAATCAAGGTATAAAAACTAATACCCGCACTACGAACCCTATCCCACGAAAAAACTTTCTTACATCCATATATAAAAGAAGAAGTAAAAACACAACAGAGAAACTTTTTACTTCTTATATTATATATGAATGATACAAATAGTATATGGTGCGGTTAATTCCGTCTTTCCTTCCCTCATCGGAAAGTTTGAGTCTATGACCCAATCCGTTAATTCAGATAAGTTTGCACCCCTTTTAGAGAGTGCTCACCATAATTTTTTATCAGACTAGCGAAGCATTGGAGTTATCACAAAATAGGCTCATGCAGTTGTTTCCTGCCATTGGGGAAGCCGTCCCACGAATGAAGCTCAAAAGGGTTTCTAATTCATCCGAAGGAATCAAAACCTTTTCAGCCTTTCCCTTCAACATATCAAGCTGTAAAGTCATGGAATTAGCATAGTTTGCTTGGTTACTGGAAAGAATCATCTTTCCACTTTCTACGCTAATAATAGCGTAACGATGACCCGACTGAATAGCAATAGTCTTTCCATTGTCACCCGACTGAATTGCATAAGTTACAAATTCTTGCTCCTTTCTCATCTTGCCAAACTTGCCATTGAAAGAAGCAGTACCCATACAATTTTTGTGAATGTTAGTAATCATTTTGTTCTCCGTTGTTGTTGTTCTCTTACATTCATATATAAAAGAAGAAGTAAAAACCCATATCCAACAAAAACAAAAGGCTCCCTATTTCTAGGAAGCCTCTTGCAACATGGGAGAACGGAACTTATTTGGATGTGATTTTGATAGCTGTATCGGTTGCCTTATCCATAACAGAATTAAACACCTTTTCCCCCTTATTGGAGAGAGTCTTTTCGATGCTCTTGGGAGTGATACCCGAATCCTTTAGGTACATATGCCAGCCAGCATAGCCAGCAAAGCACACGATCACGATCATTGCCAGTGCCATTGCATTGCTTGCAATGAACTTGAGAATGGCGAAGGATACGAGGAGGAGGGAAAGGACGATGATTACTGTGACGATTGTTGGGGACATTTTGAACTCCTTGTTTGTTGTTGTTTCTCTTACATTCATATATAAAAGAAGAAGTAAAAAGTTGTAAGGGATTGAGTATCTATGCGTTTCATTACTTCCGTTTGGCTACTTTGGCGATGGCTTTTCAGCGATGGCGGTTTTGCTACTTTGCGTTCATCTACTTTGCTTTCTCTCTTTCCCTTACATTCATATATAAAAGAAGAAGTAAAAAGTGCGAAGCATAAAAACCCTTTGTGATAGTATCATTTGATACCATCATCCATATATAAAAGAAGAAGTAAAAAGCATTGTCCAAGAAACACAAAAGGCTCCCTATTTCTAGGAAGCCTCTTGCAACATGGGAGAACGGAACTTTTAACGAAGGCGACCCAAAAGGGATTCAGTAGCCTCATTCAATGCGTTGTTTGCAATGACTTGCTCACTCAGTGCAGAAGCAACACGCAAAACCGATTCATAGGTTGCCTTGGGGTTTGTGTCCAGAATCTTAATAAGATTCTTTCCTGCCTTGGTGGTGTGAATCAGGGAGAAGGAACGGACGAGCTGAACAAAGCGAAGATAACCAACCGCGTTTTTGTTCTTGCGAGAATAGGACTTGTGGGATTTCAGCAAAGAACGATCATCCTTGACAAAGGTAAGCATGAGCAGAATTGCAGAACCACGCTTGCTTGTGATTGTCTTGCCATTTTCACCGTATGCACGAACGAAAGAATGATTCATGGTGATTGCGTTGTTGATTGTTGTCATGGTGAACTCCTTACTGTTGTTGTTGTTGTTTTCTCTTACATTCATATATAAAAAGAGAAGTAAAAACACATTGACATTTTGCCCTTTCTTTCTATACATCTTTTTACTTCTTCTATTATATAGAGATACGAAACAACTTCAACAAAGGAAACGAATATGATTCTGAAATGGATTGACAACCTTGGAAAGAAGATCTGCAAAGGCTTGAACCCACCTTCCCCAGTTGCCCCAAAAAATCGCGCACAACGAAGAGCTATGAAATAACCCCCTTGGCAACAGAGATTCCCTAGCAATGGGGAATCTTTGCCTTTTTTACTTCTTCTATTATATATGAATGGCGAACGCTAACATAATTGGGTAACATTGGGAAGACCTCATCCATATATAAAAAGAGAAGTAAAAAGAATAGGGGATTTCTCCCCTCTTCTTTACATTGCCTTAATATCGTTGTATTGAGATTCAGATATTCGGGAAACATACCAAGTATTTGTATTTGTTTCCTCATAAGTTAGCAAACCTTGTTGCTCAGCTTCATACATAACAGAAGCATCACCATGAAGTTTTGTATCTGCTATGGCAATCGCAATGGGTTTCTTATTTGGGACATTGATGATGAAGTAAAGATTGTTCATTTGATTCTCCAGTGTTGTTGTGTTCTTCTCTTACATCCATATATAAAAGAAGAAGTAAAAATCACATCAGCCGATTACTAGGCCAATTACTTTTGAATCCGTTGAATGATAAAGTTATCCACACATAGGGAACACCATTCGAATTCTTCTCTATGTTTGTTCCACCTATCACCACATGACCACTCTTACCCTCATCAGTGCGAACCAACATATTGGGTTTCAATTCTAATGCCTTTTCAATTACCATATGAACTCCTTTGTTGTTCATATATAAAAGAAGAAGTAAAAAGCATTAGTCCATTATTCCCCAAGCATATTCACAATCTATACCATCAGCACGAAGGGAACTCAAAACCGCTTCCCTGCCCTTTTCCCAATTGGTTGACCCTTGACATTGAGCAACCGAATTAGCAGATATAAGCATCAGCTTTGAGGGTTTACGGCACTTGGGAGCAAGATACCAAATCGTGATACCTGCACCCATCACACAAGTGCCATTATCACCATCATTCTTGAAATTCTCGATGCAACTTGCAAGCCAAATTTCACGAGCCTTCTTAACAGAAGCGTTGAACTCACCAACAAAATCACCATCTTGGTAAACCTTGGTATCTTCTCCGCAAACATTCATAACCTTCATAATGTTCTCCTTTGTTACTCTTATATAAAAGAAGAAGTAAAAACCCTTAACCCTTATACCCTTCCAAACCATAACCACTATTCAAATATGCCCACACAATACACTCGCAAATTGTGTAACGAATTTGTAGATCATAGGGAATAGCCTTGGCTATGATTTCGCTTTGTGCTAGGTCTTGAATAGCCACAAGGTTAATAGAAGGAATTTCATCGTCTTGATTTATGAGAACTTGAGGATATACCAAATAGATAGAGTAGTCAATCTGAACCAACTCAATGATACTCTTTGCATACTCATTCCAATTAGGGATGAATGCCTTGAGAGTATCAATCAAATTGTAATGAGTATTTTGAATGCCACCCTTAGTCATGTATCCTTGAAACTTGCGCATAATGTTCTCCTTGTTGTGTCTATATATAATAGAAGAAGTAAAAACCCATTAGGTATATTTTTACTTCTCTTTTTATATATGAGTAACAAAAGGAGATCACATGACACACATCGCACTCACCACCCCCGAACACGTCAACGCATTCGCACTACTCGCCCTCAAGGGTCGTCTCAAGCTAGAGAGCCTTGGGATGAAGTGCCACGGTAAGTCTGCCCTATCCCAAGTCAAGGCACTAGGGATCAAGGCAAAGACTGCCAAGGATGCCCTACCCCTATACATCGCTATGCTTGAAGAGAAGGGCATACTAGCCAAAGCATAGTAAACGATTACCATAGTGTCAAGGGGTAGCTAATAAAAAACCCGTTGACACTATGTTGATAGTATGTTGATAGATAGTGTAACGACTGCTGTGCATAGACTGTGAGTAGCTAGTGGACAGCGTGTGTATAGTATGTGCGTAGGTCGCTGACCCCTGTGGATAGAATGCCCATATAGGGAGGGGTGTTGATAATATGTTAATAGTGTAACAACTTGAATATATTTTCTACACAACTTACTTCATCTTCGTGACACCACTGTGAATCACTGCACACCTGAGCACCACTCAATAATAAATACCAGATATTATAAGTGGGGGACAAAAAAGGGGAAATTTATTTAGGGGTTCTTTCTATTTATAAAAAAAATTTTGGGTATGGGTTATTAGCAATGTTCGTGAGTCTTTTGGGATAATTTAGGGAAGCCCCTTATCATGTATTGGGAATGATTTTATAAAAAATTTTTTAGGGCCACCCCTGATAAAACACCTGCGAAATTGCTATATTGAATATTTCGAGGATATTCTAAATGGACACAACACGGTTAAGAAGGCGATTAGAGAGATTGAGTAAGCAGCGTGATGAGTTGTTATTAAAGCATAAGGGTAAGGAGACATCGACTTACAATTATTATGCAGGTTGGGAGTTAGGTTTTTTGCAGGGTAAGATAGATGTAATTGAAGATGTTTTAGAAGAAACTAAAGAAACGCAAATTAGGGAATAATGATATGAGTGATAAGAATATTGGATATACTATTGCATGGGATCATGATCAGATAAAGATCAAGTTGGAGAGTGTTGAGGGGTGTGAGAGTTTATTGGGTGATATGGAGGCATTGAGTATAACTATAGCAGAGTTGATTCAGATGCGTAAGGATTCATTGATTCGAATAGAAGTTAATGGTAATAAGTATGTGGAGTGGTGGAACGAGGTAATCGTGCCGAAGTTATTGGATATGAAATTAAGTGAGGATGATCTTAATTGGAAGTGGGGGCAGTTAATGAAGCAGGAGTTTCGGATGTGGATATGTTCGGACAAGCCAGTTAGTATAGATGAGGTAAATTGGTTGGTATCTCGTAGGGGATTTAATGAGATGCAGAAGGAAGTATTGATAGAGGGATTGGGTATGCTTGGGTTATACGATGAGTTTCCTATTAAATTTACTGATGTGGACGGAGATTGTGCAAAGAAGATGGAAGTTATTGAGGATATGATAGGATGAATCATTCTGATGTAGTTAGTAAGATATTGGATAAGACTCGATCTAATGAGTTGGTATGGTTGGAGATTTTAGATGGTTTTGGTCATTGCAATGAATATTCAACTATGTGGCAGGATGTGTGTATAAATGTTAAAGTGCATAACACGACACATCCCAAGATTAGTCCATACGATACGACCAAATCGGAGACTACTTACAGATTGCGTTTGAATGGTATGGAATTATTATCTGATGATTCTGTAGGGGTGTTATATGATGAAATCAGTAAATTCATAGCTAATAAAAAGAAAGATCAGTTGGATATGATTTGTAGCAGATTGTTTACTTGACGGAATTGAGGTAACTTTCTATATTGGTACGTGATCATGAGTATTAAACAAAGGATAGTGATATGGAATATGTATTAGTAAAATGGGAAGACAACTGGGCTGATGAGATGGATGTGAGTGGGTTTCGTATATATGAAAAACCTATTTGGGATAATATGCAATCTAAATTGACAGCTTATAAGGATGAATTTACTATTTGTATTGGGACTAATGAGGAGATTGATTATTCCAATGGTAAAGATTTATTGAAATGTATGACATCAGTTCTTTTAACTGAATCTGAATATAAAGCTATATTGCGAGTATTGGGTGAAGAGTTTGGTGAGACGAGTCCATTTAATAATTGTCCTATTCGTGATAATGATTAATCCGATATTCATAAAACGCACGATCAGTTGGATATGATATGAGTATGATAACGGAAGAGTTGGAAGTATTGGAAGGTGCAATAGATTGGTATTCATTTCCGCATAGGAAATTGAGTGATTCATTAGCACTTCGTTATAAGGATAGATTGAATCCTGAGTGTTTGATTGAGCACAGTCATGTATCGGTTGATGTATTGATAAAGGTATTGAAGAGTTATCGTAAGAAGCATGGTAAGTCATCGCAGAGATTTAAGTTATCGGATTTTTCTAATTATGGTGCAAGTGATTTGGAGAAGATCATTGATAGTGGTGTATGTGAGGTATATTCGACGGATACTGATATTGGCAAGTTAGAGATAAGTGATAGTATAGTTGAGAAGTACAATGATAAGTTACCTTCGGTGAGGTATATGGTTAGTGATTACTGTAAGGCGAATTTATCATATTCGAGTATATGTAAGTTGACTAGAGATGAGATTGACAAGTTACATTACACAAAATTTGCATCGGTGATGAGTGATCATGGATTATTGCTTGAGCTTTTTGATGTTATTTGGACAAATTCGTTATTGAGATTGGATACGGATAATGAGGAATTGCGAGGGAAGATATCTGGGTATAGGGAACGGTTTGGTGATTCTATTGTATATATAGATAAATTATATCGTATGTTTGTCACACGGTCATATGAGGAGTATGGCAGATACGGGCATAATTTATTTAATGCCTGTGGGTTAGATGTGAAGTTATTTAAAGATATTGAGTTTCCATTGTATGTTATTAAATATTTGATACATAATTATGGTGTATACATAACAACTCGGCTTGATATACGTCATATTGATGTAGTTGGATTAGCTGATTATGATTTTGCATTAAATGTGCGAGTGTGTTCTTTAGGAAATCGGGATGTTAAAGAGTCTGATGTAGTTAAGTATACTAAGTCATTAAAGAATCATGTTATGTATTTGTATAATAAGTATGGGGCATCGAAATTTGATCCTGAGATAATTAAGTTATATGATTGCATATCGGATGAGGCTTGTTTGTCATGGTTTAAGGAAATGTCTGCTGATACTTTATTAGAGCATTGGGATTTATTTGATAATGGCACATATCAACCATCTACATCTCGATGTGGTATATATTTGTTTGCTCATAGAGGAGAGGACATAGACAGTCGGATATTGGATCGTCTATATGACAAGAATGATGTTCGTAATCGTTGGGGATGTGATTATTCATATTGTTTGAGTTCTGGTGATTTAATGAAGTATAGGGATAAGGTTGATTGGAAGCATATTATTCGGTACAGGGAATTGAGTGATTCTGATATATTGGAGTATATGAAAGAGTTGCGTCATATATTTAATTCGGAAGAGCGATGGAAGTTGGGCCATGATCTTAAACGTGACATTCAGCCGATATTTGATGCTAACTGTAAGAAGTTTGATTTATATACTATGGCAGATAAGAAGGTTAATCTATCGGTATCGATACCACGTGTTATGAATGATGATCAGGTTAAGGAATATTTATTTAATCAGTACAAGGCACAGGGTAAGTAAATGATTGAGTTAGCTAGTGAGTCGATTGATGTACTTTGTGGAAAGTGTGGATTGCGTCATAATATATTACGTAAGGATTATGTAAAGCCTACGCTGGAATATTTTCTCAGATCTATGGGAGATGAGATTGAGTATATATGGCATTTTAGGTTAGATTGTCCTAGTTGTAAGAATTTGAATACATTTGATATATTTGCATATGAGTATCCACCGGGGTATATGAATTGGAAGGATCACACTAATTATACTGGATCTATACGGATGTCAAAGATTAAGTTTAGTGGTGATATTGATTTAGGAGACGATAACAATGAAGGGAATGAAGATGAGTGATAGTAAAAATACGACTGGGTTAGTTGAGTTAAATCGTGCGCATTATGCGAAGGCTATTATTGATTTTGTGAAGGAGTCAAATCGCGCACCTATATTCAATTCTATAAAAGTAGAAGTTAGTGATTATGAGAGATTATTGGGTGGTAAGTTGCAGAGTTTGCGTGAGGCATACAAGAGCAATAAGTTATCAAGTTCGATAATTAATGCATTTAAGTCTAATGGGATGGAGATGAATATATTGGTACGCGATCATGAGTACAATGGGATACAGAATTTGATGAGTATTCATACGTTTAAGGTATCGAATGGTAGGTATCCAGCATTGCGATCAAAGGATAAGAATGAGAGGAAGTTAGCTATAGTTCATAACAACATGAAATTGGCTAATAGGGGTAAGCATTCTACGACAATGACTATGTATGATAGTTATTATAAGTTAATCAATGTATTGGGTATGACAGATTTTTTTGATGTTGGTTTAGGTGGTTCTGAATCCACTCGTAAGACATGGATACAGTCATCGAATGAAACTGAACGTACTGAGTTAGATATTATACGGGATGTATGTAAATTCATATCTAAGCATGGTAAGAAGCCTAATAAGGAATCCCGTGATAGTTATGAGTCTAGATTAGCTTATCGGTATAGAAGGTTGTATAGGAAGTATCGAGAAGTTGGATTTCCCAAAAAATATGTTTCCTATGCATCTGATTTAGGATATAAGGTATTTTAACAATGCTGAATAAATTGAGTGATATGTTTTGGAAGTTGACATGCAATCATGGATGGGAGACAATATATCCAACCAAGCGTGATGGTATTGACATTGTTGAGCATTATTTTGGTGGTGGCTACATTGAATTGCGTTGTGTTATGTGTGGAAAGATTAAAGTAACCCGAATAAAGCCATAGGAGTAATATGAAGCGTAGTAGAGTAGACAGGATATTATTTGGTAATATTGTTAAGTATCCCACTAAGTATTATGTATTGTATGTACATTATGGCATTCATGGTAGTATGGGTGAGTGTTATGAGAGTATGAGTAAGGTATATAAGTTTAAGCGAGATGAGAGTGGTGCGATAAAATGCCGAAAATTGATTGATCGTTTATATACTAATATGGATGAAGATAGTGAGAATGATATCACAGGTTCTATTATTCGCGTTAGATATCATGATGAGGATATGTTAGAGATGTGGGATAATTTGAGTAGGTTTGGATATTTAGAGCAATACGATTGTGGTAATAGGTCATTACAGATACATTTAGGATATGCATAATGATAGACAGAGAAGAAATAAAAGAGGATGTTAAGCCTGTATCGAATATATCGTCTAATATTGAGTCATTTATATTATCTAGTAGATGGATATTGATGCCATTTTATACTGGGTTATATATAGTGATGTTGGTGTATGCATGTTTTTATATTAAGGATATATATCATTTAATATTGAATAGTCCTCATTTGACACGGAATGAGGTAATGATGGCGGTATTGGAAGCTGTTGATGTAGTGATGATAGCTAATTTAATAAAGATGATTATCACTGGGTCATACAATTCATTTGTTTGTAAGTTTAAGAAGAATTTGGGTGAGAATGTATCGAGTGGTATGTTGAAGGTAAAGATGGGAACCTCTTTGATAGGTGTAAGTAGCATTAACATGTTACAGACATTTATATCAGCAAGTATAATAGATTGGGAAACGTTAAAGAAACAAGCATTGATACACATTTTGTTTTTGGCTGGTGCTGTTGCTCTTGCTTATATTGATTATTTACATGAAATTTCAAAGGATCATACATGAACTGTCCAAATTGTTTAAATGATATGCATCACTTTGTTGTGAAGACAACTGAGAATGGAGATACGTTTATTTTTTGTCCTCTGTGTGATAAGGAAATAAATAGATCAGATCTTGATACTTATATGAAGGGTCAAGATAAGATAGCATATGCCTTTATTGGTATTGTGATTATATTAATAGGTCTCTTAATATTTGTGTTATAACTATGAAACATAAATTCAAATATAAGATAGGTGATCGGGTTTTATACGGATCATATCTAGGTATAATATCCATGCTAGGTATTAGAGAAGCTGATGGTATGGCTATGTATGTATTAGAGCATTCATCTGATTGGGTGGAAGAGACGAGGTTACATCAGTAATGATTAATCCGATATTAATAAAAGATATTGATTCCTATATTGATAGGAATTTGCGCAATAGTACCCAGAGACAATTACACACATATGTTTGTACAGGATATAAGATAGAGAATATTAATGATTCTAGATTAAAGAAGACGAAAGCCTATAAGATATATATGGGTATAAAGAGGGAAGTACATTCACCTTCTCAGCGTGTAAAGAACATTATACGAGGAACAATTGATCGAGAAATCGTGAGGATGCTACATGAGTATAAGAGTCTTGAAAGGTAATGTAATTAATAGTAAGTGTGATATTTTAGTTAATACAGTGAATTGTGAAGGTGTAATGGGAGCTGGTGTAGCGTTACATTTCCGTAAAGCATATCCATCTATGTATAAGGTGTATAGGGAAGAATGCAATCGTGGTATATATCAGGTTGGTCATATTAGGGAATATAATCATTCTAGTGGTAGGATAATATTGAATTTTTCTACTAAGTGTTTATGGAGAGATGGAAGTCGATTAGAATGGATATCGAGTGGATTGGCTGAATTGCGTAAGTATTTAGAAGGCACTACATATTCTATAGCGATACCAGCATTGGGATGTGGCAATGGTGGTTTAGACTGGGGAGTTGTTCGAGGGATGATAGAGGGAAGTTTAGGAGATTTAGGAAATGACATTGAATTATACGAGCCATTTCATTGACGCATAGGTCAGAATTTTCTATATTGTGTATCATAATAGGAGTTATATGTCAAAACACCCAATGCAACCGATTATACTGGAAGATGATGGGATTCCTCGATTTAAGAAGAATTCGATTGTTGACTGTATTATGCAACATGTATCTTTAAAGAATTCTATTTTAGCTAAATTGGCTAGTGATTTTTCTAAGGAAGATATTGAGCAGTTGTCTCAATTGATGGGATATCCGATTGCGCATTATTCTGGATTGGATACCTCGTCTAAGGAATCGATTCAGATTGCCAATCGCAAGGTGAAGTATTTATTGAAGCGTAAGGGTGTTAATAAGGTACGAGTACCGAAGCATCCGATGCAACCAATTGTGTGGGATGGTCGTGGTGTAATACGATTTAAGAAGAATGCAGCAGTTGATTATGTATTGGATAATGGTGGTATTGATTTGAATCAAATTGCCATGGGAAATTTCAGTGTTGATGATCGGGAGCAGTTTAATCAGCTTATCGGCTATTCGGTAAGTGGGTATGGGGATTTGTCATTTATTCGTCGGAAGACTGTACGTGCAGCAGATAAAAAAGCACATGAATTATATGAATCAACCAATGGAGAAGATCCAAATGTCAAGATCGATTAAGTTTAGAGCATGGGATAAGTTTCAACAGACTTATGTATTTAGTGGGTTCCACGTTTGTGGTGAGGTGACTTGTTTTGGTGGGATGGAGCAGGAGATAGATACTACATGGGATGAGAGATCGGCTCAGATGGGATATACATCTACGTTAGAGGCGTGGAATGATTTTGTGTTTGAGCAATTCACTGGGATGAAGGATACTAATGGGATTGATATTTACGAAGGTGATATCATTGAATTTAGTTGGGATGAGGATGGGGAGATTAAGAGTAAGATACAAGTTGTTGATTCAATGTTGTTTCATGAGTTGGGGTTGGATTCATTAACAGATAATGCATCCAAGTGGGATAAGGTGATTGGGAATATTCACAGGAATCCTGAGTTATTGGGATAAAAGAAAAAGGACTCTCATGAGTCCTTTTTTTTATTTTATTCTAGATCTAGCTGCTTGAATATCTTCATCTGATACATTAGACAGGCCCATAGGTTTTCGACCGCCATTAGAATCCATTATATATACAAGATCTTCGATAGTATATTTATCACCACGATTTAACCATCTATTTCCATATGATTTGGTTGGTTTATGTCCGACTGTATTCTCGGTATCTTTTACAAATTTAAATGCATCTTTTATATCAGATGTATCATGCAACAAGTCACCACCATCGGTATATACTTTAAAACTAACCTGTCCGTTTTCAGTATCGGCATAAATATCTAATGGTTCTTCGTATTTATAACTACCACCCATTGATCCTTCTGCTGCCATTGCTGAATATGATGGAGTATCATCTTCTGGAGTATATACGTCTTCATATGCTTCCATACAAATATTGAATCCTTCTTTAATAGATTCAACAAGGGATGGGTCGAATTCTTTTACAGATTCTAGGAATGCGGTGAATTTAGCATATTTTGCATTTTCAGTGATAGCTGTTTCTGGCTGTACTTTAAAGAATTCTATCAATCTATATTTATCGGTGATTGCATCTTGAGCATCTGAATATCCTTGTAGGGATTCATCGCTAACGTTCTTTAATTCGTTGATATAAGAGGTATTAGGTAGATATAGTTTACCAGTGGATGCGAATGAATATAGTGGGCTTGTTTGACCGCCATGGAAGTCACTAGCTACGGTTCTAGCTTCACCGACATCCATATAATCATCGGTATCTAAATTGATTGGGGTTCTGAAATTCATATAAAATCCTAATTATTTATTATATTCATTGTTTATAATAAATAAAAAAGGCTCGGATGAGCCTTTGAATTATATATGGTAATCTTTTTTAAGTTCTTTTATTCGTCTTTTAGTTTTCAATTTTAGATCGGCTATCCACTTAACTGCCAGATCAGATGCGAGTTCTAGTTTCAGTCCTTTTAATACGGTTTCTAGATCCTCTACTGTATCATAATATCTTACCCAGTTATGGATACCACCGCTAGGTGTATTACGTCCTATGAATAGTTCTAATCGATCCCAACCATGATATCCGTATTTATCATCCGATTTATAGTCATGTTCCAGATGAATAATCTCACCTATTTTTGGTGGATCTTTATCATCTTTGAATGTATCGATATCGACATCTAGAATCCTATAGCGAAGATCTTCTACCATGCCGAATAGTTTAAGTGGGTTTTTAAGGTTTGTTTTAAACTTGGATTTACCTATTGTATCGTTTGTATCTATGACATCATATTTGTTCATATTATTCCCACAGGGATTCGATAAATTTACAAGATTCTTCGGCTTCTTTAATAAGTTCTCGTGTATGAGATACTTTATCCAGATCTTTATTCTTTAGGAATTCGATCCAGTTCTCGAATTTACCTTTGAATTTGCCATCTAGGGTATTTCTACCTGCATGTAGACTTCCAATAAGAAGATCATTCATGAACATGTCAATGCTATTAGTCCATTCATATGCTTCAAATTTACCATTTGAATAAACTTTAGTTCCGTATTTTTCTGATTTGTATGGGACGCTTATGTAATAAGACATTTATATTCCTTTAAGGTGTATGTGATCCAATAGCATTAAAAGCAGCAACACCGATTTCGCCTATAGTGGAGAATATAATGCAAGCTAGTATGAATGTTAATATTGGGTTTTCTTCCATGAAATTTAGTAAATCTTTCATATCGTTCCTTTTTTCTTATTGGCTAATTTCAATTTATGTTTTTGTTTATCGATCATTGATTGTTTGATGCGTTCATTTCTGCGATAGTTTGTTGGATTATGTTTCATCCGTTCTTTCCATTGCTGGATTTGATATGGTGTCTCATCCTCTACCTTTGGTTCGTCACCATAATCATTTTCTAAAGTTGGATCGTATATAGTTTCATCCATAATTAGGCTCCGGGTCTAGATATATTAGGTGGTGCATCAGATTGCTTTTTATAGAATACACCATTGATTTCATCCCAAATATAGTCATGTTCTTTACATTTGTCTACAAGTTTTTTATTTAAGTGATCGGTTGTGTCGTTGACATCCTCTTTTAGCATATCTTTAATCAGTTGATAAATGTAGTATTCTGTATATGGTATACGTTCATATGGAGATGCGCATGTATATGATGATTCCTTACATTTAGGACAATAGTTAAACACTAGGAAAGCGGTTCCTGTAAATCCTCTAGATGCATATGAATATTGACCATCACCAACATAATGGGGTTCTGACCATTTGAATTCTTTAGTCAATGGAATTGAGAGGATTTCAATCCACTCATGAGTGCATTTTGGTTCTTTACGAAACAATGATTTTATTTTTTGAATAATACTCATAGTATATTTGCCTTTATTATTTTTTCTGAAATCAACGCAATCATAAAGGATGTCACATTGATATCATTTTTAGGGGGAGTGAATCCAATGAATACATCACCGTTAGCTATATGTTCGGATTCATAAAGTTTAATGTTTGTTATAGGTAATTCAATCCATCTGATGTCATTCGTTATTCGCACTTTAACATCCCACCTAGAATCTATCGAACTAAATGCTCTGTATATCTCACCAAATGAACTCTTTCCTGTTATTATTGTATTCCCAGATGCAACCCTAGTCATAACAGCGATTTGATTGCATATAGATAGTAAATAGTTTACTATATATTTCTCATCGCGTGGGTATTGTTTGGGGTCTGCTCCATGATTTTCAGTTGCGTTAGCATATAAATATTTTATATATTCGCTATTATTAGCCCAATTACCATCTATATATAGAGGCATTTGGTTAGGTGGAACTTTCATAGAAGCAACAAGGTTTTTCTTAAAGTATTTAAGATTATCCAAAGAACTGATTTCACCAGTTTCTGTATCATAATTACATTTGCGTTCTGGTAATTTATGATTAGGGTCTACTTCAAATATTATTCTAGATTTACCAAAAATGCCATCGTATTCGGATTCGGTTATATTATGTTCAGTGCAATATTTTTTAATCCGATCACCGATGAGACGGGGAATATAAAAGTTATCCCAGAATATGATAGAGTCATCACCAGTATTAATATTAGATATACCAGCTACGTCCATCCAGAGCCTCCAGAGACGTTTTAGTTCTTCATCTGATAGGCACTCTTCGTTTTCAGAAACAACCTTCCCAATGACTGATAAGAGGTTTGAGTAGGCATCTGCTTTTTTGTCATATGGATTCATATCATTTCCCTTTAATGGACATGTGTTGGAAAATTTGTAAAGGCCACACCCATGGGCCTATTAATCCACCAATAGAATCGCTTGGTTTAGGATCTGATTTTGTTTTCGGAGATAATCTATAGTAGTGTATATGATACAGGGATACTACAACACCGATAATATAATACATTGTTAGGTATAGCATTTTAATTCTTTATGGTTTTAGGGTGAGGTGGATATTAGCTTCGATTTTCCATTCAACGGGAACACCTTCATAGTACATAGCGAACGGTGTCCAGTATCCACCTTTTATAGCAAGTTCACGAATCATTGAATTTTTTTCGGTAAGTAGATCAAATGCTTTTGAATAGAATTCTTTATCTGAATCTACAGATACAACCACATATTTATTTTTTAATCGTAAATCAGCTAGTAGACTACTATCATGATGTTTATCAATATATTGTAATATATCTGGGTTTACTTTCGGGAACTCAGTTTTAAAGGTTTCTAACATATGATCTCCATTAGTCTTGGTATGACTGTGACAAAACTCTAAATGAACAGACATCGGATATGGTTTCAACAAACACTCCGCATTCTAGTGTATTAGTCGGCCCAAATTTATTTCTAGCAAATGAAAGTGGATATCCTTCTAAACAATCGGTTATTATATAGGTTTTTAGAGAACCGTCACACTGACTAGCTTCTATACTATAAGTAACTTTTCTGAGTGTGGATTTATGATACATAGCTCCACCTATAATAGCAATTAAAATTAATATGGCAACTACAGCACCTATATATTCACCATATTTGAATTTACTCTCAATATCCATCACATCGCCTTACAAAGATCTTTATTTAGTGTTTCAACTAATTTGTTAGCTTCTGATTCTTCTAGAATCGTAACTAGCTTTGCATTTTCTGGTGTATAAATATCCCAAGTGTTATCGTTGTTTGGCTTAACTGTATATTTCATTTATGTTTCCTCTGTGCAAAATATAGCATATTTTATATGGAATAATGCACTATTCCATAATGGATATAATAAATTATTTTATCAATCCACTCAAAAAATCAGTTACATCGTTATGGTAATTTGATTCATCGGTCGCATGATTGATTGCATATACTAAAGTACGACAGTCTGGGAATACATATTTACCGACTTTCAGTACACCTTGTTGTGTGATTCTAGCAGTAATTCCATTATTAGTTATAGACCACATTTCATCACATGGATATTTATTCCATTTGATTTTTCTATTTATAGTAGCATCTGTAAGGACTTCAATAAAATTACTTGGGATTGTATCTGTATTAATTAGCATCATTATCTCCATTTTCTAGTAAATCAAACATTTCATCTTTTTTGTTTTCGGATCTATCGCTAAAATATTTTATTGCGAATGACAAGCCAACTGGTTCCGTGAGAGGAATGACATAATCAGCTTCTGTTCTAGTTTTTTCTGGGTATGATTTCAATGGATTGAGTAATACAGTGGCATCGGTAAAATATTCATTTTCCTTTTCAGGGCAATCTTTTATTATATTCCATCGAACTTCTTTAGTGATTATATACTCTGGAGATAGTTTCCATTCAGATAACCAAAACTTAACACCTTCAAATTTATCTTTACCTTTAATCACTCGAATATATTGGGAATCATTTGTTTCCAAGTTAAACAACCCACACCCAATTTGGCGATATGGTGATGTTGATTCTTTTTCCCATTGTAATAATTGATCGAGAGTTACCTCATCAGTACCCTTTTGTTTCCATTTAAATTTCTTAGGAATTTTTTTAAGAACTTTAAGTATGGCCTTTTTACATGAAGGACAATACTTAGCATCATTTAATTCACGACCACACCCATGACCAGACGCTTGATATTGATATCGAGTTCCACAGTGTTCACAAAAGTTATTACAAATTTTCATATCATACCTGTATATTACATGTTAATATCATTTACACTTAGACTCGACCGTATATATTTCCGGTTTTCTTCATATTGATTCTATATTTAACCCACCAGCCAAGCAGATCAACATCTTTTTCTTTATATATTCCATCAATTTTATTGATATATAAATCAGTCATATCTTGAATTTCTTTTAATTCTGATTTTATTGAATATTTATTTGTAGTTGATTTCTTTACTTCGGCATTAGCATCCTGTCTAATTTTTCTAATACCTATTTTAGCGGTTTCACATAAATCTTTACATTGTGTACTTAACTCTTCTCTACGTTCATATGAAGATTCTGGAAATGTGATACGTATTTTATCAGCACCTATTTGAACATTGACACCGAGATTTGCTGAATTAAGAGCATGTCCAATTACGTTGCGTATTGATCTATCAAATGGAGTGACTTCCACAGCAGATGAATCAACCTTTTCGATCTTACATAATGTTGATAGATTGTGAATAGAATCATACACATCGACTTTTACTGAATCGATTAGGGACTCTGTTGCGACTACCTGAATTTTGCTTAAATTTCTCTGTAGCGATTCAAGCATAGCATCCATTTTTTCATATAACTGCATAGAGTCTCCAAAGTATTTATGAAAAATATAGCAAATCTATTGATATTTTACCAAAACTTTCTATATTATTTCCATGAGTAATTTTACGGGACACGCCACCACTGGATTAGCAGTATCTTCGATAGGTGCTGTTGGTTTATATTGCATGCGTGGTGTGTGGGGATTGGATAATATGGATATTGCGCTTCCTGCAATTTCTATGTTTGTGATGTCTCTATTTCCTGACATTGATATCAAATCAACGCCATCCAAGATTTTTTATATGTTTACCATGATTGGATTGATTGCTTGTTATTATTACAAACAATATCAAACGGGTACTATGTTGGCTATAGTAACTACGATACCTCAGTTGGTATCGCACCGAGGTATATTTCATTCACCGATTACAGCAATGATCTTACCGAGTGTGATATTTTATTTTCATTATATTGGCTCAATTGATTTAAAATTAGCTATACTTGTGTATATAGGATCAGTTGTTGGATATTTCACGCATCTAATATTGGATCATTTTTAAAGGATTAAAGGATATTAAAATGGCTAAACCACGCACTGAGAAAGAAATTAAAATAGGACAAGGGAAGGAATTTCCTATTGATTTATGGTCGGTTGGAATTGATCTGCTTACATTCAAAACAATTGGGCCTGTATTAGCATTAAAAAATGGTTCTATCATGAGTGATGCTGGCTCTTATGTATTGTATACAATCAGAACCAGAAAAGAAATGGCTAAGAATGGATATTCTACCATGCGAATTGGTGAGAAAATGTTTATTGTAGCCACTAATCTAAATGATTGTAGAAAAGGATTGCACGAAGTAGCTGAAAAGCTAATCATTCAATCCAAAGAAAACATTCAACGGTTGCGTCAAAATGTATTTGGGGATTATTCAGAATGAACGAACAAGCATATCTTGATCAGCAACAGATGTGGCTGAAACTTTGCATAAATTCTAGATATGATTTATTATCACCTAACCGTCCATTCGTTTTTTATGACCCTGACGTACAGGAGAAAATTAAAACCGAGGGAACTAAATTAGTTAAGTCGTTAGTTGCATAAAGAAAAGGAGATAATTAACTTATCTCCTTTTTTATTTAGATAGAACTCTCATCAAACTGAGCAGCTTCTTTTTCGGTGTTAAATACAGGATAGTCACCTGTCATCCATCGACCATCGACTTGAGTAGCATCACCAGATTCGACACCAGTAATAGTTGGGCCACTCCATGTTTTACCATATTCATCGGCATCCCATTCACCAGCTACATATTCTGGGGTTCCATATCCATGCATAAATACAGGTATTATTTTACCATCAAATTTAGTCCAACCAACCTGTTCACCGAATTTATCTACGGCTTGTTCCCATGCAAATTCATCATCTTCATCACCAGCATAGGAACGTTCTTGTTCACGGGCTAAATGAGAATCCCATCCCATATTATTTGGATCAATGGCTTCATGCAATATATTAAATGCTTCATTGATAGATTGAATTAACTCTGGATCTGAATCTTTTACAGATTCCAAGAAATTTGTAAATAATTTATAGTTTCTGTTCATGATATTTCCTGTATATTCCTTATTTAATGTACTTTCGGTTAATGCTTGCTTTTTATAATTGACAACATCATCAATTGTGAATCCAAGTTTAATAAATGGATTTGCTGTTATATCTACTTTCACTGGAACTCTCTTAATTCCTAATTTATGCGCATATCCATATCTGTGATGCCCATCTTCCAAATAAAATCTCTTACCATCGAAAGATACGTCAATTGGTGGCAATTCATTATATTGAGTATTTTTGAAATATGATCCCATATCAGAACCAATAACATTTTCCATATCACCGTGCCATTTTATATGAATTCGAGATAATGGTATTTCTAGTATATCATCACTACTGAATCCAAAGGCAATTTTATTCCAGTCATAATGAACCAATTCTGGGATCGTATGAGTTTTTATTATATTCTCATATTTGGCTAATTTTGTTATAATTGAATTATTCATACTATCAGTTTATAATTTATGCTATATTTACTATACAATAAAGGCATTTAATATGGTATTCCCTAATAAAATAATGATTTCTTTAACTGATATTTATATTCAGACTAAAGAAAATAAGATTAAATGGACTAATGAGAGGTATTTAACTACCCAATGGAGAGACTGTACCATAGTCATCGATTATATATATCGTAATAAACATAAAGTTAATAGTGACCGTCCTGAGTATTATGTTAAATTTATTCAGAATGGAAAGGTCTATATATTTGAAACTATTTGTTACGAGCAATCAGTTATTGATTTAATCGAATCAATAATAAATGAAGCCTGTGGAATTTCTGACTTGGATATTTATCTATGAAACGGGATGTATCAATATCTATAAGTTGTATGTTGGAAGATACCCACAGAAATTTTCCAGCTTTAGCAAAGTTAATTACTTTATATGGAATCGAGGCATTGCGTCTCCGAATAAGATTTGGGGATGATAAAGAATACATTAATTATATATCATCATTAAGTACGACAGATGGATCTAATTCTTACTGGAATGCACAAAATATAGATATCCAATTTTATGCAACCGATAGATTTCATATGAAATTGCTAAAGGAATTTCAAAACTCAATCGAAAAGGCTAATGGATCTCATTCTAAGATGGATAGATTGGTAATCGACTTGGTGTTTATAGATGAAAAACGCAAGGTAATGTCATGGTTCAATACATGGGTTACATCAGTAAATGTGAATAGAGAATTTAATGGGTGGTAATATATGAAATGGGAGATTAAATCATGACTGAATTATTTTATCATAATGACATTGGCTACACAATACAAGCCGAATATAAAGAACATGTTATCAATTTTATCGTATATAGAAATATGACATATGGATTGAGCGAGGATGAACCCGTATCATGGCTTAAAAAGGGTGGAGGCTGGCAAGAAGAAACCTCTATCATAGAAGAAGCCGAAGATTATGTACATGGATTTATTAAATGGGATGGATGTTCTAATTGGGAGTATAGCAAAGATACTGATATTATGATTCATTTCTGCGGATCTAATGAAGCAGAGTTCGCTGCTAAAGTAATACCCCTATGTTATAAAATAGCATCTGAATATTATAAAGAGGAATTATGAGTAAATCAACCCATAAGATATTAAAGTTATTTAAGGATAAAGAAATTTATCTTGCAATCTTTGATACTCAGTACGATATAACATCCACTATGATTAGAATGCAAGAATTCTATGAGAGTGATAGTCCTAAATTTAGAGGCAAATTGTTTACTCTAGATGATTATATGGATTTTTATGCAAAAAAGCATGATGGAAAATTTAGTTATTTCACAGATTGGAATGGATTCAATCTACCCAGTAATGTAATAAATGAATGGGTGTCTGGTATAGATAAATCAGATGAGCACGAATTTAGAGACAAAGAAATAAAGTTTTTAGATACATTATTTGGTACATTAGAAACACACGTTGACAACAAATGGTATTTGATTGCTGTATCTACTCAGTGCCGTTGGGACACTCTAAGACATGAGATTGCACATGCACTATGGTACTTAGATCCATCATATAAAACTAATGCTACAGTGCTTATAAACGCACTTCCTAAGTATCATAGAGATATAATGATAGAATTTTTAACCATTAAGGGTTATGGTAAAAATGTATTGTTTGATGAATTGAATGCATTTATGTCTACTGCTGGCCCACGATTGGACAGATTAGTTTGGGATAAAATTAAAACGCATAAGTTATATGAATCTGTTGACAATGAATTTGAATTATATCCACAACAAACTGCGTTTAGTCAGTTATTCAGAGAAAGAGCCAATATACAAAAAATACCAAAAGCAATAAAAAATATATATGGAATGTAATAAAGAGGCGAAAGCCTCTTTTTTATAAACTCTTTTAAAATGGAGTTGCCATGCGCGATAAATTTATAGCATTTCTAGAATCAGTAAAAACATCAGAAAGTGAATCTTTAATAAATACAATAATGGAAGGATTCGAAGCCCTTTCCAGCACCGAACCTCAGATGGAAGTCATAGCAATTGCATCCAATGGTCAGCGTAAAAAATTTAATAATTATAAGCAAGCCAATGATATAATAACAGGTAAACTTGGTTATACTGATACTTATCCATCAGAACCAAAAGATTGGGTTCGCGGTGGTGATAGTAAAATACCAGTTGTGTTTACTAAAGATTCGACTCAAATGACTATAAAGGTATATCCAGCATATGTAATAGAAGATGGATTAGTATAAAAAAAGAGGCTATTGCCTCTTTTTCTTTTTCATATTTATTTTAGGAAACCAAAAGAATTTCGGCTTCGGTGCGACTGCGATTGAATTCATCATATCAAGTACTCGCCTATCTTCCTCTGCCTGTATTTCACATCTCATCTTATCCATTAAATAATGAATACCAGATTCATGTGGATACCATCGCCATGCATATTTAACTAACATCCATTCACGAATGAAATAATATAAAGATTCGCAATCTAAATATTTACCAGAATTAAATTGAGGTGCGTCAAATGATGCTATGATATCAATTTCATTCAATTTTTCATATACAGTAAATGACGTATTATATTTAAACCATTCATTTCTAATAGCGGATTCTAATTCTGGTTCTAATATCATAATTACTCCTTCAATTCGGGTGCTGCAAATTTGATCGATCCCGATCCATCCATTGACCCTTTCATTACAAATCTCAATTTTGTTAATTCTCTATAGTTTCTAGACGTTGCATATCTAAATACATGTATAGGCATTAATACTATATTTAATATTGTGGTCATGCGATGCATATTTACTGTTAGTTTATAATCACCTTCGGTTAGAAGATTCGCGCCACATTTAGGACATGGTTTATTCACCCATGCCTTATAGTCTTTGCTTTGTACTGACATATCGTTATAGTCACAGGTAGGAGCATCACATTTAATGCCATTTACGCTGTATTTTAATAATTTCATCCATTCAGGTAGCATAATATTACCATAGTCCTTCAAAAAATTTTTCTTCAACTGTTTTTTGTGCTCGTGGAAGTACTGCTTTATAAAGAGTAACTAACCGATCACTTTCTTCGGTTTCATCCAGTGATGCACAATAATATTTAGCATCTATTTTAAGCGCAAATACTTCACCGACTTCCAATCTGATACAAATATCATTGTTGTATGTTTTGAACAATTCTTCACTGGCAGTATACCATTTGATTTTTTCATTCAAGGTTAACGTAATTAGTTTTTCTATGAGTGTGGCATTTTTGTACTCATTAAAAATATTAGAGTCCTTATTTATATATACATCTGACAACGATTTAATGACACACATTAAATTTATAAACAGATGATCCTTTAAAGATTCGATCTGATTTTTTACAAAATAGGCACCTTCACATGGGCCACCAATAAAGTCAATACACTCTTTCATATACGATGGCTGTGCATTCCATGCATCATTCATGTATATCGAGTTAGCATCTATTCCATTTAATTTAGAATATAAAGTTGAATCAACTCTACATTGGTCAGTAAGATCTCTATTCATAACAATAAGTCCTTTTTTATAAATATAGCAAAAAGATGGCATTACTACCATCTTTAATAATCATTTATGTAATTATGCTATTTGAGCATTCGTCTTTTTACGCATAGCAGATACTAATGAATTGAATTGCCGTTTCGTTAGCTTACTGCGTGTATCAATTGCCTGTTTGATATCGGCTCTGGTTTCTTCTTTGATATGTTTATTCAATTCCGTGATGTCCATATCGACATCCCATGCACCGACTAAATACTGCTGATCATTCTTAGACATAATAATAGCAGGATCTTTCGCCAACCGTTCCTGTTCTTTCCGACTTACATGCTTATCATATACTGGTTTAATATATTGAATGGTAGTACTCCACTTAGAATCCATTAAAAATTGATTAGCCATCGTATATATAATCGATTTAGGAATGTTATAGTGTTTAAGTTTTGATTCAATAGCCTCACACAATTCTTCATAATCGGTAGGCAATCCGCTTTCATTAAATTTATAATCAGATGAACGATAGCCACTTTTACTTAAATTGATTTTGTCTTTATTCAATGTAACTGATTTTTGAGCAAAGGCGAAATTGCATGCTACGAGAAACCCAATAGCACATAGTTCAGCCATGAAAATCACTGTACTAAACATCATTAATGGATTATCCCATGATTCTGCCCTAATTGCATACATGATAGCACTACAGCCACCCATAAGCGCAGTGCCTATTATAGTAGCTATTAATTTCTCTTTTGGTTCCTTTGCTTCTGCTACTCCGAATCCGAATGCAAATAATCCACCTAAAATTGCAATCGAGCAAACAGTAGCTATTGTTGCATATAAACCAGCCATATTAAATGTAGTAAAGTATGCAATTATCGCACATACAATCGAACCAACAAATGCCACGGATGCTGCACTAGCCGAATCATTGTCATTTAATATAGGAGCGAGACTAAATGCAACCGAATTCTGGCTAGAACTCAAGTCAAATATATTTTCGATATCATTATCTGATACTCGAAGTAATTCACCACCATTCATGATGGTTTCTATTTCAGAGGAACTTACAGTTCCTATCTTGATAGACTCAGAAGATTTAGTCTGAGTCGGCATTTGCATAGTTTCAGTTTCCATTGTATGATTCCTTATTTACAATTAGTTATTGATACAGTTTCTTCAAACACATCACCATAAATATTACTATGTTGTTCTGTATTAATACAAACGCTATCTGGTGATTTAAGCATACTTATGTATCTATATTTATCAGTCGTAACTAATGTACCATTGGCTTTGACGATAACCGCATTGCTATCTGTAATTATAACTCTAGATTTCTGTATTGGCTCAATACTATTAGACGTTGCAGATCCTAGATTTCCAGTAGATGATTGTAATAAAAGAATACCCATGATCGTCAACAAAGCACAAAATCCGGTAGTTACGAATGCAGACCACTCATGATCGCCTTTTACTATTTCAGAAACTCCATGACCAAATGCAGGAAGCGAGATGAGTATGAGTAGCATTGCAATACACATTACAAAAATTGTTATAACAAAACTCATTTGCGTACCTTTTCTATTATAAATGTTGGGGGAGCTAAAAATATTTTATGTTTATCGGATTTGAGTTTACTTTCACGGGTTTCGTAAATACATGCATCTAGTATACAACTAAGATTAGTATTATCAAAGAAATTATACCCAGTAGCAGTCACTCTAATTAATTGTCCTGTGCGTTTAACTGCTGGATTTTTAAATGACTGAACGGTATAGAACTCACCTACGGTTAGATTATAGCGTCTTAGTTCAGACAGATATTGCTGCTGACTTCGCTTTCCCGAAAATGATCTTCTAGGTTGTGCTATTGGCATACTGATTTCCTCATTACACCAATATAGAAATAAACCACTGAATTGTAAATGAAAAAATGAGTTATGTTTTATACATAACTCATTACTTTACATCATTAACCAAGACTAATTACATCAGACTTGCTATATATTGCAACCGATGAGATTTCAGTTCCATCGATTAATTTTAGAGTGAGTCCAGTTTTCTTTATAGACATTTCTTCAAATGCGCCTTCCTGCAAGTCACCATCTGGAGTTTGACTGTAGAATAGTGTAACAGTATCTTCGGTTTTGTTCATGAACAACTTAACAATGCTGTCATTATCAAGAGGCTCATACCGATCCGCTTTCAAAATTTCAGCAGTAGCATAATTCTTGATTTTTGTAATTTCATTAAATGGAATTACATCAACGTGTTTATCAAGAAGACTTTTGATCGAAATCCCATCATCATTGATACCAACAACCTTAAACAAATGAATTACATTATTCTTTCGTTTGGTTGTGAATTGGTCTGGATATTCCTTTGTGAATGATCCAAACATGGGTTCCGTGATATCGGTTAGAAACTTAAATCGTGACATAGTATTCTCTTGTTGAGGTTAATTATAAGAGTAATATAGAAATTTTTCCCCATTTTTTGTATAATTTTCTATATTATTTTTCATGGATAACATAGAATTAGCATTAAACTGGGAAGATGATGATGGAGGCGATGACTTCTATCATGACTGTACCCCATATACACCATCGGGCAATCCACTTAATAAATTTGATAAATTAAATGAACTTCAATTGAATAAGATGTTGAGGTATCATGGAGCCAGTACAGTCGGTGAAGGTATCATGCGTCAAATTATTGACGAACATCCTGAATTGAATTTAGTTGAAGTAAAACTTAGTAATAAAAAAGCACCTGTAAAATCTGGTATTAGAGAAAATGGAATCAATGGCACTCCGTATGTTCCTGTAGATTTCAGATGGAATTCTGCTGGCAAAGAACTAGATCCAAATGATATGGAAACAACACATATACTAAATACAATAAAATATGTGAAGCGGTTAGTAGATGAAGGTAAAAAAAGTGAACTTGAAGGTGATCGTATAATAAGAGGATTCAATAAGATAGTATCCGCTAGAGATACTGTCACACCTAAAAAGGATCTATCAGAATCAGAAACCTACAGATGCATTAAATCAATGGAAAAGCCTGTTATTAGTATAGTGGATAAATCAACAGGCGAAATAATTGAAATAGATAATATACCGTTTTCAATAATACTAGATTTAGCTAAGAAGTATGGTCAATAGTATTTGATGTTATTTCAATAATTACATCTTCTTCAGCTAGTTTTAATCTAGTTGCATCACCTTCACCCATACCAACTACAATAACCCACATTCTAGATTTACCTCTGGGCTGATAATATATACCAAGAGGGTTCCATGTCTTTCCCTTAATTGAATTTGTTGGGAGTTCTTTAGCTGTTTTCTTTACAGTTAATTTGAATGAATATCGAATCATATACATTTCCTAAAAATAATATGATATAAATATAAACTATTATTATTCTTAATGGAGAACATATGAATTCCGAGAAATTCTACAATTTTGTACGTGCTATTGCATCTAATGATCCTACCCTAGTTGAATCTATTATCGAGGCTCATAAAGTTATTTATGAATCTGAGTCTTTGAATGAAGGCAAGATCGGTAAAACACTTGCTACTGCTGGTTTAGCTCTTGGCTTAATGGGTGGTGGTTCACAGGCTCACGCTGGTTTCTTTGGTGGTGATAAAGCTAAGACTGAGATGGCTGGCGTACAGACACCAGAACAGGTAAAGGCAACTACTCAGAAATTACTACAACAGATCGGTGATGATTTTATCGAGACTAATAGTTTTACGGAATCTGAGTATGTAAAACAATTGGCTCAATTCATTCAATCACTACCGGAAGATCTAAAGACTGTCGCATTGTCTGAATGTGGTCGTTTTAAGAATCAATTTAGATTAGGTACACCATCAGATAACATAGTTTCTGCTCTTGGTCAGTATAATGTAGCTATGCGCTAATCATTTTTATCATTTTTAAAAACCCTGATTTGTATAAATCAGGGTTTTTTGTATTATCTTCTATTTTAGTATACTAAGATAATATATTTTTATCTTAATACAATAAATGATTTATGTTGTATGATAACGAGCTAATTATAAGGAATCAAAATGGCTAGTACATTAACTAAAGAACAGTTCATATCCAGAGCAACTAAAGCACATGGTAAAAAATTTTCATATGAAAAATCAATGTATATAAATATGAGAAAACCTATTACAATAATTTGTCCAGATCATGGAGAATTTATTCAATCCCCTATGAATCACTTAAAAACCGAAGGATGTCCTGCATGTGGATATGCAAGTAGAAATAAAAAGGAGACATTAAAAACTGAGGTATTTTTCGATGAACCTGCATTACCAAATGAGGAGGAAGATGATGAGCGTCTCATGGAACGGATTCTAAAAAGATATAAAGAAGAAATTTTATCTAAAACAAATCAATACATAGATCCAAAAAATTTCAATGAATCTAGTTCATCATTCACCGTATATACAAGACCTGTTGCAAAAAATATTCAATTGACTGAAATCATGCTAACAGATGAAGTGTTAGAAAAAGCATACGATACTCATTTCATAACATATGAAGAGATTGACGATAATAGTTTGAATATGGCAATTAATGATATTTATTCGGAGTTCCATAGTTCTATCCATCCTCCTCGTGATGGTTCATCCAATGTAATGAAACAATTACGTATGGTGGCAGTTGACTGGAATAGCATTGCATTAAATCCAACACTAAAATACGATCAATTAATTAAGTATAGTCATAAAATGGATGCTGAATATATAATTCATTCACCTGCGTTTATGATACAGAATACAAGTAATCCTATATTAAAGAAAAATGAATTGTTTTCACTGGATACCTTTATTTCATTGAGTAAACAATATCCATTAGCAACTAATGCAGTGACTTTAGCTGATGATTGGTTTGATGATAAAGCTAATCTAGATACTTTATACAATAATTATATAATACCTAGAATGCTTAACGGTGGATATAAATTAAGTAAGCGCGTATCTTCTATATATAAAAATGAGTTAATTGAGTACTTTACTCACTACATAGAAAATGCGCATGCCGTAAATAACTTAATAAAAATACCTGTCATAATTTGTGCATTAAGCGAAGATATATTTTTGTCTGTATATTCTAATCTTAATATACTTAACAAATTAAAGGATACATATTTAGAAAGATACATGCAGCAAACATTCATGAGTGATAATTCATTAGAGTTAATAATTGAATTAAATGGATTGCGCATATATGATATTATATCTAAATATCAAGTTCCGTCATTGCAATTCATAAAAAAACACAGAGAGCATCTCGATGTTATATTAATTATCCGTAGCATGTTAAAAAACAATCGTGTATTTACAAAGTACATCGAAGAATTCATTGATGAGTTGATTGAATATAACATAAAACGAAATGTATTCTTGAGTAGTGGGGATTATATACAATTTACTGGACGAGAAGCAGTAACTAACGAAGATTTTTCGCCATTTACTGCATACACTGGATTCTCCGTAGATGCTTCTATAATGCCATCACCAGTAATTGCTAAAAGTATAAATTATGTTGATGATAAATGTCAAGCATCCAAGACATATGAATATTATAAAGAAGATTTATTGAAAACAATAAATAATAAGATTTCCAGTAAGTTATATAATAGACTATATGAATCTATCAAGGCTGGAAATCCTGTAAATGAGAATAGAGATATGTTAGCATCGATTCAAATCGAATTAGAATCAATGTTACAGAAGAGTCAAGCATTACAAGAAAAATTCACTGAATATAAAAAATCTATATAAACAAAATGCCCACATAAGTGGGCATTTTTCATAATAAATCTATTTCTGTTGCTGGTTCTATATGATATAATTCATATGGATCTACGTAGTACATTCCAACCATATAATCAGCATATTTAACTCGTTCTATTTGGTAATAAATTTTAATATCTAACGGAACCCCATTTACAACTGGATTTTTCCAATGATATTTACATTTATAGTTTTCAGTTTCCCTGTATTCTTCACCGAGTTTTGTCTGTATAGGAAGTAATAAGTTATCAAAATCGAATTCAATATAGGCACCGTGATCACCGATCACTAATCTATGGTATGTATCCAATAAAGGAGTGCCATCCATTAATTTCAATGGCAAATCAAATCTACCACCGAGTCTATAGTCCATAAAATGATGATTTAATAATTTCCTATGTATATGTCTAATTATCTTAGACTCATCTTGCGTCAATGAGTTATAATCACCATTAGATGCATGATTCCAAAATTTATTCCAAATTCTGTTATCCTCTCGGTCAGTGAATATCGGAGTTAATGATTTCATTATTCAACTTTATCTTTAGGTTCTGTCTTATACATCTTCTGTAATATTGCATTAAACAATCCACCAAAGAATCCGAGAAGTAATGCATATCCAATACTTTTCTTAGTATCGATACCAATAAGTTTTTTTATGATTATAGCAAATGTAGTTGTATACATTGCAATAGTAAGTAGATTTTTTAATAGATATTTCATATTATGCTCCTAGTTCAATTAATAGATCATCAAATGCACCTTTTGATTGCGTTGCCACTACATCAGATTCATCTACCATTAATTTAGCTAATTCACCTTCTAAAAACAGCTTAAATTCTTTGGAATCATCAGTAACTTGATTCTTTTTATCATAACACATAGTTATGTGATATTTATTAGTAATATCACGTGATACTTCCGCACAAACATTTCCTTTTCTAAAATATAAATGCTTGGATTCGGTTTTTGATCCAATACAATGCCCTAATTCTTTACCCGAATATATCATATGCTTTTTATATTTTATCCGATACTGTTCCAATGAATATGGTAATATTACATCAATGTGCATACGTTCGCCATCATGCAAAATTTTCATCTTTTCTTCGATTGATATTTTCTGCTCTTCTCTATGATTAAATATCGAATTACGAACTTGTTTTAATAAAGTTCCTTCCACTGGAGATAATCTAACTACGTACCCATCTTCTAAAGTAACTGGTTCTGGATACATTTTATATATCTCTTTACCATCCTCAATAAATCGAAGCATATCCTGTATACGAGTATATACATAGTTTGTTGGAACTTTTCCACTATCACTATTAACGGTATCTGAAAAATCATACCCATATTGTTCGGCTGCATGTAGATACCCAGCTATATTTTTTCCAGATACTGAATCAATAAAATCAAAATATGAATCAGCATCAAAATGCATATAATCGGCATATAATTCAAATGCTTTTTCATCACATGTTATATATGGCAATAAATGTTTTGTAGCTTCCTTGATATTTTCAGGAGTATTTCCATTTGGGATAACTCCCATCGCTAAACTATAAGCTGATGTGAAATGTACACATGATTCCAAATTTGTCAATAGCCATTGAAATCTAGTCTGTGGAAATGTAGATATTGATGGTATATAGGCATCTAATACTCTGAATGGAAATTTATCAATACAATTAGGAAACGAATCCACGATATTCTTATGAATCGTTGGATACTTTTTCAACATTTCACTTATGTAGTTATATGTGTTTTTTATATAATTTACGGCAAATTTATATACCGAACAATCTTCAAATACAATAGATTGCATTGTTTTTGTATAGTAATTTAATTTTATATCTGGCATAGAATTCAAATCAGATATGAAATATTTACGCTCAGTTTCATTTAAGGTACATGCAATAGATAAATATGCAGGGAGAATATAATCACTGCTAGTGGTGTCTATTTTTTTGGTGTTCTCATATAACGCAGTAGATGATGTCTCATATGTTTCTACCCCTGTAAATGAATAAAATGAAACACAGTCCTTTAATCGCATCGTTATTGTGTGTAGTGTATTTATATCAGAATCGGTCATATTCCAATGCATAAAATTATACATTTTTATATCATTGAATCGATCTAATATTAATCTAAGTGTTATCTCTGGGTTTACTATTTGAATACTAGCCAACTCACTGTCACTTAAACAGGTACGAGATGTAATCAAATTAATATCCATACCAAAAGTAATTAACTGATATATTAACTCAATATCAGCCAAAAAATAAGGAGAATAATTTAGACGAACCTCTTTGTCTTTAACACGAATACAATATGAATCATACTCACAAGTAAGAGTTATATCGTTATATGTGATATCCGAGATTTTATTAATATCCAATGCCATCAATCGCAACATAGTAAGCGATGGAGTCGTGATAGTGTTTAATGATGATTTAGGCATTTACATCCTCTGGCTCTTGCTCAGCAATAATATCATCGATATGATCTATTTGATCTTGAGTTCCTCTATATACACGCCCATTTCTATTCACATTCACAGGCACATTAATTCGGTCTCGGATGTCATCGTTATTTGGTTGCCCCATAAAAACACCATCAACACCACGATTATAGATTCGGTTATCGACACCGCCTAATATAGCTGTATTAGTTGAAAATACATTTGGATATAATGAATTCATCAATTCAGTGAATTTAGTATTCACAAGAGCAATTAATGCATCTTTATGTTCATCCATTTCCCAATACTCGGCATCCATTTCAGGGGTGCATATAGTATGCAGAACCATCGATTTTTTCTGTTCCCAAAGAAGATTCTGCAATTCAAGATTGAATGATTTGGAATCCTCTGTGGTTGAATTATGATAATCATAGCACATATCTATATTAAATGTCTTTTTATTGACTTTAGCACATACTTTATTCTTTCGGAAAAACAAATCCGAAGATTCTGCATACGTTCCTAGACAATGTTTTAGATCTTTCCCAAGAAATATCATATGACTCTTATTCTTTATTCTATACTGTTCTAGCGCATTATTTAGTGTGTACTCGGTAGGCACGTGCATTAAATCATTTGATCCATCAGCATTAACGAATAACGCCAGCTTAGTTTCAAGTGAAATTTTTGTTTCTGCTCTGTGATTGTAAATACTATTCTGTAATTTACGCGAAATACTACCCTTAATAGGAGACATCTTAATTTCACCCACACCTTCAATCATGAAGGTATTTGGATATAAATTATAAATACGTTGACCATCTTCAATTAAACTACTAATAGATTCAATATATCTAACATAATATGCATGGCGTGAATCCAATGGTTCTTGGGTTGGATCAGTACATTTTTCGAATAGGGTTGTGTGGGTATAGGATAAATAATCATCCAATATGGAATCATTGGCCTTAATATAGGGTAATAACATTTTAGTATATTCAGCCGAAAATTTTACTGATTCGGAGGGTGCTTCAATAATACCCATCAATATTTTATATGGATCATATAACTTACCAGCCATATGATTGGTATATGCCCACTGAAATTCGGTTTGAGGTAATGTAGATATATTTGGGATTCGATATAATGTATCAAATGGAAACTTATCAATGTGCTTTGGAATTAATTTAAAAATAGTATCAACCACACGCATAAACTCATTGTATGCTTGGTATATTAATTGATCTCTACTGAAATCACATAAATTACGTGGATACGAATTTGTATTACCGCCAACTATAATATTATAAGGATCTATAAATAATTTGTTAGATGCCACATATTTACTATATAAATTATAAAAGAATTTGAACTTCGCATTACTGAATTTGAGTAAATCTTTAAATAAATATTCACCATGCATTTTATGCATGATTGGCATTAATATCAAATAATTATTTAGTTCAGATACTGAGAACTCTACAGTAACTATTTCAATATTTCTATTGTCTGAATTTACAAAATCACTGAAACTAGGAGCTACCAATTTAATCTTTATATTACGGTTGATATATACCCGAAGTGAATGTAATGTAGGAGATACAGTATATGATCCAGTTCCTGTTGTATTATATGATGTTATACCATGCACATTAACATAGTCAGATATATACACAGCCGTATTGGGTGTGTGAATGTGCTCGATATTAGCTACCTTGAAATGACTATCCATATAAGCTGCATTATTATCTGGATTAAATTTAAACATTATTTGATGCAATTCAAGTAATTGCTCAATTGATATATTCCAATGTTTAATCCACTGAATAACATGTTCAGTCACTAAGTCCGTATTATTTATGATATCAATTCGTCCATCATATGTCTTGGATTTTATTTGATTTGTATCATTATTTTTTAATTGTAGATACTGAGGATTTGTTGTTAAAAACTCAGTAATTGACGTTTCTATATTTTTAAAATCGGAATAAATAT